>Ga0302326_10032341_pt1 | contig 10422 bp, 11 predicted proteins | sample Palsa_T0_3_FD_202264 | JGI IMG/M metagenome (GOLD analysis project Ga0302326, IMG submission 202264) | Peat permafrost microbial communities from Stordalen Mire near Abisko, Sweden - Palsa_T0_3 | ecosystem: Environmental > Terrestrial > Soil > Palsa > Peat permafrost | place: Sweden: Abisko... | reverse complement strand
CGGTATGCGGTCCCGTGCGCAAATCGTGTCCTGTTCGAGGGAGCGTTCGAAAACTTCGTTCCTCACTCGCCGGCGAGGATCGACGTCAAAGCCGATCGCCCGCCGATCCTGCTGATCGCCGGCGGCGAAGATCATCTCGTGACACCCGATTACACCCGACACAATTTCAAGCTCATCAGCCAATCCCCGGCGATCACCGCATTCAAGGAGTTCCCGGGCCGTCCGCACTTCACAGGCGGGGTCGACGGCTGGGAAGCGGTCGCGGACTACGCCCTGGACTGGGCGCTCAACCCCGTTGCGGCGGACAAAAGCTAACCGTTCGGCGCGACCCCCCGAGCCCTGTCGCCCCCGTTAGTGCCACGCGCACGTGGCGCTACTCGTGGATGATAATCGCGACACGGCGGTTCTTCTTTCGACCCTCCGGATTGTCGGATCCATTGGGCTCGGTGTTGGGAGCCACGGGATCGCGCATGCCGAAGCCCTGCGTTGCGAAGTCGACGCGCGTCAGGCCGTCTTTGTCGACGAACCAGCTCTCGACCGACTGTGCGCGGCGCTCTGAAAGCCCTTGGTTGTACGCCGCAGCGCCTTTGCCGTCGGTGTAGCCGAGGATCCGAACTTGGCCTTTTGCGTGGTCGCCGATGAACTTCGCGATGCGGGCGAGCGACGTTCGCGCTTTGGGCTGAATGTCGGAGCTGTCGAAGTCGAACAGCACGTCGGAGGCCAGATCGATCCGAACCTCGGTGCGCGTAACCTTGACCGCCACGTTCTTGTTCGCTCCGACCATCGTGCCGATCTTGGCAGCCATCTGCTGGACGTTGCCTGACATGTTCTGGACGTTGCCGGACATGCTCTGGACGTTGCCGGACATGTCCTCGACGTGAGACACGATGTCCAGAACCTTTACCGTATAGGCCGGATCGGCCGCGGATAGTCGCGGGAGCGCGGTGGCCGCAACGGCGAGCACGGCCGTCAACGCGACCCGGCGGATCATTGCGAAATCGGAACGTCGTCGAGCGGGATGAAGTGCGGAACGTCGACCGTGATCTTCGTAACGCTCGGTGGCGGCGCCGGAAACTTCACCCAGAGCGCTACTTGCGCGTTGGGCGCCACGTTGTCGATATCCCGGCTGCAGATGCACGTCTTGTCGGTATCGGCTAGCGCAAAATACTTCTTCTTCGATACCGTGTCGACCAGCGTGACGCCGGCCGTGGTGGAGCCGCCGCTATATCCGCTGCCGGACAGTTCGTAAAACATGCCCAAGCTTGCGCTAGAGTCGTTGATGAGCGTGAACTTGAGGGTTACCGTATCCGAACCGCGGCTCAACGAGTCGATCACGACCCGCGTCCCGGTTTTGTCGCCGTCACTGCTGGCGATGCCCGCGGCCGGAGCGGCTGCGGCTACGGTTGCCGCGGCCTGCGGCTGCGCCGCAAGCGTCGCTACAGCGTCCGGCTGCGCTCCCGTGGTCGCGACGGCGGCGGGGGCGAGGGTTGCCTGCGCCGCGACCGGTGGCGCGACCGGCGCGGCCGTGCTTTGCGCATCGCTCGCCTGGCGACTGCAGCCGCTTGCTGCAAACGCGAGTAGCGCGGCCATTACAACTCGGGTGGCGCGGTCAATTGCGGGGTTCCTTTTGGACATCATCGTTACTCCCGTACTGTCTTAACTGCTCGATGTGATCGTGAAGGGCAGCGTCTTCGCGAGTGCGTCTCCGAGGTAGATTTCAAGGCGGTAATTTCCGGCGGGCAAACCGCCCGAAGGAGCGGTGAGTACGAAGTCACCGGGGAACGACGCGCCCTCGGGAGCGGTAATCGTCTTTTCGATAATCTTCGTGTTTGCGGGGGCAGCGCTGCCGACGTCTTCGGCGATCCAGACCGCGCGGATCGCCGTGCCCGCCGCGACGCCTGCGACCGCAAACGTGCAGACAATTTGTGGTTGACTCGTCGCGAAGGTGTTAGCAGCGCCGACGATCTGGTAGTCGTCGGTGTTTCCAGTGCCGAGTTCCGCGTGCGTCACTTGCGGCGTTGTGGCCGCCGCGATCGCCGCGGCCGGAACCGTCGCGTGGAGCCCGACCGCGACGGCGATCGACGCGACGAGGATGAGTACGCACGCGATTGCGGCCGCGGGGCGGGCCTTGCCGGGCGAGTCGGCGCGCACGACGACGGTGCCCGCCACGCGATCCCCAAGGCGCTGCCGCGTCGGCGAAGTCAGCGCGAATACGAGCCCCACGAGGTAGACGCCGATGCCGTCGACGATCCGAAGGGTATTGCGCAGGAGCGATTTTTGCAGGCCGGGTTTACCGCCCTCGGCGCGGCGCACGCGCAGCGACATCGCAGCCTTCCCCAAGGTTGCGCCGAAAAGACCCTCGCCGGCCCACAAGTACGCGAAGCCGGTGAAGGTCACGACGCTCATGACGAACGCGGCGGGCAGCCCGTCCAGCTCGAAGCCGTTGCTCGTTGCGCCGCCCCATTGCGTGGCCGCCCACATCCCTACGACCGGGAAGGCGGCGCTCATCACGATCATGTCGATGATTGCGGCGATCGCGCGATCGGTCATCGGTGCAATCCGCAAGCCCGCTGCAGTGGGCGCGCCGGCGAGGTCCTGCGGGGCGACGGCTGCGAACGGCTCGCTTGAAGCGGCGGTTGAAATCGACTGTTGCATGAATCGTAACTCCTTACTATCGGGGCGGCGAAGCCCACCGATCTTACCGATGACGCCGAGCTTAACGCGGCGCCGTAGCCGTAGCGTCCCCGGGCTCGAGGCGAACGCGGATGAAGTCGTTTAGCTCGCCGAGCTCGGCGAAATACCAGCGCGCCTCGGAGCCCACGTGGGTGATCGACCCCCGCCATTGGCCCGGTTGCGAGCCCGACGCCTCGTACCACATCCGCACGACGAAAAGTTGATCGGTCACGGCCCAGCCATCCTAACCGGCACGCGTAGCGGAAGCGTCCTCGCGGCGCTTGGGCTTTACGAGAGCGTGCCGCCGAGCTGCGGCCAAACCCCAGCCGATCGGGCACGCAAGAGTGCCCGGTACCAGCGCATGCCCGCCGCGCTTTCGCGGTACTCGGGTAGATCGATCGTGGCGATGCGCGCCTCTTGCAGACGCACGGCGCGTTCGACGGCCGCGCACGCTTCGGTTTCGTCGCCGCACGCCTGCAGTGCCCGCGCGCTATCCCAAAGCACTGCGGCCGGGTCTTGAACGAGTTCCGGGTGCGCACGCTCTTGGTCGATGACCTCGCGCGCGATGTTGCGTGCCCGTTGCAGATCACCGCGCACCGCGCAAACCAGCGCCAGCCGCGCAAGATTGGTCCAAAGTTCGAGCCGCTGGTCGAGCCGGCGATGGATCGCCACCGCTTCGTCGAGGTGCGCGAGTGCGGCGTCGAATTCGCCTAGCTCGCGCTCGGCCTCGCCGAGACAGCCGAGGGCGAGCGCTGCTAGCGCCTCGCTCTCGAGTCGCCGCGCGAGGAGCAGCGCGCGAAGTTCGAACTCCTTGGCCGTGGCGAAATCGCGCTCCCAGTTCGCGGTCACGCCGAGGTTGATCGCGGCGAAGTACTGCATGCGGAGATCGTTTTCGGCCGTGGCCGCAGCAAGCACACGCTCGAGACGCTCGCGCCCGCGCGCGAGCATGCCGAGAGCAATGTCGAGCGAACCCCAGTTGTTCTCGACCGTCCGACTGCCACGCAGATCGCCGATCGATTCGCAGGTCGCGAGTGCTTTCGCGTGGGCCTCGATCGATTCGGCGATCGCGAACATGCTCTTGGCAGCCCATGCGAGCCGCTCGTACGCTCGTGCTTCGCCGCGGCGGTTGCCGGTCGACCGCGAAAGCTCCAGCAGTTCGCCGGCCATGCGATACACCGCCGGAAAATCTTCACGCATGAACGGTTCGACCATCGCTCCTTGCAGCAAGCGCATTTTGGTGAGCGAATCGCCGAGGGCTTGCGCGATTTCCGCGGCGCGTTCGAGATCCCCGCGATTCTCCTCGTAGCGATTTATGCGGTTTCGCGTCTCGATGAGAATCAACAGCGTGTCGAATTCGCCGCGTTGGTTTGCGCACGACCGGTACAGTTCGATCGCCGCGGCTCCCGCGTCCAGCGTCACTTCGAAGTCGGTGTAGTCGAAGGCGAGTTGTGCTTTGGCTTTGAGGAACTCGGCCCGCCAGTGCAGGTCTTCCGGGGCGATTTCGCGCGACAGTGCCGCGAGCGCGGCTCGTGCGCGGGGCTCGTCGCTTACGGCGTGGGCGAGTTCGAGCTCGCGGCGCAGTGCGTCGCGCAACACGTCGCCTTTGTCGTGCTCGCGCGCCAACTCGATGAGCGCCGTGATGTTCGCGCCTTGCCGTTCGCTATCGCCGAGGCGGTCGGCGGCATCGGCGCACACGGCAAGAAGCTCGGCCTTAAGGTCGACTTGCGATGAAATCTCACGCAACAAGTCGAGACCGCGCGTCGCCGCCGCGACGGCCTCGGCGTTCGCATAACCGCGAAACGCCGTTCGTGCGGCCCGCAGCCAAGCGCCGGCGGCCGCGAGCGGTTCGGCCGCGTTTTCATAGTGGCGCGCGAGTTCCGCCGCCAAGCCGTCCAACTCCCCGCCGTGCAACGCGCCGAGCGCGCGCGCTACGACGCCGTGATAGCGGCGCCGCGTTTGCGTCGAAAGCTCGGCGTAGGCCGTCTCGCGAATGAGATGGTGAGTGAACGCGTAGGCGCCGCGCTCGCGCCGGGTGGTTGCGCGGATGACGTGGCGCTCTACCAATTCATCGAGCGCGTCGAGCACGGCGCTACTCTCCCAACCCGTGACTTCACCGACGATCTCGAAATCGAAGGTGTCGCCGACGACCGCGCATACGCCGGCGGCTTGCCGCGCGTCTTCCGCGAGGCGCGCAAGCCGCGCCGCGATCGTCGACTCGATGCTTGCCGGCAACGCGCCGGTTCCGCCGACCGGTAGCGGCGATGCCGACCGTTCGGAACCTTCGCGAATCAGCTCGCCCAAAAACAGCGGGTTACCGAGGCTCCTGGCGTAGAGCTCCCCGGCCCCGGGGTGGCCCACAATGCTTCCGCGTTCGCTCATCCGCGACACGATCTGGTCGATCGCCGCGCGGTCGAGCCGCGGCAATTCGAGAGTCAAGGTTGCGCCGCGTCCTTGAAGCGCGCGCCGAACCGGGCGCAGCGGATGGCTGCGGACGATCTCTTCGGTGCGATATGTCGCGACGATCGCGATGCGCTCGGACGCGATGCGATTGGCCACGAACCCCAAGAGCTCGGCACTCGCACTTTCGCACCAATGCATGTCTTCTAAGATCAGCAGCAGCGGCCGAGCCCGAGCGATCGCGCGAAGCGCGCGCGTAAACGCTTCGAACAGACGCGTCCGCTCTTCGTCCGGACGCAGCGGGGGGACACGCTCCACTTCCACGCGCGCCCCGAGCTCGGGAATCACCGTGGCGAGCACGCCGAGCCACACGCGTTCCAAATTTGCGGAGACGAGCAACGGGATCGCCGCCCGCAGCGCATCGCAAAATGCTTGGTACGGAAAACCTTCGGGGCCGGTCGTCGCGCCGATCAAGACGCGACTGCCCTGTTCTTCGGCCCGTAGCGCAAGTTCGCCGGCAAACCGCGTCTTGCCGATGCCGGCTTCGCCCCCGACAAAACAGACGCCGCCCGCGCCGCGCGCCGCCTGATGCCACAGGTATCCCGCTCTCTCGAGCGGTCCCTCGCGGCCGGTGAAAGGAAGATCGGAGGCGCTCGGTCCAGGGCGTTCGCCGCTGGGAGAAGCACTCTGCGCGGCGCTTGGACCGTCTGCCGGAGCGCCCCGCAAAAACGACTCGCGAAGGGCCTGCGTTTCCGGCATCGCTTCGATCCCGAGCTCCGCGCGCAATCGCTTGACGAAGTCCTCGAGCCCAGCGAGTGCTCCCGCTCGATCGCCGGCCTGATATCGCGTGGCCGCGATCTCGCGCGCGACGTCCTCGCGCAAGGGATCGGACGCGAGCAAGCGTTGACCGTAACCGATCGCGCGTGCGAAATCGCGTTCGCTGCGATGAAGCCGCACGAGGCCCTTCAGGGCCGTCAAGTACGCCGCTCGCAGGCGCTCGCGCTCGGGATACACCCAATCGTCGTACAGACCCTCGAGCAAATCGCCGCCGTACAACTCGATCGCTTCGGCGAGGCGTTTGGGTTCGCCGCACAGGCGATCGAACTCCGCGATGTCGACGGTGCAGGGTGCCTCCGGATTCCAACGCACCGTCTCGTTCGTCGCAACGATCCAGCTCTCGGCGGGATCCGGGGGCGGCAAGATTTGTTTGAAAAGCGTAAGGTTCCGCCGCAGGTTGCCGCGCGCAACCTCCTCGTCGGCATCGGGCCACATGAGGAAGGCCAGAAACTCGCGCGAAATCGCCGCTTGCCGATGCACCAGCAGGTACGCCAGGATCGGCAACGTCTTGCGCGGAGCCTCAAACGCGAAGGGCTTACCGTTGAACGCTAGCCGCACGTGGCCGAATAGGGCGACTTCGAGCCCACTAGAAGTCCGGCTCGGAACGTCCGCGTCGTCGCGCGGACTCTGCGAAGGGTTCATTTCGGTTGGACGGCCTACAAGGTCAGGTGTCGAACAGGACCGGACGAAGCGCTTCGAGAGCTGGTGAATCACCTCGCGTCATGGAGCGAGTCTAGCACAAGGCGTCGTGCCTAAGCGGGGAGCGCCGAAAATAAGATGACGATGTAGGCTACGGTCATGACCGCGGCTACGACGGCGTTGATCTTTTGCACGAGTTCAGACCGGATACCGAGCGCGACAATCGCGAAGATCGCAAAGACGAGTAGCGCTCCGAAGTTCGCATTGAGCGGCACGCGCCCGTACAGCACGAATTCTTTTACGAAGCTGAGCGCGATCAACAGGAGCAGGACGCTCAAGAACCACGGGCGGTTTCGTGCGAAGGCCGCGCGCATGTCGAATGCGCTTGCGTCGTCGGGTACCGGCAGGATGAGCGCGCACAGCACATAGAGGGCCGCCGGCTCCGCCAACAGCACGAGAAACGAACCGAAGCTCCACCCGGTGTAGTCTCGCAGCGACGCATCGGCCCACCAGAGCTGCGCGACCAGCAGAAAGAGCGTGCCCGTCCACAGCAGGCTCGGCCAATAAATCGCGATCCGGTCGCGGCCGTTGATGACGCGTACAACGCTGCCAAGCACGTGGGCGACCGCCAACCCCAAGATGATCGAGATCATGACCGACAAGTACGAAAATGAACCGCTCATGTTGTCTGATCAGCGATCTTCTCGAATGTCGAAGCGAGTGACTTTGCCATTCCGCAGGTGGAAGATGTGCCCAACGGGTTTGTCTCTGAGCCCGTGCGTCTGATTTCCTAGCGCCCTACCTTCCAGATCGCGGATGGTCTGATGAACCTCGACGACGATCGGTCCATCCGGAGTTCGGTCGAAACTTATGGGGTCGACGTGCGGGTCGACGATGGCCCATTGGCGCGTCCAGTATTCACGAACGCCATCGCGGCCGTGGCCGTGCCCGCCCTCCATGCCATTGGCCCAGGCGACATCATCGGTGAGTGCGTCGAGGACAGCGTCGATGTCCCGCGGGTTGAATCGGTCATACATGGCCCGAATAACCGCGATGTCGTCAGCCATTGGCTTGCTCCTCATCGCGCGTTCCGATAGGTCGCGTGAGCGCTTCTTGCTTAGAGCGGATATGCGTGGAGATCCGTCCTGCCGTTATCGGGCGCGATGTCGAGGAAAATGCGCATGGCACGACAGCGGTATTCAATGGCCGAGTGACCCCCGGTTCCGAGCGCGACGCGCTCGCAGGTCGCCGGGAGCTTCGACCGATACCAGCGGTCGATCGTCGCCATGGAATCGTGCGATTGGAGCACGTATCCGGGGATCCTTGCGCTGTAGGGCGACACGGACGACGCGTGCGGGTAGACGGGGAAACCGGCCATGCTCGTTGCAGCGGCCGTCGGGCCGCCGGCCGCGCAAACGGCGCAGAGGGCAAGTAGTGCGGGCAGCCATCTCGTTCTCATGGCCCAACGATAGCAGGCGGCCGTGCCGGCGGCGAGCCGCACGGCGGCGCAGTTCGGCTTGGCTCAAGGTCAGATGCTCCATGGGGGACCCGAGCCATCCAACGGGACGTCTCTACGTGGTCAGAAACCGGACATTCCTAACTTTGGGCTGATATTGCGATACTACGGCGTTTGACAGGCGTCGGTCGCTGGGGTAAACTACGGCGGTTGTGGTCATCGCCGCGGACGCCGTTTTTGTGCGTCCGCGGCGGAAGACCGTAGATGAACGCCAGGGTACGTGGAGTTGTGATGAAAAACATCATCGGCCGCAAGGTCGGGATGACGAGTGTCTTTACTGCCGACGGACGGTCGGTTCCGGTCACCGTGATCGAAGCTGGGCCTTGCCTCGTGCTGCAGCGTAAGACGGTGCAGACCGACGGCTACGAGGCCGTAGCGCTCGCCTTTGCCGATCCCCGCAAGAACGGGCTCAACAAGCCCCAGGCGGGGCGCTACAAGAAGGCCGGGATCGCGGAGAAGAAGTACGTGCGCGAGTTCCGGCGCTCGATCGACGACGCTCCCGAGGTCGGGGGCACGGTCGCGGTCGACGTCTTCGCCGAGGGCGACCGCGTCGACGTGATCGGCATCTCGAAGGGCCATGGCTTCGCCGGCGGCATCAAGCGGCACAATTTCCACGGCGGCAGCCGCACGCACGGTCAGATGATCCATCGTCAGCCGGGCTCGAACGGCGACACCAACGCGGGACACACCTCGCGCGGCTCGCGCCGGCCCGGTCACTACGGCGTCGACCGCACGACCCATCAGAATCTCGAGGTCGTCCGCGCCGACACCGAGCGCAACGTCCTCCTCGTCCGCGGGCCCGTCCCGGGCGCCAAGAACGGCCTGGTCCTGATCTCGGCCGCCGTTCGGCCGCCCAAGGTCGCCAAGGCTCCGCCACCCACGAAAAAGGCAGGGAAGTAATGCCCTCCGTTATCGATCCCAAGGGCGCGAGCGTCCGCGACGCCGAGATCCCCGCGGCATTTGCCGCCGGCGGCGGCAAGACGAACGCCATGTTCCGTGCCGTTTTTCGCGAGCTGAGCAATCGCCGCGCCGGGACCGCCTCGACCTTGCGCCGCGACGAAGTCCGCGGCGGCGGTCGCAAGCCCTGGAAGCAGAAGGGAACCGGTCGCGCCCGCCAAGGTTCGACTCGTTCGCCGCAGTGGCGCCACGGCGGCGTGGTCTTCGGACCCAAGCCGCGCAGCTACATCGTCTCCCTCAATAAGAAGGAGCGCAAGGCCGCCTTCCGTGCCGCGCTGTCCGATCGCTTCGCCTCAGAGTCGGTCACGATCCTGAGCACCGAAGGCTTCGATCTGACGAAGACGCGCGATCTCGCCGGCTTGCTCTTCGGTTCGCCGAAGGCCGCGAAGACCGGCGCCCGCACGCTCGTGGTGTACGCGCAGGGCGAGCACGAAGCCGTCGGCGCGACGCTCGCACGCATCGGTGCAAATCTCTCGCGCGTCGGCGTCACCCACACGGGCGCCCTCGACGTCAAAGACGTCCTCGGCTATGCGCGCATCGTTCTGACGACCTCGGCGCTCGACGAGCTCGCGACGACGTTCGCGGTTCGCCCCAAGAAAGAGGCCGCAGCGTAATGGAAGCTCGCGACGTTATTATCGCGCCTTTGGTCAGCGAGAAATCGATGACCGGGACCAACATCTCGCAATACACCTTCGAAGTGCATCCGCGCGCGACCAAGACGCAGATCCGTCACGCGGTCGAGGAGATCTTCAAGGTCACCGTCGTCAAGATCAACACGACGAACGTCCTCGGCAAGACGAAGAATTTCGCGCGTCGCGGAGTTCGCACGTCGGGCAAGCAGACGGATTGGAAGAAAGCGATCATCACCCTCAAAGCCGGCCAAAAGATCGAATTGGGCGGCGTGAATCCGTTCGAGCAATAAGATGCCAGTAAAACGCTATCGCCCAACCTCCGCCGGTCAGCGCTTCCTCACGACGATCGACACGAAAGATCTCACGAAGAAGAAGCCTGAGAAAGCGCTCGTGGAGGTCAAGAAGAAGCACAGCGGCCGCAACAACAACGGCCACATCACCGTCCGTCACAAGGGCGGCGGCACGCGGCGCCAGTACCGCATCATCGATTTCAAGCGGCAGAAGGACGCGATCCCGGCGAAAGTCGCGGCGATCGAGTACGATCCCAACCGCTCGGCGCGCATCGCGCTGCTCTACTACAAAGACGGCGAGAAGCGCTACATCTTAGCACCGGTCGGCCTCGAGATCGGACAGTTCGTCGAATCGGGCGAAGCGGCCGACATCAAGACCGGCAACTGCCTGCCGATCAAGAACATCCCGCTCGGTACCGTCATCCACAACATCGAGCTGCGTCCCGGTGAAGGCGGCAAGCTCGTTCGCAGCGCCGGCTCG
>Ga0302326_10032335_pt1 | contig 10423 bp, 8 predicted proteins | sample Palsa_T0_3_FD_202264 | JGI IMG/M metagenome (GOLD analysis project Ga0302326, IMG submission 202264) | Peat permafrost microbial communities from Stordalen Mire near Abisko, Sweden - Palsa_T0_3 | ecosystem: Environmental > Terrestrial > Soil > Palsa > Peat permafrost | place: Sweden: Abisko... | reverse complement strand
ACACTCTTCGAGCAGCTCTCGCGCTACCCGCGGGCGGCCGGCGTTGTGCTCGATCCTCGTACGGGAGCGGTGCTCGCCATCGCGAGCGTCCCGAGTTACGATCCGAACGCCCTTGACGACGAGTTCGGGTCGCTGAGTCGCGATCCGATGTCGCCGCTGCTCAACCGCGCGCTCGACGGCCTCTATCCGCCCGGCTCGACCTTCAAGATCTTCACTGCAGCAGCCGCGCTCGATAGCGGCACCGTCGAGATGGATTCGAGGTTCGACGACCCGGGCTATCTCACGATCGGGGATTTTACCCTGCACGACAACGAGAGCGAGGCGACCGGCAACGCCGATTTAACGACCGCGTTCGCCCTTTCGAGCAACGTCGACTTCGCACAGATCGCGCTGAAGATGGGCGTCGACGCCTTCTACGATTATTTGCGGCGGTGGAATATCGGCGGCTCGCCCGACTTTCAACTGCCCGCGAGCCGCGACAGCGTTCCGCCGAAGGCGAGCATCGTTCCGGGGGAACTCGCGCAAATGGGCTTCGGACAGGGCGCGCTCCTCATGACGCCGATGCAGATGGCGCTCCTCGGCGCAACGATTGCCGACGGCGGCAGCGAGCCGCGACCGTTCATCGTTCGTCAAGTCGTCAGCGGTGGTACGCCGGCAACCGTCTCCGCGGCCGGGACCCTCGCAAGCCCGGTATCCGCGCAGACCGCCGCGAACGTAGCGCGCATGATGATCGCGGTGGTTCGGCGCGGGACCGGCACACCGGCGGCGTTGCCGAACGTCACCGTGGCCGGAAAGACCGGAACCGCGACCAATCCGCACGGCCGTTCGCACGCGTGGTTCGTGGCCTTTGCGCCGGCGGACGATCCGCGCGTCGCAGTGTCGATCGTGGTTGAGAACGTCGGGTACGGCGCAAGCTACGCCGCGCCGATCGCGCGTGAGGTGCTGCGCGCGGCACTGGAGAGCGCCGGGAGTTGACCGAAGAGCGTATCTTCAACAACCGCTATCGTCTCGATCGCAAGCTCGGCGAAGGCGGAATGGCCACCGTGTACTGCGGGACGGACATTTTGCTGCGCCGCCGCGTCGCCGTCAAAGTGCTGCGCGAACAGTATGCCGCCGACGAGGAGTTCGTGCGACGCTTCTATCAGGAGGCGGAGTCGGCGGCGAAACTCTCGCATCCCAACATCGTCAACACGTACGACGTCGGACGCCAGGACGACACGTATTTCATCGTGATGGAACTCGTCGACGGCCCGTCGCTGGCCGAGATCATCGCCGCCGACGGACGGCTGCCCGAGCCGGTCGCGATCGACTACGCCGTACAGATCGCGAGCGGCTTGGCCTACGCACATCGCATGGGGCTGCTCCACCGCGATATCAAACCCGCCAACGTCTTGGTCACGGCCGACGACGTGGTGAAGCTCTCGGATTTCGGCATCGCGCGCGCCGTCTCGAAGCAAACGATGGCGTTGACCAAACCCGGGCTCGTGATGGGAAGCGTCTACTATATTTCGCCGGAGCAGGCGCAGGAGCACGAGGTTCACGAGACGGCCGATCTCTACAGTCTTGGGGTGGTCCTGTATCAGATGCTGACCGGAACGCTTCCGTACGGCGGCGAGTCGCCCGTCACGGTTGCGCTTCGGCATATCGGCGATCCGGTCCCGACGATCGACGTGCGCGAAACGGGCGTAAGCCCGGCGCTGGCCGCGATCGTCAATCGCCTGCTGCAGAAGAAGCCCGAGAACCGATTCCAATCCGCAAGCGAACTTGCGACGGCACTGCGCGAAGCGCGGGAACGGCCGACGGTCCCCGGGTACCGCATCGCCGACGATGCGCCGCCTGCCGCGCACGTTGCGCCGCAACGGCTGCCGCCGCGGCGCTCGCCGATGCCCGACCGCCACGAGCCGGATTTCGACCACGACGCGCGCCCGCGCCGTTCGCCGTGGATCGCGGTCGCATTGATCGCCGCGCTCATCGCCGCGACCGCGCTCGGCTACGCGATCTTCGCAAAGCCCTTCCCGGATCTCGCGGGCGGCATCGTAGTGGGCGACTACACCGGGATGACGCAGGCCGACGCGCAGGAGGCCGTCGTGAATGCGGGCTTGCGAACGCGCTTTACCAAGAGCGCGAGCGAAACGGTCGCGCCCGATCACGTGATCCGGCAATCGCCCGCTGCGGGAACGAAAGTCGAGAGAAATCAAGTCGTCGAGCTGGTCGTGAGCAACGGCAAGCCGCTGCGCGGCCTCGAGGACGTGCGAGGCTACACGGTCAACGACGCCCAGAGCACGCTGCAGCAGGCCGGCTTCGCGGTGACGCTGGTGCGTCGGTACGATAACACGCTTGCGAACACCGTGATCGATCAGATGCCCAAGCCCGGCTCAAAGGTTCAAGAAGACAGCCGAGTGACGCTGGTCGTCTCGAACGGCCCCGAGCCGGTGGTCATTCCGGACTTCGTCGGGATGGCGGTCGACAAAGCGAAGACGCGCGCGCAGCAGCTCGGCATTACGCTCGACACGTCGCAGAGCGTTCCGGGGACGCCGCCCGACACGGTCGCCTCGCAAGATCCGGCCTCGGGAACGAAGCTCGATCGCAACGCGATCGTGCACGTCGTCGTGAACAGTGGCACGAACGCGCAGACGAGCAGCGAACCCAACGCGCCCACCGCGACGCTTCCCAACGTCGTGAATGCGGATTTTGACGATGCCGTGCAGGCCGTGCAACAGGCGGGATTCTCGTTTACCGTACGTTACGTGCAGCAGAGCGCGAACAACGGGAAAGTCGTGGCGCAGCTGCCGCCGGCGGGCCAAGCGCCGCAGGGGCAGGCCGTGACGCTCATGCTCTCGGTCTCCGGCGAAGTCCCCGACACGGTCGGACTCTCGCCTGACGATGCGGCAAAGCTTCTTCGTTCGTACGGATATAACGTTGCGAAGAAGGAGTACACGACCAGCCTTGGCGCCGGCGGTAAAGTGGTCGGAACCGAGCCCGCGGCGGGATCGGCGCTCGCGCCCGGCTCGCCGGTCACGCTCACGATCAACGGAACGCCGCCCTGACGCCGCCGCTACGCATTCTGGGCATCGACCCCGCCCTTCGCACCACCGGATACGGCGCGATCGAGCACTGCAACGGCAGGGTTCGGCTGATCGAAGCCGGCGTCGTGGTGCCGAGCGCGGGCGCGACGCTCGAGGAGCGGCTGTGCGAGCTGCACGCCGGAATCTGCGAAGTGCTGGCCCAGACGCAACCGAGTTTGGTCGTGATCGAGGAGATTTATAGCAACGTAAATCCTCGCACCGCGTTGCAGATGGGTCATGCGCGCGGCGTGCTCTGCCTCGCAAGCGCTCAAGCCGGCGTCGCGGTGCACTCGCTCGGTCACGCACGGGTAAAGCGGGCGCTCGTGGGCTCGGGCAGCGCCCGCAAGGAGCAGGTCGCCGCGATGGTGGCCCGGCTGCTCGGCCTGCGCCGGCCGCCGAAGCCGCACGACGTATCCGACGCGCTGGCACTGGCCCTCGCCTATATGAACGTGGCCGTGCGGGGTGACACGTTCGGTGTTCGCTAGGATCTCCGGCTCCCTCGTGGAGCGCAGCGGCGAAAGCGCCGTCATCGAGGCCGGCGGCCTGGGTTACGAAATCATTTTACCGCCGTGCATCGCGGAGAAGGTTCCCGCGACGCCCGGCGAGCGCGTGACGCTGGAGATCTATTCGGTCGTCAATCTCGACGGGAACACCGGGCATTTCACGTACTACGGATTCACAAACGCGGTCGAACGCGAGTTCTTCGAGGCGCTCTTGACCGTCGCATCGATCGGGCCGCGCTCCGCGGCGCGCGCGTTCAGCGCGCCGATGTCGACGATCGCCGACGCGATCGATCGCGGGGATTACGCGTTCTTGAAGCGTTTGCCGGGAATCGGGCAGCAAAAGGCACGCGATATCGTCGCGAAACTGCAGGGGAAGGTCGCGCGCTTCTTGCTGATTCGCGACGCCCCCGCCGCGCCGCCCGCGCCGATTCCGGATTTCGCCGACGAGGCGCTCGCAGTGCTGCTCCAGCTCGGATATAAGCGGAGCGAAGGTGAGGCGATGATCCGCACCACGCTCGAAAGCGACGCGACCATTGCCGACGCCGAGCGTCTGCTCGCGGAAATCTATCGCGGTAAGGCGAAGGATTCGGCATGACTCGCAAACGTCTGCTCGGTCCCGCGGACGTTTCGCTCGAAGCGGCGGAAGCCGAGCACGAACGCGTCGTCGATCCGCAGGATACGCTCGAAGACGAAGTCTACGGCGCGAGCTTACGCCCGCGCTCGTTCGACGAGTACGTAGGACAGGAACGCGTCGTCGAAAACCTCCACATCGCGATCGACGCGGCGAAGCGCCGCGGCGAGCCGCTCGAGCACGTGTTGTTTTACGGGCCGCCGGGTCTGGGAAAGACCACGCTCGCCGCGCTGATCGCGCACGAGCTGGAATCGAACTTTCGGCCGACCAGCGGCCCGACACTCGAAAAGCCCAAAGATCTCGTCGGCGTGCTGACGTCGCTCGAGCGCGGCGACGTGTTCTTCGTCGACGAAATTCACCGGCTCAGCCGCGTGGTCGAAGAGTTTCTCTATCCGGCGATGGAGGATTTTCAGATCGACTTCGTCGTCGATCGCGGCGCGTATGCAAAAACGCTCAAGCTGCCCTTGAAACGGTTTACCCTCGTCGGTGCGACGACCCGCGCCGGCATGCTCACGGCCCCGCTGCGCGAGCGTTTTGGCATCGTCCACCATCTCGATTATTACGAAGATGCGGAGTTGGAGCGGATCCTCTACCGTTCGGCGAGCGTGCTCGGCGTGCCGATCGAGGCCGAGGCCGCGCAGGCGATCGCGGCGCGAAGCCGCGGAACGCCGCGCGTGGCGAATCGGCTGCTGCGGCGCGTCCGCGATTTCGCCGAGGTCCGCGGCGACGGCCGGATCACGCCCGCAGTCGCGGGCGAAGCGCTGGAACGCGAAGGCGTCGACGCGCTGGGACTCGATCGCTTGGATCGCGCGTTCTTGCGGACGATCGTCGAACAGTATCGGGGCGGTCCGGTCGGCATCGCCGCCATCGCCGCAACGCTGACCGAGGACGCCGAAACGCTCGAAGACGTCGTGGAGCCGTATCTGCTCAAGGAGGGGTTCGTCACGCGCACGGCCAGCGGCCGGCGCGCGACCGCGCGTGCCTACGCGCACCTCGGCATCCGCACCGGCGCGCCGTCGCAGGAGCGGCTGCTCTAGAACTCATGCGACGTTCGACGTTCCTCGCGTCGGGCGCCGCCGCGCTCGCGATTGCCGCCCGAGCGCGCGCGCAAGACGACGTGGATCCGTCGCGTGAGTCGGCGCATCAGTCGCTCCGCGTTCTCCTGGGAAGCGGTGACGCTGCGAACGCTCCCGGCGACACGTTTACGTTCGACGGGAGACTCTATCGCGGAACGTACCAGCGAACGGCGGACGGGCGCATCGTCAACCTCGTCGATCTCGAAGAGTATCTGTACAGCGTGGTTTCGCGCGAGATGCCGCCGGCGTGGCCGCCGGCGGCGCTGGAAACGCAAGCGATCTGCGCGCGCACCTACGTGCTGCAACGAAGCGATCCGCGGCGCGAATACGATCTCGTGCCCTCCGAGCTGGACCAAGTCTACGACGGCATCGCCGGCGAAACGCCGTCGGGCGTTGCGGCGGTCGATGCGACCGAAGGCCGCGTTCTCACCTACGGCAGCGCGTTCGCGCAGGTCGCCTATTCGTCGTGCTGCGGCGGACATACGGAATCGTCGTCGGATGCATGGGGCAGCGTGAGCGTCCCCTATCTCTCGGGCGTCGTCTGTACGTCGTGCACCGCGTCGCCGAACTATCGCTGGAGCCGGACGCTCGCGCTCGACGTTATCGGCGCGCGGCTTGCGGCGTCCCTGCCACCGCTCGGGCGTTTGACGGGCGTTACCATCGGCGAACGCGATGCGAGCGGCCGCGCGCGGTCGCTCGTGATGAACACGGATCGTGGAAGCGTAGCGGTCGGCGGAAGTGCCTTCCGGCGCGGCATCGGAACCCGCGTGCTGCCGAGCCTGCTGCTCGCGAGCGTCGAGCAAAGCGGCGGCGGCGCGATCGCCATCGCCGGAGGTGGATTGGGTCACGGGGTCGGTCTCTGCCAGTGGGGAGCGCGCGGAATGGCACTGGCCGGAAGCGAAGCGCCCGCGATCGTGAGTGCGTATTTTCCCGGGACGGCGTTACACGATCTGCGATAGCGACGAGCGCGCGATCGGCGCGTACGACTACGCGCTTCCTACGGAGTCGATCGCCCAGGTACCCGCCGCGCAACGCGACGCCAGCCGATTGATGGTGCTCGACGGCGACGGCGTGGAGCATCGCTCGTTCGACGCGCTGCCGACGCTCCTGCACCGCGACGACCTGCTCGTGCTCAACGAGACGCGCGTCATCCCGGCCCGACTGCTTGGACGCCGGCTGCCCGGCGACGCTACCGTGGAGCTGCTGCTGCTGCACCCGGCACGCGGGATGCGCTACGATCCCGATGCCCTCGCATGGATCGCGCTCGCGCGGCCGGCGCGGCGGCTGCATGCGGGCGATCGCATCGGCTTCGGCAGCCTCGGCGAAGGCGTCGTCGCGCGCGAGCTCGAGGGCGGTATGCGGGAGGTCGCCTTCGAGATCGCCGGGCGGTTCGAGACGTTTCTCGAGCGGGCCGGGCGAATGCCGATTCCGCCGTACATTCGTAACGAGACGCGCGAAGCGCAGGATCGATATCAGACCATCTTCGCGCGCGTGCCCGGCAGCGTCGCCGCCCCGACGGCATCGCTGCACTTTACGCGCGAAGTGCTCGAGGCGATCGCCGCTGGGGGCACTGAAATCGTCCGCCTGACGTTAGACGTCGGGTTAGGCACCTTTCGGCCGGTCTCGGCGGAGCGGATCGACGATCACCGCATGCACGAGGAGACGTACGCGATCGGGCCCGAGGCGGCCGACCGGATCGAGCTTGCGCGCCGATCGGGGCGTCGCATCGTTGCGGCGGGAACCACGGTCGTGCGCGCGCTCGAAGGCAACGTGCAGAGATTCGGCCGAGTGACGGCGGGAGAGCATACGACGGAGATCTTCATCACGCCGGGCTTCGAGTTTCGCGTAATCGGCGCTCTCATCACGAACTTTCATTTGCCGCGCTCGACGTTGCTGATGCTCGTCAGTGCGTTCGCCGGACGGCGACGCATCCTACGGGCATACTCCGAGGCGGTCCGCCATGGCTACCGGTTCTTTTCGTTCGGCGACGCGATGTTCGTGTCGTCTCGTGAGGGCAATGCGCGCCGTTGTCTTTGACGCGCCGGGCGGCGCGGACGTGCTGCGCGTCGGCGAGATCGGCGTGCCGCACCCGAGTGCCCGCGAGGTGCTCATCGCCGTGGAAGCCGCCGGCGTTTCCCGCGCGGACGTCATGCAGCGCAGCGGTCACTATCCCCCGCCGCGCGGTGCCTCGCCGATTCTCGGGCTCGAGGTTGCGGGAACGGTTGCGTCGGTCGGAACGTCTGTCAGGCGCTGGAAGCCCGGCGATAGAGTCTGCGCGCTGACCAACGGCGGCGGATACGCCGAATTCGTCGCGGTGGCGGCGGGACAAGTCTTGCCGATCCCCGACGGCTGGAGCGGGGTCGAAGCGGCGACGCTGCCCGAGAATGCCTTTACGGTCTACGACAATCTCGTGACGCGCGCGCGCCTGCGCCGCGGCGACGTCGTGCTCGTTCACGGCGGGACGAGCGGGATCGGGTCGACGGCGATTATGTTCGCGCGCGCGCTCGGCGCCACGCCGGTCGCAACCGTCGGAACGCCGGAGAAACGCGCGGCGGCGATCGGCTTCGGCGCCGCGCATGCGATCGAGTACCGCACCGCGGATTTCGTCGAAGAAATCCGTGCGTTCACGCACGGGCGCGGCGCGGACATCGTGCTCGATATCGTCGGCGGCCCGTATATCGCGCGCGATCTCGAGGCGCTCGCTCTCGACGGGCGGGTCGTCTGCCTCTCGACCGCGCAGGGCAGCCGGGTAGATCTCGACTTGCGCGCGTTGTTCGTCAAGCGCGCTGCGATTATGGCGTCGAGCCTTCGCGGGCGGACGGCCGCCGAAAAAGCCGCCATCGCGCGCAAGCTCGAGCGGCACATCTGGCCGTTATTGCCGAAGCGAGATCCGATCGTTCCGCTCGTCGATTCGACGTATTCTTTCGATGAGGCGGCCGGCGCGCACGCTCGAATGGAGTCGAGCGCGCACGTCGGCAAGATCGTGCTCGTGCCCTAGTGGTAGATGCCTTGCCCCAGCGACGTCGGGCCGGTGGCCATGAAGAAGAGCATCGGGATCGAGAGCATCGTGTTGGTTCGCGATGCGAGAAATGCGATGCGCCGCGCCTTCGCTTTCTGCTCGTCGGTCGCCGGCACGATCCCGAGCACGCGCTTTTGATTCGGCCAAATCAGCCCCCACACGTTGAGGAGCATAATCGTGCCCAGCCACGCGCCAAAGCCGATGGGTGCCATCGCGCCCTGCAGCGTGGCGGCGGCGGCGAAGCCGTTCTCGCCGCCGGGCGCGGTGTAGCCGCCAAGCAGCGCGGCTCCGAAAATCCACGTCACGACCGCTCCCCAACGGAAGAAGAGCAGCGCGCGCGGCACCACGTATTTCGAGATCGGGCCGGCTTCGCCGGCGGCGGTTGCCTCTTTCACCGCGGCGACGTTGACGAAGTTGAAGAAATAGAGCAGGCCGATCCACATAATGCCGGCCATGATGTGAAACCACCGTAAAAACCAATCGCTTGCGGGGTTCATGCGCCGGCTCCCGCTGCGTGCGAGACGATGAGCTTCGCAACGTACCAAAGGATCGCGGTGAGCAAGAACCCACAGATCACCGTGCCCCAGAGCGAGTCCAACGGATTTTTCACCTATGAACCTCCTGCGCAAAGCGCGTCATGCTATTTCCCCATGGTTGCCCGCTCCGAGAACGGGTCCTCCCGAGGCTCGACCACCAGCGTCTTCGCGTGGGTGTACCACACGAGCCCCGGAGCTGCCGCGCGCTGTTTGCGCACGTGCTTGCGCAAGGTGTAGTCGACGGCGACCGTTGCCGCTGCACGCGCGCGTGAGTGAAACGCGGCCAGGGCCGCGGCGGCTTCCAAGTCTTCGGGCGGCGCGTCGGCGCGATCGTCGCGCGAGAGAATGACGTGCGCGCCGGGTATTCGCTGCGTGTGAAACCAGAGATCGTTCGGGCGCGCCACGCGGAAGGTCAAGTCGGCGTTCTCCAGCGGCGAACGCCCGACCACGATGCGCGACCCGTGCGCGGTGCGGAACTCCAGCGGCGCCCGTTTTCGGCGAAGCGTGCGCGCGGGAGCGCGCCGGTCGGGCCGCACGCCCAGCTCGGCGATCGCACTCACGACCGCGTCGAAATCCTCACCCGCCGCGCGCTCCGTCTCCCAGCGGAAGGTCTCGACGGCTTCGAGCGACAGGCGTATCGTCGACTCGCGTACGTCTAGGTGCGGCAGCATCTTGGCAAAGCGGCGGTACTCCGCGAAGAGTCCGGCCGCGCGTTCCTTGGCCTCGTCGCGCTCGGATGCCGGAAGCTCGTGGAGCGTGGCATAGACCGCCTCGCCCTGAGCCCGCAGTTCGTCGCGACCCGCCGCGCGCCGGCGCTTCTGCGCAAGCGCCTCGAGTTCGCCCTGCAACTTGCGTTCGCGCTCCGCCAGCCGTTTGAGCGCCGCGCGGCGCCGGACTGCCAGGCGCTCTTCGCCGCGGTGTGCGAGTTGACGGTCGCGTTCGCGTGCGAACAGTTCCAAGACCGATCCGTCGGGCTGCGCGTCGAGCGTTCGCGGGTTCTCCGGAATCGGCGGCGGGAAGTATGGTGACCCGGCTTGCACGGGCCGGCGCGGATTCTCCGAGGGCGAAAACTCTTTGGATGCGGCGACGACGGTCGCGTCTTTGACGAGCACGACGTTGCCGAATCGCGGAACCAGCTCTAGGTAGAGATCGAGCGAATCGCCGACGCCAAAGCGCGAGCGGGCCGCGAACGTCAATCGAAGGAGCCGGTCGTTCCGCCGCGCTGCGGCGTCGACCAAGACCATGCCCTGCAGCCCGCGCGCGAGCGCGCGCACGAAGCCCGGCTCGGTGAGGATGCCGAGCTCGCCCTGCTCCAACGTTACCATCGGCGGGCTCGAGTACAGGTCGACGGCAAGCAGCGCGCGCTCGCCGTGCGTACGAAAGAGCAGCGCCGTGCGGCCGTCCGGCAGCAAGCCGGCGTCCTCGACGCGTGCGCCGCGCAGGCGAAACTTGAGCTCGTCGGCGAGACGGCCGATGAGGACCCAATCGGTTAGCATCAAAAGATGGTATTCGTGAGAACGCCACGATTCTTCGTACCGCTCTTGGCCGTCGCGCTCAGCGCCTGCGGCCACGGCGGCGCCGCCGCCGTGGCCG
>Ga0302326_10032334_pt1 | contig 10424 bp, 10 predicted proteins | sample Palsa_T0_3_FD_202264 | JGI IMG/M metagenome (GOLD analysis project Ga0302326, IMG submission 202264) | Peat permafrost microbial communities from Stordalen Mire near Abisko, Sweden - Palsa_T0_3 | ecosystem: Environmental > Terrestrial > Soil > Palsa > Peat permafrost | place: Sweden: Abisko... | reverse complement strand
TCCACTGACGCGGCCATGGCGGGCGGTGGCGGCGCTGCGGCGGGAGCGTCTCGACGTGATGGTGGATTTTTCCGGATGGCAGCGGCTGGCGGCTCTGCTGACGGTCGGGAGCAGGGCGCGATTTACGGCTGGCTTTGAGCGGGCGGGACAGCATCGCCACTACGCGTATGACCTGGTTGTGGAGCATCGCGGGGATCGCCATGAGACGGAGAATTTTCGTGCGATGGTGGCGGGGCTGCGGAGCGCGATGCGATTGCAGATTGCTGCCGGGCATAAGTTGTCGCTCCGCAAAGACATCTGGGAGACGCCGCTGGATGCGCGTTGGCGGGACGCGGTGGTGCTGCATTGCTGGGCGACGGGGGCGGCGCATGGATTGCGGGAGTGGCCGGAAGAGCACTGGATTGAATTGGCGACGCAGTTGCAATTACGTTGGCCGGCGGCGAAATTTGTGTTGACTGGCGCGGCGTCGGATCATGCGCGGAGTGAGGCGCTGGCGGAGCGGTTGCGGGCGGTGAATTTGCCGGCCGAAGTTTATGCGGCGGAGAGTGGTCTGGCGGCGGTGGCGCGATTGCTGCGCGCGGCGCGGTTGGTGGTCAGCGTGAATACGGGGACGATGCACCTGGCGGCGATTGCCGGCGCGCCGACGGTGAGCATCAACGGGCCGAATCGCGCAGGCCGTTGGGGACCGGTGGGAGCGCGGGCTGCGAGTGTGGAGGCACCCGGTCCGGGCTGCGGCTATCTCGACCTGGGCTGGGAGTGGCGGCTCGATCCGTCGGCGCGGGGTGAGACGAATTGCATGGCACGGACGCCGGTCGATGCGGTGATGGCGGCGGTGGAGCGCGTGCTCGCCAATCCTGATGCTGAGAAAAAGCTGGCCGGAAAAGAGAGCGCTGTTGGAGCACATTAAAAATTCGCTGGAGGCGCTGGCGTCGGGGATTCTGCGCAACATGCCGGAAGATGAGCGCGTGCTGGCAGGGTGGCGGCACGTTTGCGGCGCGCAGGCGGCGGAGCATACGCGGGCCATCAGTTTTCGTGCGGGTAAATTGACGGTCGACGTGGACGATGCGGCCTGGCTGGCGACGCTGCTGCAGATGCGCGGACAATATATAGCGCGGCTGCGCGGATTAACTGGCGTGGCGGTGGAGCATTTAGACTTTTTGAAACAGCCATGAGTGAGAGCGCGAGCAAGACTGAGTCTGGAGTGTCGCTGGCAGATGTGCGACGAGTTGCTGAGCTGGCCAGCCTGGAGCTGACCGAGGCGGAGCAGCAGCGGATGGTGAAGGATCTGAACGCCATCCTCGGGCATATTGCGGAGTTGGGCGAGGTAGATACGTCGGCGGTGGAGCCGATGGCGGCCGGGATTCCTTCGTTGCCGGACTCGGTGGCTGCTCGGGATTCGAAAGAGGCGCTGCGGGGGGATGTGCGGCGGCCCTCGCTGGATCGAGCGGTGGTGATGGCGGAGGCTCCGGAGACGGATGGGGTTTTCTTTAAGGTGCCTAAGGTGATTGAGCGGTAGTCGGAGATCAAAAGCAGCAGCAGGCTTCTCCGCTGCGTGTTCCCGCGAGGCCGGAACACTTCGGTCGAAATGACACTTCTTTTATGCATAAGAAATATTTGTAACTGGTACGGATACGAATGAAGACACAGTTGACGATTGATGAAGTTCGGGAGCGGGTGGTGAGTGGGACGCAGAAGGCTGCGGACTTTGCGCGGACGTTTTATGGCGTGATCGAGGATAGAAATCCGAAGATACATGCTTATCTTGCGCTGTCGAAAGAGCGGGCGCTGGCGCAGGCAGAGCGGATTGATGCCATCGCGGCGCGGGGAGAGTCGCTGGGGCCGCTGGCTGGGGTGCCGGTGGGCATCAAGGACGTGTTGGCGACGAAGGGTGTGGCGACGACGGCGGCATCAAAAATCCTCGAAGGATATTTGCCGCCGTATGACTGCACGGCGGTGGCGCGGATGGAAGCGGCGGGTGCGGTGGTGCTGGGCAAGCTGAACTGCGACGAGTTCGCGATGGGCAGTTCGAATGAAAATTCGGCGTATGGGCCGGCGCGCAATCCTATGGCGATGGACCGGGTGCCGGGCGGGTCGAGTGGCGGCAGCGCGGCGGCGGTAGCGGGCGAGATGGCGGTGGCGACGCTGGGGACCGATACGGGCGGAAGCATTCGGCAGCCGGCGGCGTTTTGCGGCGTCGTCGGATTGATGCCGACGTATGGGCGGGTGAGCCGGTATGGGCTGATCGCGTTTGCATCGTCGCTGGACAAGATTGGGCCACTGACCAGAACAGTGAAAGATGCGGCGACGGTGCTGCAGGTGATCGCCGGGGAGGACGAGATGGATGCGACCAGCAGCGCGCGGCCGTTGCCGGAGTTCGGTGAGAAGCTGGGGCGCGGGGTCAAGGGTCTGCGAGTCGGCGTGCCAACGGAGTTTTTCGGAGCCGGACTGGATGCGGAGATTCGCGAGTCGATTGAAGCGATGCTGGACAGGCTGCGCCACGAGGGCGCGGTGGTGGTGCCGGTAAGTTTGCGCCACACCAAGTATGCAATCCCAACTTATTATCTGGTGGCGACGGCCGAGGCGAGTGCGAACCTAGCGCGCTTTGACGGCGTGCGGTATGGATTGCGTGCCAAGGCGGAGGCGGGGAAAGCACAGACATTGGGGGCGATGTATCGCGAGACGCGGGAGCAGGGATTTGGTCCCGAGGTGAAGCGACGAATTCTACTGGGGACGTATGCGCTGAGCGCGGGCTACTACGATGCTTATTACAAAAAAGCGCAGCAGGTGCGGACGCTGATTACGCGCGACTATCTCGAGGCGTTTGCGCAGGTGGATGTGATTGCCGGGCCGACGACGCCGACGACGGCGTTCAAGCTGGGCGAGAAGACGGATGATCCGGTGGCGATGTATCTCGCGGACATTTACACGGTGACGGGGAGCCTCGCGGGAATTTGCGGGATGAGCGTGCCGTGTGGGACGTCACGTGAGGGCTTGCCGATTGGGATGCAGTTGCTCGGCAAACATTTTGATGAGCCGACTTTGTTGCAGGCGGCGGCTGCGGTGGAGCGGCTGCGGGGTTAGTTCCAAACCCTGCGGACGCTTGAGCCGCGAATCGGAAGTCGAGCACGGTGCCGGTTGATGGGCACGGTTGGATGGGCTCAAATCGACGCAGCAGCAAGCCCGGCGACGCACTTCCGTCTGATGGAACGGCGTCGTATCATTAGGCCGAAATCCATTTGTGGTGTTGAGGCGGAGTGGGCATGTTTTTTGGCGGGTCGCGGGTCCGGGGCATGGTGTTGTCGTGCGCCTTGGCGTTGGCCGCGGGGCCGGCGGTGACGATGCAGGTCGGATCGACGCAGGCTGGCAGCCCATCTGGAAGCGGTGATCCCAAAGGGCCGCACTATTCGGCGCCGGACAAAGCAAATCAAGACAAGGCAAGTGAAGACAAGCAGGCGGCTGCGGCACGGCAGGGATTTGATTCCGAGCGGGCGGCTTACAACGCGCAGATGAAGTCCAGCGGGTATGACTTTCGCTTTGGCAAGGAGCATCCGTTTCTGCCTTCGAATGCGACGACGGACAACGGCGAATTTTTGCAGGCGGGGGCTTATCCGACGGCGGCGTACTGCGGGCATTGCCACGAGGAGAGCTATCACCAGTGGCGGGAGAGTTTGCACGCGAACAGTTTTCGCGAGCCGTTTTATCGCAAGAACGTGGACATTTTGATCAAGGAAAAAGGGATTGAGTTCAGCCGGCATTGCGAGGGCTGTCACAATCCGATTGCGTTGCTGAGTGGCGCGGTGACGCAGAATTCGAAGGTCGAGCGGAAGTTTGATGCCGACGGAATTACTTGCATGGTGTGCCACTCCATTCAGAAATTGCAGCCGGAGTACGGGCTGGGCAGCTACGTGATGGGCGTGCCGGCGGTGATGGTGGATGCGGCGGGGAAGCCGATTCCGGGGACGGTGCCGTATGACGAAATCATGGCGCATCCGGAGCGGCACTCGGCGGCGGTGATGAAGGATTTTTACAAGTCGCCGGAGTATTGCGGGTCCTGTCACAAGGCGAACCTGCCGAAAACGATGACGAATTACAAGTGGCTGCGGGCGATCGGGCTGTATGACGAGTGGCAGGGGACGAGTGTGGCGAAGCAAAGTCCGCTGCCGTTTTATGTGAAGGATTATCAGAGCTGCCAGGATTGCCATATGGCGCGAGTGGCGCCGACGCTGACCGATTACGCGATCAACGCGGGTGGTACGGCGGCGAATGGAGCCAAGGACGGCAAGATTTTCAGCCATCGCTTTCTGGGGGGCAACACGGCGACGCCGTTTTATTACGGCTTCAACGACCAGGTGATGAAGACGGCGGATTTTCTCAAGAACGGGACGTTGGGGGTGGATTTGTTTGCGTTGCGTCGCTCCGATGCGCCGGCCAATGATTTGATTGCGCCGCTGGGCGCGGTGAGTTACGACGTCAAGCCGGGGGAGACGCTGCAGGCGTATGTCGTGATTCAGAACAAGGGCGCGGCGCATAGCTTAATTCCGGAGCAGCGCGACTTTTTTGAGGCGTGGGTTGAGTTCACGGTGAAGGATGCGGCAGGGCGCGAGATTTCTCACTCCGGATTTTTGAAAGCCGACGGGACATTAGATGAGCGGGCGCATTCTTTCACCAACCGGTTGGTCGATAAGGATGGGAAGTATCTTGCGGACCATGAGATTTGGGACCGGCGCGCGGTGGCGTACGACGCGACCATTCAGCATGGCCGGTCGACGCTGGTGCGGTATGAATTTCATATTCCAGAGGACGCGGTGGGGCCGCTGACCATGACCGCGCGGGTCAACTATCGCCACTTCCGGCAGGACTACCTGGACTTCGTGCTCGGCAAGGGGCATCCCGATTATCCGGCGGTGGATGTGGCGTCGCGGACTCGGGTGATCCAGCTGGGGGCAAATGCGCCGGACGCGGCGCCGAAGAGTGGGGCGGATGGAAAACCTGTGGCTGGGCCGGACAATCCGCTATGGATGCGGTGGAACAACTTTGGCATTGCGCTGCTGGACCAGCAGCAGTATGTGGACAGCGTGCATGCGTTTGAGAAGGTAGCGACGCTGCGGCCGGACTATGCGGATGCCCAGATCAACATCGGGCTGGCGGATATTGCGTGGGAGAAGTACGACGATGCGCGCTCGGCGCTGGAAAAAGCTCTCGCGCTGTTACAGATGAAGACGCCGCCGCTGCAGCCGACGTTGGCGCGGGCGCAGTATTACATGGCGATCGTCGATCGGAACCAGGGGCGCCTCGATGCTGCGGTGGAAAATCTGCAGAAGGTGGTGGCGGCGTATCCGCGCAGCAAGGATGGACACCGCGAACTCGGCTTCAGCTATTACCAGCAGCACAAGTACAGCGAGGCGAGGGAGCAGTATGTCGCGTTGCAGGGAATTGATCCCGACGATTTAGCGGCGCATTACAATCTCGCGCTCATTTACCGGCGGCTAGGCGACAAGCAGAAGGCCGAAGAGCAGGCGGCGTATTTCAAGGATGAAAAGGAAGACCCGCTGAGTGTGACAGCAGCGCTGGAGTTTTTGCGGAAGCATCCGGCGGTATCGAATGAGAGCGTGCCGTTTCATGTCCATTCCGATGTGGGGCCGCTGAACACGACGCATCCGACGCCGGCGCCGGCGGGGACGCAGGGCATGGAGTAGCTGCGCGAACCGCTGTCAATCACCGGAAACGGGCAGGGCGCGTGCAATGTTGGGCCGGCGGCTTTTCTTTTTCGTGCTTTATTTTGACTCGGGCGACGGCGCATCATACCCTAGGCTTTTCGGGGCAATGTTCCTGATGAACTTCCGGAAGCGATGGGCAGGATGAGGCGAGGCCGCAAATCCGAGTACGTTGCCGTGTGGGCAGTGTGGCTGGCGCTGGCCTGCATGCTGTCGGCAACCGAGGCGCGGGCGGCGGTGTTGCCGCATCATCCGGGGCGCGAGGTCCACAAAGAAATTGAAGAGCTGGAGAATGAGTGGCGCGACGCCCAACTGAACAATGATTGGAAAGAAATGGACCGGCTGCTGGATGAGGAGTACACCGGGATCTCGGTGAACGGGCTGATCCAGACGAAGGAGCAGGCGATTGCCGCGCGGAAGGCCGGGACGCTGGTGCTGAAGAAGCTGTCATTTTCCGACGTCAAGGTGCGGGTCTATGCGGGGGGCAGTGCGGCAGTGGTGACGTCCAAGGCGCAGCTGGAGGGCAGCAACGGCGGGGAAGATATTTCCGGCCAGTACCGCTACATGCGGGTGTACGCGAAGAAGCTGGGGACGTGGCGGATCGTGAATTTTATTGCGACGCGGATGGACGAGCGCAAGTAGTCCCGGCTAATCCAATTTTTTTGGAGGCGATGGCGGCGGCGGAAGAGTCTGCCGCTTCGCTGCGATGTCGCGCAAACGGCTCAGGACGCGGAGGCCGAGGACGCGGCGTTGCAGCGAGCGCGTCAGGCCGGTGATGAGGGAGTCGCCATCTTCCGGGCGCATCTTGCCGGGCGGCAGGATGTCACTCGAGTCATCGTGATGGGGTGGGCGAATCGGCATACTCTTCTCGAAAAACGGCATAACAAGGGACTACGTAACTGAGATGCAATCGCGCGAGTCAGAGATTCAGCTCGCGTTTTTATGTGAGTGCAATGTGCAGACGTTGCCACGTGGTATCCAAATCCTCGGGCATGATGCGAGTTTCTGCAACGACGGACATAAAGTTGGTATCGCCGCTCCAGCGAGGCAGCGCGTGCATGTGGAGATGGCCGGCGACGCCGGCGCCTGCGGCCTCGCCGAGGTTCAAACCCATGTTGATTCCGCCGGGATGGTAGATGTCGCGGAGTGCGGTGTCGATGCGCTGCGCCCAGTGGATCAGCTCATCCGCGGCGGGGGTGGGGAGGGCGTGCAGTGAATCGAGATGCTGGTAGGGGACGATCATGGCGTGTCCCGAGGCATAGGGGTAGGCGTTGAGAACGACGAAGCAGAGGGGGCCGCGGGCGACGATGCGAACGGCGCGGTCAGCGGCTTCGGGCGCCATGCCTTGTTGGACGGCGTAGGCGGTAGCGGCGATCATGTTGCAGAAGAGGCAACCGGTGTCGCCGGGCCAGGCGGCGAGCTCCGCGGGGACACCGGCGCGCGACGGCGTCTTGTCGGTGACGTAGGCGTAGCGCCACGGGGTCCAGAGCAGGTCCATGAGCAAAGTATAGCTACGATGGTAGAGGCATGAGTGCAGGTGCTGAGAACGACACGATTGTGGCGATCGCGACGGCTGCGGGGCGCGGCGGGATCGGCGTCGTCCGGCTGGCGGGACCGCGGTCTTGGGAAATTGCGCTTCCGTTGTTACAAATATCGGCTGCGCTGGACGGAAATGAAATTGCGGCGGGGCGGGCGCGGTTGGCGCGGATTGTCGATCGCAGCGCTGATGAGGGTGCGCAAGTATTAGACGAAGCGGTGGTGACTTACTTCGCGGCGCCGCATTCCTATACCGGCGACGATGTGGTGGAGATCGCGGCACATGGATCGCCGGTGTTGCTGGACTGGCTGCTGCGGGCATGCGTGGCTGGCGGAGCGCGGCTGGCGCGGGCGGGGGAATTTACCGAGCGCGCATTTCTGAGCGGGCGGCTGGATCTGACGCAGGCGGAGGCAGTCCGCGATTTAATTGAGGCGAGCACGCTGGAGCAGGCGCGGGTGGCGGCGCGGCAGCTGGGCGGGGCGTTATCGCGCGAAGTGCGGCCGGTGAAGCAGGCGCTGGTGGCGCTGATCGGTGGTCTCGAGGCGGGGATTGATTTCGCCGAGGACGACATTGACGTGATGCCGGCGGCGGAAATAGCGCGGCGAGTCGATGAGGTGCGGGGGCCGCTGAAGAAGATGGCGGAGAGCTTTGCTTACGGGCGGGTGCTGCGCGAGGGAGTAACGCTGGCGGTTGTGGGGCGTCCGAATGCGGGGAAGAGCTCGCTGTTCAACCGGTTGGTACGGCGGGAGCGGGCGATTGTGACGGCGCAGCCGGGGACGACGCGTGACCTCGTGACGGAGCGGACGGTGCTCGAAGATGCGCGCGGCGGGGTTCCGGTGGAGCTGGTGGATACGGCCGGGCTGCGCGCGGCTACCGATGAGGCGGAGGCGCTGGGAATTGCGAAGAGTCGCGAGGCCCTGGCGGATGCTGATTTGGTTTTGGTGGTGCTGGATGCGACGTCGCCGATGAATGCTGAGGAGCGCGAGTTGCTGGGGGATGCGGAGTTGGTGGCGCGCTCGGTGGTGGTGCGGAACAAGATTGACCTGGTGCGTGGCGAAAGCGAGTTCGACGTGCTCGGTACTTCGGCGGTAACGGGAGAGGGAGTGGAAGAGCTGCGAGCGCATTTGCTGCAGCGAGTGCGCGGATCGGCTGAGATTGCAACTACTCCGGTTACGAATCTACGACAGCAGACGGCGGTGAGCGCGGCGATTGAGGCGCTGGATGCCGCGCTGAGTGCGCTGAGGGAACATGTTCCGCATGAGATGCTGCTGCTGGATCTTTATCGCGCGCTGCGGTCGCTGGATGAGCTGACCGGGGAGACGACGACGGAGGATATCCTGGCGCTGATCTTTTCCACATTTTGTATCGGCAAATAGAGGGCCCCTCTAAAATGACTGGTTACATAATTTGACTTCTGTAACCATCCGACATAAGGTGAACGGATGGAAGCACTAAAGGAGCAAACAATGAGTACATCCAAGTTGGGCGGGGAGTTCACTTTCTCCGGCACGTCGTTGACAGTAAATCGCGTCGGTTACGGGGCGATGCGGTTGAGCGGACCCGGGATCTACGGTCCGCCGAAAGACCCGGATGCGGCGATTGCCGTGCTGCGCGAGGCAGTGGCGGCGGGGGTGAATCACATCGACACATCGGACTATTACGGTCCGCATATCACGAATGAGATCATTCGCAAGGCGCTGCATCCGTATCCGGCGGGGCTGGTGATCGTCACTAAGCTTGGCGGACGGCGGCCTGCGGACGGGTCGTGGCAGCCGGCGATTTCGCCGAAGGAGATGACCGATGGGCTGCACGATAATCTGCGCAACCTCGGTCTGGATGCGATGGAGATTGTGAATTACCGGGTGATGGGAACCGGCCATGGGACGGGTGAAGGATCGATTGCGGAGCAGGTGACAACGCTGGCGGAGCTTAAGCAGAAGGGGCTGATCCGGCACATCGGCGTGAGCAATGTGACGGCGACGCAACTGCAGGAGGCGCGGTCGATCACGGAGATTGTTTGCGTGCAGAACAATTACAACCTGGCGCAGCGCGAGGACGACACCATGATCGACGACCTGGCGAAGAGCCGGATCGCGTATGTGCCGTTTTTTCCGCTGGGCGGGTTCACGCCGTTGCAGTCGTCGACGCTGTCGGATGTGGCGGTGCAAGTGGGATTCACTCCGATGCAGGTTGCGTTGGCGTGGCTGCTGGATCGCTCGCCGAATATTCTGCTGATTCCGGGGACATCTTCGGTGGCGCATCTGCGGGAGAATCTCGCGGTTGGAGAAATAAAACTGTCGCCGAAAGTGCTGGCGGAGTTGGACGGGATTGCGGCGGAGGCGGTCAAACATTGATCGGGCCAGGCGGCGAGTGCAGAGGCGGCGATGTCACCTGCTGATTCGCCGCTGACGCTCGAGCAAATCCTGGCGACGGCTGAGGATGCGGTGCGGCGCTATGGGCCGGACAAGGCGAACGTGGTGGACGTGGCGCGGGCGCTGGGTGTGAGTCACGCGGCGGTGTATCGACATGTGGCGAGCAAGGCGGAGTTGCGGGAGCTGGTGGTGGCGCGGTGGACGGAGGCGATGATGTCTCCGCTGCGAGCGATCGTCGCGGAGACGGGCCCGGCGCCGCGGCGGTTGCGAAAGCTGTTCGACACGCTGATCGCGACGAAGCGCCGGCGGGCGGCGGAAGATCCTGAACTGGCGACGGCGTATCGAACGCTGGCGGCCGATGCACAGACCGTGATCGAGGCGCACGTCGATGAGTTGGTCGCGTTGCATGCGGCGATCATTCGCGCCGGGGTGAAGGAGGGTGCGTTTCGCAAAGTCGATCCGACTGCGGCGGGGCGGGCGGCATTTTCGGCCATGTGGCGTTTTCATCATCCGGCGCATGCGGCGGAGTGGGGCAAGCCGGGCGAAAAGGAAGCGATGGATGATGTCTGGCGGCTGGTGATGGGCGGCTTGCAGGCTGCGAAGAGCCCGGCAAAAAAAACGGCGCGAGTTGCAGCGGCGAAAACTTCGGGGCGCAAGAGCTCGCGGAAGTCTCATCGATAAAAATTATCGCCGCGCTTTTTTCTTTTTGACGGGTTTGCGCGGCTTCTTCGGTTTCGTCGGCTTCTTTGGTTTGGCGGAGCCCGATGGCGCGAGAAGCGGGATCAATTTGCTGGCGATGGG
>Ga0302326_10032332_pt1 | contig 10425 bp, 4 predicted proteins | sample Palsa_T0_3_FD_202264 | JGI IMG/M metagenome (GOLD analysis project Ga0302326, IMG submission 202264) | Peat permafrost microbial communities from Stordalen Mire near Abisko, Sweden - Palsa_T0_3 | ecosystem: Environmental > Terrestrial > Soil > Palsa > Peat permafrost | place: Sweden: Abisko... | reverse complement strand
ATAGATGTAAAGATCTGGAAATGGGAAGCTTCCAGTCTGCTGCCAACGTTCGATTTCTGCCTCAATCTCTGGAGTCCAAAGCAAATCAGCCTTCTCAGGAGTTGCAGCTCTTTCTTCCTGAACTGGCATGTCCATGTAAGGACAACGACAGTTATGCTTCGTGCAATTTCGGCTACCATCGAGGTCAGTATCAGCTCCCAATTGCTCCATCCAATGTGGACTAGGGACGACAAGAAACGTACCATTGGGGAAAGCTCTCGTCACAACGAATGTGTCTACGTTTGCAAGTTTCACATCCCTTGCGAGATTTGGTATGGCTTCAAGACTGTCAGCAAGTACGGTATAGGAGACGATCAAGGTTTGATTTACCTCCGGCGAGGAGGTCCACCACCTGGGCCAGCCATTTTGAATGAAGCTGTTGAAAGGTAAAAATAGAATTCGACGAGGCTTGAACGAGTGAAAGCCGTGTACGATACCTCCGATCTAAAGGTTGATCAAGCGGGGTTGCGGCGGTGATTTGTTTGATGTGGTAGAAGTAACAGGTAGGTCAGGTACAAGAAGTCTAATAGACTCCGAGGCTGCCGGTTATACGTAATCGTCGAATCTGGAAAGCGAGTGGTAAGGCTGCAAAGCGGCCTGGGATGTGTCCCCTCACAATACAGGTGTAGCGGCTGAACGCAACGCAACGTAACGATACTCTTAGGTCGTCGATCTCTCCGGCTGGGATAAATAAGCATAAACCTAGGAATCTGCTTTTGGAGGCGGACACCCTCGACCGGACTGGTGAGATCGTGATATTGGCGCACCTGATTTCAACGTGGGCGTATCAAAGCAGGCAATGGAATATATCCTTCGTCGACCTCCGAAAGGTTGCTGGGTCGATTAAGGCTATGAGGGCTACGGAACGCAAAGCGAATGACAGGAACCAACGAGGGCTTCCTAGAAGTGCACACAAACGAATGTGGTTGCAGCGAGCGGATGGGCTGAATGTTCAATGATCCTCTTAAACACATGGCGACGCTGAAGACTTAATAGTTCAGGCGTCAGTGCTGGAGGCGGCAGAACACACCGAAAGGGGCTTAGGCTGTGTGGCTTGGGAGTCGCAGTGTTGGCGCTTCGACTTGCAGCAGGGGAGGAGGGATGGAAACGTTTGGTGGGGAATGATGGGCGCGGTCAGAAAATACGGTAGGGTTTCAGAGGCGATCTTGGGGCCTCCAGCCGCGGTTTGATGTCCACTCGGAGGAGGGGTGTGAACGCTAGAATGCTTTGAAGCTAGAAGGATTCAGAAGGGAGGGTGGCAGGGCAAAGCCAGCCAAGAGGGCAGGTCGTAGTGTTGGTGGAGCATGTTTCTACAGTATCGACATAAATCCTAGCAGCTAGCCCTTCGTTGGTCCCTCTTATGGAACCACGATGCTCGGTAACCCAGCGAGGTTCAGAATCAGTACAATACAGTACTGTAGTTGAGTCGGATGCTATCGAGCCATATTGTTCGGGCGGCGTAGATGGTCAGAAGACTGTGGGAAGATGTAATCGGAATAAGCTACAGCAGGGGTGGCAGGACCGGCGAGCGAAGGGTGTGCAGGGTTGCTAAAAATAACGCTCATAAGGATGGATGACTGACATCGTTCTCATGCACGGTGCGCGACCCGTTGCTGTCGGTTGATTCGGCCTTGATAAGGCATGTGTATTGTGCATTGTACCTATGGATAATAGCAGCACGACTAACATGCAGGGTCAACTCATCCTTTGTCATTGTCCAAACGAGTGGACCGACGAATCACCACAGCCTCTAGTCTCTAGTTGCCACAGTGCCATGCGAGGGCGCCTTCAGTGACTGCTCGGCCTGTCACGACTCACGACGCAGGGAATTCTGCAATGCTGCAGTCAAGTCTCACGGGCCGAGCGCATTGAAGTGGTTTGGCGTCTGACTCCTGGGGGCGTGTCTGTCGCAGTCTGTGCTTCTGGCTGTACAACATCGAGAAAGTGGTCGCCGTCACGGCATCACCCCTTGCTCCGCCTCAAACTAGTCCCCATCCGGACCAGCCATACAGTAGCAAGGACATTGTGTCGCACCGGGGACACAGACCAGTGAACGGACAGAACTGCTGTTCGGCTCCGATTCGAGGAACGTTGCGTTTGCCTCGTGTCCTCTTTTGTACTTACTGTATCTTGATAATTCTTTGGCGAGCCGCCAGACGTCACCAGGCTCGTGGGGGTGTTCACCATTGCCTTGGCATGGGAACTTGGAAGAGCCCAAGTGCGAATTAAGGTACTGCTCAAGATCCGTTCGGATTTTCGGGTAGTCTTGTGTGCTCGTGGGAAGTGCCATTTTCGAAATTTCCCAAATAGGGATCTTGTGCGAGGTGGAGATCTCAGTCATAGGCTAAGAGAATCGCGGAGTGAAGCCGCTTGTGGAACCCGCAACCTGGATGGAGTTTTCTGATGCCATTTCGATGCGATCACAGCTGGGTTCTGTTCAAGCCCGGTAAAGATCCATGGTTCTCAATGCCTGCCGCACGTTTTGGCTGCACTCTCCCCGGGAGCGCCGTCATGGTTGTGGAATGTATCTCAAGATTCAATACAGCCTCATAAACTCAATTCACCCTCATCAGTACCTCCATGATAAGCCATGAATGATAGAACAAAAATTTCCACGAGAGTATCCCGACTCCTTTTAACATTGGTTTCCTACAATGTTTCCCCTGTTCCTGCCGCCTCGGCGGTTCGATAGCTCCAGCTTTCAATGACGGTTTTGAAGTCATGCTCCTCAACCGCCTCAGGGGGTCACCCTTTCGGAACCCGATATTCATCGTTGAACAAAATGTCATTCTCCGTTCTTGTGTTCCGAGCGTTTAAGGTTTGCTGGGAACTTGGTCATCCACTTGTTACGTAGTGAGCGTTGTTCTATTCTTGGCAGCCTGAATGGGATGGTGGCGAACACGGAAATCGCGGTGGCAGCTGGATGACAAACAAGGGACCCTTCGACGTCATAGGGCCGTAAGAAGCCCTTTCACCGCCTTCGAGTTCGCTGATTATTAAACCCTCCGCGCTGAGTTGAGCTGATTCTTGACCAACTGACTGATGCCAAGACGCAACAAACAGTATCATTTGCTTCGCCTCAATATCAATGAATTTTCACCCTTCATTGTCTCTGGAGGTTCAAGGCGCGATCTGACCTCTGATAGGCGCGTGTGCGAACCCTGTAAGGTGAGTGCTGCATGAAATGGCGAGAGAGTAACCCTTTTAAGGCAAGTCGATCGGTATCCGCGCAAGGATTAGCCATGCGAGCTACTTATTTATTGCGGGATATTTTCCTTCTAGAAACATTCGTCCTCGAGATAGATTGGCCTGCTGCAAAGTGTTATGTTACAAGTAACCCCGTGATTGTGGCAAAGGGTAGCCTATTTGGCTAAGCTGTGAATTTATCTGCTTAAACGAAGGAGTACCGCCGAGCTCAAATTGGTGCTGTTAGATCTATTCTCATGGATACGTAGCTCAGGCCGCCTCTTTCTTTTCCACATGTTTTTAGACAGCAAGACGCGAACGCAACGAACACCGGAGCTGCCCTCTATCTGGACTCTTCCGAATGCGGGAGTTTCTCGTCGAGTCCAAGTGATGTTGATGTTAAAAACAAGGGCCGGTTGGGAAGCTCCACCTCAAGAGCAATCCACTCCATCTGAACCTTGCCCAAGTTTTTCGTGCCTCTTCCTCTGTATTATCGGTCCAATCTCTAACTAATATCCAGGTGGGCCGCGAGAAGGGTTCCTAAGACGGAGAAGCTGCTCGTCGAAAAGAAGTCCGGTTGAGTCTGTGAAAGACACTGTAGTTCTGCACAAGCAGTTCAACATCGTTGAATTGCAAGATCTGTCAAACGTTGACAATGGAGACTTGTTGCCCATCCCTGGAATTCCCGTTTCATATCCTAGTATTTTCTGTCTGTCTAGCTATCTTTGGCATAATAAGCGGTAAACTGGGGGGTGAACAGAGCAGTGCTGCCGCTTAAGAGGCAGGGTAATAATGGAAAGTGGATCCAAGAGACTCCTGATCTTCGTCGCTTGTATGCCTATAAGAAGTAATTTACAAGGCTTTCCCTTTGTATTGACAAGGAGTCTCCCTTGCAAAAAACGTTAGATTAAGCTAATTAGGAAGAAATAAAGAACCCAGTTTCTTATTCTAAAATACTGAAATTTTCAGCCAACGGCAGCGGCAGCTTGCTTGGGTGGTGCAACAAGTCTCTAATGACAATGGCCCGCGGAGATAGTATGTGATGAAGCAGCATGGGTTGGGCGTGGAGGAGAGCTCAGTGACTTGCCGGGCCTAATGCTGAAGATACCAATGCGGTCGACAACGTTTTCTGAAGGCGGTGAAGGAAGCTGAACTGGCGAGTACGTTGCAAGACTCGTTCGTCTCGAATTCCCGCGCGGGTGTATGGGGAGACACCCACCCGATCCGCGGGACGGGCAAGTTTCTCGAAGAGTTGTATCAAAGTGAATCAGAGGCATGATTACGTTGTAAGCGTCGGCAAGGGAGGCTCGTTGCCGGGGGCCGGGTCAGGGGTACCCAGCACCAGCCTCGCATTTACAGTACCTCGAAGATCTTCAGTTCGCGAAACGCGTGACATGAAACGGCCAGAATCAAAAGAAGACCTGTGGGCCGTCAAAATTTCCCGTTGTACTGTACTGTAGCAGTCGGAGACTCGGAGGACATGGCTCAGAGGCAAGGGTTGCCCTTGGCCGACTGATCCTCCCTCGGCGTGGATTCGTGGAGACATGCTCTCTGGCTTCATGCATCAGGATTACAGTACAGCGCGGGCGCGGGCGCGGTCGGGGACCACTGCTTTCACACCCATGACCCAGGATTTCTCCTCGAGATAGCCAATCATCCTTCGCCCATTGACTTGGCCTGTTGCTACTGTATTGATCCTTCGTTGACTACGAACTGAGACATCCGATGGTACCTGTCGTCGACCGGATAGAAGCAGCGTCATGAATCATGATGGCAAGTATTCGCTGATCGCATCGATTCGAGCCGAAAGGCGGTGAGAAAGGACAACAGCAGACAGGAGAGGAGCGTGACAAATCGCATGGCCGTGGAGGTCTTAGGCACGGCCACCGGAAGCAGAGATCCTCGTGCAGTTGCAGGCTTGCTGAGAGGTGAACGGTTTTCACTGTGCCTTCAGGCCCTTCACACTTCACAGCTTTGCTGCTCTTCATTCTGCTGTGGCACTGTGGCACAGACTGTACGGAAGACTGGTGATACTGTATGGAAACTAGAGACAGTGGTGGCATGTGTTTGTGTTTGACAAATCGACGAATCATGACTCCGGTCGTCAGTCCGTAGCTGCATGGTTGTGGGGTGGCGGTGGCCCACGACTCCAAGAGTGCCAAGTTTTTGCCTAGCGCGACCTGCTGGTAGTAGCGTGGAGCTCGCCGAGCTCTAAAATTGCTAAAAATATACCAGCAGATGCGGTTGCTGTTCTTGTCGGTGCGGTTATCCGATCTCCTGGGACTTCGTTTCGTTTCGTTTCGAATCCTCAGTCCACCGTCAGACCATCAGCTGTTCACTGGCGAACGGCCTCTCCGACTTTTTTTATTGTACTACGTACTGTATGGCATTGACCTTGACATTGACCTTTGTCCTGTACTGTATGGTTATGACTCCGGTGCTCCTTTCAATCTTTGCCTCCGACCACCGCAGAACCAAGCGTTGCATATGACAGCATCTTACGGTACGCTGAAGAGCCCGAAGTCCCGAGCATTACAGACTACATACAGTACTGTACAGTATTACTGTGCAATGTACAATCCAGGAAAGGGTGAGAGCACACCAAAGCTACAGTACAGTAGGAAACAAAGTCGTTGCGGCTGCATCAATCTCATCGATCATACTGTACTCTTTCTTCTCTGTCGTGCACTGCTTGTTATTCCCTCCCGGGCATTCCCTCTGTACAGTAGGTAGGTCCATATCACTACAGTAGGCAGTTCTGACGGCGAAGCTACTGTACACTCACCGTCTCCAGCCTCCTTAAAATAGCAACATCGTCACAATCATCGTCCTGTACAGCATGCCATGCACATGCTCTTATGCAACGTGATTCAAGACAATCCCACCTCAACTTCTCCCCACCCTGCAGCGCTGCACGGGCTATATAAAGTACAGTACACAATCTCGAAGCATCGATTCCCCTTCCTTTGGCACTTCTCGAGCAACCACTTCACCACTTAGTCTAGAAGATAGACCATGGAACAAAAGCCCACAATTGTCCAACAAACAAGGCAAAAGCCAGAAAAGTAATCATGCTTTTCCTCGGGGTATCAATCACCCGGGGCCACCCTCGAGTCGGACGTACGTTATCTCCCAAATTAGAGAAACAAAAACCCATGGTATTGCCCAATTCAAGGATGGTCGATTCCATGATATTACCGAACCGAGCCTGGTGGCTGAGCGCCCGTTACAGAGTACGCGTCTCAACCGCATTCTTCGCAGACCTGATGGGTGATGGCTTGCAGCAGCTGGCAGTCGCAAGCCCAAGGGCTTCCAGGCCTCCTTCTCGCCCAGCGGCCCAGAGAGGATTTTGCGGGGTAGGGTTACTGGCCGCGTAGACTCTGGAATTCCTGGACTCCTGGATCACACTCCAAGGGTAGCAGTGCATCGATTACCCCATCTGAACATCTGCCTTCCCAAGTCCGACCAAATAGATGAATTTACAGATTCCCATCTATTGCCCAGCCCTGCGACGAGGTCATGCGAAAGCACAAGGCTGCCATTGGCCTGTTCGGCCCTATTATCCCTTCCTCCTATAGCGAATAGATTCCAGACAATTTATTGATGGTGTCAAGCGTCATATTTTGCCATTGGCGCACTGGCGCAGAAGTTTTTTTTCTTCCCCTCGAAGGATGCACCAAGCCATCCAATCCAGCTACTCAAGGATGTCTTTGCCTTACAAGGCTGCTGCTTCTTGACCGCCGTCACGGCACATCAGCCCAGCTCGCAAAATCCCTCCTTTTTGCTAATCGTTGCTTATCCCCGATGTCACGCTTCCCGCAGACGAGGCTGAGCACTCCAAGTTGTCCTCTCCTCACTCGTATATTATTTCCCGAGGATTCGTCATGTCAGCTCACTACTTGCCTTAGGCTTGGCCATTTCTTTGATCTGATTAATTCTGAGTTTTGTGGATGCAGGTGGTGTTGTCGAAGGCTTGCGTCGAAGTATTGAATTGATGCGCCAGAGGTGCGGAAGTCTGCAACCGTAGTGGTACTTTGGCACCTGCAAAGAGTCAGTTGTGGAGGCTGTGGTATGCGAAGTACTGTTAGTATCTTTTCATTGACTGACCGCTGTTGCATTGATAGGAGGTACCCACTGAGAATAGGTATGTTAAGACAATTAGACATGCGATTTTCCCTTCAAGACAGGCTTTGCCGCTTTATACAGTAGCTCCTACAAGATGACTTTGAAACTGGCTTCCATCATGCAGCTAGGACATAATTGATCATTGAAGCTATTTCGATGGTTGGCTTGTCTGTCGTCTGTGACTCTGCAAGTGACTTGTGCCTTTCTCGGAGAAAGCGATGGCTGGACTATCCACTTGAGAATGCCCTGAACATAAACTTCTTCAGGAACCTCACGAATAATCCAATGTTCCAAGCTATTTCAGTCATCGTGCTTGCCCCCGTTTCTGAGCATGAGGTTGCGTCACCTCGACAAATTCAGGGGTTCGGGAGTCCCGGGTTGCCCACAAACACGTCCAGACAGAGCAGTAAGAAATGTCTAAACCGCCAGCATTTCATTCCATGCTATGCAGCGGAGCCCATGGTTCAACTACCTAACTATCTAAAGTACTATCGACCAATCCCTATCGTCGCTGTTCTCCCTTTCACATCCCGCGAGCAAATGTTTCCATGCGCAACTGCACAATATCCTCCAAGCCCTCCCATCCACATCTAACTTTCCGCCGTCCATCCATTCTGTCCCTCCCATGACCACGCAAGCACCCCTTACTCCAAATCACACGAGCAAAAAGGATATCTATGTAATTTTCTTAGCTATCGATCATCGCAGACGGCCAACGCTTCGCTTCAAATGCCAAATCGCAAAGAAAAACAATCGACTGCAGATGCATCTTTCTTTTTGCTGCTCTCAGTCATGATTGATCGATCCTCCGTGTGTCATGCCTTCGTAAATACAGTATCGCGTCGCTTGTTCCAAGTGCAAACTCAACCATCTCCCGCCCTGGCGCCCGCATCCTGCTTTGTTGCTATCCCGGAAAACGTGAATCTTTTTCTTTTGCTTATTTACAAGTTGTACGTTGCTTGGAGGTTGTTCAGGTCTGCTGTTGATATCTGCGTGCTGATGAAAGCGCTGAACTCAGGGATGAGAGATTTGTAGAGATCGACCGTCTGTGTTCGTGATTAGCTTTAGTCTCTCAACTTCGAAGGTGTAACCCACATGTTGGAAAATCTGCTGCAGATCCGCAGTCAAAGGTGTCTTGTAAATTTCTTCCATCTTGTATCGAGCAATTGCAGTGAATAATCTTCCGAGATCCTTTTCCATTGCCTGTGGATTGCCGAGAACGATTAAACAGAACCCCTTGAAAGCGGTTGCCTTCTCAGTAGTGTAGTCAACAGAGTTGATAGACTTCAGGAATGGCTCTGAAAATGTCGCCAGATGAGGCATCATAACTCCAGAGTTCTCCAGGCCAAGTCGCCCGAGTGCGATTGCCGCATTTTCGAGAACAGATTTGGGAACCTCCGGATTTCCAAGGATTTCAAGATAGCGATGCAGTAACTGTTCAACATACGGTGCCATTGACTTGCCATGCTGGATTGAGATCTCGCCTGCAGACCAGCACGCATTGTTCACGACACTGAACCCGGTCTCAATCTGCTCATCGATGATAGAATCCAAGTCCAGTTGTTTGATGAGTATCGATAGCAGGGTAGCCAAAAATGGTTCAAGCTGGGGGAATACGTATTTCGCACAGTCCCCCAGCAGCGCGTAGGATGATTGGCGAACATCGTTCTCGGGGTCTTCCATACAAAACTGAAGCAGCTCAAAAAGTCGAGGTTGCGAGCCGGATACGAGCGCTGCGGACTGTTTCTCCTCCAGGGCCTGGATTATAGCGCTTAACAGGTCCAAGCTCGTTACGAGAAAGTCCTTGTCAGGAGTATCTAAAATTGGGTTATGGACTGCTGCGACGTACTCTTCCAGGTTTTGGTGGATGATGGTTATGCATCTGGTGAAAACGGGCTGCGCAAATGGCGCGAAAGATTCGGACAGAGCGGTGGCGACGTAGGATAGGCACTCGAGAAGGGGGAAGAGCTCCCGCGACTGGTCCGATACCTTATGCCATCGATGGATCAGCGCCGGCATCAATAAATCGATCAGCTGAGGTTGAGCAAGCCCGTGGCCCACATGCTCTGCCAGGGTTTGGACACAGTCGTAGAGGATGAACATGTTCCTGTCCTTGTACTTTTCAAAACACCGGACAAACTGGCGGATAATGGGCTCGCAGTAAGGAGTAATCGTCGTGCCCGCTTTCTCTTCGAGGTGCGCAAACGCTGAAGCCCCTGCCTCCTGCACTCGTTTGTTGTGATCTAGCATTTTAGTGAGAATCCCCTCCATCATAGGCTCGAAGAACTGCGCTCGTAGTGCCGGAGTATTGAGACTGGCACCCCACGCGGAGTATCTTCCCAGAGTCCAACAGGTGATCTGTCTGACAAGGGGTTCGGAATCGTTGAGCAACGAAATCAAGTAGGGAACCAGATCAGGAAGATGTGGTGTTACGACATCTATGCAGCCCTCTGCAACGGCTCCAAGCGCAAGAACAGCGGCTTCGCGGTAGGGCCAATCTGGGTGCTTGAGGTTCGTCATTAGGTATGGCAGGATAGTCTCGAAGACAGGTCCTCGAAAGTCGGTTGCAAATACGTCCAGAGCAGCAGCGGAACATTTCCTAAGGTTCCATCGATCCTCGGGATTTTCATCATCATCATCATCGAATTCCTCGATTTCTCCTTCATCCAGATCGTCGTCGTCCTCCTCCATGCCGCTTAGCTTGGCGTACGAGCCCCCGTTTTGACCACTTTCATCAAGCTCCTCTCCATTTGCAAGAGTTCTAATACTCCTGCTCTTGGCAAACTTTGGCTTGATGTCCTCGGCACGATCTTCCTCATCAGCATCGTCTCCACCACCTTCCAACATAGCGATGTCTTCCTCGCTGTAGACCATACTTTCCAGAAGAACAGGAATAATCTTGTTGAGATAAGGGCCCAGTGATTTCCACAGCTCGTTGTGCTCTCCCACGGTGAGCCAAAACTCTGCAGCATCGCAAGCTAACTCCTCATCGTCAATTTTTCGCTGCTGCGTGATCATGTAATCCACAAGGCCAGAAATATGCGGTAAAATCTTGTCTGGTCGGATCTCAACAAT
>Ga0302326_10032330_pt1 | contig 10425 bp, 9 predicted proteins | sample Palsa_T0_3_FD_202264 | JGI IMG/M metagenome (GOLD analysis project Ga0302326, IMG submission 202264) | Peat permafrost microbial communities from Stordalen Mire near Abisko, Sweden - Palsa_T0_3 | ecosystem: Environmental > Terrestrial > Soil > Palsa > Peat permafrost | place: Sweden: Abisko... | reverse complement strand
GCGAGATTCCTACCGAGGGGCCGCTGGCCTTCCTCGCCACCATGACCGAGCCCACCCCAGCCTGGCTGGCCATCCCCGGCCTGTTAGTCGTGTCCGCCCTGCTACTGGCATACGCCGCCGCCAAATCCCGCAAGCTCGAAGTAAATTACGCCGAGTAGCGCACGCACTCGTGCGTGCCGGTCGTCACTCGTCCCGGCGCCCGGTCCGGTCATGGCTCAAGCGCAAATACAGTACCATATCCCGCAGTCCCACCCCCCAACGTGGAGCCATAGAGCACGCCGCCCGGACTGATGGTGAGAGGCCCCGGAAGCAATCCATCGCCATTCTGATCCGTAAAGCTGTGCAGGACGGTTTCAGTCCAGGCCCCGCCTGACGTTGCCGGCGGCGTCAGTTTGAACACGGTGCCGCACCCGGGTGGCGTATAGGTTCTGCACAGGGATCCAGAGGTGTCGCTTCCGCCATACGCGGTAGTGCCATAGAGCGCGCCGTTCTTTCCCAACGCCAAGCCCCCTGATGGAATGGCGCCGTCGCCGTTCGACCCGGTGAAGTTGTAAATCACGGCCTCTGTCCAAGCTCCACCCGCTGTGGCCGGCGGCGTCAACTGGAAGACGGTACCACATCCTCCAGCCCCGATGTCACACACTGTTCCCGAGCCGCCGACAAGAGTTGTACCGTAGAGTACGCCATTCGGGGCCGCCGTAAGGAGTGTCTGCGAGCTGCAGCCGTCACCTCCCCCGAAGCTGTAAATCGCCGTCGCCGTCCAGGCGCTGCCCCCGGTCGCGGGCGGCGACAACTCGAAGGCCGAGCCGCAGCCATCTCCAAGTGTGCTGCTAGCCGACGTCGTCCCGTACAGCGATCCCCCCGCGGATACCACACCCGCCGAGAGGAGATTCCCCAGTGCAGTAATGGGCCAAAAGCTAACCAGAGTTCGCTCTGTCCAACTTCCCCCAGCGGCGGGCGGCGCTAGCATGAACACAGTTCCGCCGGCCGGAGATCCGTCGGCCTCATAGTTGGAGTACGCCGTGCCGTATATCACTCCGCCGGGCCCAAGGAGCACACCTCCATACGGCGTATGCGGAGTCTGGCCACCAGCGCCGCCAGGCAAACTGTACAGCACGGTCTCGGTCCAAACTCCACCAGTGGTTGCCGGTGGCGCGAGTTCGAAGACCGTCCCCCCGTTGTTGCCGGTCCCTCCGGCCTTGGTCGTGCCGTAAAGCGCTCCGTTGCCGCCGAAAACCATGCTGGCGCCAGGCGCCGCTCCGTCGGCTCCGCTGAAACTGTAGAGCACTGTCTTGGTCCAAGCTGCTCCCGTGGAGGGCGTCAATTCAAAGACAGTGCCGCAACGGTAGCCGCCAGGGTGACACTTGTTTGGCCCGCCAGTATAGGTGGTCCCGTAGAGAACTCCACCCTTACCGAGGGTCACGCCGTTAGGCTCGGCTCCGTCGACCCCCCCTGAAAGCTGTACAGCGTGGCGAAGGCCGAAGTTTGCGCGATCCCGCCGCGCACCGTGAGTAGCGCCAGCGCGGCCAATGCGACCGCTTCGGACGTAATTGCGAATCGAACCGTCTGCATAGTTGCTCTCCAACGGAAGCCTGTGTTTCAGCCCGCTGGGAACCATTGTACACCCGGCGACGACAGGGCTCATAGGTTTCAGTCCATCGGTACTTCCAGTACTCAGCCGCGGAGATCGCTCCATTCGTGTGCACGGTTGCTCCCTTTCAATGTGGATCCGTCAGCGCCTGATACACTAACATTCGCGTCTGCCTCCAGTAAGGAACAAGAACCGGCCGCGGCGCCTGGAGCATCAGCACGGCCACCAGCTTCTCCGCCGGATCGACCCAGAAAATCGTGCCATAGATACCGCCCCACGAGAAATCCCCCACCGATCCTGGCACGGGATTCCGGCCCGCATCCGTGCGCACCGCAAAGCCCAGCCCGAAACTGGTGCCCATCTCAGGCGTGGGGCCGAATGAGTCCAGCAACATCGCGACTGGAGTATGCCGCTGTGTCCCAGCCGGGAGTTGGTCGGAGGTCATGAGCGCCACGGTCTTGGGAGCCAGAATGCGCACGCCGCCGAGTTCGCCGCCATTGAGCATCGTCTGGCAGAAGCGCGCGTAATCTCCCGCGGTCGAGAACAGGCCGCCGCCGCCCGACAAAACCGGGGGCTTCACGGTGGGATCGCCGGCGGGCACCGTGGCTGCCGAATCCGCGCGCGCCAGGCGGGCCGCCTGCGGCGCAGTCAGATAGAAACCTGTGTCGGTCATCTGGAGCGGGCCGGTAATGCGTTCGGCCACGAAGCGGTCCAGCGCCATGCCACTGACCACTTCCACGATGCGGCCCAGCACGTCCGTCGACACGCTATACTCCCAGAACTCGCCCGGCTGGTGCGCCAAAGGCAGGCTCGCAATCTTCGAGACCATTTCGGCGAGCGACTTGCTTGCAAACATGTTGCTCTTCCGATATAACTCGTCCACCGCCGAGTTGCCGAAGATCCCGTAAGTTAGCCCGGACGTATGGCGCAGCAGATCCTGCACGGTCATCGGCCGCTTGGGCGCGGCCTTCTCCACTCCGACCGCCGCGTCCTTGAACTCGGGAAGATACTGCGCCACCGGCGCGCCGATATCGAGCTTGCCTTCTTCCGCCAGGATCATGATGGCGGTCGAGATAATCGGCTTGGTCATCGATGCGATCCGGAAGATGGAATCCTTCCGCATCGGCGTCTGCGACTTCCGCTCCTGAAATCCGACTGCCTCCAGTCCGGCGATCTTTCCGTTGCGCGCGATGAGCAGCACGGCGCCCGGAATACGGCCGCTCTCGACGTCCCCCTGCATCTGGCGTCGCACTCGTTCGAGGCGCTGCGAAGATATGCCGATATCCTCGGGCCGGTTGGCGACCGGCAGGGATTGGCAGACCGCCGCGCCCGTCAGTAACACGGCCAAGAATCCGAACGACGACTTCCGTGTGATTCGCATCCGACCAGTTTATCAGTAAGATGCAAGAGGGGCTCCATGAACTGGATCTATTGGTCGCTGCTATCCGCGCTGTTCGCCGGCGCCACCGCCATTCTCGCCAAGATCGGAGTAGCGGGCGTCGATTCGAATCTGGCAACCGCCATCCGGACTGCGGTGATTCTGGTCTTCAGTTGGATAATAGCCTATGCCACCGCGCAGCCTTCCGCGCTGCGTAATCTGACGTCGCGCACTTGGATCTTCTTGATCCTGTCCGGCCTGGCCACAGGCCTGTCGTGGCTGTGCTACTTCCGCGCTCTGCAACTTGGAGAAGCCTCGCGCGTGGCTCCTGTCGACAAGTTGAGCGTAGCCTTCGTCATCCTGTTTTCGGCGCTCTTTCTCGGCGAACGTCTCACGCTGGTCCGCGGCGCAGGCGGGCTGCTGATCATGGCGGGAGCGATAATACTGGCATTGGAATGACGCCGCGCGTACCACGAACCAGCGGCATCCTGAAGCGCCTGCGCGCCGCTGGCGCCGCCGAGAATGTCGCCGGCATGGCGCGCTACGGCATCCGCCCCGCCAAAGCCTACGGTGTAGCCGCGCCCACGATCCGTTCCATTGCCAAAGATCTGGGCCGCAACATCCGCAACATGCAACTCGCGTCCGCGCTCTGGTCCACCAACGTATTGGAAGCCCGTATACTGGCCACCATGATCGCCGACCCCCTGCAAATCGCGGAAGAAGAAGTGGAGCGCTGGGTGCGCGAGTTCGACTGCTGGTCGGTCTGCGATTCGGCCTGCATCGGGCTGCTTTGGAAGACGCCCTTCGCATGGCGCAAGGTGCGCGAGTGGTCGCGCCGCGAGCCCGAATACCAGCGGCGCGCCGCGTTCGCGCTGCTCGCGGGGCTGGCTGTCCACGACAAGAAAGCCACCGACAAGCAATTCCGCGCGGCTCTCCGGCTTATCCCGAAGGCCGCCACGGACGATCGCAATTTCGTGAAGAAGGCGGCCAATTGGGCCTTGCGACAGATCGGCAAGCGCAACCCCGAATTGCGCGAGGCAGCCATCCGGGTGGCCGAGCCGCTGATCGCCACCGAGTCCCGTTCGGCGCGTTGGATCGGTCGCGACGCACTGCGCGAATTGCGCCGCCAGGCCGCGCCATGAAATTCACCGCCACCGCCTTTCTTCGAGCATACGCCGCATGATCGGCAGCACCGCCAAATCCCGTTCTCCGGCGACTTTTTCCTTGACCGCAATCGGCGTTTCGAGATCCAGAACGCGTACGCGCAGTCCCTCCAACTTCGAGCTCGTGCGCGTAAGGCAGCAAGTCGTCGTAGCTGCGGGACCGTCCGATGATGCCGGGAACGTCCAGTGGACCGAAACGGGTCGTCAAACCTGGTTCTGGCAGCGTCATTGGGGCCCGCCACGATTCACTGCACGGCGCGCCGACACCGGTTATCGATGGACTTACCGTCTCGTGGAGGTCCTCTCCGGCAAGCCGCTCGATCAGTTTTTCGAAGAGCGGATTTTCCGTCCGCTCGGTATGCAGGACACCGCCTTCTTTGTGCCGGAAGAAAAATGGAATCGTCTGGCGGTCCTCTACACTCCCAAGAAGGGCGGCGGCATCGAACCTTCCACGTCCCCCGCGCAAGAGAACTTCAAGCGCAAGCCAACGCTGCTATTAGCCGGCGCGGGTTCGGTATCGACTCTCGACGATTACGCGCGATTCGTCGCCATGTTGCTGAACGACGGCGAACTCGAAGGCGTGCGCATTCTCGGCCGCAAGTCGGTCGAACGCATGCGCAGCGACCACCTCGGCGCCCTCGCACGCACCGCCGGCATGCCGGCGGAAGGCTACGGTTTCGGCTTGACGTTTGCCGTGAATCTGGGTCCTGGCAAGTCGGCGAACGTCGGCTCGGAGGGCGAATACAATTGGGGAGGCGCGGCGGGAACAAGCTTCTGGATCGATCCCAAGGAACACCAGCAGCGACGTCGTGGCCGCTGGCCAGTTCAAGAGGTTGGCCTACGATGCCTTGGTGGATTGACGGCCTCGTGGCGCAGGCCAGTGGCCTGCCGGCGGCCTCTCAGGCCTCCCAAGCGCGCCAGCGCTGATATCCTCGCCGAGCGGCGCCCACTTCCGCCAATGAGACTACAAACGCCTCAAGCAGGCCGGCGCCAGACACCGCATGTGCCCCAGCGAGGAAAATCGCCCAGCTTGCGCCGGCTTTCACCAGGAGTGATCGACAGCACCACCGGGTCGAACCGTTTCACACCGTAGAGTTGGGACTCTACCACCGAGCGCAGTGCTACCGAACCTGCCACGCCAAGCAACAGGCCGGACAATCGCGCTATAGTGGCCTTGACATCGGCGGAATTCCATAACCACCAGTAGATCACCATGAATTGCATCGCGCCCCTCGCTACCCTCGTCGCTTTCGCAACCGCAGCCAACGCCCAGACCCCGCACGTGCAGGACGGCGGCGCGACTACCTACACGCGCGACGGCGGCGTATCCGAGGTTCTGCAAAGCATCTACATCCCGCCGCTGCTCAATGCGCCGTTCTCTGCGATTGTCCACACCGAGTGGACGCGTCCCATGTCCGGTGGCGGCAACTTTACCTTCGTCAACCAGCGCCAGGTGGCCCGCGACAGCCGCGGACATATCTACGAAGAGCGCTGGCTGCTGGCTCCCAAAGGCAGTGAAGGCCAATCGCGCATGAACGTCATCCAGATCGCCGACCCCAACGCGCACACACTCTATAACTGCTTTACTCTGCAAACGCCCCATCGCTGCATCCTCCAGACGTTTGCCGAATCCGCCGTAAAGTCCTACAAGCCGGCTGTATTCCAGAGCGGCCCATTGCCCAACAACACGGGCGCACGCGTACATGAGGACCTCGGCGCCCGCACCACCTCCGGAATCGAAACCGTCGGCACGCGCGACACCAGCAACCTGAATGCCGGCGTCATGGGCAGCGACCAGCCGTTCTCCACCTGGCGCGAGTTCTGGCAAGCCCCACAGATCGGCGTCAATCTCTACTCTGAGGTCGTTAACCCCTCAGTCGGCAAGCAGGTTTTCATGCTCACCGATGTCAACCTCGCCGAACCCGACCCCAAGCTCTTCGAGTTGCCCGAAGGCTTCGATGTCGTCGATCGCCGCAAGCCGGTCGCGCAGCACCCAGAGTAAACGGCGCATAAGGCCGTCGTCGTTGCGCGACTCGGGCCGCAAGCTGCCGCAGTGTTTCCAAAATCGGTTTTTGGTTTCGCGATGCGTTGCGCGGCGTTGGTCCTGCCCTGACGGTTGGCCATCCGAGGCCAACCCAAGCCGCAAGTCGCGTGAGTTTGCCGCCATCCACGCATACTTCGCTTGCCTTTTCCGCTCGGCGACCATATGCGGCAATATATCGAAACGCCCAAAATCTGGTCCCCGCCAACGACCGCTTGCGTCTGCTGGTTCTGTATCTCGATTAGCTCATGTATGGCCGCCAAAGAATGCCGGCTGCAGCCGGTTCTTCTCCTCGCAAAACCCGACCTCCGGAAGGTGCGCATGATCCTGGCGTCCACGCACGCGCCCCAAGTTGACTGCCCTCTACGTTGGCAAAGAATGCTCGCTATCGCTGCGAAGTGCGCGATTATTCACGCCCGGCATTTTGACGTGCGCCGCGCAACAAATGCTACGGGCTGTGCCCAGCGAGGGTAATCGGGGGTTGCGCTGCGTCTCCGGCGCGGAGAGTGTCGCTACCGATAAGCCCGGATAATACCCGTCCGCAACGCCGGCTGCCGCCTTGGGGATTGACGGCCCCGTGGCGCAGGCCCGTGGCCTGCCGGCGGCCTCTCAGGCCGCCCAAGCGCGACCGCGCTGATATCCTCGCCGCGCGGCTGCCCACTTCCGCCAATGGGACTACGAACGCCTCAAGCAGGCCGGCGCCAGACACGCATGTGCCCCCGCGAGGGAAATCGCCCAGCTTGCGCCCGGCTTCCACCAGGAGTGATCGACATAGCGCCTATCACTCGTCGTCGTCGGCCGGCATCTCAATTGTGACATTGCGCAAGCAAGCGACCGCGTTCAACGCAGCTCGGCTACGCAACGAGGCCCATCTATGAAAGCCAAAACAATCGACACGATGCCACGCGTTAGCGAATGGGTTTCAGTGCGGCGATGGCGTCTTCCGTATATTCGATATCCCCGTCCCAATACCTGATTATCACGTCACGATTCAATCCAACCCACTTTTTGAGAAGATCCAAATCGTGGGGCGTCATTTTGCCTCCACCAACCACCTGAACATCGGGCCTAATCGCCACCGATACCAATTCGGAGCTATGGACTTTCGGCCCTTTAGACACCTTTACACGAACATCATGTGGAGCACCGGCTCTTGGTGAAATCCATACAACGAACGGCAAGCCTGTACGTTTGGGTGAGATGTTAGCCATTTCAAAAAGACCGTCGCTTTGCGGTTCTACTGCGAATTCGCTGAATGTCATTCCCAAAGGCCCTCCCATGGTATTTACTATATAGCCGGTGCGTCTTTCGGTTTTCAATTTGTCCCAACGTGCCTGAACGGCTTTGCGCGCGCTCTCACTTCGCTGTGCTGGCGTCATGCTGGCGGCTCTGGCGGGACCGCCCTTCTTGCCACCTTTGCGTCCGAGGGCGACGGCAGCAGGATCTTTCTTCTTTCTTGCAGCGACAGGCATTTGTCTAGTGTACGTGAGCGCTCACGAGTTGACAAGTACGTAGGCGGTCGCGTACAAGGGATGTAGAACTCCGAAGCGCGTGGTTGGCGCGTGGGGCGGACGCCCTCGTCCGCGCGCGACCCCCTGGTCGCGCTTCTTCGATCATTGTCAAGTTTCAAACGGGACAGCACGCCAGGGCGCGCGCGGCGGCGCTATTTTTCGCTGGGGCTGTCGTCCGCCTTCAGGTCGCCGATGGCGTATTGGATTCCCGCCAGCATGTGCGCGACAAAGGGCCGCGAAAAATACACCTTCTCATCGTGGCCGTGCGCCTTGTAGAACACGCGGCCGTTGCCCACGCGCTGAATGTAGCTCAACGCGTAGTCGCCGTCGGTGCGCTTGGTGGCTGCCGGCTCTTTGGCTTTGTCTTCCGCGCTCATCCTGCCGTAGTTGATGCTGGTGAGAACATGCACCCGCTTGCGGCTGAATGAGTCCTGCGCAAACGTGTAAGTCTCGTCGACGATCTCGAACCCGCGGGCCGGCCACATGGCGGTCAGGGGGCTGTTTGGATCGTCCACCTTAACCGGGATCAGGGTCGGGTAGGTCCAGTGGAACTTGAAGAAGCCGCCGATCGCTACGTTGAACTCGGGCCACGTGCCGGTCAGTGTTGGGCTATTGGTATGGTAGCTGTCGGTAGCGGCGTGGACGCCCGCCAGACCCTTGCCGCCTTTGACAAAGTCAAGCAGCGCCCGCCTGCGCAGGTCCGTGGCTGCCTTGTCGTTCGGGTCGTCCAGAAATTCGCCGGTGGTGCTGGCAAGGAAGATGGCATCGTATTGCTTCAGGTGTTCAGGCGTGATCGCGGCCGCGTCGTAGGTGATGGTAGTCGTCCAGGCGTCGGTCTTGTCTCCCAGGTATTCAACCATCTTGGCCGCCAGTGGGATGGAAGTGTGTACCCAGCCGACGGCCCGGCCCAGCACCAGCACATGGCGCAGACTCTGGGGCGTCGCGTAGGGCTTATCCGGCAGCGCCGCCATCATGGCCGAGATGTCCGCCGGGTTGGCAAATTGTTTTGGTGGACAGCCGCGGCTGAAGCCCCCGCTAAATCCTTCCGCCGGGCAATTTCCGGGTTTCGCAGGGGCCGTCGCCTGCTGTGCGAAACCCACGGGCCCGCTCAATATCACGGCCGCTAGCGCCGCACCGATTCCAAATGCCTTGAATTGCATCATCGTATGTTCTCCGGATCGTAGCCTGGATTGAAACGCAATTATATCCTGTCCTGCATCGCCACCTGGCCACACGAACGCTACAATGAACCTTTACACTTCCGCGCCAGCGCAGAAACCCGCCCCCACATGACCCAATTCACCGGGGCCGCCAAATGAACGATGAGCACCCACGGGACAACTGGTGCTACCGAGGACGGGCGAGTTCGCTCAATGTCAGGCTGATCCAAGAATATCGGTCTGGCTGGCGCTTAACCAGATCGCCGACTTGTTCCAGCGCGACAAATCGATCATTTCAAAGCACATCAAGAACAACTTCGATACCGGCGAACTTGATCCGGCGCGAACTGTTGCAAGATTTGCAACGGTTCAAGCCGAAGGTCGACGATCCGCGGTCACGCGGGGTCGAACAGGATCTATGCACACGCTTACACTGCTCCGTGATCTGATCGCGGGTACGCTGCTCCTGTCATCGGTGGTCGCGGCTCCTCTTGAAGCGCAGAGCGCTGGCCAGCCCCTCATTCCACCGGTCGGTCTCGACATGCGCGCGACCGATCCTTCGACGCAGCCGGGCGACGATTTCTGGCAGTACGCGAATGGCGCCTGGCTGGCACGCACGGCCATTCCCGCCGATAAGCCGTACATAAGCGAGAAGGAGGCCATGCGCGACCGCACGGAAGCGCAACTGCGCGGTCTCATCGAGACCGCGGCCGCGAGCGCGCCTCACCAGCCCACTACAGTCGAGGGCAAGGTCGGCGCGTTCTACAAGTCCTTCATGGACGCGTCGCGCCTCGAAGCACTCGGTGCGCGGCCTATCTCGACAGAACTCGCCGCGATCCGCGCGACCCGCACTCCCGCGGACGTGGCGCGGCTGATGGGCGGCTTCAACGCGGGATTCGAAGGAACCTTCATCGACTTCTGGATCGGCGCAGATCCCAAAGACCCCGAACATTACGTCGTCACCCTATACCAGAGCGGACTCTCCCTGCCGGATCGCGACTACTACCTCAAAGCCGGCTTCGCCCCGGAAAGAGAGGAATTCCGCGGCTACGTTGAGCGGCTGCTCACGTTGAGCCGCTGGCCGTCGGCTAAGTTGCGTGCCGCTTCCATCGTTGCGCTGGAGACTCGCATCGCGAAAGCAAGCTGGACCAAGGCCGAGCAACGCGACCTGCCGAAACTCTACAATCCGGTGAGCCCCGCGGAGCTCGCAGCCTACGCCCCCGGATTTCCTTGGGCGGCCTTCCTGCGCGGTGCGCGCCTCGCGTCAAAGACTCGCGTAATTCTCTCCGAGAAGACTGCATTCCCGAAAATTGCCAAGATCTTCGACGGCACGCCGATCGAAACGCTTAAGGCCTGGTTGGCGTTCACGGTGGCGGACACAGCCGCGCCGTATCTCTCCAATAGTTTCGCCTCCGCGCATTTTCACTTCCACGACCACGCGTTACTCGGCATTCAACAGCAGCCGGTCCGCTGGAAGCTCGGCGTTCGAGCCGTCTCGGGCGGCGACTGTTTCGCGGGCGGACCGAGAGATTGCTTCGGCACCCTGAACTGGGCGGTGGGACAAATGTACACGGCGCGCTA
>Ga0302326_10032329_pt1 | contig 10425 bp, 9 predicted proteins | sample Palsa_T0_3_FD_202264 | JGI IMG/M metagenome (GOLD analysis project Ga0302326, IMG submission 202264) | Peat permafrost microbial communities from Stordalen Mire near Abisko, Sweden - Palsa_T0_3 | ecosystem: Environmental > Terrestrial > Soil > Palsa > Peat permafrost | place: Sweden: Abisko... | reverse complement strand
GTGTAGGGCGGAGTAACGGTGAGAGTTTGGTGGGCCCTGAAGGATTTGAACCTTCGACCAACGGATTATGAGTCCGCTGCTCTAACCGCTGAGCTAAGGGCCCCCCGACTATTATTTCACCGATCTTAAGCGTGCCGGTGTCTACCGCAAAGCTGGGCTGAGCGCCCAGTCTCCGATGACGTCTAGGGTGACCGTGCATGGTCACTTGACCGCATTACGTTACTTGAACTTCCGGTCCGACGGAGAGCTATCCCGCTTTATCCGGTGCAAAACCGCAATTACGCGGCTTGCGGCTTTCGCGTTGGCGGGCGTACCGGGTTGAACAATTCACTGCCCGGCAGATCGATTACTTCGCCGTCGATGTCCGCTTCTACAGAGTCGGCGGGGGAAGTGCTCTTACAGTTGCGAGGTGAATTTATGCGCGGATTTACATTCTTAGTGTTAGCTGTTGCTGGAATCGGCATCACGGCTACCGCCCCCAAAGCACAGGCTCAGGTCAGCGTCGAAGTCGGCGTGGCTCCTGATTGTCCCTATGGTTATTACGACGCCACTCCTTATGACTGCGCTCCCACTGGCTACTATGGTCCAGAGTGGTTCAATGGGGACGGCTTCATCGGCGTTGGCCCCTGGTTCCATGGTGCTAGTGACTTCCAGGGCAACGTTGATAACCGGTTACATCCGGAACACGGCTATAAGGGTCCAATGCCGAAACGCGGCGAAAAAGCCGAGCAGTCAAAGCGTGTCGATAGTGCGCACTTCCAAGGAAACGAAGCCCGGGATGGACGGGGCCACGTAGCCGAGCACAAAAGATAACGATTAATCAGGAAGTCTGGCCATTCAGGCAGAGGGGGCTGAGCTATGGGCCCCCGATATTTTTTTACTGATCTCGAGCGTGTGATCCTGGCGCTTGCGTACGATAAATCCGGGCGGGAAAATAGACTGCATGCCAAGCCTGACAGTGCGGTACACGGTGGCGCTGATTTCAACGGCGCTGTTTGCTCAGCATCATCCGGAGCCGCCGGCGGCGCCAGGCAAAGCGGAACTCACGCCGGGTCTAGGGAAACTCCACCATGCAGTATCCACCCAAAACGCTACGGCTCAGCAGTTTTTCGATCAGGGTGTGTGCCTCATCTATGGGTTCAATCACGAGGCGGCGGTGAAATCGTTCGAACGGGCTGCCGAAGTGGACCCGCATCTGGCCATGGCTTGGTGGGGCGTCGGGTACGCTCTGGGGACTAACATCAACCTGCCTCTGATGGAGCAGAACAACGAGCGGGCGTACGCGGCCACGCAGCAGGCGTTGGCTTTGAAGGAGCACGCGTCGGCGCGCGAAAAAGATTACATCGATGCCCTGGCAGTGCGCTACGAGAAGAAATACCGGACGGAGCGCGTCGATCTGGATCGCAAGTACATGGAGGCGATGCGGGGCTTGTCCCAGAAGTATCCGGACGACCTGGACGCGGCCACGTTCTACGCCGAGTCCATCATGAATCTGCACCCATGGAAGCTTTGGACGCACGACGGTAAGCCGGCGGAGGGAACGGAGGAGGCGATCCGCGTTCTGGAGAGCGTGATCGCGCGGGATCCGGATCATCTGGGAGCGAATCACTACTATATTCATGCGGTGGAGGCGTCGCCGTTCCCGGAGCGGTCGCTCGCGAGCGCTAATCGACTGGGAGCGCTGGCCCCGGCAGCGGGGCACTTGGTACACATGCCCGCGCACACGTTCATGCGGCTGGGCGACTACGATTCAGCCGCGCGCGTGAACGTAGCGGCGGCCGGGGCCGACCGGCAATACTTTCTGAAGAACGCGCCCGGCGTGTACACCAGCTACTACACCCACAACGTTCACTTCCTTTCGGCGGCGCTCACCATGCAGGGGCGGAACCGCGAGGCGCTGGCGGCGGCTAAGCGGACGGCGCTAGTGATCCAGCCGGTTCTGTCAATGGATCCCGGGTTTGAGAAATACTCGGCGATGCCGATCTTGACTTTAATCCGGACGCGGCAATGGGCGGACATTCTGGCGCTGCCGGTACCGGCCGCCGACCAGGTGACCACGGCGAATCTGCGGCATTTCGCAATGGGGCTGGCGTTTGCGTCGCAAGGTAAGCTCGCGGAGGCAGGGCAACAGAAGGAGGCCTTCGAGAAAGGCGTAGCGGCACTGCCCAAGGAGCGATCGTTCGGGTTGAACCCGGAATCTGATGTCATGAAGATCGCGGAGCACGTGCTCGCGGCTAAGATCGCTCAGGCCAATCATGACGGGACGAAGATGGTGGACGAACTGAAGCTGGCGGTGGCAGCCGAGGATGCCCTGGGCTATGACGAGCCTGCCGACTGGTATTATCCGCCGACGCGGGAAGCATTGGGAGCGGCGCTCCTGGCGAATGGCCAGCCCGACGAGGCGGAGCGAGTGTTCCGGCAGGATCTCAGGGACAACCGGCGCAACGGACGATCGTTGTTCGGTCTCATGGAAGCGCTAAAGCAACAAGGCAAGGCGGATGAGGCGGCGCTGCTCGAACCGCAGTTCCGCGCGGCCTGGGCGAAGGCGGACGGCCCGCTGACGCTGTCGGACCTGTTCTAATGCGTCCGGTCAGGCCGAATTGGCGACTTCAGCGATCTGCTATTTCAAAGATCTTCAGGGTGCCGGATTTGTCGAGCGATACCCGGTATCCGGGCGGGATCAAAGTCGTGGAGCCGTAGTCGATCACCAGCGCCGGGCCGCGCAATGCGGCGGCGCCATACAATGCTTCGCGTCGGTAGACCGGAGTGGCGCGCCAGGCTCCCGCGCTGTGAATGCGCCGGATCGATGGCTTCACCGAAAACCCGGGGCGGCGCGCGCGGCTCGACACCAACTTGGGTTTCTTGACGGCCAGCTTGGCGCGCACGCGAACGATCACGACTTCGATGGCGCGCGTAGGGTCCGAGTAGCCGTACACCCGCCGGTGCTCGCGATGGAACGCTCGCGCGGGATGGGCGGCGCTCCAGGGCACCGTTAGCTCGTAGCTCTGGCCGGTGTAGCGGATGTCCGCGAACCGCGCGAGCGTTGCACCGGGCAACTCCTTTCGCGCCTTGCGCTCCAGACGATCGAACTCGCGCTCGATCCCGGGCCGGTTGAGAACGCCCGCGGCGTAATCGCGGACTCGGTCGGCCATCAGCATGCCCAGCGCCGACAACGCGCCCGCGTACTCGGGGACCAGCACCGTGCGGATGCCCAACTCGCGGGCGATCTCGCAGGCGTGCAATCCGCCGCAGCCTCCGAAAGCGACCAACGCGAAGTCGCGCGGATCGTAGCCGCGCTCCACCGAGACTAAGCGAATGGCGCGTTCCATATTCGCGTTGGCGACGCGCAGGACACCTTCGGCGGCGGCCACGCGGCTGATGTCAAGCTGGCGCGCGAGCGAATCGATCGCTGCGGCCGCGCGATCCACATTCAGATGCATCTGACCGCCGATGAGCTGATCGGCGGCGATCCTGCCGAGGACCACGTGCGCGTCGGTGACAGTGGGAAGGTCGCCCGCGCCATAACACGCGGGTCCGGGAACAGCGCCCGCGCTCTCGGGACCCACCCGCAGCAGACCACCCTCGTCCACGCGCGCAATGGATCCGCCGCCCGCGCCGACGGTGTGAATGTCGAGCATCGGCACGCGCACTGGGAATCCGTCAATTACGGCTTCCATTGTTTCGCGGGGGGCGCCGTCGCACAGGCTGACGTCGGTGGAAGTGCCGCCCATGTCGAAACCGAGAATGCGCGGGAATCCGGAGAGGCGGCCGGTTTCGAGCGCTCCCACCACGCCGCCGGCGGGCCCGGAAAGCAGCGTTCGAATCGCATGACGGCGCGCCTCCAGCGTGGACATGAAGCCGCCGTTCGACTGCATGATCGAGATGGACTGACGGCTGGCGCTCTCCAGTTCGGCGAGATATTTGTCCATGAGCGGCCCGACATACGCGTTGATCAGCGTGGTGGACGTGCGCTCGTACTCGCGAAATTCGGGGCAGACGTCGTGCGAAGCGCACAGATAGCCGAGCCCTTCGAGCGCTTCCGCCGCAACTCTCTCGTTGTCGGAATTTTGATAAGCGTGCAGAAAGCAGATCGCGATGGACTGGACGCGCGCGGCGCGCAGACGCTTCTTCAAGCGCGCTAATTCGGCGCGTGACGGCATCCGCGCGACAGCGCCGTCGAACCAGGTTCGCTCGCGCACTCCGAAACACTGGCTGCGCGGAATAATCGGGACCCGAAGCTGGGGAGTCAGATTGTATAGCTCCGCGCGATTCTGGCGTCCGATGTGGATTACGTCCTCGAAACCGGCCGTAGTCACGAGCGCGGTACGCACGCCCTTACGCTCGAGCAGAGCATTGGTGGCCACGGTTGAGCCGTGAATCACTTCGGCCTCGCGCGAGGCGGCGGCTTGCTCGAGTCCGGCAAGAATAACGGAGGCGGGCGAGCGCGGGTTGGAAGGCAGCTTAAACGTTTCGAGCGCGCCCGAGTCGTGATAGACGATGAAATCGGTGAAGGTCCCGCCCGCGTCGATTCCTATTCGCATTCGGTGCGTGCGTTGCGCCATCGCGATAAGACATGATAACTGATAGGTGATTCAGCTCGCTAAAGTTTCCAAGACATTTCAAGGAAAACGCCGGGTCACGGCGCTGGACGGCGTTGATATCGCGATAGACCGCGGAGAGATGGTGGCCATCGTCGGTCCGTCGGGTTCGGGGAAATCGACGCTGTTGAATCTGATCGGAGGCCTCGATACTGCGACGTCCGGGGAAATCGAAATCGACGGAAGCCGCCTCAGCGGGCTTAGCGACGACGAATTGACGCGCCTGCGCCGCGACAAGATCGGATTCATTTTTCAGTTCTTCAACTTGCTGCCGACGCTGAGTTGCGTCGAGAACGTGTCCATCCCTTTGCACCTGCGTGGATGGCCGAGGAAGCGGATTGACGAGCGAGCGCGCGAGCTGCTGGCGCTGGTGGGTTTGAGTTCGCGCGCCAGCCACCTGCCGGACGAGCTTTCGGGCGGCGAACGACAGCGCTGCGCCATTGCCCGCGCGCTGTCGGTTTATCCGCCGGTGCTGCTGGCCGACGAGCCGACCGGCAACCTGGACACGCATACCGGCGCCGAAATCCTGAAACTGATTCGGGATCTGCACCAGCGGCTGGGCTCGACCGTGCTGATCGTGACGCACGATATTCACGTGGCCGAAAGCTGCCCGCGCGTGATCGCGCTGTGCGACGGCCGCATTGAGGAAGACCGCGCCGGCAAGCTGGGCGCGCCCATACATGATCCTGCTCAAGCTCATTAGCTGGCCGTACGTACGCAAGCATCGGCTGCGCTGGCTGCTCACGTTGGCCGGGATCGTGCTGGGCGTGGCGGTGTTCGTGGGGATGCACACCGCCAATCAGAGCGTGCTGTACGCGTTCCACCAGACGGTGGACCGCATCGCGGGCGCCACGCAATTGCAGATCTCGGCCGGTGAAACGGGATTCGACGAAAACGTCCTGGAGCGCGTACAGGCGGTTCCCGACGTTCGCGTGGCCGCGCCGGTAATTGAAGCGGTGGTGAGCGCCGACGCGAAAGGTCAGGGTAACGTTCTGATCCTGGGCGTGGATATGACCGGCGACCGCGGCCTGCGGGATTACGATCTCGAATCGAGCGACGCTCAGCTGGACGATCCGCTGATATTCCTGGCGCAGCCCGACTCGCTGATCGTCACCGACTCCTTCGCGCGCGAGAACGGATTACGCATCGGAAGCACGGTTCCGATGAGCACCATGCAGGGCGCGAAGCGATTCACGGTGCGCGGCATTATGAAGTCGGGCGGGCTCGCCGGCGCCTTTGGCGGCAATCTCGCGGTAATGGATGTATACGCCGCGCAAAAGGTTTTCGGGCGCGGGCGTAAGTTCGACCGCATCGATCTGACGGTGAAAGAGGGCGCGAGCGTCGAGGGGGTGCGCAAGAGATTGCAACAAGCGCTGGGAGCGGGTTTCCAGGTGGAGGAGCCGTCCGCGCGCGCGCAACAGTTCGAATCGATCTCGCATATCTACTCGCTGACCGCGGACATCACCAGCGCATTCGCGCTCTTCATTGGAATGTTCATCATCTACAACACATTCCAAATCGCGGTCACGCAGCGCCGCTCGGAGATCGGGATTCTGCGCGCGTTGGGCGCCACCCGACGTCAGATCCGCGACGTCTTTTTGGCTGAGGGAGCGCTGTCCGGACTGATCGGATCCTGCCTGGGACTCGCGCTCGGAATCGTGCTGGCGCGAGCGATGACGGGATACATCGGCGCGCTGCTGGGAGAAGTCTTCGGTATCGCGCAAAGAGCGCGGGAGATTTCCACCAATCCGGTATTGATGATTTTCGCGATCGCGCTGGGCACGCTGACCAGCATTGTGGCGGCATTCATTCCAGCGCGCAATGCCGCGGGCGTGGATCCGGTGCAGGCGCTCCAGAAGGGCAAATATCAGCAGTTGAGCGAAGGCGAAAATCGCGCGCGACGCATCGGGGCATTGGTGGTGGCGCTGGGGGCGCTGGTTTGCGCGGTGCTGGGGCGCTATAGCGTCCTGTTTTATTTGGGCGATGGAATGGCGGTTCTCGCGGCGCTCCTGCTCACTCCCACGCTGGCGCAGCTAGTGGCGCGAGGGCTGCGCCCGTTGCTGAAATGGCTGCGTCCGGTGGAGGGAACGCTGGCGGCGGACAGCTTGCTGCAAGCGCCTCGCCGGACGTCGGGCGCCGTGGCGGCGCTGATGCTCTCGATCGCATTGGTGGTGGCGCTGGGCGGGCTCACGCGCGCCAGCTACGATTCCATTCTCAAGTGGATGAACGTTGCGCTCAATCCGGATTTGTTCGTTTCCACGTCGGAAAGCCTGACGGCGCGGAGCTTTCGCTTCCCGGCATCCATGGGGGATCAACTCCGTTCGATCCCCGGCGTCGCGGAAGCGCAGGGCGTCCGCGATGCCCGCATTCCCGTAGGCGGCGGGCTGGTCATCGTGGTGGCGGGCGACGTGCGGGCGCTGGTTCGGCGGGCGACGCTGCCGCCCGTGGCGGGCGATCCCAAGCAGATGTTTCGTCTCACCGCCGAAGGCAAGACGATCCTGGTTTCCGAGAACTTCGCGCTTCTGCGCGGCTACAAAGTGGGAGATGTGGTGCCCATCCCCAGCCCAGGCGGAGTTCTTCGCCTGCCCATCGCCGGCATCGTGACGGACTACTCCGATCAACAAGGCAGCGTGCTGATGGACCGCTCCGTTTTCACGCGCTATTGGAACGACGACTCGGTGAATGTTTTTCGAATCTATCTGGACCCCGGCGCCGCGGAGGCGGACGTGAAACGCAGGATTCTGGAACGATTCGGCCACGAGCGCCGATTGTTCGTCCTCACCAATCGAGACGTGCGGCGCTACATTACGCGGCTCACCGATCAATGGTTCGGCATCACTTACGTGCAGATCGCGGTCGCGGTTTTGGTGGCGATTCTGGGCATTGTGAATACGCTGACCGTGTCGATCACGGACCGGCGGCGCGAGCTAGGCGTGTTACAGGCGGTAGGCGGACTGCGCGGACAGATTCGTCGGACGATTTGGCTGGAGGCTCTGAGTATCGGCGCGGTGGGACTGATCCTGGGCCTGGCCTTCGGCGCGCTCCAGCTTTATTACAGCCTGCGGATCATCGGCATCGACGTGGCGGGCTTGCGCCTGGATTACGAATATCCCTATCAGATCTCGCTGGCGTTGACGCCGGTTATTCTCGCGGTGGCGTTTATTTCAGCGGTGGGTCCGGCCGAATCGGCGGTGCGCGGATCGCTGGTGGAAGCGCTGGAATATGAATAAGTCGCACTTGAGAAAGTCGCGCAAAACGGAGCGCGGCGCGAAGCGTCTCCTCTCAGGCTTGGCGGTGCTCGCCGCACCCTTTGTGCTCGTGGTCGGCGCTTGGATGCTGCTGGCGGGCGCGGCGTTCGCTGAGGATGCGAGGCAAATCGTGACGGAATCCGAGAACCGGTCGCGGGCGAAATCGCAGCAATACGAAGGGACGCTCGAGGTGGTCGGATCCTCGAACAAGGCCAGTTTGAAACGCTGGGTATATCGGCGCATCGGCTCGTTCGGCGACAGCAAAACCATTCTGCGATTTACCGCGCCGGAGGAAGTGAAGGGCCTGGCGCTGCTCATCGTCACGCACCCGGATCGGGCCTCCGATCAATGGATGTGGACGCCCGCCATCGGGCGCGAGCGCCGCATCGCGTTGCAGGACCGGTCCACGCGGTTCTTCGGCACCGATTTCAGTTTCGAGGATCTGGAAGAGCGCGATGTCGATCAGTTCGATTACAAGCTGCTGGGCGACGATACCGTGGACGGGGCGGCGTGCTGGAAGATTCAGTCCAAACCAAAGGAGTCGAAGTCTTCGCAATATACGTCGTCGGTGATCTCGATCCGCAAGGATAATTATGTGGCGGCGCAGATCGAGAATTACAACCAGGACAAGCTGATCCGGCGCGTGCACTACAGCGACATCCAGAAAGTGGACAACATCTGGACGCCGCGCACGGTGGAGATCTACGACGCCGGCCGCGAAAGCCGCACCATTTTGAAGCTCGATAAGCTCGAATACAACGCGCCGATGAAGGACGAAGACTTCACGCTGGAGGCGCTGCGGCGGGGCAACTAGATCGACTGCAACGCCTGGTAGACCTCGTCGGCGTGCCCGTCCGGCTTCACTTTGCGAAAGATTTTCTTGATCTTGCCGTCCTTGCCGATCAGGAAAGTGCTGCGCTCGATGCCCATGTATTTCCTGCCGTACATGCTTTTCTCCACCCACGCGCCGTAGGACTCGGCGACTTTGTGATCCACGTCGGCGAGCAGCGTGAAGGGCAGATCGAATTTGTCTTTGAACTTCGATTGCGCCGCCGACTTGTCGGGCGAAACGCCGACGATCACGGTGTCGGCCTTGGTGAACTTCTTGGAATGATCGCGAAATTCGCAGGCCTCGCGCGTGCATCCGGGCGTATCGGCCTTCGGGTAGAAATAGAGCACCACGTTTTTCCCTTTGACGCTTGCGAGATCAAACGGGCGGCCCTGATCGTCATCCGCCCGGATCGCGGGCGCCGCACCGCCTTCTTTTAACGCTTTGGACATAGCATCATTCTAGTGGATGCGGAGCGGGAGTCGAAGATTGTAGACTGGAGGTTTATTCCAATCAGGAGGAGTAGGGATGCGTAATTGGATGGTTAGCGTGGGCGTGGGCGGATTGCTGGCGGCCGGGTTGCTGATGGCCGCGGATAAGCCGGATCCCGCAAAGGGCAAAGAGGATTTCGACCAGTGCTCGGTGTGCCACAACACTGACAACGACGAGAAAAAGATAGGGCCGTCGCTCAAGGGTCTGTATAAACGCGCCACGCTGAAGAATGGCAAGAAGGTCACCGATGAGAGCGTGAAAGCCATGATCAACGCGGGCGGCAACGGCATGCCGTCCTACGCCGACCTGCTTTCGGAAAAAGAAAAGACCGACGTCATCGCGTATCTGAAGACGCTGTAAAGCTGGGTGGCCGGGCGTGCTAGAGTAAGCTCTGTAGGCTCCTTTCCGGAAAAGTCCCCATCGTCTAGCCCGGCCTAGGACACCGCCCTTTCACGGCGATAACAGGGGTTCGAATCCCCTTGGGGACGCCACTTCTAAATTTGTCCCCCCCGGCGACATGGGTAACAGAATGTACCTAAGACATAGGTAACACTTTTGGCCCGAAGGGATTGTTGAGGGGCTGCAGGGTTTTTTCCTCCAGATCGATATAACCGAGATCGTAATCCATGAAGCTGACGAGCCAGATGCCGTCGTCGACTTCTTTAATTCCGACCGCCTGACCGGCCAGACAAGTGCTGAGATTGATCTTTTTGCGATATAGGCAGAGGCGGCCGCAATTGGTGACGACGACGGTTTTGTCGTGGAACGGATAGTACGGTTCCGAGATGCCTTGATAGGGCGGCAGGAAGAAATGTAGACTTCCGCCGGACATTTCATGTTTAGAGCTTCGTGTGGACGTTCGTTGTTGAACTCCTCGATGAAGACATCGAACTTAGCTTGCTGTTGAAGCAGATTGGCGCCGGCTGGCCGTGTGGCTTCTTTCTTGAGGGTCAAGTGCATGCGCTCGTGACGGCCATTCTGCTGCGGATGACCAGGCCGAATGCGTTCAATGCTGATGCCCAGACGCAGCCACCACACCGAAAGCCTGGAGAGATTGAACAGCCCGTTGGGCGAAGCAAAGGGAACACCGTGATCGGAGCGGATGGCTTGCGGCAGTCCTCGCTCTTTGAAAAGGCGCTCGAAGGCCGTAAAAGCGGTCTTCTCCGCGTTCGATTCCATGGCCTCGCACAGCAGCAGATAGCGCGAAGCATGATCGGTGACTGTGAGCGGATAACAGTAGCGCCGATCGCCGAGCATG
>Ga0302326_10032327_pt1 | contig 10426 bp, 10 predicted proteins | sample Palsa_T0_3_FD_202264 | JGI IMG/M metagenome (GOLD analysis project Ga0302326, IMG submission 202264) | Peat permafrost microbial communities from Stordalen Mire near Abisko, Sweden - Palsa_T0_3 | ecosystem: Environmental > Terrestrial > Soil > Palsa > Peat permafrost | place: Sweden: Abisko... | reverse complement strand
AAACTACGCTCGACCAAGGGGCAATAAATCATCAGCGCGGCCGGGCGAAAGCCACGGCCGCGCCGATGATTTGGTTACGTCAGCTCTCAGCGAGTGCGGCGTGCAGCGACTGCTTCGCCTCGGTGATTGCCGTCAGCACCTTCGCCCGTGCTTCGGCGAGCTTCTCCTTCTGGGCGTCGGTGCCAGACCAATGGATGGTCCGCGCCAGCCCGGCGAGTTCGAAGAGTCCCCAACGAATCTTGGCGACATCCTTGAATTTGCCGGCCTGAGCCAGCCGCGCGTGGATGCTCTCGCTGCTGACGCCCTTCCACTGCAACACATTCCTGCCCAGCTCAGTCAGGGTTGCCACACCGTCGTCGACGCTCACAAAGCCGCGACCGGCCAACTTCCCGATCGCAAGTTCCACGATCTCTTGCGGCGGCGCAAACCCACCGTCGGTTGCCTCAGAAACACGCTGCACGATCTGCTCGGCGTTCGCCGGTCCGTCGAGCAGCAGGGCAGCCGTACCGACCACCACGCGCTTGTGGCGTCCACCGAATCCGTGTCCGCCGGGTCCGCCATGCCCGCCATGTCCGCCCCAGCCGTGACCACCGAAACCGGGCCCACCGAATCCAGGTCCGCCAAAGCCCGGTCCGCCAAAGCCCGGTCCGCCAAAGCCCGGTCCGCCCCAACCGGGACCGCCGGAAAATCCGCCTCCGAACATCCTTGTTCTCCTTCAGGTAAGGCGACCAGCCGACTGGCCGGCCGCCAACTTGTATATCTAGTTCCTTGATACCCGCGCGGCCGATACGTGTCAAGGAACTTGATATCTGAGACCTCGGAGTCCGGCTACGGCCGCTCGGTCGCTCTGCTGACGCATCGAACGGCGCGCCGACCAATGCGGCACTTGGCCTGTACTTCCATGTCAGCATGGTGGGGATGAGCGAATTCGAGGATCAAGCGCTGGGCTTTTTGGTGCGCGGCTTGATGGCGCGACTGCGCCCGCATGCGGTCCAGGCGTTGCGACCGCTCGGGCTCGGACTGCCCGAATTCGTCTGCATGCGCATTCTGGACGGAGATCCGGGCCGCACCGGCGCCGAGCTCGCCCGTCACACGCACGTGACCGCCCAAGCGATGAACCAGGTTTTGCAAGGGCTGCAAGAGTTGGGCTTGGTGACCCGCCCCGCGACCGCGCCCTCAGGCCGTGCCCTGCCGGCTCAGCTCACCCGCAAGGGCATTGCACTTCTCCGGCGCGCGGAGGCGGCCGTAGCATCGTCCGATGAACAGCTATTGGCGCACCTCAGCCCGGCCGACCGGCGTCAACTCAAACTGCTGCTCTATCGCGCCGGCAATCCGTCACCTGACAACAGCTCGGTGTGCGCCCCGAGCGACGGCGCGGGCTGACGCTCAATTAGCCTCGCGGGCAGCACTTTATGACGGTGGCGCTGCTGCTACTCGGGCGGTGTCGAAGCGTTGCCGGATTCCCATGCCCGGTACAGCTCCATGCGTGAGCGGACCCTGAGTTTGTGGTAGATCCGGCTTGCCTTTGCGGGTCGAGCCCAATCTGCGTTCAGTGGCTGTGCTGGCAGTGGTCGTCTCCGGCGTCGGGGGAGCCGCCCATCGCGCGGAGCATCGGGAGGCCGCCCGTCTTGACGAACCGGACGCAGAGCACGGCTGCCAGCACGAGGAAGGCGATGTTCAGCCAGGTGGTGTAGTTCCAGGAGATGCCTGCTTCCATCACCGTGGCGTTGCGCTGTGATGGGATGAGACCTGCTGCGCCGAACAATAATTCGACGATGTAGCCCGCCGTGACCATGGCGGCATAGAACGTGCCCAACAACGTCAGCATCATCTTGGTGCCGTAGTACTTTCGGTAGATGTTCAGGATCGGCAGGATGAGCAGGTCGGCGAAGATGAACGCGACGACGCCGCCAAAGCTGATACCGCCGTTCCACAGCACCGCGGCCAGTGGCACGTTACCGATCGAGCAGACGAACGAGACGATCGCCACGATGGGGCCCACGATCGGTCCCCAAAACGCGGATAGCACCGGGTGATCAGCGAAAAAGAAGTGTTGCCAGAACGATTCGGGCACCCAGGCAGCGATGGTGCCCGCGATCAACAACCCCACCACCAGGTCGCGAAGAATCGCCGCCCACTCCATGACGAACACATGCGCGACGGAGGTAAAGCCCTCCCGTGACAACAGTCGCTGCCAAAACGAGCCCTCGCGTTGGACCGACATGTCCATGGCGGCATGACCTTCCATCGAACCCGCCAACCCGCGATCGGCCTGTCGGCGAGCGGCATCGACGAGCCGAGTACGTACGAACAGCCGGAACAACACCGCAAGTGCCACGATCATCAGCGGGCCGCCGACGAATTCCGCCGCGGTGAATTGCCAACCCATGAGCAGGGCCAGGATGATGCCCAACTCCACCACCAGGTTTGTCGAGCCGATTTCGAAGGCCATGGCGGCGGTGAAGTTGGCGCCCTTACGAAACAACGACCGGGCCAGGGCCACCGCGGCGTAGGAGCACGACGAGGACGCGGCGCCCAGGCCTGCCGCGACCGCCAATGTGCGGGGACGGTCGTCGCCGAGCAGCGCCACGATCGTCGACCGGCGCACGACGGCTTGCACCACCGCAGACAGGGTGAAACCCAGGACCAGGGCCCACAGGATCTCCCAGGTCATCGATCCTGACAGCGCTAACGCGTGCTCTACCGCATGTGCCGCTTCGTGTGCCATGGCTCCTCCAACGGAATACCCCCAGGGGGTATTCCAGGTCGTTCACCGTCGGGTCGGACTGCATTTTTGCGCCGGTCCGGCGTTGTCGCGGCAGCGCGCGAACCGACATAATTACGTCAAGTGTGCAGGTAATTGGGTCATTTCTGCGACCTAAAAGCCGACACACCGAGCCTGGCAACGCAGTCACAGAAGCAACACCAGGCACACTGGTAACAACAACGATGCCGGGAGGGTGTTGCCGTGTACCGAGTTTTTGAGGCGCTCGACGAGCTGGGCGCCATTGTGGAGGAGGCTCGCGGCGTGCCGATGACGGCGGGCTGTGTTGTGCCTCGTGGCGACGTGCTCGAACTGATCGACGATATCAAGGACGCGATTCCCGGCGAGCTCGACGACGCCCAGGATGTGCTGGACGCCCGCGACTCGCTGCTGCACGAAGCCAAGACGCACGCGGACTCGGTGATGTCCTCGGCGACCGCCGAGTCGGATTCGCTGCTCAATCACGCCCGCTCGGAGGCCGACCGGATCCTGGCCGACGCCAAGGCGCAGGCCGACCGCATGGTCGGGGAGGCACGTCAGCACAGCGAACGGATGGTTGGCGAAGCGCGCGAGGAGTCAACTCGTATCGCCGCGGCGGCGAAACGCGAATTCGAGGCCGCCACCGGCCGGGCCAAGTCCGAAGCCGACCGGCTCGTCGAGAACGGCAACATCTCCTACGAGAAGGCCGTTCAAGAAGGCATCAAAGAACAGCAGCGCCTGGTGTCGCAGACCGAAGTCGTGCAGTCGGCCAACGCTGAGTCGGCCCGGCTGATCGACGCCGCCCACGTGGAGGCTGACCGGCTGCGCGGCGAATGCGACATCTACGTCGACAGCAAGCTCGCCGAGTTCGAGGAGCACCTCAACACCACCCTGCGCTCGGTCAACCGTGGCCGCCATCAACTGCGCACGGCGGCCGGCGTACACGACTACGCGCAGCGGTAGCACTCCTACCAGCGGGCGAGGCGGCTGGTAGCCCGCCCGTAGAATTGCCGACATGGCCCGGAAGCACCACCACACGGCACATCCGGACCCGGGTTCGCCGCTTGTCGTCAACATCGCACGGTTGGGACGACGCCCGGGATCGATGTTTGCCATGCATGAGACGGTGGCCAGCCCCGCGCGCATCGGTCTGGAAATGATCGGAATTGCATCCGGCGCACCGTTGGACCTCGACCTTCGCGTCGAATCGGTGTCGGAAGGCGTCCTGGTCAGCGGGACGCTGTCGGCACCGATCACGGGCGAATGTTCACGCTGCTTGACGGCGTTCACCGAGCGCATTGACGTCGATTTGACCGAGCTATTCGCCTATCCGGACAGCCTCACCGAAGCGACCACCGAGGAGGACGAGGTCGGCCGGGTCGTCAACGACTTCGTCGACCTACGACAGCCGATCGTGGATGCGGTTGGCCTCGAGCTACCGTTCTCGCCGGTGTGCCGAACCGACTGCCCGGGGCTGTGTCCCAAGTGTGGTGTCGCGCTGGCGACCGCCGAACCCGAGCATCACCACGACGACATCGATCCGCGCTGGGCGAAACTCGCGACCATGCTGGGCTCCGACAAAGACGGTGCCGACAATGAGTGATCTGCTTGACGCCCTGGAGGTCGATCTGCCCGACCAGTTGCTGACGCTGGCCCTGACCCACCGCAGCTACGCCTACGAACACGGCGGCCTGCCGACCAACGAACGCCTGGAATTTCTGGGTGACGCTGTGCTGGGTCTGACCGTGACCGACGAGCTGTTCCACCGGCACCCCGAGCGCCCGGAGAGCGATCTGGCGAAAATGCGTGCAGGCGTGGTCAATACGCAGGCGCTGGCCGAGGTTGCGCGTTCGCTGACCGACGACGGGCTCGGCGCGCACCTGCTACTGGGGCGCGGCGAGCTGAAATCTGGCGGGACCGATAAATCCAGCATCCTCGCCGACAGCCTGGAGTCGCTGCTCGGCGCGATCTATCTGCACCACGGCATCGAAGCCGCTCGGAAGGTGATTCTGCGCTTGTTCAGCGAATTGCTGAACGCCGGTGGCCTTTTGGATTGGAAGACGAGCCTGCAGGAATTGGCCGCGGCCCGCAGCCTCGGCGCGGTGTCCTATCAGGTCACCTCGACCGGTCCCGATCATCAGCGAGAATTCACCGCGGTCGTCGTCGTGATGGATACCGGGTATGGGTCCGGAACCGGCAGGACCAAGAAAGAAGCCGAGCAGAAGGCCGCTGAAATGGCGTGCCAGGCGTTGAACCAGCTCGACGGCGCCGTACCCGGGGAAACCGCCGGCTAGATGCCCGAACTACCCGAGGTCGAGGTGGTGCGGCGCGGATTGCAGGACCACGCGGTGGGCAAGACCATCACGGCCGTGCGAGTGCACCATCCCCGCGCCGTCCGGCGCCACGAAGCCGGCCCTGCCGACCTGACCGCGCGGCTGTTGGACGCCCGGATCACCGGCAGCGACCGGCGCGGCAAGTATCTGTGGCTCACGCTGGACGCGCCGAGCGGCGTCGACCAAGCGCTCGTCGTGCACCTCGGCATGAGCGGACAGATGCTGCTCGGAGAGGTCCCCAACGCCGGTCATCTGCGCATCGCCGCGCTCCTCGACGACGGCACCACGCTGAGCTTCGTCGACCAGCGGACATTCGGCGGCTGGCTGTTGGCCGACCTGGTCACCGTCGACGGCAGCGTGGTTCCGGTGCCTGTCGCGCACGTGGCCCGCGATCCGCTGGACCCGCTCTTCGACATCGGTGCGGTGGTGAAGGTGTTACGGCGCAAACACTCTGAGATCAAGCGCCAGCTGCTCGACCAGACCGTGGTGTCGGGAATCGGCAACATCTATGCCGACGAGGCGCTGTGGCGCGCGAAGGTCAACGGCGCACGGCTGGCCGAGGCGCTGACCCGCAAGCAGTCGACGACGGTGCTGGAAGCCGCCGCAGAGGTGATGCGCGACGCGCTGGCGCAGGGTGGCACGTCGTTCGACTCGCTGTACGTCAACGTCAACGGCCAGTCCGGCTACTTCGACCGGTCGCTGAATGTCTATGGCCGCGAAGGGAAGCCGTGCAAGCGCTGCGGCGCGGTCATCCGCCGGGAGAAGTTCATGAACCGCTCGTCGTTCTATTGCCCCCGCTGTCAGCCGCGGCCGCGGAGCTGACCTGCGGAGTTGAGGCGTTGGAGCGGCAGAGTGTTGCGACCGCAAGACTCACGTGCGCATTTGCGTCATCATCAGGCTCATGAACGAGCCAGAACAACGCTCAGGGACGCACGCTGCGCGACTGACCAGGGACCGCGCGCCGCAATCGGCGCCGGTTACGCACGGTAGAAAGAACCCATGACGGAACTGTGGGTTGAGCGGACCGGAGTGCGCCGTTACACGGGCCATAGCTCAAGGGGGGCGGAGGTGCTCGTCGGCTCCGAAGACGTCGATGGGGTGTTCACGCCGGGCGAGCTGATGAAGATCGCGCTCGCCGCCTGCAGCGGGATGTCCAGCGACTCGCCGTTGGCCCGCCGGCTCGGCGACGACTACCGGGCGACCGTTCGGGTGTCCGGGGACGCCGACCGTGAGCAGGAGGTCTACCCGCTGCTCGAGGATGCGCTCGAAGTCGACCTGTCGGGTTTGGATGACGCCGAGAAGGCGCGCGTCCTCACCGTCGTCCAGCGCGCCATCGACCAGGTGTGCACGGTAGGGCGAACGCTGAAATCGGGAACGAAAGTCAACTTCCAGGTCGTCGATGTCGGACGTTGACGTCCGGCTCACCGCATGGGTGCATGGCCGGGTGCAAGGCGTCGGTTTCCGATGGTGGACCCGCTCGCGGGCGCTGGAGTTGGGCCTGACCGGCTACGCCGCCAACCGTCCCGACGGCCGGGTGATGGTGGTCGCACAGGGTTCGCGTGACGCCTGTGAACGCCTGTTACTCCTGTTGCGGGGCGGAAAAACACCGGGCCACGTCGACACAGTTGTGGTCGACTGGTCGCCGCGCGGCGAAGCCATCAGCGGCTTCACTGAGCGGTAGTCTGGCACGCCGTGTACCTCAAGAGCCTGACGCTGAAGGGCTTCAAGTCCTTCGCCTCGCCGACGACTCTGCGGTTTGAGCCCGGCATCACCGCAGTGGTCGGCCCTAACGGGTCGGGCAAGTCCAACGTCGTCGACGCGCTGGCCTGGGTGATGGGGGAGCAGGGCGCCAAGACGCTGCGCGGCGGCAAGATGGAGGACGTCATCTTCGCAGGCACCTCGTCTCGCGCTCCGCTGGGACGCGCCGAGGTCACCGTCACCATCGACAACTCCGACAACGCGTTGCCGATCGAATACTCCGAGGTGTCGATCACCCGGCGGATGTTCCGCGACGGAGCGAGCGAGTACGAAATCAACGGCAGCACTTGCCGTTTGATGGATGTCCAGGAGCTACTGAGCGACTCCGGTATCGGCCGGGAAATGCATGTGATCGTGGGGCAGGGCAAGCTCAACGAAATCCTGGAATCCCGGCCCGAAGATCGTCGGGCGTTCATCGAGGAAGCCGCCGGTGTGCTCAAACACCGCAAGCGCAAAGAAAAAGCCGTCCGCAAACTCGAGTCGATGTCGGCGAACCTGGCCCGGTTGACCGACCTGACCACTGAGCTGCGCCGCCAGCTCAAACCGCTTGGTCGCCAAGCTGAAGTGGCCCGGCGGGCCCAAACCATTCAGGCCGATCTGCGTGATGCCCGGCTGCGGCTGGCGGCCGACGACGTGGTCACTCGCCAGGGCGAGCTCAACAACACCAACCAGGCTGAGGCGACCCTGCGTCGCGAGCACGACGAAGCCTCGGCCCGGATGACGGTGGCGTCCGAGGAACTGGCTGCCCACGAGACGGCGTTGACGGCATTGTCTGAGCGCGCGGAATCCGCCCAGCAGAACTGGTTTCGGTTGTCCGCCTTGGCCGAACGGGTCGGAGCGACCGTGCGCATTGCCAGCGAGCGTGCGCAGCATCTGGATGTCGAGACCACGTCGACCGGTGGCCCCGACCCCGACGAATTAGAGACCGAGGCCGCCGAGGTGGCCGCCGCCGAGCAGCAGCTGCTCGGCGAGCTGGCCGCGACCCGCACCCGGCTTGACGCCGCCCGTGCGGAGCTTGCCGACCGCGAACGAGCCGCCACCGAAGCCGAACAGGCTCACGTGGCGGCGGTGCAGGCCGAGGCCGACCGCCGCGAAGGCTTGGCTCGACTGGCCGGCCAGGTGGAGACCATGCGGGCGCGGGTGGAGTCGATCGACGACGGCGTGGCCAAGCTGTCGGAGCGCATCGAAGAAGCCGATGCGCGTGCCCAGCAGGCCAAGGCCGAGTTCGAAACCGTGCAGAGCCGGGTCGGTGAGCTCGACCAAGGCGAGGTCGGACTCGACGAGCATCACGACCGGACGATCGCCGCGTTGCGGCAGGCCGACGAGCGGGTCGCCGAACTGCAATCCGCTGAGCGTGGCGCCGAACGTCAGGTGGCTTCCCTGCGGGCGCGCATCGACGCCTTGTCGGTGGGCCTGGAGCGCAAAGACGGCGCCGCCTGGCTCACTCAAAACCGAAGCAGCGCGGGTATTTACGGGTCGGTCGCAAAACTTGTCAAAGTGCAGTCGGGTTATGAGGCCGCCTTGGCCGTGGTGCTCGGCGCTGCTGCCGACGCGCTGGCCGCCGACAGCTTCACCGCGGCGGCAGATGCGGTGAGCGCGCTGAAACAGGCCGACGGCGGCCGGGCGGCCATCGTGCTGAGCGACTGGCCCACACACGATCCGGCGCCGGTCGAGGCGCTGCCCGACGGGGCGCGCTGGGCGCTGGACCTTGTCGAGGTGCCGACCCGGTTGCGCGGCGCGCTGGTGGCCATGCTTTCCGGTGTCGCTGTGGTCGGCGGGCTGCGTGAAGCGATGAATCTTGTTGCGGGGCAACCGCGATTGCGTGCAGTCACGCGCGACGGCGATCTGGTGGGGGCCGGCTGGGTCAGCGGCGGTTCGGACCGTAAACCCTCCACGCTGGAGATCACCTCCGAAATCGCCAAGGCGCGTGCCGAACTCACCGCAGCCGAGACGCAAACCGGCGAGCTCGTCGCGGCGTTGTCCGGGGCGATGAGCGAACAGGCCGCTCGCCAGGACTCCGCCGAGCAGGCATTGGCTGCGCTCAACGAGTCCGACGCGGCCATCTCGGCGATCTACGAGCAGCTCGGGCGACTGGGTCAGGACGCCCGCGGCGCCGACGAGGAGTGGCGCAGGCTGATGCGCCAACGCGAGGAGTTGGAGACCGGGCGTGCTGAGACCCTCGGTGAGCTCGGCGAACTCGAGACCCGGCTGAGCAACGTCGAACAACGCCAACACGTCACGGCCGAGCCCAGTCCAGGGGAGGCCCGGCAGCAGATCGCGGCCGCCGCTGAGGCCGCCCGCGGTGTCGAGGTGGAAGCCCGGTTGGCCGTGCGGACCGCCGAAGAACGCGCCAATGCCGTTCGCGGAAAGGCGGATTCGCTGCGCCGTGCTGCCGCCGCGGAGCGGGAGGCCAGGGTGCGGGCCCAGCAGGCCCGTGCCGCGCGCCAGCACGCGGCCGCGGTGGCCGCCGCGGTTGCCGACGCCGGACGGCAGCTGGCCGCCCGGCTGGCTCAGGTGGTCGGGGCGGCGTCGCAACACCGTGATGTGCTGACTACCGAGCGCCAGCAGCGGTCGGTGGCAATGGCCGCGGTCCGCGACGAGGTGAACACGCTGGGCACCCGGATCGGCACGCTGACCGAATCGCTACACCGCGACGAGGTGGCCAAGGCCCAAGCGGCGCTGCGCATCGAGCAGCTCGAGCAAATGGTGCTCGAACAATTCGGCATGGCGCCCGAGGTGCTGGTCGCCGAATACGGCCCGCAGGTGTCGCTGCCGCCGACCGAGCTGGAGATGGCCGAATACGAGCAGGCCCGCGAGCGGGGCGAGCAGGTGACGGCGCCGGCCCCGCTGCTGTTCGACCGGCCCACCCAGGAACGTCGCGCCAAACGCGCCGAACGAGAGCTGGCCGAGTTGGGCCGGGTCAACCCGCTGGCGCTGGAGGAGTTCGCCGCGCTGGAAGAGCGCTACAACTTCCTGTCCACCCAACTCGAGGACGTCAAGGGCGCGCGCAAAGATCTGCTGGACGTCGTGGCCGATGTCGACGCCCGCATCCTGCAGGTGTTCGCCGAGGCCTACGTCGATGTAGAGCGGGAATTCCGAGGGGTTTTCGCCGCGCTGTTCCCCGGCGGCGAGGGCCGTCTGCTGCTGACAAACCCCGACGACATGCTCACCACCGGGATCGAGGTAGAGGCGCGTCCACCCGGCAAGAAGGTCAAGCGGCTATCGTTGCTGTCCGGTGGGGAGAAGTCGCTGACCGCGGTGGCGATGCTGGTGGCCATCTTCCGGGCCCGGCCGTCGCCGTTCTACATCCTGGACGAGGTCGAGGCGGCGCTCGACGACACCAACCTGCAGCGGCTGATCGGCCTGTTCGAGCTGCTGCGGGCCAACTCGCAGCTGATCGTGATCACTCACCAGAAGCCGACCATGGAAGTCGCCGACTCGCTCTACGGCGTGACGATGCGCGACGACGGCATCACCGCGGTGATCTCTCAACGCATGCGCGGCCAGCAGGTCAACCAGCTGGTCACGACTACCTAAGCGAGGAACACGTTGCCGCAAGGTCTGTGGATCGCGATCGCGGTCGCTGCCGCAC
>Ga0302326_10032326_pt1 | contig 10426 bp, 11 predicted proteins | sample Palsa_T0_3_FD_202264 | JGI IMG/M metagenome (GOLD analysis project Ga0302326, IMG submission 202264) | Peat permafrost microbial communities from Stordalen Mire near Abisko, Sweden - Palsa_T0_3 | ecosystem: Environmental > Terrestrial > Soil > Palsa > Peat permafrost | place: Sweden: Abisko... | reverse complement strand
ACGCGAAATGGGCTCAGGACATTGGAGTTCTAAGACGGGTCGAGAAGAGAAGCGGACGGTCCCTGCCGGCAACGTCTCCTGGCAGAGACCAAGAACGCCGACACGAGTGCCCGGCCCAGAGGGCGCCCCTCAGACTAAAGTCCGCGCCACGTCGCGCGGGCTTCCCGGTGACCGGTGGTCCGGAGGCTCCCACAGCCGTGGAAGCGACTCTGACGCGTGTCGACTACAACAGATGGTGGTCGACGAAGAGACGAAGGTGACGCTCACCTACAAAACGAAGTGAGCTGACTTCATAATAGAAGCGTGCCCCTGGCGTCGCTACTCGCCGCTTTCTTCGCAGTCACGCCGGCGACACCCACGTTCTCCCACGACGTGGCGCCGATCCTCTATCGCCAGTGCGCCGCGTGCCATCGCCCCGGAGGCGTCGCGCCGTTCAGCCTCCTGACTTACCAGGATGCCTCCAAGCGCGCGCAGTTGATCGCCACCATCACGAGCAAGCGCGTCATGCCGCCGTGGCTGCCGTCCGCCCCGCATTTCCGCGACGACCGCCGTCTCAGCGATGCCGAAATCGTCACGATCTCCAAATGGGCGGCGGGCGGCGCACCGGCGGGAGTCCTTTCCACCGCGCCCGCGCCGCCGCATTTTCCTGACGGATGGCAGCTCGGCAAGCCCGATCTGGAAGCCAAAATGGCGGTCGACTTCGCCGTGCCCGCCGACGGGAACGACCTCTATCGCTGCTTCGTTGCGCCCGCCGATATCGCGCAGGACCACTGGGTCCGAGGCGTAGACATGCGGCCCGGAAATCCGCAAGTGGTCCATCACGCCATTCTCTTCGAGGACAGCACCGGCACTGCCCGCAAGCGCGACACCGGTTCCGGTTACGATTGCTTCGGCACGCCCGGATTTCTGCCCGCCCGCGGGCTGTCGGGCTGGACGCCGGGATCGCTCCCCTATCAAGCGCCATCCGACATGCCGGAACTCCTACACGCGCACGCCGATCTCGTTCTCCAGGTCCACTATCATCCCAAGGGGCGCGCCGTCACCGACCGCACCGCCGTGGCGCTCTATTTCACCAATCGCAAACCTACCCGTCAGGCGCAGGACATTCCGCTGGGATCGAACCGCATCGACATTGCGCCCGGCGACCGCGCCTACAAGGTGACCGACCACTTCACGCTTCCGGTGGATGTCGACGCCATCGGCATCAATCCACACGCCCATTACATTTGCAAAGAAATGTACGGGTATGCGATGTTGCCCAACGGCACGCGGCGCACGCTGCTGCGCATTCCCGACTGGAATTTCAACTGGCAACAGCAGTATATGTATGCCACGCCCATCCGCCTGCCGGCGGGTACGGAGATCATCATGGAATTCACGTACGACAACTCGGCCGGCAATCCCCGCAATCCTTCGCACCCTCCGAAGCGCGTGCTGTGGGGGCCATCGTCGACAGACGAGATGGCCGGCCTGCACGTCGCCGTCGTACCGGTGGAGCCGGACGACGCCGACGATCTGTCCGCGGCGCTGTGGGGCAAAATGATTCGCGCCACGCAGGGCGGCGGCTTGCGCAAGCAGTAGCGGCGGCCATTCTATAATTGCAATACAGAGGAAAAACGGCATGGCTGCGGGTTCGCTCTCCATCAGTCGCGAAACGTCTGAACGTGTGCCGTGGTACGTGTGGTGCGCCGCGGCGGCGGTGACGTGCTCCATGGTCGGAATCCACTGGGACATCTCCTGGCACCGCTCCATCGGGCGCGATACCTTCTGGACGCCGGCCCACATTGTGATTCATCTGTGCGGAATCCTGGCCGGGATTTCGTGCGGGTACCTGATTCTCTCCACCACGCTCAACGCCCGCTCCGAACTGCGCCAGAGCTCCGTAAGAATCTGGGGATTCCGCGCGCCGCTGGGTGCGTTCCTGGCGGCCTGGGGCGGCATCGCCATGATCACCTCGGCGCCGTTCGACAACTGGTGGCACGACGCCTACGGGCTCGACGTAAAGATCCTCAGTCCGCCGCACATGCTGCTGGCGGCGGGAATCCTGGCGGTGCATTTGGGCGCGCTGATTCTGATCTTGGGAAATATGAATCGCGCGGAGGGTGCGCTGCGCGTCCGGTATCAGGCGCTCTTTCTATACGTCGGCGGGATGATTCTGGTGTTGCTGATGGTGCTCCAGATGGAACTCACCATCCGTAGCGCCATGCACACCGTGCGCTTTTACCGCTTGGTGGCGATCATCGCCCCGATCGTGCTGGCTGGGATCGCGCGCGCCAGCGATTTCAAATGGGCGGCGGCGGCCGTCGCGGGAGTTTATACCACCTTCGTATTGCTGATGAGCTGGATTCTTCCGCTCTTCCCAGCCGAGCCGAAGCTCGGGCCGGTCTATACCCACGTGGTGCAGTTTATTCCCCCGGAGTTTCCGCTTCTGGTGCTCGTGCCGGCCTTCGCGCTCGACTTGCTATGGCAGCGCACCGCCGATTGGAGTCCGTGGAAGCAGGCTCTGGTTTCCGGCATCGTGTTTCTGGCGGTGTTTGCCGCTGTCCAATGGCCGTTTGGCGATTTTCTGATGTCACCGGCGGCGCGCAATTGGGCCTTCGGCACGGCATATTTCGGTTACTTCACGCGCCCCACGTCGCTCTATGCGCGCTACCTGTTCTTTCCGAGGGAGACGGGCGCGGCCTTATGGGAAGAAGCGGCGATCGCACTCGCGGTGGCGATTTGCGGCACGCGCCTCGGACTGGCATGGGGCGATTGGATGCGGCGCATTCAAAGATGAAGAAATTTCTTCTTGCGCTCCTGGCCGCCGCGCCGCTGTTCGCACACGTAGGCAGTCCCGACATTTTTTTCCAGGGCGATGCCGGGCCGTACAAACTGCTGGTGACAATTCGTCCTCCCGTGGTGGTGCCTGGCATTGCCGAAGTGGAGATCCGCAGCACTTCGCCGGATGTCCGCCAGATCCATCTGGTCCCCCTGCGGCTGGGGATCGAAGGCCAGCAATTCCCGCCCGTCCCCGATCTGGCGCAGCCTTCGAAGGACGATTCGCAATTCTACACCGGCGCGCTCTGGCTAATGGTCGTCGGATCGTGGCAAGTGCAAATCGATGTCGATGGCGCGCGCGGCCCCGGGCGGCTTTCCGTGCCAGTGCCCGCGCTTTCCTCGCGAGTGTTGGGCATGCAGAAGGCCATGGGAGCGATGCTGCTGGGGCTCGGATTGGTGCTGGCGGTGGGGCTGGTAAGTATCGCAGGGGCTGCGGCCCGCGAGGCGGTGGTGGAACCCGGCAAGCAGCCTGATGTCGCACGCGCGCGCCGGTCGCGAGTGGTGATGATTGCGGTGGCGATCGTGGTGGCTGCAGCGGTCTGGTTGGGCGGGCAGTGGTGGGGAGCGGAAGACAGCGGCTACGCGCGCCTCATCGTCAAGCCGCTGGTGCTCGTGCCGTCGGTGGAGGGCAGCCGCATGACATTGGGGCTCAAAGATCCCAGTTGGATGCATCGCCGCGCCGACGATCTTCTGCCCGACCACGGCCACCTGATGCATCTTTATGCGTTCCGGCTACCGCAAATGGACCTGGTGTGGCACCTGCATCCCGAACCGGATGCCGGAGCTGGGTTTATGCAGCAGTTGCCAGCCATGCCGCCGGGCCGCTATGCCTTATTTGGCGATATCGTGCACGCCGACGGGCTCGCAGAGACGGCGTCGGCGGAGATCGAGCTTCCCGCTATCGAAGGCCAGCCTCTCACGGGAGACGATGCCGCGGGCGAGGGCCCGCCGATTGCGCAAGCGGATTACAATCGCAGTGTGGCGCCGCTGCCCGGGGGCTACCGCATGGTTTGGGTTCGCGACGCCGGATCGGCCTGGCATACCAGGCGGCCGTACCTTTTTCGCTTTCGTGTGGAGGACGGCGCGGGCAAGCCGGCCACGGATATGGAGCTATACATGGGGATGCTGGGACACGCCGCGTTCGTGCGCTCTGACCGGAGTGTGTTCACGCACGTGCATCCCAGCGGGTCGGTGCCCATGGCGGCGTTAGCGCTCACCCAGCCGGAGAACCCCCACGCCGGCCATATGATGATGTCCTCAGGACTGCCGGCCGAAGTGTCGTTTCCGTACGGATTTCCCAAGCCGGGCGATTACCGGATTTACGTGCAGGTGAAGCGCGGCGGCGCCATCGTTACCGGGGTGTTCGACGCCAGAGTGGAGAACTGATCCTTGTGCACACCATTCGAGACAAGAGCGTTCTGATCACTGGAGCCGGGCGGGGAATCGGCAAGCGCCTCGCGTTGGGATTCGCCGAAGCGGGCGCGCGCGTCGGCCTACTGGGGCGCAGCCAGGCCGAGTTGGATCTGGCGAAGCTGGAAATCGAACAGGCCGGCGGCAACGCGCTTCGCTTACGCGCGGACGTTCGCGATCTGGAACAGTTGCTGGCCGCGGTCGATCGCATGAAGGTGGTGTTTGGCGGCCTCGACACTCTCATCGCCTCGGCAGGCATACAGGGCCCGATCGGTCCGCTGCTCTCGACGGACCCCAAAGAGTGGACCGAGACTATCGACGTGAATCTGATCGGCGTGGTGAATTCGTGCCGCGCAGTGTTGCCGCCGATGATCGAGAAGCGGTCGGGCAAGATCATTCTGATCGTGGGCGGAGGGTCGGGCCACACACGTCCCAATTTCGGAGCTTACGCCGCGTCAAAGGCTGGGGTGGTGCGGTTTGCCGAGGGGTTGGCCATAGAGGTGAGCGATCACAATGTGCAGGTGAACTGCATCTCGCCAGGTAATGTGTACACGCACATGACGGACGAGATTTTGCAGGCCGGGGAGGAGAAGGCCGGCCGCCGGGAGATCGAGGAGTCCGAGCAGGTGCGCATTACCGGCGGGATTCCGCCGGAGAAGCAGTTGCAGCTGGCGCTGTTTCTGGCGTCGGACCGGTCGAATCATATTAGCGGAAAATTGGTTCACGTGAACGACGACTGGAAGCGGTTCGAGCGGGAAAATATGAAGCCCGAGCTTTATACTCTGCGGCGGGTGCAGAAGCTATAGCGCGGTAAGCGACGACTAAAGACCGCGGCGCGCGCCCGGCCGTCGAGAACGATGCTTCCGGATGATCCCTGCAAGGGCACGCAGAGCTTCGTTCGCCTCGCTCGAGTTTGGAAAGGCGGCGGCTACGTCCGGTTCCAGCACGACAACGGCGCTTCCAGCCGCATACTTGGACGCGTACTTGTTCCGAGTGGCGCGGCTGAAGTCATACTCCGGAAGAATTTCGTCGATGTCGGCTTTGGGGGGCGTTTTTCGCTTTTCAATCGCCTTCTTCATAGTTTTTTCTCTCGCGGCGAGTGGCCTTTCGCGCGCTTATGATCCGAATCGCGTCACTTAGCTCGACATACATGACCGCGAGCAATCGCCGGTCTTCCGAAACTCCCAGAAGCACCAGTCGTTCCTCGACAGAGGAGTGTCGCGGATCCGCAACGATGAGCCCCAGCGGATCGCCAAAGACCGACGCGGCCTCCTCGAACGAAACGTCGTGCTTGGCGAGATTTGTGACCGCCTTCCGCGGGTCCCACTCGAACTCCAACGCCATCTTACATTATACGCAGGCCCTCTTCGAGGCAATTCGCTACCAGCGAATCAGGCCCTCGGGGTCTTCCACCAGGACCACCTCGTATTTCTCCAGCATGGGCATCAACACGTTCTCCAACTCGCCCTTCCAGAGTTCGCCTTCGTAGAATGCGGCCTTCATCGGTTCGCGCGAAGCGAGATCGGGGAAGCCGCGCATGAAGAAGAAAGTATCGGGATCTTCCACCGAAAGGAACGGTCCCAAGATTTTCATCCCGATCTCGTTATGCGCCGGCACGGACTTTGTCCGGAAAATCTCCAGGAACTCGGCGCGTTTGCCGGGCTTGGTCTTGTAAGTGCGCATCTCGACGATCATGGCGATTATCTTAAAGAGTCGGTTGGCGCTCCGCCTGGCCGACGGTAGCCAGCTCGATAATCAACTCTCCGCGCGTGACGACGCCATCGTGATTGCGGTCTGCCGCGATCAGGAGATGCTTCATGGATTCCACGTCAGGGTCGTCCTTCGGCAAACTTTGAATCGCGATCACGCCGGCGTCATTGTTATCGAAGCGGCCCATAATGCCGGCGGCCTCCGAGACGGCCGGGTGCGGGAGCACTTCGTAGGGCGACAGGCTCCCGTTGTTATCGATGTCGAGCGACCTCAGAGCGCCCGCGCTGTCGGCGATCTCGGCGGCGGAGATTTCGCCGTCGTGATTGGCGTCCAGCGCGGCTAACACGGGATTATCGCGCATGAACTCGCGGCGATAGCGCGCGAGCAAACTCGACGGCCCGTGGAAATCTCCGGGCGGCAGGAATCCGCATTCTTCCGCGCTCAGTTTTCCATGGTGATTGCGATCCAGCTTGCGCAAGGCATCTGGCGCGCCTAGGATTTCCGCCGGTGAAATTGTGAGGTCGCCATCGGCATCGAGAGCTTCCAGCACGGGAACAATCCGAAAATAGGAACGCGCGAACGGGCGCAAAGGATCGTCCTCATCTTTCGCGGCCTCGGCGGCAATCAACGGCCTACCTTCCAGGTCGGCACGATCCACTTTAATCAGTCCGAAACCCGGCCGGCTCATCCCGATGAGGAGGGTCCGCATTTTTCCGCCGCCGTGATTGATGGCGTTCACCACCCCGAAGATGAGGAAAATGGCGACCAGTCCGCCCTCGGTCAGTGCGATGCCGCGAGGTTTGTAGGGCTCGATTTGCTGAAACGTGAGCAGTTCGTAAGCTGGCGCGGGAGCGCCGGCGGGCTGCCACGGCTGCCGGAATTCGGGACGCAGGAACCATTGGCGTGCCAGCGAGACGAGGCCGTCGAGCAGGAGCCGGAAGTGTTCGCGGAGTCCAGCGGTGAGATCGAAAGCGTCGAGCATTTCATCGGCGAAGCGCCGCCGAAACTCGACGGGATGAGCCAGCAGCAGCCGGATATACAGCCATCGCACCATCACGTCCTCCTTGCGCGAAGCGGTTTGAGAGAAGCCGCGGCCTGGTCCACCACGCCGCGCAGACGGTCGATTTCGGCCGTAAGGACACCGCGTCCCAGGCCGCTGAGGCGATAGTAGCGGCGGCGCGGGTTGTCCACGCACAGTCGCCCGGCGGCTTCTTCCACCAGGCCCTGCTTCATGAGGCGCTGCAGGTTATCGTACAGCGTGCCGGGGCCCAATTTGAAGCGGCCCTCCGACTGCCGCGCCACTTCCTGCATGATGGCATAGCCGTACATTTTCTCGCCGGCAAGGGAAAGGAGAATGTGCAGGGTCGCGGGGGCAAGCGGAAGGAAGTCGTCGTTCGCGGGTTTCATTATCGGAATCCGTTATATCAGATTCCGATACTCGCGTCAATGGTGACGTGTCGCAGCCTTTAGGCGCCTTTGGGCTGCTGGGTCGAGACTCCTCTCGACCCGTCGCGCCGAGAAGAGTCTCCGAACTCCTGAAGTCGTCCCCGCGAATTTAGGGGTGGGGAGGAAATTGACTTGAGCCAGTTTTGGCATCACGCATACCGCTCCCTTCGGTCACGGCTCGGAAACGCAACGTGCCGATACTGAGCCGTGACCACAGGGAGCGGAGTGCGGGCTCACGTCAAATTCCACGACTTCAGGAGTTCGGAGTCTCGGCGCTGGAGGCGGGGGCGCCTGCGCCACGACTGTCTACTCGGACTTCGTAGTGATTGGCAATAGTTTCAATTCGCGAGAGCAGAGCTTTCGCCTCCGGCTCGAACACCGCGGTCCGATAGTCCGGGCCCGCGAACGCTTTCACCGCTTCTATCGAATCGAAGAAGTTCACCACCACGAACTCGCACTCTTCGGGGCCGTCGGAGCGAAGAACATAGCCTCCACGGTAGCCGTCGATGCCGCGCAGGCCCGGCAGGACCTTTTCGCGCAAGAGCGCTTCGTAGGCCTCAGCTTCCGACGCCCGAGTCCAACCGCGCCAATGGCGTGCGATCATCCCGTGCTCCGCTTCAGTTGCCCGCATGCAGCGTAGATATCGAGACCTCGCGGCTTGCGCACGAAGCACGGCACGGCCCGCCGCACAATCTGCTGGAAGGCGCCGACTCGTTCCGGAGCCGGCGTCTCATAGGGGATCTCCGGCCCGGGATTGAGGGCGATCAGGTTCACTTTGCAATTCAGGTTCGCCAGCAGCTTCACCACCCGGCGCGCGTCGGCATCGCTATCGTTCACGCCCTTCAGCAGAACGTATTCGAACGTGAGCTTCTCCCAGGGGCGCAGCGGATATTTCTTGCACGCCGCCATCAGATCCTTCAGGTGATACTTGCGCGTGATCGGCATCAGTTCCTGCCGCGATTCCTCCGTCGATGCATTCAAGGAAATCGCCAGCTTGGGACGCACCGGCTCGCGCCCGAGCTCGGCGATCTTCGGCACGATTCCCGCGGTCGACACCGTGATGCGGCGCGGCGACAGCGCGAATCCCGCCGGATCGAGCAGAATGCGCGTGGCCTTCACCACGTTCGGCAAATTGAGCAGCGGCTCGCCCTGGCCCATCATCACGATATTCAGGCGGCCGCCATCCTGCCGCAGATGATTCTCGCGCGCCACCAGCAGCACCTGGCCTACGATTTCGCCCGCCGTGAGCGAGCGCTCCAGGCCGAGCAGCGCCGTCATGCAGAACTTGCAATCCACCGGACAGCCCACCTGGCTCGAGATGCAGATAGTATCGCGCTCGCCTTCAGGCATCAGGACAGTCTCCACCGTCCGGCCATCGGAGAGGCGCAGCAGATAGCGCCGCGTACCATCGATGGAGTCGTAAACGCGATCGATTTCGGGAAGTCCGACGGTGTGGTGCTCGGCCAGATTCTGGCGCATCGCTTGCGGCAAGGTGCGGATCTGCACCAGGTCGGAGGTCTGCGCCCGATACAAGGCGTCGTAGATTTGTTTGGCCCGGTAGGACGGCTGTTCCGGTCCCAGCGCCTCGCGGATGTCGGTGAGCTCCATCCCCACCAGTGGTTGCTGCATGCTACTGCCAGTGTACCGGATCGCGGTTTACAGCCGGATTTGCCGCTGCCGGCCAGCCACCGCAAGCACGGCCAGCACGAGCGTACATAGCAGGAACACGGATGGCGATCCACCCGCGACGCCCATGTAATCGAGCGCCGAAAGCTGGTTTACCGGACCGATGTACCACAAGAGCACATAGATTACTTCAAAGAGCTTGCTGCTGCCGCTCCATACGCCGAGCGCCAATGCCAGAGTCGGGATGAAGAACGCTCCGGTCAGCCATGCCGCCAGGCCAGTGCCGTTGCCCGCGGCCAGAAGACGCAGTGCCGGCCCGAGCCCTGTTAGCAGGGCGATTGCCATACCGGCCAGCCAGCAAGCCGGTAGCTGGCGGCGCAAAGGGTGCGGGGTTGAGAACACCAACTGACTGGTGTGTTGGCGTTCCTCGCGAGTGCCAAGTGCCGACCAGATGAGGATCGGCCAGATCCAGGCTGCCACCAGGAGCGCGCGGGAGACAACCGGCGGACTCACCAGGCCGCCGACTATTAGCAGAATTGCGACCATGTACCACCACCGACTGACACCCTTGAGGGCGATACGCAGTTCGGCTCTCACCATGGCCCCGAAGCGGAACCGCCGCTCGGCCGCGGACAGCCGCGAGAGTGTCGCATGTGTTGTCGCCGGGGGTACTGGCGTTGCCTCACGTCCCGGCGATTCCTCTACCGGCGCGATGGCCTTTCCGCTCCGTTCAAATGACGGATCGAAGCGGTGAAATAATGTGGCGGCCAGCAGCGTGAACCCCGCAGCGGCACCGAACCAGAGGAGCCGTCCCACGAGGATCCCGGTGCTCCACTGGATGCCATCCCATTGAAAGGTGGTAAGGTCCCAATGCTCAGAAGCGCCGAAGGTAAATCCCAGGTTGAAATCGGTAGAGGCCGCGCAGCCCGGGAAGGCCAGGTCGCAGGCGGAGCGAATGCTCGGAATGGCAACACTGAATGCCATGAGATCGGCGCCTCGTAGCCACGCGCCGTCTTTGGGAAGGCCTGCCAACGCCGCGCAGGCAAAAATCCATAAAAAGAAATATATGACATTGCCCAAACCGCCCCGCAGCATGGGAACGACTTCGAAAAGGACAGCCACGCTAGCCACCGTGGCCATGACGGGGAGCACGATGAACAAGAAAGGCGCCAGAAGGCGCCAGACGCGAATCGCGGTTTCTTCGTGCCGCGCGAACTGCATGATGCCGGCCGCCGTCGCAATCACGCCGGACATCGCTGCCAGCACGGCAAAGTTGCTGAGAGCTTTGCCCATCGTATAGAGAGGCTTGGTCAGCGGGGTTGCCGCAAGAATCTGTCCCACGCCCGTCCGCATATCGCGTTCCACCGAGTTTTTGACTAAATAGAATCCGGCGAGCGAAAGAATGAGCGCAGTT
>Ga0302326_10032325_pt1 | contig 10426 bp, 11 predicted proteins | sample Palsa_T0_3_FD_202264 | JGI IMG/M metagenome (GOLD analysis project Ga0302326, IMG submission 202264) | Peat permafrost microbial communities from Stordalen Mire near Abisko, Sweden - Palsa_T0_3 | ecosystem: Environmental > Terrestrial > Soil > Palsa > Peat permafrost | place: Sweden: Abisko... | reverse complement strand
CATTACTGTGGCCACGATCCCCGTGGCGCGTGATCAGGCGGGCGCCTTCGGCATCATGCAGATTGATCCGTCCATGCGCATCACGCGTTTCGTGGAGAAACCCAAGGAGCCCGCTTTATTGGACTCGTTGCGTGTGAATCAAGCTATTCAGCAGCAATTAGGGCTCGATCCGAAGGAGGATCATTTGCTGGCTTCGATGGGCATCTACATTTTCAACCGCGAAGTGGTGCTCAAACTGCTGGACAACAGCCACACTGATTTTGGCAAACACATCATTCCAGGAGCGATTGAATCGCACAAAATCCATGCGCACATTTTTCAAGGTTACTGGGAAGACGTGGGCACCATCCGCTCGTATTTTGATGCGAACCTGGATTTAGTGACCGATTTGCCGCGTTTTAATTTCTTTGATATGAGCGCGCCTATTTTCACACGACCGCGCTTTTTGCCTGCCTCCAAGATTAATGGGGCGGAGATCAACCACGCGGTCATTTCCGATGGCTGCATCATCAATAAGTCCAATATCAGCCATAGCATTGTCGGATTGCGCAGCATCATTGATGAGGGCTGCAAATTGCACCGCAGCATTCTGCTGGGCTGCGACTATTACGAATCAGAAAACTCGATTAAGCAAAATGCCGCGAAAGGCGCGCCACGCGTGGGGATCGGACGCAATACTTCCATAGAAAACGCCATCATCGACAAAAACGCTCGTATTGGAGATAACTGCCGCATCTCGCCTGTCGGCAAGCCTGAGAAGGTGGATCACCCATTATATTACATTCGCGACGGGATTGTCATCGTCCCCAAGAACGGCGTTATCCCGCATGGGACAGTCATCTAAGAAAGGGGCGCGGTTGGCCGTGATGGCGGGATGGATCCTTTTGGCCGGCGGTTGCTCGACGCCGGACCCGAGGACAGATCAGGCCACAACAGTGCCACTCCAACCACAGGCGCAACAACTTCAAACAGGGCAGCAGCAGTCAGCAGCGGGTCCAACCAGCTCTGACAAACGGTTCATCATCGCGGCCCAATTGTTAAGCGTTCTTCACGTCGCAAGCGTGCGCTTGTCCAACGCGCAGGAGGGTTACCTTAGAATCCAGGTTGTGGTGCAGAATATGAGCGACACCCCGCAACACTTCAAATATCACATCGATTGGTTCGACCAGGACGGAGCGCCGTTGGTCTTGGGAACCGCGGACTTCACTCCTTGGATGTTGATGCCGCATGAAGTATCCATCATTGCCGCTACCTCCCCGGCGCTGACGGCGGCGGATTTCGGCATCGCGTTCGCCCCCTCTATAAAGTAAACCGATTCGTAAAGACCCCGAAGCCGCTCAGCCCATTCGTTTAAGAGCGTCGCGCACGCGGGCGGCCTCTTCGTAGTTTTCGTTGCGGACGGCTTCGTTGAGGGCGCTCTCCAATTTTTCCCGAGGCGTCAAAGGACGTTTGTTTTGGATTTCCTGCAGCCACATTTCCAGGGACTGCAACTCGCCACTGGTTTCCAGAAGATCAAGTCGTTCGTGCTCGCGATAAAACTGCCGGATTTCCTCCAGACCGGTCTCGACAATGCGAATGACTTCGTCGTAAAGATTATCCTTAAGCGCTACGGCGCCTTTGGCCCGCACGCGCATCATCAGCAACTGAGGTCGAAACTGTTGCAGCGACCAGGCTAATTCCTCCCCGCCAGCATAACGTTGCACAAAATCGAAGACTTTGAGATTCCGCTCCGCATCCAGAATAACGCCGTCAAAATCTTCCAATTGGAAAAGGCAAATATAACGGTGATGATATTGGATGGCTTCTTGTTGCAGCTTGCCACAATCTTCGGGGGTCAGCCGATAGGACTTCTCATCGTTGGCATGTTCGCGACGAAACCTGGCCAGCAACTCTTGAAAATGTTCCAAAAGAGATTCATGGCCGAAGGGTCGCTTGCCGTCAGGCCGCCCTTTGGCATTCATTTGCAACAATCCCAAGTCCACCCGCAATTGGATTTTATCCTGACCGTCCCTGCCTCGAAACTTTCTGACCACGACCTGGCCGGGCTGATAATCCCACTGGTCCAGCAGGGCGGAGATATCGAAACTCATGGTAAGAATATGGACGAGGACCGCCTCCAAGTCAATGTAAGGCTGGCCGTAATGCATAATAAAAGCAGGCTTTTTTATTGGCCACACGCCTCTTATTTTTAAACTTATGTTAACGCCCATTCAGGTGACGGTTCATGCCAGCCAATTTCCTCAAAGTGTGCGCGAAGGGTTGCGGGCTGGGTTGCGGTCATGCCGAATCCCGTCCAAATTTCATTATCAAAGTTACAAACAAGCGCAACTTTGGCTCGCCTTGCATCGCGCCTGCTCACCAGCCTGGTTGGACGCTGAGGCAACCACAATTTATGATCGGAGCTTTGTCGCGGCCGCGGTAATGCAACAACAACCTGTGACGTTGATTGGCCTTGGCTGCGGCAATGGCTACAAGGAGGCGCGGTTGCTGAGTCGGTTGGGCGACGTGCTTACTTACTTGCCATGCGACGTCAGTTTGCCGCTCTTGCTTGACGCCGCGCGTGCGGCTGAAGGTTCGGCGGGCAACATCCGAACAAGTCCGCTTCTGTGCGACTTGGCGCTCGCTGACGATTTACCGGAGTTCCTGGGGAACCATAGTGCGCCGAATTCAAGGCGGATCATAACGTTTTTCGGCATGATCCCCAATTTGGAGCCGGACAACATTTTGCCAAAGCTGGCGCAACTCGTGCGCAAGGACGACCTTCTGTTAATGAGCGCCAATCTCGCGCCTGGCGGCGATTATCTCACAGGCGTAAAACGTGTCCTGCCCGGCTACGACAATGCACAAACTCGCGCCTGGCTTTTAACCTTTCTTTATGACTTGGGCATTGAAGCGGGCGACGGCGCGGTGGATTTTTCCATTGAAGAGAATTCGGGCCTGTACTGGATCGTGGCGGATTTTCGCTTTCTTCGTGAACGCATCCTTACGGTGGATGAGGAACAATTCATATTTGCATCTGGAGATGTTTTGCGTCTGTTCTACTCTTACCGGCATACCCCCAATACACTTGCGCAATGGCTGAAGGCGCATCGTTTGGAAATCGTGGAGCAATGGATCACGACCTCGCAAGAAGAAGGGGTTTTTCTTTGCCGAAAGCAACCAGGCTAAAACGCGCTCATGGTGTCCAGCACGGCGCGAACACGCGGGACTTCGTGCGTGCGGAACAAGTCCGTCTTGCCCAAGGCCGCCAGCACGGCGAAGAACGGTTCGGCGCAGCGCACCTCCTCGCCAAAATGTTCGAACGCGTGCGGCAAAGCGTGGCAGACAGGAAATCCCAACTCGCGTAAACGAAAGGTTTGCAGAAAAGTCGTCATTTGGTGGCGCACGCGCACGGTGCCATCCTGCAAATTGCGATAATAGAACCCGAGCCCTGGGTCGAGCACGATTCTTTCTACCCCGCATTTCGCGGCCAGATCAGCCAGACTCGAAAAATGGTCGCGCATTCTTCCGACAACATCCCCGGTCAGATCGAATTCGCCGGCTTCGCGCACATTGGGTCCCTGCACGAAACAGAGAATCACCGCCGCTTCGTGGGCCGCCGCGATTCGGAAAATCTCCGCCGCTTCCTGCATTCCTGTCAAGTTGATAACCTTGGCGCCGGCCTCGAGACAAACCCGTGCCACTTGCGCCTGGTAGGTTTCGACCGAAACAAGAATCCCTTCGGACGCCAAAGCCTTAACCACCGGAAGCAACTTGTTTGTTTGCGCATTTTCATTCACCCGCGCCGCGTGGTCCAAGGTCGATTCCGCCCCCACATCCACAATCTGCGCGCCCTGGGCATGGAGAACGCGGCCGCGCTCAATGGCGCGTTCGGCGGAGAGGCAGACACTTTCGCGATACCAGGAATCCGGGGAAAGATTGATCACGCCCATGATGGCGGGAGCGGAATTGAAGGAGAAGCGCCGGCTGCCAAGAGAAAATTCGCGCACTTTCACCGTCGCGGCTGGGCGGTGTTTTTCCCAAATTTCGGCTAATTGCTCGAGGGACAACATGGGCACAAATCAGCTTTTGGTAGGGTCGCCTCGCCGAGGCGACTGCGGACGGCTCAGCGAGCCGTCCCTACCTCCGAGTTGGGGATCATCGTCATAACCAGATTTGCGCCCGGACAACATGCCTTTTATTTATTCAACTTGACGGCAAAGGTCGCTATTTTTGCCGCGCGAATTGCCGGAAGAGCTGCAGTTGCTCAGGATGGCTTTTCCAAAATCCGACCAGTTTTTCCAACACGGCCAAAGTCTGCGGACGAAGGTGGTGCTCTATGTCCTCAACCTCCGCCGCCACGGTTCGATCTTCCAATCCGAGTAATCCCAAAAGTTCAGTCAAAGTCTGGTGCCGTTCTTTAATGCGGGCGGCCACGGCGCGGCCTTCGGGTGTCAGGTTGAATCCACGATACCTTTCGTAGCTCAACAAGCCCCGGGCGGCCAGGCGGCGCACCATATTTGACACAGTCGATGTGGTCAGCCCCAGTTCCTCGGCCACGTCCGTGACCCGCGCATAGCCCTTGTGCTCGACAAAGTCCGCGATGCGCTCCAGATGGTCCTCGGTCGAATCGGATAGCGTTCTTGCGGTTGAACTGGCTTTGCTTTGTTTCACTGGCATCTGGCGAGACTACCAAAAGACTCGACAGGTGACGACACTTTTTGAAGAACTAATGAGTGTCAAAAACCACGAACCCTGCTTGAATGCAGCCATGAATGACGAGTTGCGGCAAGTGGACCGCACTTATGTAATTTGGAGAAATCGCCGCCTCTCCTACTTTGCCGGCTGCGATTACTTCCGGCTCTCCAGCCATCCGACTGTGCTGCGAGCCGTCAAAGAGGGTCTGGATCATTATGGCCTCAACGTGGCCGCCTCCCGCATAACGACCGGCAATCATCCCCTTTATTCGCAGTTGGAAAAGGCCTTGGCTAATTTTTTTGGCGCGCCGGCGGCGTTGCTCTGTGGCAATGGATATGCCACGAACATCATGGTCGTGCAGGCTGTGGGCGAGGACTTTTCGCATATTCTCATGGATGAAAGAGCCCACTTAAGCCAGCGCGACGCCACCCATTTTTTTGCCGGGCCGGTCCTGGAGTTCAAACATCGAGACGCGTCTGACCTGCGGCGGCAATTGCGTCGCTTGCGCGGCAAACCCAAGCCGCTGGTGCTGACAGATGGATTATTCTCACGGGACGGAGAACTGGCTCCGCTGGCTGAATATCTAAAAGTCCTGCCGACCACAGGAATGATTCTGCTGGATGACGCCCACGCCGCCGGCATGATCGGCGCGACCGGGAAAGGCACGGTGGAATATGCCGGCGTTTCCCGCCAACGGATTGTCCAAACGATTACTCTAAGCAAGGCTTTTGGCTGCTACGGGGGCGCTATTTTATGCGGGAACGCGTTTCGGGAAAGAATCCTGGCGCGAAGCCCGATGTTCGCGGGGGCCACGCCCGTGCCGCTCCCGTTGGTCAACGCGGCCCTCAAATCCATGGAACTGCTGCGTCATGATGCCAGTCTTCATCGTCGATTGAGCCAGAATGTTCACTACGTCAAAACAGCGTTGCGGTCTCGAGGCTTTTCGATACCACACACACCAGCTCCGATTGTCTCGGTTTTTCCCAAGGAGAAGGCGGAAATTGCAAAAATGCGCAAGCGATTGCTTTTGCGCAAAGTTTTTCCGTCTTGGATTCGTTATCCGGGCGGACCGGAAGGCGGATATTTCCGCTTCGTGATTTCGAGTGAGCATTCCCGGGGGCAACTGGACGATTTGTTGGCTGCCCTGTAACTCTTGTCAACCCGCACTTCAGCCTGATGCGGTTTTGGGGCTATCAAGCAATGCGGTTTTTTGCCACAGATAAACACAGAGGCACACAGATAAGCTTAAAGACCATCCGCTTGAACCACGCCCGCGCAGCTTTAACTCCATTTGCATGGCCCGCTGATAAACCTTCTCCAGAAAGCATAGCCCAACACCCGATGAACCTCGAAGGCCGCCCCAATGATGTCATGTGTGATAGGATCACGCTGGTCATCTGGGTCCGGTTGACTCAGTTCCGTTTCGGCGGCAGTCGCGGCCAGATCCCGCGCCAGGTCTCGAGATCCTGGCACTGGAATGGTATTAGTATGTTTCACAGAGGATTCATAATCAATTTTGCAGCCTCTTCAAGCCGGGAATTCATGGCAAAATCCTCTTGCCAGCACCTCCCAATCCGCACGGCCACCTCAGGCCCTCTGCTCATCCCCACACTTCAGCTTGGCGCAACTGTTTCAACAAAAGCTGCTCCAATGGCGTGTCAGAGCTGACACTGAAAAAGCTCATCCCTCGCGTGGTGCAAAATTCGCGCAAACGCTGACAAAAGTTTTGCACGGTTTGCTGATAAGCTTTGAGGCGGTATTTGCCAAAAGTGACTTCCTGCATGCCGCCGGTCTCGCAATCGACCAGGCGCAGATCGCCGTAAGTGCCTGGGTTCAACTCTTCCGGCGCCAGAATCTGAACGGCGTTCACTTGAAAACCTCGGCCAATTAAAGCATTCAACCCGGTTTCGTAGCCGGACGGATCCAGGAAATCGCTCAAAACCACCGCCACCCCGGTTTGCCGCGCCGACAATGCGCCGCGCCGAAGTCCTTCGTTCAGTTCCATCGAACCGCGCGCGGTTATGTTGGCCAGGTTTTGAAAGAATTGGAGCGACGACTTGCGCCCTCGCACCGAACGCAAGCCGCCCCTGGCCGCCATTTCCGCGCTCAAAGCAGCGGCGTCCAGGCCGGGCGCGGACGGATCGGGTTCTGGGAAAATATGCACGGTGACGCGGTCAAATCCGCATAAGGCGACATAGCCCACCGCCGCCGCGACTTGACGTGCGAAATCAAATTTCGGCGGCGCGCCAAAAGTCATGGATTCGCTGGCGTCGAGAAAAATGCGCACCGGCAATTCCCGCTCTTCCTCGTAAAGCTTGAGAAACAACTTATCCAGCCGGCCATACAGATTCCAATCCAGATAGCGGAAATCGTCGCCGGCGACGTAATTGCGGAAATCGGCGAATTCGACGGATTGGCCTCGGGCCTTGCTGCGGCGTTCGCCCTTGGCGGAACTTTTCGAGCGACGGGCGGCCAGCAGTTGAAATTGTTCCAGCCGCCGCAGAAGTTCAGGAGTCAGCAGCGCCATGGGCCCTTGCTAGGCTTCCACCAATGAGGCGTCCCTGGGCACATCTTTGAGAATCTGCGCGATGATGTGATCGGTGGTGATGCCTTCGGCTTCGGCTTCGAAATTCAAAATCAAACGATGCCTCAGCGCGGGCGTGGCCACCGCTTGAATATCCTCGAAGCTGACGTTAAACCTTCCCTGCGTCAGCGCGCGCACCTTGGCCCCAAGCAACATCGTTTGGCCACCGCGCGGGCTGCTGCCGAAACGCAAATATTGATTGGCAATGGGCGCAGCCGTTTCGCTCTTGGGATGCGTCCCAAGAACCAGTCGCACCGCGTAATCCTTAACATGCGAGGCCACCGGCACCTGCCGCACCAACTTTTGCAACTCCACAATTTGCTCCTTGGCCAGCACGCGGTTGATCTCGGCCTTGAGGCCTTCGGTGGTGCGCGTCAAAACCTCGGTCAATTCGGGGCCGGTCGGATAGCCCACGATTAGCTTGAAAAAGAACCGGTCCAACTGCGCTTCGGGTAGCGGATAGGTCCCTTCCTGATCGATGGGATTTTGCGTGGCGAGGACGAAAAACGGCTCGGCTAGTTTGCGGATTTCGCCACCAGCGGTGACGCTTTTCTCCTGCATCGCCTCCAACATGGCCGATTGCGTCTTGGGCGTGGCGCGGTTGATTTCGTCCGCCAAAACCAGATGGGCGAAAATCGGCCCGCGCTGAAATTGGAACTCGCGGCGTCCACCGGGCATTTCCATAACGATGTTGGTGCCCAGAATATCCGCCGGCATGAGATCCGGCGTGAACTGGATGCGGTTGAAGCTCATGTCCAGCACCTCGCTCAAGGTGCGCACGAGCAAAGTTTTGCCCAGGCCCGGCACGCCTTCCAAGAGCACATGGCCGCCGCCAAAAATGGCGATCAAAGTGCCTTCAACAATTTCGCGGTGTCCGACGATGACCTTGCCGATCTCGGCGCGGAGAGCCTCGTAAGCTCCCCGGAAAGATTCGATCTGCTCTTCAGTGCTCATAATTTCAATGGCGGCTGCGGCTGTTTGCGGAGGACATTGCTACACCAACGCGGGCAAAAATGCAAACTTTGATGGCGTAGTCTGCAAAACCGAGCAATTTTGTCTTGCCCCGTCGCCGCGCCAATGAAGGGTTCAGATTGGCTGAATTCGGCGGACGTATTGAATGGACATATTCGGCGACTTAACCTTACGTTCAACGGAGAATTGCTAATGCACCAACTCGAAAAGTTTAGCCTCCAGGGATTTCGCTCCATAAAGCAATTGGACGATTTCAGCCTCGGCCCCATTACTGTCCTAATTGGTGCAAACGGTTCAGGCAAATCGAACCTCATTGGATTTTTCCGCATGATGAACCATATGATGCTGGGCGGCTTGCAGCCTTTCCTTCAGAGTGGGGGCGGGGCATCCAACTTGCTTCACTTTGGGCCAAAACAAACACGATTTCTGAGCGCTGATCTGGTTTTTCGAAGTGATCAGGGATTGAATACATATCACTGTGAATTGACTTTTGCTGCAGTTGATCGATTAATGTTCGTCAACGAAGAACTTAAGTTCCAGGTTAATGGGTCGAATTATCCAAAAATCATTCCCATCGAGAACAACGAGCCTGTCGAGAGTCAATTGAGCCGATATCTCGACCAAAATCGGCGCACCGAAAGATTCATCAAAGGATTTCTTGATAAAACAAGAGTTTTCCATTTTCACGACACCAGCGTGACTTCCCAAATGCGAAACTATTGCGATCCACGAGACGCTCGATATTTGCTAGCTGAGGGCGGCAATCTCGCGGCCGTCCTCTTGCGGCTTCGCCAGGAATTTCCAGCGAACTATCATCGAGTTGTCGCAGGAGTCAACACGGTTTTTCCTGAACTTAAAGACTTTGATTTTGAGCCAGACGGAACAAATGGCAGAGGTCTTCTATTACGTTGGAGACCAACGAGCAATCCAGCGGAAGTTTTTGGCCCAGCCCACCTCTCCGACGGCACGCTTCGCATGATCGCGCTTGTAACATTGTTTAATCTTCCTGATCCGATGTCGTCTTGGATGATCATTCTCGACGAACCGGAGCTTGGCTTGCACCCTGCAGCCGAGGCATATCTTGCCTCACTTGTGCGCAGTACTTCCCAAAATACTCAGATTCTTCTCAGCACGCAGTCGGCAACGCTCGTCGATCAATTTAAGCCTTCGGAAGTTGTGGTAGCCGAAATGCGGAACAGTGTTTCAACGTTCGCCAGGCTCAGCGAGGAGAAATTGGGCCCCTGGCTGAAGCAATACACCTTGGGCGAAGCCTGGCGAAAAAACGTCTTTGGTGGTCGACCTGAATGAAATTGTTCATTTACGTAGAGGGTCAAGAAGAGGAAATGTTTGTAAACAGATTGCTTCGCGGCTACTTAAATCCGTATGGTATAATAGTTCAAAGGCCCGTCTTGGCCGCAACCAGCTTCCGGCTTAGCGATGGTGATGAAATCGAGATCACAGTTGGCGGCGTTACCAATTACAATTCCATCCGAAACGACATCTTGAACCAGTTTGCTGCCGAGCAAATCTCCATCGGCGATGCGCTGACTACATTTGTCGATCTTTACGCGCTGCCAACGGATTTCCCGGGTTATGGTGACGCATTGGCGCAAAAACTCGCGGGAGCCCAGAAAGCATCATTCATTGAGAAAGCTTGGAAGGTTGATATCGGAAGACCAAACTTTTTTCCTTACATCCAGGTTCACGAATTCGAGGCACTCGTCCTCACGCAACCTAGCGTGCTTAACAAGTACTACCCGGAACATGCGGCAAGTATAGAAACACTCCGCAAAGAATGTGAACAGTTTCGAAGTCCAGAAGATATCAACGAAGCAAAATCCACTTCCCCTTCACACCGCATTCTTTCCCGACTCCCGACCTACCAGAAAATCGATGGCTTCAGACACCTTCAGGATATAGGTTTGCCAGCGCTTAAAGCACATTGTCCCCGCTTCAAAATTTGGCTCGAACAATGTGAAAGGTTTTTTAAGTAATCCAAAGTCGTTCACGCCGCCCAATGGGCCGATGTCGCTTCAACGCCCCAATAAAAGTCACGCAGGTTGCCCTCTCGCCCAGGAAAAATGGTCTGTGTCAAGAACCAGCAATCTCTCTTTGGTAGGTTTGCTGCTTGCAATACTCCCGACCGAGCGAGATGCCTTCTCGGAGGAGCTGGGATTGATTCAAAGTTTTAAG
>Ga0302326_10032323_pt1 | contig 10426 bp, 5 predicted proteins | sample Palsa_T0_3_FD_202264 | JGI IMG/M metagenome (GOLD analysis project Ga0302326, IMG submission 202264) | Peat permafrost microbial communities from Stordalen Mire near Abisko, Sweden - Palsa_T0_3 | ecosystem: Environmental > Terrestrial > Soil > Palsa > Peat permafrost | place: Sweden: Abisko... | reverse complement strand
CTGCGGCGTCGGGCCCGGCGAAGGCCGCGAAGAACGCGTCGCCCATCGTCTTGAACACGTAACCGCCATTGGTAACGACGGCTTCGCGCATCAAGCGGTCGTGGACGCGCAGCGCGTCTTGCATCGCAGCGCGGTCGCGAGCCCAGCGCTTGGTGCTGCCCTCGATGTCGCTGAAGAGGAACGTCACCGTGCCAATTGGCACCGTTACGTCACCGACGCGCTCGCCCTCCGCCATGCGGCAAGATCAGGCGCCTCGGGCCGGTTTCCCTTTTGCGGGAAGCCTCGCGGAAGACATCCGCGCGAACGTACCGTACTCGATCGGTACGGAGATCGTCTTCACTTCCGTCTCTTCGGCCACTCGTTCTTCATCCTCCGCCGGATCGGGAACGGTATCTAATGATCGAAACGTGTGCCGTTTGTCTGCTTTCGGGACTTCGGTGAGCCGCAAGCGCCCTGTTGACGGCTCGCTATCTGTTGGCGGGAAAGTGTAGGAATCGAACCTACCAGCCCCCTTACAGAGGCCTCAACGGTTTTGAAGACCGTGCGGACCACCAGATCCGTACTCTCCCACGGCTAGCAGAAACCTCGGTATGCTGGGCGTTTTCGGCTTCCGAGGAACGGCCCCTGGGCCAACGAATGGCCATGTGCTACCCGATTTGCTACCGCGCTCGGCCGGCGGGAGCTGGTCGCGCGCACAGGACGGCGTCGATCAGGCCAACCGCGCCGTGCTCACCGCAAGCCGTCAAGGCCTCTTTCCGCCGTTTGCCGCCCGTTTCCGGCAAACGCACCCTCCAAGGGTGCCACGAGCCGGAAGTGCCGATGGACACAAGGGAATCCCGGCAACCGTAGTCACCGGGATTCCGCTCAGTGCCGTTTACTGCCACCCAGACTTTGGTTTTGAAGACCGCGCGGGTTCCTATCGGGGCCGGGTGCGCGGCAAGACGTCCAATGGCGCCATGCCCAACGCAGATTGACACTTGTTTCGCGAGGTGGTCGTGGGTTATACTTTCAGTATGAAGACCGCAATATCGCTTCCGGATGAAGTCTTCGAAAGGGCTGAACGATTTGCTCGCCGGACCAAACGAACGCGCAGCCGGCTCTTTGCCGACGCGCTCGGTGAATACTTGGCGCGGCACGAAGGTGATGCGGTAACCGCCGCCATGGATGCCGTCGCCGAGGAAGTAGGAGAGGGGCAGGACCCGTTCACGAGGAGTGCAGCGATACGAAGGCTCCGACGCGTCGAGTGGTAGTTGCTCAGGGCGAGATCTGGTGGGCCGACCTTCCGTCGCCTGAAGGATCTGAACCAGGGTTTCGACGACCCGTCATCGTCGTTCAGGGTGACTCGCTGAACAGAAGCAAGATTGCGACCGTCGTCTGCGTACCCTTGACGAGCAATCTGAAGTGGGCGGACGCGCCAGGGAATGTCCGGCTCAGCGCTACGCACACCGGCCTACCCAAGGACTCGGTTGCGAATGTTTCGGCAATCGTTGCGGTCGACAGGAGCTTTCTCACGGAGCGCGTCGGTCGCCTCAGTGCAGCGAAGCTCAAGCTAATCCTAGTTGGGGTCGACATCGTGCTCGGCCGATGAGGGCTGGCCTGAAAACGAGCCTGCCATGCGGTGGCATCGTCTGATACGCTGGTCTTCACGCCGTCCGGAATCATGCCGTCGGACGGCAAGAGCCGCCAACAGCGCAGAGCACTGGCGTTCGGCGGTTACTGCTGGGACATGGCGCTCGAGTCGAGGCTCGACGTCACCACCGTTCGACGCAGCATTGCTGAAATAACCCGACGCTGCTAGCGATAACACGGGCAGGCCCCTTTCGGCCTGCCGGCGTTGCTTTTGGCAGCGTCTGGCTGGACCGCCGTAGGGGGCTGGCGGACAACCCCGAATATTCGGTGAGTGACGATGGTAACGCAGCCGCCGATGCTGCGTTTGCAGTTGCTTGGCCACATCCGCGCCTTCGTCGACGGGATGGCGTTCCGGATGGCGACGCCGCGCAAGACGCCGCAGCTCTTGACCTACCTGCTGCTGCACCGCGGAGCGACCGTTTCCCGCGATTTCCTCGCCTTCATCTTTTGGCCCGACGACTCAGAGGATTCCGCGCGCGCGAAGCTCCGTGCGAATCTCCACGACCTTGTGCGACTGCTTCCGCCGGCACTCCCCGAAAAACCGTGGATATCGGCCGACGGCACCAGCATTCGCTGGAACGACGAGAGCGCGGTCACCCTCGATGTCGATGAATTCGAAAGCGCGATCGCCGTCCGGGATCTTGAGAGGGCCGTCGCGCTGTACACTGGCGATCTCGTCGAGGGACTCTACGACGAGTGGTTGCTCGCACCGCGCGAGCGTCTGCATAGCGCTTACCTCGGCGCTCTCTCCGAGCTCATCTCGCAAGCGCGACGCCGGCTCGACTACTCCGCCGCGATCGCATTTGCGAAACGACTGCTGCAAGCGGACCCCTTGCGCGAGGACGTGGCGCGGCGGCTCGTCGCGCTTCGCTATGAGGCCGGTGACCGCGCCGGCGCTCTCGACGAGTACGTGCGCTTCTCCAAGCGTCTGCAGGACGAACTCGCGATCGATCCGATGCCGGAATCGGCCGTGCTGCACGCGGCTATTCTCAACAACGTGCAGCTACCGACCGCGGAGCGTCCTTCCGATACGACGACCATCGCCCACCTCGCAGCGCGACCGTTGCTTCCGTTCGTTGGGCGCCAAAATGAATTGAGCCGTTTGCTTGATGGCTGGAGCCGCGCCGTGCGTCAGCGTGGGGGCGTCGCGTTCATCGACGGTGCTCCCGGTATCGGGAAATCGCGACTCGTCGCGGAACTGTCGCGAGACGTTGAAGAGCGCGGTGGCCGCGTGCTCGCCGGCGGAACCGGAGTGCCTGAGGCGATGCCGTATCAGGCCCTTCTCGAGGCCCTGCGCGGCGCGCTGCCCCTGCTCGCAGCGACCCGCCCCGACACCGCCTGGTTACCGATGCTCGCTGCGTTGTTGCCGGAGCTATCGCATCTGATCGACGGCGTGCCGCCGCTTCGTCAGGTTGCGCCGGAAAGCGAACGCGCTCGAACCCTCGCCGCCCTGGCACATTCGTTTGTGTCGATCGCGCAAGCGCGACCGTTGTTGCTCGTGCTCGAGGACCTCCACTGGGCGCAGGACGCAACGATCGCCGCACTTGCTCACATTGCGCGGCGCTCACCGCTCGCTCCGATCTTCGTGGTCGTGACGTACCGCGACAACGACCTGCCGCGCCGCCATCCCCTGCGGCACCTGCGCGCCGAAGCACTGAGCGCCGGTTGGGCGAGCGGCGTGACCCTCGGGCCACTCTCGCTCTCCGAGGTAGCGGAAATCGCGCGCACCGTCGCATCGCCGCTCGCCGATTCAGAGTATGATCTGAGAACCGCATGCGCCGGGAATCCATTGCTGCTCGGTCAGTTGCTGGCTGTGCCGGCGACCGGCATTTCGCAGACCGGTGAGCTGCGCATCGGGACCATCGTCGAAACACAACTCCAACGACTCTCGCCGGATGCCCGCTCCTTCGCCGAAATCGCCGCGCTGGCGGGGGCCCGTTTCTCGCACGAGGTGGTGCGCGAAGCAGGCGGCTGGGACAGTGCGCGCGCGATCCAGGCGCTCGACGAACTGCTCGACGGTAAAATAATCACCGAAGGCGGCGCCTACGGCGACTTCGACTACGCGTTCGCGCATCAGCTCGTGTGCGACGTGGTTGCAGAGCGTGCGCCCCAACGACGCGCTGCCGACCGCCATCGTCGTATCGCGCAGGCGATGGAACAGCTCTTTGCTACCCGCGAGGTCGAGTTCGCCGCCGAGGTGGGGCGCCACTACGAACTGGCTGGAGACCGCGAAGGGGCGGCACGCCGCTACGTGCTCGCGGGACGACGCGCACTACAGATGAGCGCCTTGGAAGAATCTGATGCGTACCTTCATCGCTGCATCGAACTGGCGAGCGACCCTACGGTTCGAGCGGACGCGTTTGTAGAGCTCGTTGAAGTGTCGAGGCGCAGCGGAGACCGCGCCGAACGTACGGCGGCGCTCGCCGGGCTCGATGAAGCGGTCGAAGGTCTCGACGACGAGCGGCGCCGCACCGCCGCTCTCCTTCGCGTTCAATTTTCGGCGACCGAAAGCGACAAGGACGTTGGTTCAAAGGCGCGTGACCGACTGCGTTCCTTGGTGGAGTGTGCCGGGCCGCAGTGGCGCGCCTTGCTGCTGATCGAAGACGCCCGAGCGGCATTTCTCGCGGAGGATTTCGAAGGCGCAGGTGCCGCTGCGCAGGCTGCGCTCGACTCTGCGCGCGAATCCGGGGACCTTTCTGTAACGGCGCGAGCGCTCGTTTCCGTCGGACGCGTTCGTGGCGAGCTCCTGGACGTCGGCGCCCTGGAGACCCTCGAGGAGGCGCAGCAGATCGCGTTCCAAGCCGGCGACGGGATCGTTGAACTGGAGGCCTTGCTCGCGGCCCACAAGGTCGCCCACGACTGCGATCGCCCTGAGATCGCGCTAACGCACATCGAGCGCGCACTCGAGCGCGCGGTGATGCTCGGCGATCGCGACGCCGAGGCACAAGCGCGCGTTCGGGTGGCAAACAACCTTCTCTCCGTGCGGCGCGACCTCCGACGTGCCTTGGAGGAGATCGAGAAATCGACGGCGATCTGTCTCGAGCTTGGCTCGCGCCGAGGCATCGCTCGAGTCCTGGCCAACCGTGGCATCTTTCTTCGGGAATTAGGCGACTTTGCCGGTGCCATCCAGTCGCTCGAGCGCGCGCGTTCCGAGTTTCGTGCGCTCGGCGAGCGTAGCACGGAAACGGTCGTTCTCTCGCTTCTCACACTTGCCCGTGTGTATGCTGGCGATCCGCGCGGCGGGCGCCGAGACGCGCTCGAGGCCCTCGAACTCCTGCAGGCGGAAGGGTCCGAACTGCTTCAAGCGACGACCCTGAAAGACGCCGCCATCGCGACTGCCGCGTGCGGCGACCTGGACGAGGCGATCGACATGGGAAATGCATCACTCGCCGCGCAGAGGGATCTGGTGCCGGCGTGGTTCTACCGGGACCTTCTGGGGCATCTCGGGATCTGGTCCGCGCGCCGCGGCGACCTCCGGACCGCGCACCGTCACGTCGACGAGATGGTAGCCGGGCAGCCTTCTGCGGCCGCCGCCTTCCCGCAGCAGGCCGCCTGGGCCGCGGCGCAGATCCTTCGCGCCCACGGGGAAATGGCTGCAGCGCGGTCGCAGCTCGAAGCAGCGTATCGGGTCGTCGCTACGACCGCCAACGAACTGCCCGACGATGCGCGCGCGCGTTTCGAGTCGGTTCCGTGGAACCGCGCTATCCTCGCCGCCCACGACCGCGACGAGTGGCCCGACGTCCAAAATGCGACGGGGTCGGCGCTCGAGACGTAAGGCCACGACACCACCCAACACGACGAAAACGCTCCCGTACGCCTCGGCTGCTACGATGCGCTGCGTGAGGCCTGACGGCCCACTCACTGCAACGCTCGAAAGGAGCCTTACGTCCATGATCAACCCCATTCGTGCCCTTGCCCTGGTGCCTGCCCTCGCCGCAGCGCTGGCGTTCGCCGCGGCGCCCGCCTCCGCGTCGGGCCTGCCCAATTACTCCGCCGGTGCGATCAATGCCAACGGCACCGTCGGCTACGGAACCGGCTTCACCTCACAGCACACCGGTACCGGCCAGTACTTGATTACGTACCCCACGTCCACCGGCTTCACCAGCCTTCCGGCAGTGGTCGTAACACCCTTCGGCCTCAACGGTCACGACGTGACGTGGTCCATCGCTTCGCTCGTTGGTAGCGACGGCGGCGTCCAATTCACGATCCAAGTTTACGACGAAATCGGCAAGCACCTCACGCCCACAGACAGCTCGTTCATGTTCCTCCTGCTGGAGAGCTAACGAGTACGCAACGGCAAGGAGTGACGCGCCCGACCAGCGGCCACACCCTGTGGCCGCTGGTCGGGCGCGTCGCGCGCGGTCCAGACGGGCTCCACACCGTCGCGTCCGGGTGCGAGGGCAGCACCTAGGGCGGTGCGAAAGCTCGCAAGCGCCGTGGACAACCTCGCTCAAGCACCCGGCTCACCGGACTTTGGAACGCTCCTGCGGCAGCACCGAGTCGCTGCGGGGCTTTCCCAAGAAGCTCTCGCCGAGCGCGCCCGGATGAGCAGTCACGGCGTTAGCGCTCTCGAACGCGGCTATCGGCGCACGCCACAGCGCGACACCCTCGCGCTCTTGGCTGAGGCGCTCCAACTGGGCGACGAGCAGCGTCGCGAGTTTGAGGTGGCCGCTGCGCGTTGGGTGCTGTTGCGCCGCGACGTCAAGGGTTCGCTCACGGTGGGGCCATGGGTCGAAAGCGCGACTTCAAATGTCCCGTTCGCGGTGGCCAGCTTTCTGGGGCGCGAGGCTGAACTCGACGCCGTCGCAGCGCTCGTACGAACGAACCGGCTGGTCACCATAACGGGAAGCGGGGGCGTCGGCAAGACGCAGCTGGCATTGCACGTCGCAACCGCTCTCAGCGCCGACGCGGAAAGCTCAACCTGGTTTGTCGGGCTGGCGGCCGTGGCTGATCCCGCCCTGGTCGTTCCAACGATCACCTCGACGCTTGGCGTGCAACAAGCACTCAACCGTCCACTGCTCGAGACGCTACGCGCGTATCTGAAGAATAAGGCGCTCTTGCTGATCCTCGATAACTGCGAACACGTCAGGGCCGAGGCCGCGGGAGTTGCCGAGGCATTGTTGGCCGGGTGTCCGCGTCTTCGGATTCTCGCCACGAGCCGGGAAGCGCTGCGCACGGAAGGCGAACACACCTACTGGCTGCCATCCTTGAGCGTTCCATCGTTTGAGGCCGGGCGCCGGCTTGGCGCAACGGAGGGCGCAACGTTTGGCGCAATAGCACTCTTTGTCGATCGCGCCCGCGCCGTCGATCACCGGCTGACACTCACCGATGAAAACGCGCTGACCATTGCGGAGATCTGCCGGCGCTTGGACGGCATACCCCTGGCTATCGAGCTGGCTGCTGCCCGCGTGGGGGTGCTCTCGTTGCCGGATCTCGCCCAACGGCTGAACGACCGCTTTCGGATCCTCACCGGCGGCACTCATGGTAGATCGCCGCGTCAGAAAACGTTGAGCGCACTCATCGACTGGAGCTACGATCTCCTCACGCCCCAGGAGCAACGGCTATTCGCTGGGTTGGGCATCTTTCGAGGGAGCTTTCGTCTGGATGCGGCGATCAGCGTATGCGGCCCCGGTGGGCTGGGCGACGTCGATATCCTCGATCTGCTCGGTTCGCTGACCGAGAAATCGCTGGTGATCGCTGATACCACCTTGGAGCATGCGCGTTACCGCTTGCTCGAGTCCACGGCCGCCTACGCGCTCGAAAAACTCGACGCATTGGGCCAGCGTCAGGTTCTTGCCCGCCGCCACGCCGAGTACTTTCGCGATCAGGTCTTGAAGGTACGCGAATTCCGCGGCACGGCATCCTTTTCGGAGTGGGTCGCCGGCATCGAATTGGAGCTCGATAACTGCCGGATGGCGCTCGAGTGGTCGCTCACCCAGGGGAACGATGTCGAACTGGGTGCAGCCGTGGCCGGCGTGTCGCCGCTTTGGGTTGACACCGGCCTTGCCCCTGAGGCTCGCTACTGGGTCCAACTCGCGCTCGAGCGCCTGAACGAAACCGACCAGCCACGAATCGCGGCAGACCTGCGGCTGGCCTTCGGCAACCTCTTATACGGCAAGCCCAAACACGACGAGGGCACGCGCGCGATTCAGCTCTACGAGTCTCTCGGCGATGAGCGTGGAGCTGCAAGCGCTCGGCGTCAAGTTGCGATTGCTCTAGGTCAGATGGGGCAACTCGATGATGCGGTCGCGATGGCGCGGCGGGCCCTCGCGGCGTCGCGCCAATGCGGCTATATGTACAACGCGGCGCAGTCGCTCGACATGCTCGCCTTGTTTGCGCTGGATCGGGGCGACCGCGGCACGGCGCACGAGCTCCACACCCAGGCGCTGGAGATATTCGAGTCGCTGGGTGACAAAACGGGAATCGCACAAGTGCTGGGCCACCTGGGCGAGCTTGCATTTGCGAACGGGAATCCGGAGCAAGCGTTGCGTTTGACGAACGAATCGCTGAAACTCTACTTAACGGGAAAAAACGCTGCGCACATCGCCATGTTTTTCAGCAACAGCGCTGCATATCGCATCGCGCTCGGCGACCTGACCGGGGCTCGCGAGTCGGCGCACGAGAGTCTGCGCTTCGCGCGTCAGGTCCAAAACGAGCTCACCACCCTCATCGCACTGCAGCACACGGCTCTACTCGCGGTATTGGGCGGCGATGCAGGGCGCGCGGCGAAATTATGGGGTTACGTAAACGGCAGGTATCGCCAGCTCGGCTACCAGCGCGAAGGCACAGAGCAATGGAGTTGCGACGCGCTCACGGCCGCGTTGCATGAGGCGTTCGACCCAGACGCCCGTGCAGACCTCGAGGCAGAGGGAGCACACTGGTCCGAAAACGAGGCCGTCGAAGAAGCGCTCAAATTCGACAACGACACGGGGTCGGCTGCGAGCTCGCGCCGGATCCCGCAGCACCAGTAAGAGTCTCGAGCGCCGCGTAACGGCCGTGCAGATTCCCTCGGCAGCTCCGTAGGTGGTCGTGGTACGCGCCTCACCCATGCGGCGAAACACGGCAGTCGCTTCGTCGACGAGTACTTCTGGACTCAAGTACCGTAGCGTCGGCGCGTTCGTCGCTACGCCGGTGACGGCTGGCCGGAGTCGCGGGGCGGATCTGAAGAGAACCGCGTCTCCTCCTTCAGTTGATTCGGCGCAATCCAGCGATACATGATCGGCACGATGAACAGCGTGAGGACGAGCGAGCTGAGCAACCCGCCGATGACGACGATCGCGAGGGACGCTCGCGTCGCAGCACCCGGCTCGAGCCCAAGCGCGAGGGGCAACATGGCCGCCACCATAGCGATCGTCGTCATGACGATGGGTCGAAAGCGTGTCGCAGCAGCTTCGCGAATGCCGTCGTCGCGCGACTTCCCACGCAGACGCACGGTGTCGGCGTAGTCGACGAGCAGGATCCCGTTCTTGGTGACGAGCCCGACCAGCAGGACCATGCCGATAAGCGAATAGAGGTTCAGCGTCTGATGCGTGATCCACAGGCCACCGAGCGCGCCGATCGTCGCGACCGGAATGGCGAAGAGGGTCACGAACGGTGTACGATAGCTGTTATAGAGCGCGACGATCATCAAGAAGACGAGCACGATCGAGATGGCCAGCGATGAAAGCAGCGCGATAAGGGCCTGACCCATCAGGTCCTGTTGTCCGAGCGCGGCGGGGTGAATCGTAACCGTCTTCGGGAGGTGCAGGGCGGCGGCTTGACGACCAAACGATTTGGTCACGTTGGACAGTTCGTATCCCGGGGCAACGTTCGCGGTGATATGGATGACTTGCGCGCGATTCTGGCGGGTGACGATCAATTGCGCCGGCACGTACTTCAGGTAGGCCACGTCGCCGAGCCGCACGATCCCCCCGTTTTCGGCTCGAATTGGGATCGCGAGCACGCCCGCGAGCGAGGTTTGGTCTGCGCGCGGATAGATCACTTCGATATCCGTGAGCCCACGATTCGGTATTTCGATTTGCGACGCGATGTCGCCACCGAACCCGGCCTCGACGGCTTCGGCCGCTGTTCCGCTGCTCACGTCGAGCAATTGCAAAGCCGCCCGGTTGAAATCGATCTCCATCTGCGGTGCCGCGTTCGTCGCACTATTTTGTACGCCGGTCGTTCCGGGAGTGGACTTGAGCGCGGCGAAGACTTTCGTCGCATATTGGGTAGGATCGGAGCCGTCGCTCGTCGAGACCAGCTCGTCGATCTGCTGCTGGTTTCCACCGCCCTGCTGCGTCGCCGCGGCCACGCTAATGGTCGCGCCCGGCTCGATCTGCGCGTAGCGCTGCGCTAATTTTGCGACGTAGGCGTACGTCGACGTGCTGCGGTCGGTGTTGAGATAGATGGAGATCTGACCGGTGTTTCCTTCTTGCGCGAACCCGCCGAATGCGGCGCTGAACGCGCCGGCGATCGTCGTCTCGAACTGGAGATCGTGCGGCGTGACGGAGTCCTTCGTCGCCGCCTCCAGCCGGCTCATCGCCTCGATGGTCTTGGCGAGCGGATGACCCGCCGGGAACGCGACCTGCGCGTAGATGATGCCTTGATCTTCTGCAGGGATGTACTCTTCGCCGACCAGGCCCGTCGGGACCAACAGATACGCGAGGATACACAGGACGACCGCGCTGACGAGAATCGGCCAGGGACGGCGCAACGCCGCAGGGAGCCACCGCTCCGCATAGCCCGTGCGGAGTGCCTCGAAGCGCGCGGTGAACCACAGAATCGGCTTCCACGGCCGCCACGTCGACTGTAACGA
>Ga0302326_10032321_pt1 | contig 10427 bp, 8 predicted proteins | sample Palsa_T0_3_FD_202264 | JGI IMG/M metagenome (GOLD analysis project Ga0302326, IMG submission 202264) | Peat permafrost microbial communities from Stordalen Mire near Abisko, Sweden - Palsa_T0_3 | ecosystem: Environmental > Terrestrial > Soil > Palsa > Peat permafrost | place: Sweden: Abisko... | reverse complement strand
AATGGAGTCTTTACTATTGGGCCGCAGTCCTCGGGGGTGTGGGCTGGAACCGGAGGATCGACATCCTTCATTCAATATGCCTCCGATACATGCTCCGGTTCGGAAAAATGCTCTGGCAGCGCCTCGTGGTCCATTAGCATAACATGCGCGGGAAGTTGCCCGGACTCTGCCGTGTTGAGTGTTGCGATGCAACTGCTCCTTCCCTGCTGCGGTGAGGCGGCCTATGGATTCAGCGGATCGGGCGCCTATGGCGCGGCTATTTCAATGGTGAATGACTCCGGCCTTTTTCTCAGCAACTTCACGGTGACATGCACATGAAAAACTGGATTCAATCGGACCACTGCAAGTCCCGAGCCCATTGTTTCGCGTGTCGAAACGACGATAGATTCAGGGCCTCCATCCTGCGGGCAGGATTGACGGAAACACGGGATTTCGAATGCCCGGAGGGCGCTGAGATAGGCCGGACGGAGAACCTTCCCACGCGCAAAATGGGCCTTGGCGACATCATCGAGAAGGTCGCCAAGCCGTTCGCGAAGGCCATGAAGCTCGATTGCCTTGACGCCAATAACGATCTCAAGCCTCAGAGCCCGTGTGCCAGGCGCCGCGACGCTCTCAACCGGATCGGAAGGCAAATATGACACAACGCCTCCTGGTCCCCCTTACTCCCCAGCAGCGCGCCAACGCCTTGGAGTTCCTGAAGCGCTGCCCGCTCAAAGGCGCCGAAGCCCCGGCATTCACCGAACTCATCACCCTCCTGCAATCCGCCAAACCTGAACCGCCTCAAAACGAAGCACCCGCGCCATGAGCCTCATCTCACCCTCTCCATCCGATTCATTTGTGATTGAGTCACCCGAAATCTGTTCCAAACTCATCGCAAACCCGCCTCCTCCCCGTGCCAGCCCCCGCGAGCCCGGGGGTCTCCCGTGCTTTGAAAATTTGGCAAAAGATCGTTCTCGGCTTCGGATTGGCCCTCGTAATGCTGGCTACAGTCGCCGGCATCACCTACCGCTCGACCGGTGGTCTCGAAGAGAGCGCCGAGTGGGTCTCCCAGCGGCACGACTTCCTCGATCAACTCAGCTCCTTCGAACTCCACCTCACGGAGGTCGATAGCGCCGCCCGCGGCTACCTCCTCGCCTCCAACGGGCAATACCTCACCGCCTATCAGCAGGCGCGCAACGCGCTCGTGCACGACATGAGCGCCATCAAGGACTCCGTCGTCATTGGCCAGTACGAGCACCCCGAGACACGCGACCTCGAAATGGGGTACGTCCACCAACTCCTCCCGCTGCTCTCAAGGAAAACCGCCATCCTCAAGAAAGCCATCGCCAGCCGCCAGGAGCGTGGCCTGGACGAAGCCGCGGCCATGCTCAGCGATGGCCAGGATGAAAACGTCACCAAATCCCTCCGCGACATCCTCGGCAGCCTCCGCTCCGAGGAGGAGAAACGCCTCCTCACCCGGTCCAACCTCGCCGCCGCCATCGGCCAGTCCTCCATCCGCGTGGTCCTCATGGCCACCTTTCTCAGCGCCGTCATCCTCGCCCTCGCCACGCTCAATATCCGCCGCGACATCGCCGTGCGCCGCCACGCCGAGGAAGCCCTGGCCGAAGAGCACAACCTCCTGCGCACCGTCATGGACGCCATGCCCGAGCAGGTCTTCGTCACCAACCGCGAAGGCCGCTTCATCATCGACAATATCTCCCATCGCAACTTCCTGGGCGTCAAGCTCGCCCGCGACGTCGAGGGCAGGACCCCCGCCGATTTCTTCCCCCCCTCCCTCGCCGATGAAATGATTAAGGCCTACCGTGTCATCATGGAGACCGGCCAGCCCGTCCTCAACCATGAGGACCTGGTCATCCGCGGCGATGGCGAAGTGGTCTGGATCGCCACCACCAAAGTCCCCCTCAACGACGTCGAAGGCCGCTGCGTCGGCCTCGTCGGCGTCAGCAGCGACATCTCCATCCGCAAGGAAGCCGAAGAGCGCCTCCGCCTCGCCGCCGAGCAACTGCGCCACAGCAACCTCGAGCTCCAGGAATTCGCCTCCGTCGCCTCCCACGACCTCCAGGAGCCCCTCCGGAAAATCCAGGCCTTCGGCGACCGCCTCCGCACCAAGTGCGCCCCCGCCCTCGGCGAAAATGGGCGCGATTACCTCGAACGCATCCAGGACGCCGCGCGCCGCATGCAGATCCTGCTCCACGACCTGCTCACCCTCTCCCGCGTCACCAGCAAGGCCCAGCCCTTCGGGCCCGTGAACCTCCACAAAGTGGCCGAAGACGTCGTCTCCGACCTCGAAGTCCGCATCGAGCAGACCGGCGCCCGCATCGAGATCGGCTTCCTGCCCACCATCGACGCCGACGCCGGACAGATGCGCCAGTTGCTTCAAAACCTGATCTCAAACGCCCTCAAATTCCACGCCGCCGCCGTCAAGCCCGAGGTCATCGTCTCCGCGAGACTCCTGGACAACGCCGATTCCCTCCCCGGCGCCATGCCCGGCGACCAAATCTGCCACGTCATCGTCCAGGACAACGGCATAGGATTCGATGAGCGCTACCTCGACCGTATCTTCCAGGTTTTCCAGCGTCTCCACTCCCGCAGCGAGTACGAGGGAACCGGCATCGGCCTCGCTGTTTGCCGCAAGATCGCCGACCGTCACGGAGGCCTCATTTCAGCAAAAAGCGCCGAGGGCGACGGAGCTACATTTATCGTGACATTGCCGGTAAAACAACGCATCAGTGACGCCAATGAAGAAGCATGGTGAACCCATAACCATCCTCATGGCGGACGACGATGCCGACGATCGCCGGCTCACCCGTGATGCGTTGGACGAGAGCCGCCTGGCCAATGACCTGCGCTTCGTTGAGAACGGCGAGGAACTTCTCGCTTACCTCCGCCACCAGGGCGAGTTTTCCGATCCCGACGCCAATCCCCGCCCCGGCCTGATCCTCCTCGATCTCAATATGCCCCGCAAGGACGGCCGCACCGCCCTCAAGGAGATGAAAGCCGACCCCGAGCTCCGCCAGATTCCCGTCACCGTCCTCACTACATCCAAGGCGGACGAAGATATCTTCCGCTCATACGATCTGGGCGTTAACTCCTACATCGTAAAGCCGGTCACCTTCGAGGCGCTGGTCGATATCCTCCAGACTCTCGAGAAGTACTGGTTCGAGATCGTCGAACTCCCCCCCGACGCTCTCCAGGCCCGCCAACACCGCCTGTAGCGGCCCCCCCGCGAGCGCCCATCTCCCGGATTGGCAATCCACTCATCCGCCCCCACGAAGGGCGCCCATATCCCCTCTCTGGCGCCAGTGAAATCAATTCCCACGCTGCTCCCGGCCTCCCTTATTCTCGGGACCGCAATGGCCGCGATGGCGAATACAGGCGCGCCGGTTTCCGCGGCCAGGCCAAGCCCTACTGCCGCTACCACGGCCGACCTCCCGAGAACCGCCTCCCTTCACCCCGCTTACCCCGTGCCGTATCCCCCGGCATCCGTGGCCGAAATCAAATCCGTGATGGACCGCGTCCTGCGCTATCTCGACGCCACCACTCCCGTCCGGGTGACCGACCTCACAACGCACCGCCGCGTCACCGACTTATCGGCCCTCCCGGCGAACCCGGGGCTCGATCCGACGGACTACTATCTCGTCGGTTACGAGTGGGGAGTCACCTATGCCGGCATGTTACTCGCCGCGGATGTGCTTGGGGACAACCGTTATCGCGATTATGTCGCGACACGCATGGCCGCCATCGCCGCCGTCGCGGCCCGGCAAAACCAGCGTTCCGCGGAGTTCGCCAAAGATCCGAAGCCGCCGCGAGGCGCGTTGCGCCACTTCCTGCTGCCGCGGGGGATGGACGATTGCGGCGCCATTTGCGCCGCCATGATCAAGGCGGTCCGCGACGGCCTGCTGGCCGATGCTCTGCGCCCCCGCATCGACTCATCGATCCAGTTCATCAGCCAGAGCCAGTTCCGGCTCGCCGACGGCACGCTGGCGCGCAAGAAGCCGTTGCCGCACACTTTGTGGCTCGACGATCTATACATGAGCGTCCCCGCCTTGGCCCAGATGGGCGCCCTCACCGGTCAACACCGTTACTTCGACGACGCCGTGCGACAGGTCAACCAGTTCTCCCCCCGCATGTTTGTGCCGGAAAAAGGGTTGTTCATGCACGGCTGGGCGGAGGAGATGGACCCCCACCCGGCGTTTTATTGGGCCAGGGCCAATGGCTGGGCCATCGCCGCCATGGCGGAGTTGCTCAGCGTCCTGCCGGAGGATTATCCAGGCCGTGAATCCGTGCTCGATACCTACCGCGCCCAGGCGCGCGGCCTTGCCGCCTGCCAGGACAAGACAGGCCTGTGGCATCAGCTCCTCGATCGAAACGATACCTATCTCGAGACCTCCGCCTCCTCCTTATACGTCTTTGCGATTGCCCGCGGCGTCAATCGCGGCTGGCTCAACGCCAACAGTTACGGCCCCATGCTTTCGCTCGGCTGGAATGCCATCGCCCGGCAGGTGAACTCCAGGGGCCAGATCGAGAACGTATGCATCGGCACCGATATGGGCTTTGATCCCGCTTTCTACGCATATCGTCCCACCAGTGTTTGGGCGGCTCACGGTTTCGGCCCGCTCCTGCTCGCCGGCGCCGAAATGATCACATTCCGTCGCGGCGCAGGCGCGAAAGCGCACGTCGGCCTCGGCGGCGTGCAGATATACGATCCCGGTAAGTGATTGTTATCAGAAATAAATGCCCCCGGCGTCGCTCCTGGCGAAGCTTGTCTTGAACTTACACTTGAACGTGAACCGTTCCCGCCCCTCCTACTCCGCCCGGTGTTTCCTCTTCCCCGGCGTAGCCGCCGGCGATGCCTCCGCCCCCACCCCATCCGTTCGAAACGGCCCCGCCGGCAGCCCGTCCTTATTGAACAAATCGCAATCCGGAAAATCCGCCCACGCATACCTTACCGCTGCCGGCGCTGGCACATCCTTGCTTTGCACGATCACCCGATCCCCATCGATCTTCGCATCCGCCCACACAAAATTCCCGTCCGCCCCCGCGATCTGAAACCCCTTCAGCGCCGCCCCATTCCTTCCCACCAGCCTCCCATCCGTGTGCGTGAAGGAAATCGCCGCCTTCCCATCCGCCACGGCCATCCCCGCATACACTGGTCCCGACGTCGTCACCCCTTCCTTCCCATAAACCTCGCTCTCCGCGATCAGCGCCAGCCGATGCCCCACGTCCTGTTTATCCGGCGGATGCATATCATGCTCCACCCCCGTATCCACCGTGACCGCCATACCCGTCTTCGGCGTGTTGAGCGCCTGCCGTTGCGCCTCCCGCAGTTCGGCCCAATTGCTCGCCTCCGGCTGCGCATGCCGCCCCAGGAAGCCTGACAATTGCACATAAAAAAACGGAAACTCCCCCTCATTCCAGACCGTCCGCCACCCCTCGATCATCGCCGGAAACAGCTTCCCGTATAGCTCCGGGTCCCCCGTATCGCTCTCCCCCTGATACCACAGCACCCCCCGGATCGTGTACCGCGCGAGGGGAGCAATCATCCCGTTGAATAGCGCCGCGGGCTCCCGCGCCCCTCCGGGCTCGAGGGGACGCACCGGCTCCGCCACGGGGCCCCCGCTGGCCCCTCTGGCCGCCAGCGCCACTCCCATCGCGGCCACCTTCCCCTGATAATCCGTCAGCGCCTCCGGGTAATCCGCCACCGCCTGGTCATACCGATCCAGCACCCCGTGCAACGCAGGGTCTTTCTCCAGCGTCGCCCGCGGGGTCCACGCCTCCACCCGCGAAGTACCCCATGCGCTCTCGATCAGCCCGAATGGCACCCGCATCTCCAGGTTCAGTTCCCGCGCGAAAAAATATGCCACCGCCGGAAAATCCTTCACCGAATCCGGATCGCAAACCACCCACGCCCCCTCGCAATCCCCCTGCGGCTCTTCCTGCGCGTCATGCTTCACCACGAACACCCTCACCATCGGCATATCCGCCTCCGCCATCTCCTTCTGCGCATCCCGCGCCGCCACCACCTTGTACTCCATATTCGACTCTCCGGCGCAAACCCACACCTCGCCCACCGCCACATTGTGCACCGTAATGGTATTCTTCCCCGAGACCGTCAAATCGTACGGCCCTCCCGACGGCAACGCGTTCAGCTTCACTCCCCAGTTCCCATCCGTCCCCGCCATCGTCTGCGCCAAGTCCGGCCCCAGCCGCACCGTCACACTCTCGCCTGGATCCGCCTTCCCCCACACATTCGCCCGCGTCCCCCGCTGCAGCACCATATTGTCGCTGATCAACGCGGGCAGCGTCACCTCCCCCCGGCATCGCTCTCCGCCGCCAAAAGCCGCCACCGCCAGCATCACCGGCGCAAAGCGAACGATCCGGCGAAACAGGCAGTCTGCATGGGCAAAGGCAAAAGTGCGATTCATGGCAATATCGCCGCAATCATGGACCACCCCCCGTGCGCAACGTCAAGCAACCCCTTCGAGAAGCTCACGCCCATATCATACTTCACACTTCATACTTCATACTTTTCCCCCTCCCCGCGTCATCCAAATGTAACAATGAACCGCTTGGGCACCCCAACTCCCCGGTGGTAAGTAATCCGGCCTTTCACTTTCAGAGGACGCTCCCGCAAACCGAGCGCACTTCGCGGCAGTTTATGGGGTCCTGAAACAGCGCCGCAGACATCCGGCGCCAGGCAACCCACCCGCGCGGGCTCCGGTGCCGTGGTTTTTTCTCTTGAATGTCTAGCACTTTGATAGAAATAAGCCCCATGCACTGGCCCAGCCTAGCCATCGTCCAGCTAAGATCCCTCGCACGGGTCGCGCTCCCCGGCGCCCTGGCGTCGGCTCTCCTGGCCCTGGCCGTGACCGATGCATCTGCGGCCGATCCGGCGGCCGCATCCGCCTCCCCCCCGCCAACCCTCCCCGAGTTCTACATCCGCGAATACCGTGTCAACGGCGCACACCATCTCACCCCGCTTCAGGTCGAAACCGCCGTCTATCCCTTCCTCGGCCCCGGCCGCACCGCCCAGGATGTCGAAGCCGCCCGCGCCGCACTCCTCAAAGCCTACCAGGACAAAAATTACAGTTCCGTCGAGGTCGTCGTCCCCCCCCAGTCCGGCGCCGGCGGCATCGTCTATCTCCAGGTCAACGAGCTTCCCGTCGGCCGCCTCCGTGTCGAGGGCAGCCGCTACTTCGATATCAACGCCATCAAGCGCCGCGTCCCCTCCCTGGCCGAGGGCAGCCTCATCGACTTCGCCCAGGCCCAGAAAGACCTCGTCGGCCTCAACCAGCTCCCCGACCGCCGCGTCACCCCCTCCATCCAGGCCGGCGTCCTCCCCGGCACCATGGACGTGGACCTCAATGTCCAGGACACCCTCCCCCTCCACGGCAGCCTCGAGCTCAATAACCGCTACAGCTCCGACACCCCCTCCCTCCGCCTCGACGCCTCCCTGAGCTACGACAACCTCTGGCAGCTCGGTCACGCCATCGGCGGCAGCGTCCAGGTTTCCCCCCAGGATTTCAACAAGGTTAATGTGTTCACTGGGTTCTATATGGCGCGCTTCCCCGGGATGGATGGATTTTCCCTTACCCTCCAAGGAACCAAGCAGGATAGCAACGTCTCCACCCTGGGCGCCGTGGACGTGAACGGCAAGGGCGACATCATCGGCTTGCGCGCCAATTTCAAGCTCCCCACCATCGGCGACTATTTCCAGAACTTCACCTTCGGGCTCGACTACAAGGCCTTCGAACAATCCGTCCATATCGGCGCGGATACCACCGCAACCGAGACTCCCACCACCTACGTGCCTCTCACCCTGGACTATTCCGGCACCTGGGTTGGGAAGAGCTTCCTCACCGACCTCGATCTCCAGGTCGTTTTCAATATCCGCGGCATCGGCAGCAACGCCGAGCAATTCGATAACAACCGCTTCGATTCCGACCGCAATTTCATCTACGTGCGCGGCGATGTCTCCCAGACCCAGGATCTTCCCCACGACTTCCAGGTTTTCGCCAAAGTAGCCGGCCAGGTCTCCGATTCGCCCCTCATCAATAGCGAGCAATTCAGTGTCGGCGGCCTCGACACCGTTCGCGGCTATCTCGAGTCGGAGGTCCTCGGCGATGACGCCGTCGTCTTCAACTTCGAGGCCCGCGGCCCCTCGCTCCTGGGATGGATCAAAACCCCCAAGTCCGGCGACGACTGGCGCTTCTACTTCTTCACCGACGCCGCCGCCGTCTCCATCGAGGATCCCCTTCCCGAGCAGACCGAGCGCTACTCCCTCGCCAGCTACGGCGGCGGCACCCGCATCACCCTCTTCAATCACTTCAACGGCTCGCTCGATCTCGCCGTACCGCTCTTTAGCCAGGCCTTCACAAAGGCCCACAACCCCTTCCTGACCTTCCGCGTCTGGACAGATTTCTAACGCTCCTCTTCACCACGGAACCCGTTCGCCCTGCCATGCAACTCATCCACTCCCACCCCCTCCGCTCCTTTCTCCACCGCCTCCTCCTCGGGGGTGCGGCCATCCTCGCGCTCTCCGGCACCGCCCACGCATGGTGGAATGGCGATTGGAGCATCCGGAAGAAAATCGTCATCGATACCACCGGCGCCGGTGTCGCCATCGACGCTCCCATCGGCTCCGCCGCCGTCCTCCTCCGCCTCCACGATGGCGATTTCCAGTTCGACGCCGCCAAGGAGGATGGCAGCGATATCCGATTCGTCGCCGCCGATGACAAGACCCTCCTCACCTATCACATCGAGAAATTCGACTCCCTGATGAGCGAGGCATTCGTCTGGGTCAAGGTCCCCGATCTCAAGCCCGGCGCCCAGACCACCATCTGGATGTATTACGGCAACAGCGGCAATACCGCCGTCGCGGTCGCGGACCCCAAAGGCACGTACGACTCGAGCACCGCCCTCATTTATCACTTCTCGGAGAAGAACGCCCCCTTCACCGACTCCTCCGGCAACGCCAATACCTCGAAGAACCCCGCCCCCACCACCGATTCCCTCATCGGCGATGGCCTGCGCCTCACCGGCCATGTCCCCGTCACCATCCCGGCGTCCCCCTCGCTCCAGGTCTTCCCCGGCGGTGCGCTGACATGGGATGCATGGATCAAGCCCGGAACCCTCACCCCGAACGCCATCCTCTTCAGCCGCCACGACGGAGTCGGCGCCTTCGTTATCGGAGTCGATAGCGGCGTCCCCTTCGTCGAGGTCACCGGTCCCAATGGAGTCGCCCGCTCCGCCCCCGCCGCTCCCATCGCCGTCAACACATGGCATCACCTCGCCGTCGTCGCCGCTCCCGGCAAAGTCTCCCTCTTCCTCGATGGCGACCCCTATGGGGCTCCCCTCGCCGTTTCCATTCCCGCCCTCAATACCGACATGATTCTCGGCGCGGACGCCCAGGGGAGCACCCGCCCCGGATTCATCGGCGACCTCGATGAACTGGAGATTTCAAAAGTCGCGCGCCCGGATGGCTTCGTAAAATTCGCCTCCGTCAGCCAGGGCGGCAGCGACAGCTCCAACAAGCTCGTCGCCATCGGCCAGGATGAGCAGACCTCCACGTGGCTCAGCGGCAACAGTACTTTCGGCATCCTCATCCACTCCCTCACCCCCGACGGCTGGGCCGTCATCTGCCTGCTTGCCGTCATGGCCGTCGTCAGTTGGACCGTCATGTTCACCAAGGCCTCCTTCCTCAACAAAAACTCGCGGGGCAGCGACCACTTCATGAAAGCGTGGCGTCACGTCGCCAACGACCTCACCGCCCTCGATAACGGCGACATGGAAAACGCAAAGAGCCTCGGCGGACGCGTCGATAAAAAAGGCCAGAAAGCCCTCAGAGACGCCTGCATCTATCACATCTACCACACCGGCGTGGAGGAAATCCGCCACCGGATGTCCACCTCCGCCGATAACCGGGTTCTCTCCGCCCAATCCATCCAGGCGATTCGCGCCACCCTCGACGGCGTCATGGTTCGCGAGACCCAGAAGCTCAACAAGCTCATGGTCTTCCTCACCATCGCCATCTCCGGCGGCCCCTTCCTTGGCCTGCTCGGCACCGTCGTCGGCGTCATGATTACCTTCGCCGCCATCGCCCCCGGCATCGCCGCCGCGCTGCTGGCCACCGTCGCCGGCCTCGCCGTCGCGATTCCCGCCCTGTTTGGCTACAACTACCTGATCTCCCGCATCAAGGAAGCCACCAGCGACATGCACGTTTTCACCGATGAATTCGTCACCAAATGCGCCGAATTCTACCGCCCCCGTACCGATTAATCCCCCCGCAACCTCAGCACACTCCCGCTTATGCAAATCCAGGAAGACAAACCGTACGACGATATCAACATCACCCCCATGCTCGACCTCGCGTACGTGCTCCTCGTGATCTTCATCCTCATGTGCACCGCATCGGTGCAAGGCATGAA
>Ga0302326_10032320_pt1 | contig 10428 bp, 7 predicted proteins | sample Palsa_T0_3_FD_202264 | JGI IMG/M metagenome (GOLD analysis project Ga0302326, IMG submission 202264) | Peat permafrost microbial communities from Stordalen Mire near Abisko, Sweden - Palsa_T0_3 | ecosystem: Environmental > Terrestrial > Soil > Palsa > Peat permafrost | place: Sweden: Abisko... | reverse complement strand
TCCGCGCTGCGGCTGCGAGTCGCCATCGATGCCGTCTCTCGCGAGGAGCGGGTGGCGGAGATACTGAACCACGTCGGGCTGGGCGAACTGCGCGACCGCCGGGTCCAAGTCCTCTCCGGCGGCCAGAAACGGCGGCTCGCTCTCGCCATGGAAATGGTGACTTCCCCCCTCTTGCTGCTGGCCGACGAAGTAACCAGCGGCCTCGACCCGAAGGCCGAGGATGAAATCGTCCGTTTGCTGAAGCGGCTCGCCCAGGAGGACGAACGCATCGTCATTTCGGTGACGCACAGCCTGCGGCACGCGGACCTGTACGACAGCGTCCTGGTTCTCCACCACGGGCACGTGGCCTACCACGGCCCGCCCAAATTCCTATACCACTACTTCAGCGTCGGAAACCCGGAGGATCTCTTCCCGCGCCTGGCCGAGCGCACGCCCTCCGAGTGGCACGATTCCTGGCTGAAATACAGGGACTCTTTCGCGGTGAGTGACGGCGAGGCGTTATCTCCCCGCAAGGAGAGCCTCGCGCGGATATTCCGGTTTCCCGTCTCCAGGAAGTCCGCCGAGGTTCTCAAGGCGGAATCCCACGGCGTGCCCGGCTTTTTTACTCAGTTTCACATCCTGCTCGCGCGCCGGTGGCGTCTCTTTTTCCGCGACCGCGGCCAGGTGATGCTTCAGTTGGCGCTTTTGTTCGGATTCCCATTCCTGGTCGTGATTTTCGCCTGGGACGGCCTGCCCCAGATCAAGAACCTCAACATGAGCGCGCAGACCAACGTGCTTCAGCAATTGGTGGAACAGGCATCCTTCCAGAAGGAGTCCGCGCGGACGGGCAGCCTCGTCTCGGGGCTGGTGATGTTCCAGGTCGTCCTCCTGACCTTGATGGGATCCAATAACTCCTCCCGCGAGATTGCCGGCGAGCGCCTCATCTTCGAGAAGGAGAAATACGGCGGCGTGAGGCCGTTGAGTTACGTGATGAGCAAGTTCTTTTTTCTCGCGGCGCTCGTGGGCGCCCAATCGTTATGGATGGCCATCTTCGTCAATGTGATCGTTCATTTTCCGGGCGATTTGGTCAGCCAGGTTGCCATGCTGGTCATGGTCAATGCCGCGATGACGGCCGTGTGCCTGGGCATTTCCAGCCTCACGAAGTCGCCCGAGCAGGCATCGCTCATCTCCGTGTACCTTGTCGGCTTTCAACTCCCGCTTTCGGGAGCCGTATTGGCCCTGCCCGATTTCATCGGGTGGCTGACCCGCCCCTTCATCGCCGCTTACTGGAGTTGGTCCGGCTTCTTGCAGAGCATGCGCGACACCCGCCTCTACGACATCGTCCAGGACGTGACCCGGACACACCTTTCCGCCGTGCCGCTTTGCTTCTGGGTGTTGGGCTCGCACGTCTTCGCCGGTCTCTTCCTTGCGTATATCGGAAGCAAGAACAGCCAATGGGAATGAACCGGTCACCCGCTCTCATTTCTTTTGAACGTTTGCCGGCGACGCGGGGTCACACGTACCGCAAACCATGAATCCTTTTATCCTTCGAGCCGCCCCGTTCCTCCTGCTTCTCTCCTCAATCCCGGCGTACGCCGTCGGATATGGCGGAACCGCCAAACCCACCAACACCGCTGAAAGCGCCGCGATCGCGCAGCCGCCGCCGGAGATACCGATAAAGGATTTCTTCGATAACCCGAAGATCAGCAGCGCCGAAATTTCTCCTGACGCGAAACAGTACGCTTTCCTCGCGCCGGACAACGACCGGATGAACGTCTGGGTCTGCCCGGCGGATGAGTTCGACAAGGCGCATGTCATCACGCACGAGAAGACGCGGGGCATCCGGGATTTCACCTGGACGCGCGACGGCAAATACGTCCTCTACACGCAGGACCAGGGTGGCAACGAGAATTTTCATATTTACCGGGCCGATCCGTCGAAGCCCGAGGCGCCGGCCGTCGATCTCACTCCCGAGGAAGGGGCGCGTGCTGATTTTGTCGATCTCCCCCGGGAGCGGCCCGACGAGGCGCTCATCGCCATGAACGTTCGCGACAAGCATTACTTCGACGTTTATCACCTGCAAATTTCAACGGGTGAATTGAAGATGATCGAACAGAACCCGGGGGATGTCGATTCATGGTATACCGACACCAAGGGCGTCCTCCGCGCAGCCGCCGCGCAGATCGCAAACGGCCAGACTCAAGTCCGGGTGCGGGACGGAGCCTCGGGACCGTTCCGCGTGCTGGCTACCTACACGGACGAAGAGGATGCCGCAATCCAGGCCTTCACGCCGGACGGAAAGGCTCTCTTTTTCTCCAGCGCCAGGGGGAGCAACACGTCGCACCTGGCCACGCTCGATCTCACGTCCGGCAAGGAAACGCTCATCGATGAAGATCCGGAGTATGACCTCGACGGCCCGATCATCAGCGATAAGACGCACGAACTGCTCGGGGTGACTTATGACAAGGACAGGCTCAGTTATAAGATCTTCGATCCGCAGCTAAAGAAAGACCTGGGCATACTCGAAAAAGTCCACGACGGAGACGTCCTCTTTCGCGACAGCGACGCGGACGAGCAGCATTGGATCATAGCTTATAATTCCCCGACCGATCCCGGCGCGACCTACTCCTACGACCGCGCCACCGGAACGACGAAGTTCCTCTATCGGCCCCGGCCCTGGCTCAAACCGGCGGAACTCGTGGACATGAAGCCGATCCAGTTCCAGAGCCGCGACGGCTTGACTGTCCACGGCTATCTCAGTCTGCCGAAGGGAGTCGAGCCGAAGAATCTCCCGACGGTTCTCGTCGTGCACGGCGGCCCTTGGGCGCGGGACGATTGGGGTTACGACGCGGAAGCTCAATTTCTCGCGAACCGCCGCTTCGCGATCCTCCAGGTGAATTACCGCGGATCGACCGGCTACGGAAAAAAATTCCTGCACGCGGGCGACCGCGAATGGGGCGGCAAGATGCTCAATGACATGGTCGATGGCGTGAACTGGAGCATAGCGCAGGGATACGCGGACAAGGATAAGGTCGGCATCTACGGCGGGAGCTACGGCGGCTACGCGACGCTGGCGGCCCTCGCTTTCCAGCCGAAGGTATTCAAGTGCGGCGTGGATTATGTCGGCATCTCGAATCTGCTCACCTTCATGAACACGATACCGCCCTACTGGGAAACGTATCGCGACGTGATGTACCGCCGGGTCGGCAACCCGAAGACGGAGGTGGCATTCCTGCGTTCGCGCTCCCCGCTCTTTGCCGTGGACAATATCGAGGCGCCCCTCTTCATTGCGCAGGGATTCAACGATCCGCGTGTCAACCACGCCGAGGCCGAGCAGATCGTCAAGGCGCTGAAGGCGGAAAACAAGCCCGTCGAATACATGGTGAAAATGGACGAGGGCCACGGCTTCTCCAATCCCGAGAACCGCCTGGACTTCTACGGGAAGATGGAAGCGTTCCTGGCGAAGTACTTGCAGCCCAAGTTGACCGCGCGCAACTAACCAGTTTCCCTGGCCACCGGCGGACATTTCGCGAGATCAGCAGCAAGGCATTTCGACATTGTCTTTTTCTGCCACAACCCCTATAAGGAAGCCGCATGAGTGATCATATTTACAAAAAGATAGAACTGGTCGGCTCGTCCCCCCACAGTATCGAGGATGCCGTCAAGAATGCCGTCGAACACGCCGCGAAGACCGTCCGCAATATGCGGTGGTTCGAGGTGTCGGAAACGCGCGGCCACATCGTGGACGGCAAAGTCGATCACTGGCAGGTGACGGTGAAGATCGGGTTTACCCTCGAACGCTGACTCGGCGGAAGCGGCACCGTGGCGATTCGAAAGGCTGTCATCACCGCCGCCGGGCAGAACCAGCGCAGCCTGCCGCTGCAGAGCCTTGTGGATTGCGATGGCGTCAGGAAATCCGCCCTGCGGATCGTCATCGAAGAGGTTGTCCATGCGGGCGTCGAGGAGATCTGCCTGGTCATTCATCCGGGTGACGACGCCAAATTGGCCGAGGCGGCCGATCCGCATGCGGGGAGGATCCGCTTCGTCGAACAACGCGAGCCGCTCGGCTACGGCCACGCCGTTTTCTGCTCGCGTGATTTCGCCGGCGAGGAGCCGTTCCTGCTCCTTGTGAGCGATCATCTCTATGTAAGTCGCCAGCCCAAAAATTGCGCCCGCCAGTTGATCGACGCGGCGGAGGCGGAATCGTGCTCGGTCTCGGCGGTGCAGGCGACGCGGGAGAGCAAGCTTCCGTATTTCGGCGCTGTCGGCGGACGGCTCGACCAGGGGCGGCAGCACATTTTTCTCATTGAAAATGTCATCGAGAAGCCGACCCCGACCGAGGCCGAGCAGCATCTCATCGTGCCCGGCTTGCGCGCGGGGCATTACCTCTGCTTTTTCGGGATGCATGTTCTCAGCCCGAAGATCATGGAAATCCTCGAGAGCGAGATCCGCCGCGGAACATCCAGGATACAGCTTTCCCCCGCGCTGGCCGAGTTGGCCGGCAAGGAACGCTATCTGGCGCTTGAAGTGCAGGGGCAGCGCTATGATCTCGATGCCAAATATGGCTTGTTGATCGCCCAACTGGCGCTGGCTCTCGCAGGGAACGAGAGGGAGGAGGTCCTCGCGCAGTTGGTCGAGTTGCTTGCCCAGCGGGTAACCTGATGCGCGGCCGCCTTGTCAGCATCATCACCGCCCAGGACGCCGAGCTTCGCGATGCCTCCCTCGAGTCCCGCTGCGGCGACGCGACGCTCGAGGATCTCCTGCGGGAATGCGCGGATCTGGATGACTTTCGCCGGTCGAGCACGAACCTCTACGAAAAGGTGCGGGCGCTCCTTTTCCTTTATGCGATTTATCGCTATCACATCCCGGCGAAGCCCGGGTTGAAGCCTGGCGGGAATCTCCCTTTCGACGGGCACACGCACCTGCTAAGACGCCGGTTTGAAGAAGCCATCGACCTCTTTCTTCACGCCCAGGCATCCGATGGCCCCGGCGACGCCATTTCCAGCGCCCTCGCCTCGGCTTACCACGGGCTTGGCTTTCAGACCCTTGCCAACCAGGTGCGCCGCAGCGTCCGCTCCCTGCGCGGCAACCAGTGGATGTTTCGCATCGGGCATCCCGCGGACCAGCCGCTTCGCATCCGGCCGGAACTCCTGGCACACTCCCCGGGCGGCGCCTTCCCGATCCTGCGCGAACAAACGCCCGTCCGCATGGATCTCTCGCACAGCGCCTGGAGCGACGTCTTTTTCCTCGGCATGGATTTCCCCGAGGGAGCGCGTGTCCTGAATGTTTCCATCGATCTCGGGGTTCATGGCCGGGACGCCGCGCCGCGTCCGCCGGTCGAGGCGTTCCTGCGGGTCATCGACGAGCCGCTCCTTCGTCTTACCAGTGTCGATCTGCACGCGACCAAAGACATATCGAGCCTCTCGGAGGTTTTCGATTTTGCGAAGGATTACCTCGGGCTGTTGAAGGCCGCCGTGGTGGCTTCCGGGATCGTGCCGCCGGGGATCGAAGGCTCGGGCCAGAGCCTTGGCGAACTCCTGTCGCGGATCGCCGGCCCGGGGCGCGGCATCGAGATCGCCAGCAATGTTCACGACATCCCCAAAGGATCGCGCCTCGCGGTTTCCACCAATCTTCTGGCCGGTCTCATCGCCGTTTGCATGAGGGCCACCGGCCAGGCAAGCTCCCTCACCGGCCCGCTGCGCGAACAGGAGCGCCGCCTGGTCGCGGCGCGGGCCATCCTGGGCGAATGGCTGGGCGGCTCGGGAGGAGGCTGGCAGGATTCGGGCGGCGTATGGCCCGGCATGAAACTCATCTCGGGCGAACTGGCGGCGGAAGGGGATGCCGAATTTGGGATAAGCCGGGGGAAACTCCTTCCGAAGCACCGCCTGCTCGACGGGGTGGACGCCTCTCCCGAGACGCGCCGCAAATTGCAGGATTGCCTCGTCCTCGTCCACGGCGGCATGGCGCAAAACGTCGGCCCGATTCTCGAAATGGCAACCGAGAAATATCTCCTGCGTTCCGAAGCCGAATGGGAAGGGCGGAAACAGGCGCTGACGGTGCTTGACCAGATCCTGGCGGCCTTGCGGACGGGGGACGTAAAGGCGGTCGGCGGCGCGACCACATGGAACTTTTTCGGGCCGATCCAGACGATCATTCCGTGGTCCAGCAATCTCTACACGGAAACGCTCATCGCCAAAGTGCGCCTCGAGTTCGGCGACGCCTTCCACGGGTTCTGGATGCTCGGTGGAATGTCCGGCGGCGGAATGGGATTCATCTTTTCCGCGGATCGGCGGGCCGAAGCCCAGGGCCGGCTCTTGGAAATCATGGCGGAGACGAAGCGCGAACTCGAAAATGCGCTCCCCTTCGCGATGAACCCGGTCGTCTATGATTTTTCAATCAATGAGCGCGGCACTTTCGCCGATTTGCTCTCGGGGAGCGAGGCGCTTTTTCCGCCGGGATATTATGCGCTCACCGTGCCGCAACTCCTCCGGATGGATCCGGGCGCTCTCTCGCCTCTCCGGCGGGCGGAGTTGGACGCATTTGGCGTGGCGTGCCGCGACCGGCCTGAATTGGGCGGCATGGTTCGGACCTTGTTTGAAGTGCTCTTCCCGCGAATGAAACCGGACGAGTTCGGGGAAAACCTTGCGGATTTGCTTGAAGCGTGGGGCTTCGACAAGGTCCAGCACGAGCAGATTCGAGCGGACCTCCAAAGCGGGCGGATCGGCCTGGCGCAGAATCGTCTTCCCCAGACGACCACCATTCAGGACGTCACTCCCGGCGACGTCATCGACGCCACGCATCCGCTCTCCGCGGAATTGCGCGAGGCGGGGATGGCCGCGCTCGCCTCGGGCGAGGTGGCCGTCGTCACGCTTGCCGCGGGCGCGGGCAGCCGCTGGACGCAGGGCGCGGGAGTCGTGAAAGCGCTTCATCCGTTCTGCAAGCTTGGCGGGCGTCATCGCACATTCGTGGAAACGCATCTCGCCAAGAGCCGCAAGATCGGCACGCTCTGCGGGACGCTTCTTCCCCATGTCATCACCACCAGCTATCTTACCCACGCGCCGGTCGAGAGATTCCTCGCCCGTTGCGGCAACTATGGCTACCCGGGGCGCGTCCTGCTCTCTCCAGGCCGCGCCGTGGGGCTGCGCTTCATCCCGACGGTGCGCGACCTCCGGTTCGCCTGGGAGGAAATGCCGCAACAGCTTCTCGACCAGCAAGCCCAGAAGGTCAGGGAAAGCGCGCGGGCCGCTCTTCTCTCCTGGGCGCGGAACATGGGCGAAGCGAGCGACTATACCGATAATCTTCCCTTGCAATGCCTCCATCCCGTCGGCCACTGGTTTGAAGTTCCCAACCTCTTGCGCAACGGCGTTCTCCAGGCGCTGCTTGCCGAACGGCCCGGCCTGAAGCACCTCATGCTGCACAACATCGACACACTCGGCGCCAGCGTCGATCCCGCCATCCTGGGCCTCCATCTCCATTCCGCCGCCTGCCTGAGCTTCGAGGTCATCACGCGAAGGATCGACGACCGCGGCGGCGGCCTGGCCCGCGTCGATGGCCGCGTCCGCCTTCTCGAAGGCCTGACGATGCCGCGGGAGGAGGACGAGTTTTCCCTCTCCTATTACAACTCGATGACGACCTGGATCGACCTCGACAAGCTGCTGGCCCTTTTCCATCTTTCGAGAAAAGATCTCGCCGATCCCGAGAAAACCGATGCCGCGGTTCGCAAATTCGCCCTCCGGCTTCCCGCCTATATCACGCTCAAGGACGTCAAGAAACGCTGGGGGCACGGACAGGAAGATGTCTTTCCAGTCGCCCAATTCGAGAAACTCTGGGGAGACATGACCTCGTTGCCGGATGTCAGTTGCCGGTTCATGGCGGTTCCCCGCCTGCGGGGCCAGCAACTCAAGGACCAGCCGCAACTCGACGGCTGGCTGCGCGACGGCTCGGCCGCTTATGTCGAGTCGCTCTGCGAATGGGGATGATGCCTTTGTATGCAAGAAATTGGCAAGACGCTTTTCGTTATCGGGTTGATCCTCGCCGGGGCCGGCCTGTTTCTTTGGAAGATCGGAGGCAGGACTTTTCTCGGCCGGCTCCCCGGAGACATCGTCGTTCAGAAGCCGAACTTCACCTTTTATTTTCCCCTCGCCACCTGCATCGTTATCAGCATTGTCCTGACGCTCGTGATGTGGCTTTTGCGGAAATGAAAAGAGCGTCGCGATAGCTTGCAGCGTTCAGGAGACACGCTCCATGCCGGAGACGGCGACAATGTGGAGCGCGCTCAAAACATGCACGCCCTCGCCCTCTTTGCGCGCCACTATGACTCTGCCTCCTACAATCGCGGCGTTCTCCGGGTGCTCCACGCGGTAAACCTCGCCGTTGCTCGAACGAATTTCAAAGGGTTCGAATGGCGTGGCCTTGAGATGTTGTTGGATTTCCTTGAGCACGAAGCTAAGATAGGCGCCAACGCAGAAGCAGGCAAGTGTAGCCGTCGTTCGGCAAACGGGATGGTCTTTTTTCCGAAGGCTTGGAAAATTCCCGGAAACGGTGCAAACTTTCCAAGTTCATGAACTATCTCCCCACGGTCGGGCTCGAGGTCCACGTGCAACTCAAGACGCGCAGCAAGATGTTTTGCGGCTGCCCGGTGGAATTTGGCGCGGAGCCGAACGCGCATACCTGCCCCGTCTGCCTCGGGTTGCCAGGCGCGCTGCCGGTCATGAACGTGGAAGCGTTGCGGATGACCGCGCTGACCGGCTTGATGCTCGATTGCGAGATCGCCCCGGTCTGCAAATTCGACCGGAAGAACTATTTCTATCCGGACATGCCGAAGAATTACCAGATTTCACAATACGACCTTCCGATCTGCCTCGGCGGCGGCGTGCCCCTGCACGATCTCGCCTATCCCAAGGATGCCCAGAAAAGCATCGCGCGGCCGGATAAAGTAGTAAAGCTTGTCCGCATCCATCTCGAAGAGGATGTCGCCAAGAGTTTTCATTTCGAGACCAGCACGGGGATCGATTTCAACCGGGCTGGAACGCCGCTCATGGAGATCGTGTCGCAGCCGGAGATCGACTCGCCGGAGGAAGCTTTCGCCTACCTGACCGCGCTCAAACAGATCCTCATTTACGGGAACGTCAGCGACGCCGATATGGAGAAAGGCCAGCTCCGATGCGACTGTAACGTTTCAGTCCGCCCCGAGGGGCAGGAGGAATACGGCGCCAAGATCGAGATCAAGAACATGAACTCGATCAGCGGGGTGCGGCGCGCCCTTGCTTACGAGATCGGGCGGCAGATCGATGCGTGCGAGCGCGGCGAACCACTTAAGCAGGAGACGCGCCGGTGGGACGACGCGACCGGGCAGACCTCCCTCATGCGCACCAAGGAATTCGCTCACGATTACCGGTATTTCCCCGACCCGGATCTGCTTCCCGTCCGCACGGGCGTGCTTCTCTCGGATGTCCGGGCGCGCGTCCCGGAGTTGCCGGCCGCCCGGCGCGCGCGGTTCGTTTCCGAGTATGGGGTCAGCCCGTATGACGCGGGCGTCCTGGCGAACGACCGCGAACTTTCCGCCTATTTTGAAGCTGCCGCGAGGAATTCCGGCAAACCGAAGAACGTCGCGAATTGGATCTTGAACGACTTGCTGAGCGCGTTGAGCGCCTCCTCGCGGGCGATAGCGGACTGCCCGGTGCCTCCCGAGGCCCTGGCGAAGCTCACCGGCCTCATCGAGGGCGGAGGCATAAGCGGCAAACAGGGCAAGGAAGTCTTCGCCGAGATGTTCGCCACCGGGAAAAGCCCGGAAGCGATCATTGCCGAAAAGGGGATGAAGCAGGAGAGCGATACGGGAGCGATCGAGGCTCTTTGCCGCCAGGTCATCGGGGCGAATCCGAAGGTGGTGGCCGATTACAAGGCGGGAAAGGTGTCATCGATCAATTTCCTCAAGGGCCAGGTGATGAAGCTTTCGCAAGGGAAAGCCAACCCGAACGTCGTGGGAGAAGTCCTTGCCAAAGAACTCTCGTAGCCACGGATCGCATTTGGTGCTACAACCTCCAACGCCGGTCCATCCGTAACCCATTTATGATAAAACGCATTGCCGCGCTTGGAATCATCGCGCTGGCCTCCACAGCAAGCGCTTGGGCGGCTCCGAAAGCGCAGACGCCCCCCTTGTCGCTCCTCACCACCGACATGAGCGGCAGCGACCTCGAGTTTCTCAACACAGCCGCCGAGGAAGGCCTCGGGCAGGCCGCGCTGGGCGATCTGGCTTCCAAACGCGCCGACGCCGGCCCTATAAAGACTTTGGGCGAGGCGCTCTCGAAAGATCATGCCACCGAGGGCGAAGGCCTGAAACGTCTGGCGGCGGAGAAACGGGTTTCGCTTCCGGCGACCGTCAGTCCGCGGCAAAAACAAATCGACAGGAAGCTGGCCATGCTCGCGGGCGAAAAGTTTAACAAAGCGTGC
>Ga0302326_10032319_pt1 | contig 10428 bp, 10 predicted proteins | sample Palsa_T0_3_FD_202264 | JGI IMG/M metagenome (GOLD analysis project Ga0302326, IMG submission 202264) | Peat permafrost microbial communities from Stordalen Mire near Abisko, Sweden - Palsa_T0_3 | ecosystem: Environmental > Terrestrial > Soil > Palsa > Peat permafrost | place: Sweden: Abisko... | reverse complement strand
TTGTGAGCGTCCTCGACGAAGTAGCTCGACGTTCTGTGCGCGAGCCACCAGGCCCCGAAGCTGCCGGCCCCGGAGCCGAGGATGGGATGGGCGCTGAAGTCCCGCCAGGCGGCGTGCCAGAGAACGATCCGGCCGTCATTCGAAAAGGAGAAGAGCCGCTGATTGAGGTTCGCGCCGCCGGGGGCCGCGGAGACAAACGAGTGGTAGGCGTGGCGCGCGATCGTGAGCGGAGAGCCATAGCGGTCAAAGACGACAGCGAGCGCGGCGAGCGACACCACGAGGATCGCCGTGCAGAAGACCCGACGCACGCGCCTCGACACGGGGACGGGCGAGAGCAGACCCACGTAGACGACACCGAGCGCAACCTGAGCGATCGCGAGCAGCGCAAACTCGAGGGCGACACGGTGGCCTGCGCGGCTCGCGGCGGCAAGGGTCGCCCCGGACTCGATCAGCGCAGGGCTGCGCGAGGCGATCAGCACGCACACCGCCGGAATCGCCCCGAGCAGCGCGAGCGCGCCGACAAGCCGCGTCCGCCTGGGGCTCAGGACGAACATGACAACCGTCCCCGAGACGAGCGCAAACCAGGCCCCCCTGCTGAAGGTGAAATAGAGCGTCGGCGTCAACACCACCGCTGAGAGCGCACAGCAGACGCGCAGCACGCGGCCGCGTCCGAGCGCCGCAACCCCGAGCGCGACCAGCAGCGCGACCGCGGCGAAGATCCCGAGCGCGTTCCAGTAGCCGATCGGTACGTAGAGTCGGTACTCGCTGCTGTTGAAGCCGCTGAAGTGCCTCGGGAGCAGCCGGTATGCAAGCGAGTACACGCAGACGCACGCGACGCCGAGCACGAGCCCGGCAAGCCAGCGCTCGACATCGCGACCGCGGAGCAGGACGAGCGCTCCCACGACGCCGAGGAGATAGACAAGCGAGCGAAAGCCCGCGTTGACGGCGTCGCCGGCCGACGCCGCCCACGCCGACGAGACGAACGTGAACACGCAGACGGCACCAGCTCCTGCGAGCCAGACGAGGTCGAGCCTGCCCCAGCGAGGAACGACCAGGCTCATCGCAACGAGAATCGCCCAGGCGAAGAGGAGTCCCGTCCACCCGAAGGAGGTCGGAAAGAAGCCGCCGCTTGCGGCGCCCACACCCGCGATCGCGACAAGGGGCGCGATGAACACGACGCTCGACCGCCACGGGAACGGTCGCTCCGCCGAGACCGGAAGCAGCCGCTCGAGCGCGCCAAAGCTCATTCCGCAGCCTCGAGGGAACGGTCGGATTGCGCGCCCAGCGTCTCCGGGGTCTCTTGCCCGAGCGTCTCGCGGAGCGTTCGCAGCAGACGATGCAACGCGACCTCGACCGCGTTTGTCCGCATCCCGAGCACCTCCCCGATCTGACCGGCAGTGAGATCAGCGCCGAAGCGGAGCGCGACGAGCTCGCGCTCGCGCTCCGACAGCGTCGCGACCGCACGCTGCAGATCAATTCGCTCCGGAGCCTCGGCGGCGAGCTCGCCGGGGGCGACTTCCTCGGAGCCCTCCGAAGCGAGCGAGCCCCGCTGAGCATAGAACTCGCTCACGCAGCGAGCGGCTATCCCGATCAACCACCGAGCCGGGTCGCCCCGCTTCTCGTCATAGCTGTTCCGGTAGCGCAGCGCTCGCTCCAACGTCGCCGAGGTGACGTCCTCGGCGTCCGCGCCGTCACCGATCCGGTAGGCCACATAGGAATAGACCCGCCGTATCAGCGGCTCAGGATTCTCGAGCGGGTCGCGCTGCGCCATCGGCCTCTTCTCGTTGCGAACGCCTCGACGCTACATCATGGTGTTTGGGTCGAGGGTGGCGGAAGGTCGGAAGGAAATTCGCGTCGCCTCGACGCATCCTCAATCGGCCCGACGCGACACCCGCCCGCTCGTTTTACCGGTCGCCATGCTGTTTCGGCCCATGCTGTTTCGTCGCCGCGGAGTCCGACCCCGAACCCCTGTCGGGCCGGGGTGTTGTCCGCTCCGACGAACGCAGCTGCGCTCGAGTCGCTCGACTCCGGAGAGCCGAGATCGGCGTCGAGCTCCCGTTTGCCGAGCGAAACCGGAACCAGCGCTCGAGCGTATTCCCCACACGATGCATGAGCCGCTCGCTCCTTCCACCTCGAACTCGCCCAACCTCTCGGCAGACGTCGCGACGCCCGTGGTGAGCGACGGCGAGCTGCTTGTCGCAACCGCGACGGGCGATCGCAAGGCGTTCGGGGAGTTGTACGACAGGTACGCGCGAGCGGTGCTGGGTTTGGCGCTCGCCAGGCTCGGTGACCGTGGCCGGGCCGAGGACGCAGTCCAGGAAACCTTCACGTCGATCTGGCGCGCGGCGGCCACCTACCGGCCGGAGCGCGGCCCGGGGGCGCCCTGGCTGTTCACGGTCGCGCGCAACGCCATGAGCAACCAGTGGCGGGCCAGAGGCGACCTGCCGGTGGAGGCGCCGGACGAGCAGTCACTCGAGCTCGGCCCCGACGAACGTGCCGAGCAGGCATGGCGGTCGTTCTGCATCCACCGCTCACTCGAGGTGCTGCCGGCCGAGCAGCGTGCGGTGGTCGAGCTCGCCTACTGGCATGAGCTCTCGCAGCGCGAGATCGCAGCTCGGCTCGCGATCCCGCTCGGCACCGTGAAGACGAGGACGCGCATGGCTCTCCAGCGTCTGGCTGTCGCGCTCAAGGAAGACCTCCAGTGAGCCCGGACTTCAACGAGCTCGTCGGCGGCGAGAACGCGACGCCCGAGGAGCTCGCGGGGCTCCGCCGCGTCCATGAGCTCCTTCTCTCCGCGACGCCGCCTCCGGAGCTCTCGCGCCGGCTTGCCCTGCCGCCGCGGATCCGTCGCCGCCCGCCTCGCATCCCGACCGGCCGCATGCGCGCCGCATTCGCGCTCGCGGCCGCCGCCGCGGTCGGGATCGCGTTCGGGCTCGGCTACAGCCTCGGCCACGGTGGCCCCCTGTTGACCGTCACCCGGAGCATGCACGGGGTTGGGCCGCTCGCGTCCGCGAGTGCGCTCATCGAGGTCGGGAAGAGCGAAGCAGGTGGCAAGCGGGAGCTCGAGATGACCGTCCGCGGGCTGCCGGCATCCGCCCGAAACACCTGGTACGAGCTGTATCTGACAAAGAGAGGCGAGCCCAATGAGCTCTGTGGAAGGTTCCGCGCTGGACAGTCCGCGCTCACGGTGGTTCGGCTCAACGCTCCCGACGACCTCGAGGAGTACACCGGGTGGATCGTGACAGCCAGGATCTCGGGCCAGCAGAGCAGGGTCCTGCTGACGACCTAAGCGCCAGCTCAATCGGGGCTGCTCGTGGTGCCCTCCAGCAAGCATGGCCGTCTCGGACCCAGCGATCTCGCGCCTGTACCTGCGCCCATCGCCGAGCGGACAGACGTGATACGACACGACGCGAGTGTCGAGACTCTCAAGGAATGTGGCGATGCCCGAGAACAGGCTCGCGAGGTTCGCGCTCTCGCTCCTGCTGGCGCTCGGCGCAGGGCTGGGGCTGAGCGCCGGCCCCGCGGTCGCCTCGCAGCTCGTCGGCCATGACGCCCGCGATGTCACCCTCGCGGTCAACGGGAAGGGCGAGGCGCTCGTAACCTACTCCGCCGATGACAAGCTCCGCCACGTGCTCGTGTGGGGAGCGATCAACGCCCGGATGCCCAGCCAGTCGCAGCCCCAGGTGAAGTTCCAGGTCGACTACTCGGGCGGCTACGGGAAGTACTTCGAGGACAACCCCGTCGCGCAGAAGCTCGCACGCGAGTACCGGAAGATCCGCAACACGCCCGAGTACCTCGCAAACCCGATCGTCAAGAAACTGCAGACGCTCCAGCATGCCGCCGACACCTACTGGAAGACCGGCTTCCGTCAGGGCTGCGGTACCTACAACGGGCCCCACCTCGCCTACGAGGTCGCAGCGTGCACGGCACCGGACGGCTCCTACTGGGCGCTCCAGGCCTGGCATGTCGCCTGGCCCGATCTCGGCTTCGCCCCCTGGGCAAGCTCACTCGGCGAGACCTGGCTCGAGCTCTCGCACTGGCGCGGACCGCTTGCACGGGTCCGCGTCTGGAGCGATTGGGTCTACCCCGAGCATTACCACAGATTGTTCGGACAGGTGACCTACCTCGGCCACCCGGTCTACGGCTACAAGGCGAGCCGACAGGGCGCCCCGCTGGACGGGTACGGGCGGCTCATCTACCTCGACACCTACGATGCCCTTCGCTACGGACCCGGCTGGCGCCGCGAAAACAGCTTCCTCACCCACGATCCGAGCGGCATCTGGTGCTACGGCTTCTATCCCCACGATCCCTTGAAGAGCGGCTATCGTGCCCCACCCGGCTACCGCGGCGGCCTGCGCGGCCCGGGAGTCGGAACGAGATACCGGATCTCGATCATCGGTCCCGGCGTGACGCCCGATATCACCGCCGAGATCGGCGACCCGGGCAACTTCGACCCGCACAACCTCCTCCAGATTCTTCGCCAGCTCACGATGAAGGCTCTGCTCCCCCTGCTCGGCCCGGACCCCGCGTGCGACGCGCACTAGTCAGCCTGCGCACGCGCGCGGGTCGCGACACCGTCAGCCAGCCTGACGCGGTCCGCAGCCCCACACATTCGCGTGCCAGGGAACCCTATTCTGCCTGCAAATTGGGCGGAGCATCTCGACACGCGGCAATCAGGTCGCTCTCGGGCGATGGGTCCGCGCGAGCCACACTTAGGAACCTCCAAGATTCGCGTCGACCCTCCGTGGGTAAAGTCGCAGTCGTGAACAACCCATGAGAGGCGAGTTCGAGGCACTCCGGAAGGTCGCGCGCCTGGCCTCTGACTATGTTGCGAGGGTCGGCGGTCCCGAGTTCGGCGGTCGGGACGAGCTGGCGAGGGGAGCGACACTGCAGGATCTTCGCGCGGCCCTCAGCGACCTCTCCCGCCGCTTCCCCTACACGCTCGAGCCCGGATCTCTCGCAGGTGGACTCCATGCGGTGATGCACGACGGTTTCGGCCTCGCAGACACCCAGGCCACGATGCTCGGGGTGGTCGAGCAGGTGCCCCAGGAGGCGCCCGAGCAACACTGAAAGCTCCCTACCGGCGGCCGAGCAGCGAGCGGAGAGCTCCGGCGAGCCCGTGTCGCTCGCTGGTCCCATGCTCGAGCGCCCCGGAAACCTCGCTCGCGCGCCCGGCGACCTCGCCGGAGGGGAGCGTCATCGCCTTCGTCGTGAGCGCGAAGACGGCGTGGAGAGGCACAATCAGCGTGGCGCTTCCGCTTCCATCAGCGGTGACGTCGGGCTCGCGGACGAGTCCTCCGCCCCCATCCCGGTTCCAGACGATGAGGCTGAACCTCACGCGCGGGAGCCCGGTCGGAATCGTGTACGACACCTGTGTGGAGGAGACGGCGTTGAGGGTCGCGCCGCGACTGTCGAGGCCGAAGATCGTTCGCTCGGAGGTCTGGCCCTCGAAGGCAACCAACTGGGGGCTCGTCCCTCTCGAGGGATGGGCCTGCACGGCCTCGACCACGCGCCAGCCCGGCTCGGTCGCGTTCGTGAACAGCCATAGGACGAAATACATCGGGTAGAGCGGCCAGCCGTCGGTCGCCTTCCCGATCGCGTAGTACGACTGCGGTCGGCGGTCGTACATGCCGTAGAAGCAGTCCCACTTGATCGTCCCGGCACAGCCGTAGCGCGCCGCCAGAATCTGAAACCACGCGTGCTGGAATGCGGCGACCCTTGATTGCTCGATCGGTTCGCCATCGGTGAACGTCCCTGGCCCGTCGACGCCGGGCGGCCGATCACCGCGCACACCGTACTCCGTCACGAATACCGGCTTGCGGGCGGCCATTCTCGGCACTATGCCACCTGGTTCTCCGAGCACACCCTCCAGTCGCGTCCAGAACTTGACGTTTTGAGGGTTTTGTCCGACGTCATTGACGACGTGCCAGTAGATGTGAATCGAATAAGCGTCGATAATGTCGGCCATATTCTCGGCCATCCAAGTGAGCCAGTATTTCTCGTTCCGGTGAGAGTCCCAGTATGCTTCATCCGTGTCGGCCGGCAGGGGAGGATCACCAGCATCGCCCTTGAGAAGAGGACTCCCGTGGACGAGATCGCCCCCCATGAAGCGGATCTGCTGGGGAAGTGTCCTGTCTGCATGACGAAGGCTCTTGTCGATCAGAAGCAGGTCGAGTTTCCGGTACATCTCGTTGAGCACTGGAGGAACAATGTGCTTCGTGGTATTCGGCTCGTTCTGGAGCGTGACCCAGCGAAGATTGCTGGCGCCGTGGGTCGTGACGAGCTCGTCGAGCAGTTCCGCGAACTCCGCCATGCCGGCATCGGGCGTGGCGAGATAGGGAGCCGCTGACTGCAGGGTGATGTTGATGGTCGCCCCTGCCCGCTGCGCAAGCTTCACGGCACGCACGAATGAGTCTCTCGTGCTGTCCGGCCCCTGCCTTGCCTGTGTCGCGTTGAAGAAAACTCGCACGAACTGCGGCGCAAGAACGAGGACCTTCTGTTCCACATCCGAGAAGCTCTCATCCGGATCTGCGATCTGTTCATTCGGTGCATCAGTCGTTATCGCCGCGTAGACATTTTGGTTGAACTGCACACCGATAAGCATGAATGCGTCCTCCGAGGGTTCTCGCTTTTCGCACCATACGATGTCCCGGCAGAATGGCGGAGCGATTCATCCCGCGACGACATTGACACTAGACGACATTGACACTAGCAGCGTGGTGCTTCTATCCGTGGTCGCGGGACGACACCAGCCCACAACCTTAATGATCGGCAACTCCCGCGGACCGGCGTTTCCGCAAAGGGATTGAGCTCACGCACTCTTGGATGTCCGCGGGACAGCCAGACCGGGGCGAAGCGCGGGCCCGCTCGCTGCCCGGCGAGGCGAAATCAGAACGCCGGCCGCGGCCCCGCGCACACAACGGGCGGTTCGAGCCTGCGCGGTGGTCACCCGGCTCGATCGCGACGGCCGAACGCTGATCCAGGTCGGGCGAGTGGACGCCGCCTCATGGAAGGGAAAGGATCCGGCTTCGACCACCGCGCGCGAGTCTCTGCGCCGTCGCGCCCCCGGAATGGAGCTTGGGCCCGTGACGCTTGCGCTCCAGACCGATCTGGCCGATCATTGGGCTCGTGCCCGCCCGGGTCACGTTGAGAGCGGGGGTGGATCGATGGACGACGCCGGACTGCAACAGCTGATCGACGAGAAGGCGATCGTCGAGGTGATGAACGCGTACACGAGGGCGCTCGACACGAAGAATTGGGAGTTGCTCGAGTCGACGATGGCGCCCGACGGCACGGCGGACTTCGGCGACCTCGCGGGCGTCGGGACACTCGACAGCCCCCAGGCGCTCGTCGAGCTCTGCCGGCGCTCGTTCCGCAACCTTCGCGCGACCCAGCACCTGCAGGGGAACTACGTCGTGAAGATCGACGGTGAGAGCGCAAAGGCGAGCTGCAACATCCAGGCGAGCCACTTCCAGGAAGGGCTGCCGGGCGGGGAGACGTTTTTCGTCTTCGCCCGCTACCAGGACAGGTTCGTCCGCACCCCGGAGGGGTGGCGGATCAAGCATCGCCGGCTCGAGACGATCTCGGCGACCGGGAACACGAACATGTTCGCGGAGTCCGTCGCGTCGGCTGACAGCCCCGAGGTCTAAGCTCGAGCGGGTGCCACGTCCTGGGCGATCGATCGCTCGGCGCGTCGAGAGCGATACCGTTTGGCTCGCGCCGCCCTCGCTCAAGCCGGAAACCCGTCTGCGGTCCCGCGCGAGGCCTCGTCGGGGAGCAGTCGACGAGGCGTCGCCCACGCGCCGTGAAGGCGCCCCTGTCGAGCCAATTCGGGCTCGATAGGCAGACCGAGGCGGCGATCGATGTCCGCTTCATGTTGCGCGGGCAGGTGATGGAGCCCGCCGCGCGCATCACGTCTCGGCGCGTTGATCACCAGCGCCGGTCCCGCTCTCGTTAGGATGGCCACGGTCATCGAACCGGCACGAGACGCTGAAAGACTCTGAAAGGCACACGCCATGTCCGGAGAAGCTGCCACCGCGACTCGCTTTATCGAGGACGTCCTCGGCACCGGCGACTGGTCGCGCGCCGAGGAGGTTCTCCAGCCCGACGTCGTCCTCTACCACCCGAGCGCACCCGAGCCCATCCGTGGCCACGACGCGGTCAAGGGCTTCCTCGGCGTCTTCCGATCAGGAATGCCCGACCTCACCCTGACGGTCGAGGACGTGGCCGGCGATGGCGACAGGGTCGCAGCGCGCTGGTCCGCGCGGGGGACCCACACCGCCGAGATGTTCGGGCTCCCACCGACCGGCACTCACGTCGACATCCACGGGATCAGCTTTTTTCGTTTCGTGGACGGAAAGATCGTCGAGGACTGGGTCGAGGAGAACACCCTCAGCGTCCTCCAGCAGCTGGGCGCGCTGCCGCCGCTCGGCTGAGATCAGCTCAGTTACGCGGTAGGCCGAGCAGCGGTCGGAGCAGCAGATGCCGCCGAAGTCGTCTCCGAGGAGCTTCTGGAGCCGGTCGCGGTGGCGGTCGGCGGCGATCCGGAAGATCGCCGCGGTGGGAGTGGTCGCGGTCCAGAGCGGCGGTTGTTCCCCGGCGGTGACCCAGCCGCTCTCATCAATGTTGACCGCTTGGGAGCCGAGCACCGTTGCGACCAACGCCTGGTGGGGCTCTGCGAACGCGGTCGGGGGATCATCCTCTAATCCGGGGACTGCGTCCCCGACAGAGAGCTCCTCGGGCTGTCCCAGGCCGTTACCTCGTCGCTGCTCTCAGGCGTCTTACTCGATCTCGCTCTGCAAGAAGCGCTCCATGTCTTACGTTCCGGCCTGCCGAGGAGGGGAAGCCGCTGGCCGCAAACGTCAGCTGCGCCGGATAGGCGTGACGGATTCAAGCGGTTTCAAGTCGATCACCCACTTGTGTTTTGCGTTCGGTCTGCCTGTTTGCGCTCCCTGTTCGAGCACGACTTGGGCGTGGCTCACTCACTACGCAACGAAGAGAAATCCGAAATCCGAGCTGCGCTGCGAAAAGACCCTCGACGTATTCCGTGAGAGTGGGTTCCCTAAACTCTTCTCGGACAACGATCCGGGCGGCGAGGTGTCGAGGATCGCCCGAGCCGAGACACTCGCTCGCGCGGCGATGGGGACACTGCGGCCCGCATCGCGCACGCGAGAGGGATGAGCCACGAAAAGGCTCCTGTAGAAGCCTGTAGAAGCCCTTCTCACATACGGCGGGCTGCAAACTCAGCTAGCAGCTCGCGAAATCTCTAGATGAACGAGCCGGGCCCGGTGCAGAGCGTGAACTCGTGACTGTTGTCCTTGCCCATCGGGCTGACGATGACGACATCGTAGAGGCAAGCCGAGAGCCTGCCGAGTCCGACCGTCCCGGCGTAACCGCCGCTCGTACCAGTGATCGTGCAGAACATCTCCGAGTTGGCTTTCTTGAAGCCACAGCTCTCTGGGTTGATCGAACCGCTGGAGCCGAGGTCGCGGTTCGCGGCGGTGATGAAATCGCTACGCACGACAAAGTCGATCGGAGATGCAACTGCTGAAGCGGCAAACACGAGCGCGCAGGTCGCAACACAGAGAACGAGGAACTTCTTCACGGCCGTTGAGCCTCCTATGGGATACGCACGGGTTACGAGGAGAGCCCACTCGTCTGGAGAGTTGCAGGCGGCGTAGTCGCCAAGCAGGGCTCCGGGCTTTGGCGCGTTGCTTCCAGTCTTCTCATCGAACTTCACACGCCCGAGGGTTCCCCCACCCGACGGTCCGGCTCGGTCACGTCATCGGTCTAGGAGTAGTCCCGATCTCGCGACGCTGGGCGTTGCTGAACCGTTCAGAGGCGACAGCGAGCGATGTTCCGTGCAATTTGCGTCACGGCTGATAGATCGCTACTGCGACCCAGCAAGGGCAATTCCTCACCGTCGACGCGCTCATCGACACGCCACGCGTCCAGTACGACTGACGCCAACCTTCCCTGGGCGGTGGCTTCTCAGCAGCAGCTGAATGGACAGCGGCGAGAACTCTGTACATTGGCCCGTTAACAACTCATGCACCCTCGAGCGGGAATCTTCCAGATTTGTCTCACGTCGGCCAAGTCACGGTTGGACCGGAGGACGTTCTCGGCGACGCTGGTGCCGCCGTTCTTTGAGAGGGAGTGCGAGACGCTTGGCTAATCGCCGAGCACTCGGCGCAAGTGTCCTGTTCTGGAGCTCCTGTCTATTGCTGTGTGGCTGTGTGAGTGGCTCGAGCGCTAATGCATCAGGCCCAGAAGCGTTGCTATCTCGCCTACACGGGACAAGAACACGCTCAGGCGATCTCGTCATCGATGAGCTCCACGGGCGCTTCGGCAAGCTATATCTCGGGATGTCGATATCGGCGACCCGGAAGGTTATGCCCGCTGGGAACATGTTGAGCTCGCTCTTGCCTG
>Ga0302326_10032318_pt1 | contig 10428 bp, 7 predicted proteins | sample Palsa_T0_3_FD_202264 | JGI IMG/M metagenome (GOLD analysis project Ga0302326, IMG submission 202264) | Peat permafrost microbial communities from Stordalen Mire near Abisko, Sweden - Palsa_T0_3 | ecosystem: Environmental > Terrestrial > Soil > Palsa > Peat permafrost | place: Sweden: Abisko... | reverse complement strand
CCGGGTGACGATCTACCTGCCGATGATCCCGCAGGCCGCCTATGCCATGCTGGCCTGCGCGCGCATCGGCGCGATCCATTCGGTGGTGTTCGGCGGCTTCTCGCCGGATAGCCTGGCGAACCGCATCCAGGACTGCGATTCGAACCTCGTCATCACGGCCGACGAAGGTTTGCGCGGCGGCCGCAAGATCCCGCTCAAGGCCAACGCCGACGAGGCGCTCCTCGCATGCCCCTCGGTCAAGAGCGTGCTCGTGGTCAAACACACCGGCGGCAAGGTCGCGATGACGGCCGGCCGCGACCATTGGCTGCACGAGGCGGAGGAAACCGTGGCGGACGACTGCCCGCCCGAGGAGATGGGCGCCGAGGATCCTTTGTTCATCCTCTACACCTCGGGCTCGACCGGCAAGCCCAAGGGCGTGCTGCACACCACCGGCGGCTACCTGCTCTTTACCGCGATGACGCACCACTACGTCTTCGACTATCACGACGGCGACATCTACTGGTGCACCGCCGATGTCGGCTGGGTCACCGGCCACAGCTACATCCTCTACGGGCCGCTGGCCAACGGCGCCACCACCCTGATGTTCGAGGGCGTGCCGAACTATCCCGACGCGTCGCGCTTCTGGGAGGTCGTCGACAAGCACAAGGTGACGATCTTCTACACCGCGCCGACCGCGATCCGCGCGCTGATGCGCGAAGGCGAGGATCCGGTCAAGAAGACCAGCCGACAGAGCCTGCGCCTGCTCGGCTCGGTCGGCGAGCCGATCAACCCCGAGGCCTGGCTGTGGTACCACCGCGTGGTCGGCGACCATCGCTGCCCGATCGTCGATACCTGGTGGCAGACCGAAACCGGCGGCATTTTGATCACCCCGCTGCCCGGCGCGATCGCGCAAAAGCCGGGCTCGGCGACCCTGCCGTTCTTCGGCGTCAAGCCCGTGATCGTCGACGGCGAGGGCACCGAGCTGAGCGGCCCGACCGAGGGCAATCTGTGCATCGCCGACAGCTGGCCCGGCCAGATGCGCACCGTCTATGGCGACCACAAGCGCTTCATCGAGACCTACTTCTCGACCTTCCCGGGCAAGTATTTCACCGGCGACGGCTGCCGGCGCGACGAGGACGGCTATTACTGGATCACCGGCCGGGTCGACGACGTCATCAACGTGTCGGGCCATCGGCTCGGCACCGCCGAGATCGAGAGCGCGCTGGTCGCGCATCCCAAGGTCGCCGAGGCCGCGGTGGTCGGCTATCCCCACGACCTCAAGGGCCAGGGCATCTACGCCTACGTGACCTTGAACGTCGGCGAGGCGCCGACCGAGGCGCTGCGCAAGGAGCTGGTCGCCTGGGTCCGCAAGGAGATCAGCGCGATCGCCTCGCCCGATCTGATCCAGTGGGCGCCCGGCCTGCCGAAGACGCGGTCGGGCAAGATCATGCGCCGCATCCTGCGCAAGATCGCGGCCAACGAGCACGACGCGCTCGGCGACACCTCGACCTTGGCTGACCCGACGGTGGTCAGCGACCTGGTCGACCAGCGCATGAACCGCTGAGTACCCTGACCGTCATGGCCGGCCCTGTGCCGACCATCCACGTCTTTCAGGCCGACCGGCGATCCAGCCGTCAGCTATGGTATCTCGGATAGAAAGGCGTGGATGGCCGCCACAAAGGCGGCCATGACGGTCAGAGTGTGATGTCTCCGGTCAGCGTGATAGCGCGCTAGAAATCGCTGCAGCGGCCGTTGCGCTCCCAATCGCCGTAGCGCGTCGGCTCCGGGCCCTTCGGGCCGCCGTGCTCGGCCGGTTTGCCGGACGGCTGCGTGGCCGGTTGCGGCGGCGGCGCGGTGGGCTCACGCTCGGCCTGGGGTGAAGGATCCGCTGGTTTGGTCATGACTGAAACATGGGGCGCGGGCGCGCCCCTGTCCACCGTGCCGCGTGGCCGCTGAGCCGTCCGCGCGGGCGGTCGCGCTGGCCCTGCTGGTCGCCGTGCTCGACCGCCGGAGCCCGCTCGACGACGCGCTCGAGGCGCAGCGCGATCTCAAGCTGCTGACGCCGCGCGATCGCGGCTTCGCGCGGCTGCTGGCCGCCACCACCCTGCGCCGGCTCGGCCAGCTCGACGGCGCGATCGACAGCTGCCTGCGCCACACGCTCGACGCCGACCGTCCGATCGCGCGCCACATCCTGCGACTCGGTGCGGTCCAGCTCCTGTTCCTCGACACGCCGCCCCATGCCGCGGTCGACGGCGCGGTCACGCTCGCCGACGACGGGCCGGCGCGGGGGCTGAAGGGCCTGATCAACGCCGTGCTGCGCCGGCTGGCGCGCGAAGGTCGCGCGCTGGTCGCGGCGCAGGATGCGGCGCGGCTCAACCTGCCGGGCTGGATCTGGGAGTCCTGGACGACCAGCTACGGCGAGCCGCAGACCCGGGCGATCGCCGCCGTGCTGATGCAGGATCCGCCACTCGACCTGACCATGCGCGACGACCAAGGCGACGGGGCGGCCGGCTGGGCGCCGCGGCTCGATGGTCGCGTGCTGCCGACCGGCACGGTGCGCCGGCTCGGCGGCGGCGACGTCGAGCAGCTGCCCGGCTTCGCCGACGGCGCCTGGTGGGTGCAGGACGTCGCCGCCGCCTTGCCGGCGCGGCTGCTCGGCGCGGTCGCCGGCCGGCGAGTCGCCGATCTGTGCGCCGCGCCGGGCGGCAAGACGGCGCAGCTCGCCGCCGCCGGCGCACGGGTGATCGCGGTCGACCGCGCGGCGCGGCGGCTCGACCGGGTGCGCGCCAACCTGGCGCGGCTCAGGCTCAAGGCCGAGATCGTCGCCGCCGACGCCGCGACCTGGCAGGCCGACGCGCCGTGCGACGCCGTGCTGCTGGATGCGCCGTGCAGCGCCACCGGCGCGTCGAGGCGCCATCCCGACGTGCTGCATTTGAAGCGTCCCGAGGACGTTGTCCGGCTGACGGCGCTGCAGGACCGCCTGCTCGACAATGCGGTGCGCCAGCTCAAGCCCGGCGGCCTGCTGATCTACTGCACCTGCTCGCTCGAGGCGGCGGAGGGGCCTGCGCGCATCGCGCGGCTGCTGTCTGGTGGCGCGCCGGTGCGCCGCAAACCCGTCGATTCGGCCGAATTCGCCGGTCTGGAGGGGCTGATCACGCCGGACGGCGATCTCCGGACCTTGCCGTGCCATCTCGCCGAGCAGGGCGGAATGGACGGATTCTACGCGGCTCGTCTGACACGGCTCGACTAGCGCGCGGCTGCGCTCCGGCCTGCCCTTTCAATCGCTGCGCGATGCTGGTATGTCGAGCCATGCCGCAGCGAGTTCGGATCGCGCCTTCGATTCTGTCGGCGGATTTTGCGCGGTTGGGTGACGAGGTCGCAGCCATCACCGCAGCCGGCGCGGACTATATCCATATCGATGTGATGGACGGGCACTTCGTCCCCAACCTCACGATCGGCCCCGCGGTGATCGCCGCGCTGCGCCCGCACACCTCACTGCCGTTCGACGTGCATCTGATGATTTCGCCGGTCGATCCCTATCTGCACGCGTTCGCCGAAGCCGGCGCCGACATCCTGACCGTCCATCCGGAAGCCGGGCCGCATCTGCACCGCACGATCCAATCGATCAAGTCGCTGGGCAAGCGGGCCGGCGTCGCGCTCAACCCGGCGACCCCGGTCGACGCGCTGCGCTACCTGCTCGACGATCTCGACCTGGTGCTGGTGATGACGGTCAATCCAGGCTTCGGCGGCCAGAGCTTCATCGCGGGGCAGCTCGACAAGATCGCCGAGATGCGCCGGCTGATCGATCAAAGCGGCAAGTCGATCGAGCTCGAGGTCGATGGCGGCATCAATGAAGCGACCGCGCGGCTCGCGATCGACGCCGGCGCGACCGTGCTGGTCGCCGGCTCGGCCAGTTTCGCGGGCGGTGCCGCCGCCTATGCCGAGAATATCCGCCGGCTGCGCGGCAGCGCCGACGCCAAGCCGGCCCGCCGGGTCGCCCGCGCGTGAACGGGATCAGCCTCCGTCTCGGCGGTGTCACGCGCCTGGTGTCCGGGCGCCGCATCGCGCCGCTCGACGAGCTGTGGCGCAGCGCGACCGCGCTGGTCTATCGCTCGACGCTCTATCGGCTGGCGCTGAGCCGCACCGCCTCGCCCGGCGTCGCGCCGGTCGCAGCGGACCCCTGGGTCGGCGATGCGGGCGCCGGCAACGCCATCCTGCACGGCAGCTTCGCGTTCCACGGCCAGAGCTTCGACCTCGCTACCCAGGGCTGGTCGCCGGTCGGCGCGCACGCCGCCTGGCGCGCCGAGCTGCACGGCTTTGCCTGGCTGCGCGACCTTGCCGAAATCGGCGGCGAAGCGGCACGCAACCGCGCGCGCGAGCTGGTCGACGAATGGCTCGCCCACGGCTCGCGATGGGATGCCTTGAGCTGGCGCAGCGACGTGTTGGGCAGCCGGCTCGCCGCTTGGCTCGGCCGCTACGCCTATCTGATCGAGGGCGCGCCGGAGCGCTTGCGCGCCGCGCTCGACCGCTCGCTGGTTGCCCAGGCGCGCCATCTGCAGCGGGTCGTCGGCGCCGGGCTCGACGGCGCGGCGCGCTTCACCGCGCTCAAGGGCCTGATCCATGCCGACTGGTCGCTGCGCTTCCCGCCGCGCGCGCTCGAGCGGCGACGCGGCCAAGCCCTCAAGCTGCTGAGCGCCGAGCTGGCGCGCCAGATCCATCCCGACGGCGGGCATGTCGAGCGCAGCCCGAGCCGGCATCTCGCCGTGCTGCGCGACCTGATCGAGATCCGCGCCGTGCTGCGCGGTGCGCGCTGCGAGACGCCGATCGATCTGCAGTCGGCGATCGATCGCATGGTGCCGTTCCTGCGCTATGTCCGGCACGGCGACGGCGGGCTGGCGCTGTTCAACGACAGCAACGAGGACGTCGCCGGCGAGATCGACGCCGTGCTCGGCCGATCGGAAGCCAAGGGCAAGCCGCCGATGAGCGCGCCGCACAGCGGCTTCCAGCGGTTGGCCGCCGAACGCACCCTGGTGCTGGTCGACGCCGCGGCGCCGGCCAAGCTCGGCGGTCACGCCCATGCCGGCACCCTGTCGTTCGAGATGAGCGTCGGCAAGGAGCGGCTGGTGGTGAATTGCGGCGCCCACGTCGCCGACCAGTCGGACTGGCGGCGCGTCCAGCGCGCCACCGCGGCGCATTCGACCCTGACGATCGACGACACCAACTCGTCGGAGATCCTCGGTCCGGCCGGCACGTCGTCCGGCACGCTCGGCCAGCGGCCGGAGCACGTGCTCTGCCAGCGCGACGACGCCGACGGCAGTGTCTGGCTCGATCTCGTCCATGACGGCTATGCCCGCCAGTTCGGCGTGATCCATCGGCGGCGTCTGTTCCTGGCCGCCGGCGGCGACGATCTGCGCGGCGAGGACACCTTGGTCGGCGAGGGAAACGGCCGCTACGCCATCCGCTTCCACCTGCATCCGCGGGTCCAGGCCAGCCTGGTGCAGGACGGCTCGGCCGCGCTGCTGCGTCTGCCGAGCGGGCTCGGCTGGCGCCTGCGCGCCAGCGCCGGGACCCTGGTGCTCGCCGATTCGATCTATCTCGGGCGCCGCGGCGAGATGAAGCGCGCCCAGCAGATCATCATTTCGGGCCTGGTCGAAGGCCGCGACCCGACCATCAAATGGGCGCTCCGCCGCGAGGGCGGGAAGTAGGCGCTACAACCGCGCATCCGACAAATCGCGCGCGCCGTGGAGAATCCGTGCGATCAGCGGCGGCGTGCGGCGCGGATCGTAGACGATCACGTAGGGAAATCCGGTCAGCGGCAGAAATCGATAGCTCTTGACCGTTACCTCGGGGCGAAGGCGACCCACGTCGGGATGGCGGCCGATTCGCTCGGCGGCCTGCCGGATCGAATTGCGAAGCCCCAGCGCGGCCGTCGGGTTGTCTTTTTCAATCCATCGAGTCGCGGCAAGCCAATCGCGTCGGGCGCGCGGCGACAACGAAGCAGGGGTCACTTGCCGCCGTTCTTGATGATCTCGTCCATCTCGTCCAGCACGGTCTCAAGCGGAATCGTCCCCTCCCGCTCGACCTCCGCCTCGACCTCCTCGAGCATCGCGTCGAATTTGCGTCGACGCTCCTCCGCCTCTTCGAGCAAGCGAAGCGCGGCGCGCATGACTTCGCTGATATTGTTGTAGCGTCCGCTGTCGACGCACTCGCGGGCGAAACGCTCAAGCTCGGGGGTCAGATGGACGTTGGTCGACATCGGCGCCTCTATGTCAAAGCTTGACACAAGATAGCCGCTACCCCCGCAAGCTAAAAGAGGGCCGCCCGAAGGCGGCCCTCCCCTAGTGTTCGACGCTGGCCGAAGGTCAGTGAACCCGGAATCCTGGGAAAGTGACCATTGTGCCCACGATCCGGGAACTCCGGATCGTTTTCGTCACACTTGGGATAGACACCGGATCACCTCCTTTCGGTTGTTGCGACCGCCCCGAGAGTAGGGTGAAGCCGCTGCGAACGCAACAGGTTGTGGTTAGAGCGTTCGTCGGACCATAGTTAATGAGACGGTTCGCCGCATCACGATCCGGGATCCAGCATTGGGCACAGCCTATCTCCTGATCGCCGTCCTCGCCGTCGCGAGCCTGGCCGTCGCCTGGGCGGCCACCGGCGCCGTCACGGGCTGGCTGCGCCGGCGCGCCATCCTCGACCACCCCAATGCGCGCAGCTCGCATGACCGGCCGACGCCCCGCGGCGGCGGGCTCGGGCTGCTGATCGGGCTGGCCGGCGGTTGGGCCGGGGTGCTGGCATTGCTGCCCGGCGCCGATCCGCGCACAACCGAGGCGGTGCTGGCCGGCGGCCTGCTGTTGGCCGCGGTATCGTTCGTCGACGATGTGCGCGGCCTGCCGGTAGCGGCGCGCCTCGCCGTCCAGATCATCGCGGTGGCTGCCGGCTTGGCAGCCCTGCCAGCCGATGCGCTGGTGTTCCAGGGCGGCCTGCCGCCGGCCGCCGATCGGCTGCTGACCGGGCTCGCCTGGCTGTGGTTCGTAAATCTGTTCAATTTCATGGATGGCATCGACGGTCTCAGCGGCGTCGAGGCCGCATCGGTCGGGTTCGGCGGCGCGCTGATCGCCTGGTTGGGCGGCACCATCGTGACGATCGGGCTGGGCGCGACCCTGGCCGCCGCCGCGCTCGGCTTCCTGGTGTGGAACTGGCATCCGGCGCGCGTCTTCCTGGGCGATGTCGGCAGCGTGCCGCTCGGCTTCGCGCTGGGCTGGCTGCTGCTCCAGCTGGCGCTCGAAGGTGCCTGGGCGGCCGCCCTGATCCTGCCGGCCTATTACTGGGCCGACGCCAGCCTCACCCTGGTGCTGCGGCTTGGCCGCGGCGAGGCGGTGTGGCGGCCGCATCGCAGCCATTTCTATCAACGCGCGGTGCGCCAAGGCCTGAGCCATGCCGACGTCGCGCGCCAGGTAATGGCGGCCAATCTGGTCCTGGTCGCGCTCGCCTGGCTGTCGGTCCAGGTCTCGCCCTGGCTGGCGCTCGTGCTGGCGGGCTTGCCGGTCGGTCGGCTGCTCTGGCGATTCGGCCGCCCTGCGCCCGTACCGTCGCCCGGCTAGGCAAGCCCGCGCCGTGTCCTCGACCTGTCACGGAAGCGGGGCTATGGTCCGCCGCGTTCGCGTCCACCGCACATGCCCCAGAAGCTGCTGATCCCCGTGCTGCCCAGGATCCATCCGGCGCATCTTGCCCTGATCCACGACATCGTCATGGCGGCGGTCGCGTTCGTCGCCGCGGTGCTGGTCCGCATGGGCTTCGAGGCCTTCCTGCAGGTGCCCCAGGTGCTGCTGCTCGGCACCGCGCTGTTCTGCGCCGTCTCGGCGCTGGTGTTCTCGTGGACCGGGCTCTATCGCGGGGTCTGGCGCTACGCGTCGCTCGACGACATCGTCGCGATCGTCAAGGCGGTGACATTGGCGGTGCTCCTGTTCGTCGCCCTGCTGTTCCTGGTCACTCGGCTCGACGCGCTGCCGCGCTCGACGCCGGTCATCGTGTGGTTCGCCCTGATCGCGCTGCTGGCGATCCCGCGCTTCGTCTATCGCGTGCTCAAGGATGGGCATTTCGATCTGCTGCTGCGCCGCACCGCGGAAGCCCGCAAGGTGCCGGTGCTGCTGGTCGGCGCCGGCGACGAGGCCGATCTGTTCATCCGCGAGATGGCGCGCAGCGCGACCGGCAGCTACCGCCCGATCGGCATCGTCGACGACAAGCCGCGCCGGGTCGGGCGCTCGATCCGCGGCGTGCCGGTGCTCGGCGAGATCGAGGACATCCCCGCGCTGGTGCGCCAGCTGGCGCGCAGCCACGTCGCGCCGCAGCGCCTGATCCTGACCAAGGACCGCATCGATGCCGCGCTGGTGCGCCGGCTTTTCGAGATCAGCGAGGCGCTCGCTTTGCCGCTCGCCCGGCTGCCGCGGCTGACCGATTTCCAGCGCGGCGGCGCCGAGCGGATCGACGTGCGGCCGATCGCGATCGAGGATCTGCTCGGCCGGCCGCAGACGCCGCTCGACCGGCCCGCGATGGCGGCGCTGATCGGCGGAAGGCGCGTGCTGGTCACCGGCGCCGGCGGCACGATCGGCGGCGAGCTGGCGCGTCAGGTGGCGGCGCTCGGGCCCGCGTCGCTGGCGCTGCTCGACAGCGCCGAGTTCGCGCTCTACGCGATCGATCTCGAGCTCGCCGAGCAATTCCCCGAGCTGCCGCGGCGCGCCGTGCTGGGCGACGTTCGCGATCGCCGCCAGCTCGCCGCGCTGCTCGGCGAGCTCGAGCCCGAGCTGGTGTTCCACGCCGCCGCGCTGAAGCACGTGCCGATGTCGGAGGCCAATCCCGAGGAGGCGATCCTCACCAACGCGATCGGCACCCGCAACCTGTCCGAGCTGTGCCGCGACGCCGGGGTCGGCGCCATGGTGATGATCTCGACCGACAAGGCGGTCAACCCGACCAGCGTGATGGGCGCGACCAAGCGGCTCGCCGAGGCGTGGTGCCAGACCCTCGATCTGGTCGAGCGCCGGCGGCGCGAGCAGACCGGCCACTTCACGCGCTTCATCACCGTGCGCTTCGGCAACGTGCTGGGCTCGACTGGATCGGTGGTGCCGCTGTTCCAGCGCCAGCTCGCGCGCGGCGGCCCGCTGACCGTCACCCATCCCGAGATCACGCGCTATTTCATGACCGTGCGCGAGGCCGTCGAGCTGGTGCTGCAATCGACCACCTTGGGCATGGCCGACGGCGACGCGGGCGGCCGGATCTACGTGCTCGACATGGGCCAGCCGGTGCGCATCGTCGATCTGGCGCGCCAGATGATCCGGCTCGCCGGCCTGCGCCCCGAGCGCGACATCCAGATCGCCTTCACCGGGCTCAGGCCCGGCGAGAAGCTGCACGAGGAGCTGTTCCACGCCGGCGAGGCGCTGGTCGAGACCGGCGCCTCGGGCATAAGGCTGGCCAACCCGCGCACCTCAGACAGCGCCGTGCTGGCGCGCGCGCTCGACGAGCTCGAGGCGGCGGCGCGCGCCCGCCGCACCGACGATGCGCTCGCGTTGCTCGCCCATCTGGTGCCCGAGTTCACCGGCAATGGGGCCGCCCCGACCCAGCTCACCAGCGGAGTCCAGAATGCAAGATGACGCCCGGATCAAGCCGCAGCGCGCCCTGATCTCGGTTTCCGACAAGACCGGCCTGGTCGAGCTCGCCGCGGGGCTCGCCCGGCACAAGGTCGAGATCCTGTCGACCGGCGGCTCGGCCGCCGCGATCGCGCAGGCGGGCATCAAGGTGGTCGAGGTATCGGCCCATACCGGCTTTCCCGAGATGATGGACGGCAGGGTCAAGACCCTGCACCCGCTGATCCACGGCGGCATCCTGGCGCGCCGCGATTCGCCCGACCATGTCGCGGCGATGGGCGTGCACCGGATCGCGCCGATCGACATCATCGTGGTCAATCTCTACCCGTTCGAAGCGACCGTGGCGCGCGGCGCGCCGTTCGAGGAATGCGTCGAGAACATCGATATCGGCGGCCCGGCGATGATCCGCTCGGCGGCCAAGAATCACGACTTCGTCGCGGTCGTGACCGATCCGGCGGACTATCCGGCGCTGCTCGCCGAGCTCGACGCGGGCGGCACGACACTGGCTTTGCGGCGGCGGCTGGCCGGCGGCGCCTATGCACGCACCGGCTCCTACGACGCCGCGATCGCGGGCTGGTTCAACGACCAGCTCGGCGAGACCGCGCCACGCCATCTGGCGCTCGGTGGCACGCTCGCCCAGACCCTGCGCTACGGCGAGAACCCGCATCAGAGCGCGGCCTTCTATGTCGGCGGCCCGCGCCGGCCCGGCATCGCGACCGCGACCCAGCTCCAAGGCAAGGAGCTGAGCTACAACAATCTGAACGACACCGATGCGGCCTACGAGCTGGTCGCCGAGTTCGCCGAGCCC
>Ga0302326_10032317_pt1 | contig 10428 bp, 10 predicted proteins | sample Palsa_T0_3_FD_202264 | JGI IMG/M metagenome (GOLD analysis project Ga0302326, IMG submission 202264) | Peat permafrost microbial communities from Stordalen Mire near Abisko, Sweden - Palsa_T0_3 | ecosystem: Environmental > Terrestrial > Soil > Palsa > Peat permafrost | place: Sweden: Abisko... | reverse complement strand
AATAAATCGCGTCGCCCAGCACCCGCACCGCCGCGATCGGGTCGATCGCCTGCCAGAACATATGGCTCGGATCCAGATTGCACCCCACCGCCTTGCCCGCGATTGCGCGCAGCTTCAACATCGTCTCCGGACTGTACACCACGAACCCCGGATGCATCTCGATCGCGATCTTCACGCCATGTTCGGCCGCGAACGCGCCGTGCTTCGTCCAGTACGGAGATACCACCTCGTCCCATTGCCACTTGAGCACTTCCAGATAGTCCGGAGGCCACGGGCACGTCACCCAATTGGGCTGTTTCGCCGCCGGCGAATCTCCCGGACAGCCCGAGAAATCCACCACCACAGACACACCGAGCTTCTCCGCCAGCAACACCGTCTTGCGGCTGACTTCCGCGTCGTGCGCCGCGCGCTCCTTATCCGGATGAAGCGCGTTGCCGTGGCAGCTCAACGCGCTGATGGTGAATCCATGCTTGTCCAGCGTCTTCTTAAACGCATCGAGCGACGCCGCGTCATCCAGCATCGTCAGCTTGCAGTGGGCGTCTCCGGGATAGTTGCCCGTGCCCAACTCCACCGTATGGATTCCCTTTGCACTCAACTTCTTCAGGACATCTTCCAACGAAAGCTGCGATAGCAGCGGTGTAAAAACTCCAACTCTCATCCCGTTTCCTCTTTCCGATTATTTCCGTAACATTGCTTGCAGCACCAGATTCATAGCCACCATCACCACCGAGAACACCGGAATCACCAGCAGCGCCTTCTTCAACCGCTTGGTGTCTCCGCCGGCGATTGCGCCGATAATCCGCGAACTCACCGCCAGCCCGGCCCAGCCGCACGTGATCGCAAAACCCATCGCCGTGCTCTTCATCGCCGGGAACGACTTATCCGCCCAGGCGCCTACTATCCCGAGCGTCGTCGGAAACACCGGCGCCATCGCCACGCCCATCATGAACACCAGGATCCACGCCGCCTTGGCGTCGCGGATGGTTAGCACCAGGTAGCTCGTCACCGCCATCAATACCGCCGCCGCCAATGTCACTACTTCCGGCGGTACCGTGATCAACACGGGTGACACCGCCACACGGCCCACCAGCAGACCCAGCGCGAACCCCAGCGACAATACATTCAGCGCGCGCGATTCCGGAATTCCCTGGGCGATCAGATGCTGCACCAGCCAGTTCCAGATTCCCACTTCGCAGCTCACGTAGAGGAACAGCATCAGCCCCAACATCAGCAGAATCGGCTGCCCCAGCAGGGATCCCACATCCGCCAGCACGAAACTCTGCGTCCCTGTCGGGGGCGGAATCGGCGCGACCGCCTGTACCGCCAGCACGATCACCGCCAGTATGCCTGCCGTGTAGCACAGCTTAACGATGTTTCCCTTCAGGAGATTGGCCGCCACGAAAGGCGTCACCATTCCGCCCAACCCGAAAAACAGATTCACCAGGTTCAACGCCGACGACTGGTGCGCCGGCGATACATCGCTCACCAGCGCATTCGCCCCTGTCACCAATACGCCCCCGCCCAGTCCCAGCAGGAACAACAGAGCCGCGATACTACCGAACCCGCCCGCCTTCGGTAGCGATAACAGCGCGATGCCGATCAGCACTAGCCCCAACATCAAGCCCAGCTTCTTGCCTTCGTTGTCGATGAGCGGACCTACTCCTAACGACGCGATCATCAGCCCGAGCGCCTGAGCAAACGCGATCGAGCCGTTCTGTTTCGGCGTCAGATGGAACCGCTCCGAGAGCCCGGGGAGAATCGTGCCCAGCATGGCGGCGATTATTCCATAAACAAAAATTGCCAGTACCGCGGCAAGTATCAACATTTAGCTTTTCCCCTCTTCCGGCGCCGGCACATCTACCCATGCCCGGCTCTTGTGGCTTTCCAGCGCCGCTTGCAGAATCGTCAATTGCCGTAGCCCGTCGCGGAACCGCGGATACTGCGTTTCCCCATCGGTATTCTCCAACGACGCGTAAAACCGCCGGAAATTCTGCTTGAACGTGTCGCCGTAGCCCTCGGCATGCCCGCCGGGCAGCTCCGAATAGGACTGCGCCCCAGGCAGCAGCAGTGACGGGTCTTTTACCAGCAGCTGATTATTGGTGTTCCGATTCCCAATCCAAAGCTCGTTGGGCTTTTCCTGGTCCCACGCCGCTGCCGATTTCGTGCCGTACACTTCAATACTCAGCCGATTCTTGCGGCCGGCCGCAACCTGGCTCACCGTCATCGCCCCACGAGTGCGGTCGCCCATGCGGAAGATCGCCCCGCAGTAATCCTCCGTGGTAACCGGAACTTCCTCGTATTCGTCGGGACGAAGCAATTTGCCCGCGAACGTCTCCACCGTCCCCTTCGGCCGCTTACGCGTCTTGTAGAAAGTCTGAAAGTCCGCGCAGAGAGAAGTTACGCGCTTCCCCGTGACGTGTTCCGTCATGTCGAACCAATGCGAGCCGATGTCCGCCATGGTGCGCGATGCCCCGTGCTCTCCTTCCACGCGCCAGTTGTAATCCGTGTCGTAGAGCAGCCAATCCTGCGAGTACGTTCCCTGCACCACCAGGATGTCTCCCAGTTCGCCGGCCTCGATCAGCCGGCGGATCTGCTGCACCAGCGGATAATATCGCAGGTTGTGATTGAGGCAATCCCGCCGCCCCGATTTGGCCGCCGTTGCCACCAGCTTCTGCCCTTCCTCCACAGACCTGGCCAGCGGCTTCTCGCACACCACGTGTTTGCCGGCCTGTAACGCTTCCGTAGCCATGGGAAAGTGCTGCGAGTTGGGCGCGCAGATATGCACCGCGTCAATCGTAGGATCTTCCAGGATCTTGTGATAATCCGATTCCACCCGCGGCACCGCGAACTGTGCGGCCAGCCGCCGCGCTACGTCGTCCTCCAGACTGGCAAGCGCAACCACCTGCACATTCCCCAGACGGCGGATTGCCTCCAGGTGCACTCGCCCCATGAAACCGGTTCCAAATACGGCAGTCTTCCACTCTTTCATCGTCGATGGCCCTTTCTCAGCCCGCGTACAGCAACATAAATAGTAACGCTAATTCCGGACCAAAATTGTGGTGCGGACGCTGCACTGTGAGCAGGCAGGACACCTCTAACGGCATAGACGAGCTTCCAAAGACTCGGAACTCAAGTCTTTGCCTTTTGCTGCTGTGGCTTGTGTTCGTGATGGACTATTCGGCGCGCAGAGCTTCGACGGGATTTACCGACGCCGCTCGGCGGGCGGGGATGAAACTCGCGAGCAGCGCTGCCACGCCGAGAATTGTGGCCACCGACGCCAAAGTCGCCACGTCCCACGACCGAACCCCAAATAGGAGATCGCGCATCAGCGTAGCGGCGGCTAGCGATGCGGCCAGCCCTATGGCGATTCCTAAGACGATCAGCCAGCCGGCCTCTTTCAGGATGAGCCGGTAGACCGAGCCGGTCTGTGCGCCGAGCGCCATGCGGATGCCTATTTCGCGCGATCGCTGGCTTACCGAGTAGGCGATCACGCCGTACAACCCCACCACGCCGAGCAGCAGCGCGAGAGCGGCGAACCCTCCCACCAGCCACGCCAGCGAGCGATGCGTATACGCCGACGGCGAGTCGTTGATGCGGTCTATCATGGTGGCGCCACCTACGGGGACAATGTTGGGGTCGATTTGCCGAATGGCCGTTCTCAGCGCCGGGAGGAGCGAGTGCTCGTCACGAGACGTGCGCACCACCAGAGCGAAATAGCTATCCGGGCTTTGGGTGTAGGGAATGTAAAGTACCGGCGGGATGGGTGCGTCTAGCGGTCCCTCGCGAATGTCCTCCACAGCGCCAACGATCTCGATGGGGTTGGGTTTTGGTTGAAGGTCGCCGAGCCGAGGGCCAAGGGGATTTTCGTTGGGAAAAAAGTGGCGGACGAACGACTGGTTCACAACGGCGACACGAGGCTTCGATCTATCCTCCGTGTCGTTGAAATAGCGGCCCGCAATCAACTTCGCGCCCAGCGTCTGAAAGTAAGTTGTGCTCACATCCCGCTGGGGCGATTCCTCGTGTTCCCCATGCCATGGCCTACCCATTACGCGGAACCAGGTGGTGTTGCCGTTGCCATCCAACGGCAGCCCGTCGCCCACGAATCCGACCGACTGCACGCCGGGCAGGGTCTCGATGCGGCTCGCGATTTGCCGGACCGCAGCGATCGTCTGGGCGTCGGTTTTGTAGGTGGCTGGCGGCATGGCCACGTTCAGGGTGAGCAGATGGTCGGGAATAACTCCGAGAGAGACATTCAGCAGTCGATAAAGACTCTTTCCCAGCAGGCCCGCTCCCGCTAGCAAGACCACGGCCGTGGCGAGTTCCAGCACCACCATCTTCGAACCGAGCCTTCGCCAGGTAGTTCCCGCCGAGCCGCGGCTGGCTTCCGCCAGGCCGGCGCGCACTTGCGACGACCAGATTCGTCCGCTGGGAGGGATGGAAAGGAGCGCCGCCGAGGCCAGCGCGATGACGGAAGCCAAGGCCAGAACATGGCCGTTCAATCGCATGTCCGACAAGAATGGCAGACCGTCCATCATGTTTTCGGAGATCATGTTCTTGAGGAGCACGATCGCCCAGTGAGCGGATGCCAGGCCCAGCACAGCGCCGGCGGCCGCCAGGACGAAAGCTTCGGTCAGAAACTGGCCCATCAATCGGCCGGAAGACGCGCCGAGCGCGGTGCGAACGGCGATTTCACGGCCCCGGCTCTCGGAGCGGACGAGCTGCAGGCCGGCGACGTTGACGCTGGCGATGAGCAGAAGCAATGCCGCGCCGCTCAACAGCACCAGCAGAATGGGACGAATGTTGCCGACAATTCCTTCGGCAAGCGGCGCGACGTTGGCGCCCTGTCCCGTATTGGAGCCGGGATATTCTTTCTCCAACTGGGCGGCGACGGCGGTGACATTGGCGAGGGCCGTTTGCAGCGAGATGCCATCCTTGAGGCGACCCACACCATACATGCCGTGGCAACTGCGGCGGTTGTCGCACTCATTCGAGGGCTGAAAAGCCATCCAGAATTCGGGCTGGCCGACAGGCGCGAAATGAAACTCGCGCGGCAATACGCCGATGATCGTGAAGGGGTCGCCATCGAGCGTCACTGCCTGTCCAACGATATCGCGCTTTCCGCCATAGCGGTGCTGCCAGGCTGCATAGCTTAGCATGGCGGTGTGCGGCGCGGAGGGTAGGTTGTCGCCGGGGGCGAAGTCGCGGCCGATCGCGGGCGAAACCCCCAGCGTGGGCAGGAATTTGTCAGTTACACGTGCGATATGTACCGGTTGCGGACCGGTCGGAGTACTGAGAGCCCGGCCATTGCCCTGGTAAGCCGCGAATGAGGTGAAGACTACGTTGCGCTTCTCCCAATCGACGTAATCGGGGTACGAAAGATTGCAGTAGGTGCAAAACGGCAGCTTTTCGAAGACTCCCAGCAGACGCGCTGGATCGCGATAGGGCAGTGGTTTGATTAGCGCGGCGTCCACGAAGGCAAATATCGAGACGCTGGCGCACATACCGAGGGCGAGCACGAAAATCGCCGTGAAAGTAAATCCCACATTCTTGCGTAATTGCCGCAGGGAGTAGCGAAAATCCCGTTGCAGGCTATCGATGAAGTTGAATCCGCGCATATCGCGACACTCCTCTTTTCGTTGGGTGAGGCCGGCGATCTCACGCAGGGCGGCCGAGCGCGCCTGGTTGCGGCTCATACCGGCGGCCACGTGTTCCTCGATCTGCCGGTCCAGGTGATACTGCAATTCTTCGTCGAGTTCCTGGTCGACCACCGGGCGCGAAAAGAGCGACCTTAGGCGAAGGCGAACGATGCTGGGCAGGCGCATAGACGATCCTTATACGGCGCGGACAATCGTCGAAATGGCGACCGACAAGCGTTCCCATTGGGCCGATTCCTGCTCGAGGACTTTACGCCCGTCCCTGGTCAGACTGTAATATTTGGCGCGGCGGTTATTCTCACTCACCGCCCATTCCGCGCCGACCCAGCCGTTTTGTTCAAGCTTGTGCAGGCATGGATAGAGCGCACCCTGGCCCACTTGGAGCACATCGCCGGACATCTGGCGAATGCGCTGGGCGATGGCCCATCCGTGCATGGGTTCGAGCGCGATTACTTTCAGGACAAGCATGTCCAGGGTGCCTTGCACCAGGTCTGTCGGCTTGCTCAGGCGATCTCCTCTCAGTAACTGACAACAGAATATACAGAGAAGGACGACGGCGTCAATATTCGGTTAGCAGGTTTATTGGGCGAGGACGTTTTGGATGCCGGTGATGGAGGGGGGCGGGACTGTTGGCGGCCACCGCCTTATGCATGTAGGCCAGCCGTCGATGCGGTCTATCAGGGTGGCCCGACAAAGACCTACCTACTGGAATCTTTTACATACCTGGCGGTACACGGGCCGCTTGAGCCTCCGAACTCCTGAGGTCGTGGAATTTGCCATGGGCCCTTAAACCGCTTGCTCACGCGCGCGGCTCGGAAACGCTGTGCGGCGGCCGAACCGCGACCGCCAGGGAGTGGTCCCGAACGCGAAATGGGCTCAGGACATTTTCCTGCGCCACCCCCAAATCGCGGGGACGACATCAGGAGTTCTGCGCCTCCTCGCGGCTTGGGCGCACGCGCTAGCTGTTCGTGGCCGTAATTCCGGCACTGGCGAGCGTATTGGTGATGATCGACATCGGATTCAGCGACTCGTTTTGGGTGGCGTTGGACTCGAAGGCCGCCAGCAACTGTTGGAGCGGGCTGGTGGAAGAGGAGGTCGAGGCGCTCGAGGTGCTGGAACTGCTGCTGGAACTGGAGTCTGTGCTGGAGTCGGTCGAAGATGCGTGATGGCCGTGATGGTGATGATGGCCTCCGCCGAGGGCCTGCGCCAGATCCGAGATATTGGGAAGCTGGCCGCTTTGCGATGCAGTGGTGAAATCCGTGGCGAGCTGCGTGAGCTGAGTGGCCGCGGACGTATTCCCATCGGCGGTCGCGGTCTTCGCCGCGCTTTGCAGATTGGTGGCGATCTGCTGCGTAACCTGCTGATATTCGGTCGGGTTTGACTGCTGCAGCTGTTGCAGCGTGCTCATCAACTGGGCGAACGGTGAAAGCTGGCCGCTGTCGGACTGCTGTCCCGAGGTTCCGCTCACGCTGGTGGATGAAGCGTTGCCGGCCGATCCGGTTCCCTGAAGAACGGAGCCGAGAATCGACTGAAGATAACTATTAGAGAGGGTATTGATTGAGTTCGTGCTCATGCGTGACATATCGGCAATTTTCCCACCGTCTTCTAGTAAGCGTAAACCATTGAAACGTCGAGACGTTCGAAGCCGGACTACCGTCAATTTTTTGGCGGGGCGGCAGATTTTTGGCTACCGATCTGTGCTCTTTCGCCGGTTGGCTAGCCGTCTGCACTACGCCGTCATAGGAAGGAGACGAATATGGATTGGGGGCAGATCAAAACCAAATGGCCGCAGATGCGCGGGCAACTGCGTCACCGCTGGGGCCGTCTAACGGAAGACGACCTGGACGTGATCGACGGCGAACGGGATATCTTCATCGGTCGGGTGCAGGAACGTTACAGCATCGACCGGGAAGAGGCACAACGGCGGATTGAGGAATGGATGCACACACTGAGTGAGGAGAAGATCCTCACCGGACGGGCATAGTAGCAAAACAGAATCTGATCGGTGCCCTAGTGGGTTTGGGCATTGCGGAATACGAGGCAAAACGTTACGAGGGCATGATCAAAGGGGGCGAATTTTGCTCTCTGTCCATTGCGATAGCTCAGACTGGGTGGATCGTGCTAAGACACTGCTCGAGAGAACGGGCGCGGCCACGATGTTTTCATCGAAGGGTGAAGCATCGGCCGATTACGTGGCGACCGATAAGCCTCGCGTTCGCACCGGCAGCGGCGGACTCTAGGGAAGCTCTGCGGCTTGCGGGCACACCGGTAGGCCGTGAGGTGTCCTCTGTGTCCTCCGTGCCTCTGTGAGAAATCTTAAAGATAAGTCTCACAGACCAGCTTGGGCGAGCTTTGCTCGCCTGGACAAGCTAAAGCTTATCCCACAATGGGGTGAGTCGCTCTACTAGCGATTCACCTTCCCCCTCAATCCTTCATCTACCGTAATCGCGTTGTCCTCAAGCGTTGTGCCCGTAGCGCGTTGCAACTGCACTCGTGCTTTCGCATAGACGTCGCGAGCCGCCACTTCCGTGGAGCGGGCCTGGGCTACATAACTCTGATACTGCATCACCAGAAAAGTGGTCGACAGCCCTACGCTGTATTTCTCTAGCTCGATTGCCAACGACTGCTCCTGCAAGGTTCGCGCTTCCACCGCGGCGTCGTACGCGGCGCGCGCCTGGGCCAACGCCACAATAGAACTTTCCACCTCCAGACGGATCTGGTTCTCCAGCTGTTGCCGTCGGATATCCCACTGCTTGATCTGCATCTCGTCGCGCGCCACATCGGCCTGCGCCACTCGATTGCGCAGCGGCAAGCTTAGCTGTACGCCCAGGCTGTACGTAGGAAATTTTGCGCTGAAGATCTGCGCGAGGTCGGTATTGAATCCGCCGATCGAGCTGGGCGGAGGAATCCCCCGTGGAATGATCGACGTGTCGGGAAGGGGATTCGGCTGGCCCGCCATGGCGGAGTTATAGCCCATCGCCACTAAATCGAGTTCCGGCAGCAGTTGATTGCGCGATCCTTCCAGCGCGATGTGCGAGTTCTGAATTTGCAGGCGCGCTTCCTCCATTTCGGGGCGTCCGCGGAGAGCCTGAGTCACCAGGTCAGCGCTTACCACCTCGGGTTCCTCGGCCGGTACTTCAATCGGGGTTGTGGTCTGCAAGTGCGCGGCGCGAATCATCGGATCGGCGGTGCCGCGGCGTGTCAATACGGTTTTGAGAATCAATTCCTGCTGGCGGAAGTTGCCACGGGAATTCGCCAGATCCTGCCGCGCGGCGGCCACCTCAGCCTGTGCGCGAGTCAGTTCCACCGGAGCGAGTGTACCCTGATCCACCTGCACCTTGTTGTCTTGGTAAAGACGTTCGGCCAACGCCAGAGTTTCCTCTTTCACCTTGACGTCTTCGCCTAAACTCACGAGATCGTCATAGATGCGGATCACGCCCGCAACGGTCACGATCAATTGCTGCCGAAAGACCTCGTCAGTAGTCTTCTGATTGTTCTTAGCGATGCGAATAAAGCGGCGATTGACAGCCGGTCCGAAGCCGCGGAGCAGGGGCTGCGTGAAGTTCAGATTCAGATTCGAGTTCGTGTAGGGATTCAAGGTGTCGACAATGGCATTGGTCCGTTGGCTGGTTCCTGTGAAGCCGGTACTCAACTGCGCGCCGCTGCTAAAACCCTTGGTCAGCCCGATATTGCCGGTGAGAATGCTTTGCGAAAGTATGTTCGTGCCGCTCTCCGCGCTGGTGACTTCCGGAATTTTCTGATGCTCCCACGTGAAGCTGGCATTGATTACCGGATCGAACTGCGGAATGGGCGGACCTTGCGAGAGCGCCGCCGCGCCGGTGATATCGATGCCGCTTTGGGTTGGCGTGATCGCGCCTAAAACTGTCAGGTTCGATTGCACGGAAGTCCCCGGCAGGCTGCCGCTGGCGGCGGCGTTCAGCAGCGGACTGGCCGGGCCGCCGATGCCCGGCGCAATCTCCTCCACGGTGAGCGAAATTCCGCGCAATGTGCCGCCACCTTCGGCGCGAAGGACGTCGGTCGCGCTGATCGGGAGGGCGAAACGCTCGAACTCCACGTCGAGATTGTTCTCGATTGCCAGCGCGATGGCGTCGGGCAACGACACGTAGAGTGTGCCGGCGCGCAGCAGGCTTTCGATCCTGGGCGAGTTATTGAAATTCACCGACGGAACTCGCGGCGGGATGTAGGGAGTGGTCAGCCAGGCGAACCTGTGGCCCTCCTGAGCGAGAGCCGCGGAGCAGAGCAGCGTGAGTATGGCGGCCGTCCTCACTTCTTGTCTCCCTTGCCGTTTTTCCCCGTCGACTTGCCGTTTCTCTGGCCGCCCTGCTGTTTCTGCTGCGATCCGATCGTGGGCGCGGCCATACTCGGCGACCCGATTCCTCCTGCCTGTCCCTGCATTTGGCCTTGACTCTGCGGGGCTCCCTCACCTTGCACCGGTGGGGCGGCCCGCGGCAGGACGAACGCCCCTTCCCGCGTTTCGTCCCCCGGATTTACGATGACGGTCTCACCCGCTTGCAGTCCTGCTGAAATCTCAGTTTCGGTGCCATAATCGCGCCCCACCTGCACAGTGCGAACGGCAATCTTCTTGGCCTGTGCGATTTCCTGTTCGGTCTTCTTGCGCTGCTGCTCGGCCTCCTTTCCCGACAGCTTTTTCTTGGGCTGAAGCCGCTGTTCTAGTTGTTTCCGATCGTCCGGCGTGAGATCTTGCAGGATCGCGACTTCGAGTCCGTTCGAAGTCGCTATCACGGCATCGCCA
>Ga0302326_10032316_pt1 | contig 10428 bp, 10 predicted proteins | sample Palsa_T0_3_FD_202264 | JGI IMG/M metagenome (GOLD analysis project Ga0302326, IMG submission 202264) | Peat permafrost microbial communities from Stordalen Mire near Abisko, Sweden - Palsa_T0_3 | ecosystem: Environmental > Terrestrial > Soil > Palsa > Peat permafrost | place: Sweden: Abisko... | reverse complement strand
TGCTCCCGTTGCATCCCTCCATGGAGCTCGACGTCCGGGGCCACAGCTTCTTGCTCGGGTCGCACACGATCACCTATTCGTTCGTGCAACTCAAGGGCATGGTCAATGTCCTGCACGGTGGCGAGGGCATGTTCATGGACCGCTTCGTCACCGCCGGCGAGCCGGGGATCTTGCTGCTGCACGGCTACGGCAACGTGTTTGAGCGGGTCCTCGGGGATGGCGAGAAGATCCTCGTCGAGCCGGGCGGCTTCCTCTACAAGGACTCGTCGGTGCAGATGAACGTCAAGCAGCAAGACGTCAAGACCGGCATGATGCGCAAGGGCATGTATCTGGCTGAGATGGTCGGCCCGGGCCGGGTCGGCATCCAGTCCATGTACGTTCACCACGGCGAGTGACGGCCATGTCCACGACGACAGCCACCTATACCTGCCGGTACTGCCGGATGGGCAGCGACGGGTCGGGCACGTCCTGCCCCTTCTGCGGCGCGCCGGTCAACATCAAGGACAGGGTTACCGACTCCGGATGGGAGGAGCAGCCGCCCATCAAGGACATGGCCAAGATCCAGATGGGCCAGTCCAGCTGCCAGGTGTCGGGCAAGTACGTGCCCGTTGCCGATATGGGCCTGGCCGGCGAGGACTCGGTCTACTTCTCCCACCACGTCCTGTTGTGGGCCGAGCCGTCGGTCCAGATGACCACCATGCCCATGAAGGGAGCGTGGAACCGCAGCTTCGCCGGCATGCCGCTCGTCATGATGCAGGCCAAGGGTCCCGGTCACATCGCCTTCAGTCACGACGATCCCGGCGAGACGCTGGCCGTGCCGCTCCAGCACGGGCAGGCCATCGACGTCCACGAGCATCGCTTCCTCGTTGCCACGGGGAATGTGACCTATGACTGGTTCCAGTCCGGTATCTGGTACACGACCCAAAACGGCGACGACACCGAATACCACTTCCCGCTGGGTCAGTTCCTGGACCGCTACGTGGCTCAGGGCGGGCCCGGTCTGCTGTTGCTGCACTCGCCCGGCAACGTCTTTGTGCGCGATCTCCAAGAGGGCCAGGCCATCTGCATCCAGCCGAGCTCGCTCGTCTACAAGGACCCGTCGGTCGGCATGCAACTGCACATCGAGTATCCGGCCGGCGGTCTGTTCGGCAGCTACAACAACCGCACCGTGTGGCTCCGCATGTGGGGACCGGGGCGGGTGGCGATCCAGTCGGTCTTCGAGCCGCCCGAGTCGCCCAACAACATCACCAACCATTCGAGGGCCACGACCCAACGCTGGGGCTGAGCATCCCACCCGACCAGCGCCCGGTGCCTGGTCTGGAGGTCCGCGGCCTCGACGTCGCCTACGGGCGCCGCCAGGTCCTGTCCCACGTTGACCTCGACGTTGCCTCCGGCCAAGTCGTCGCCCTGCTTGGCAACAACGGCGCCGGTAAGACAACCGTGCTGCGAGCCGTCTCCGGTCTGACGCCGGCGTCAGGCGGCAGGATCCGCTTCGGAGGCGTTGACGTCACGGCTTCCGACACGAGGGCCCGGTTTGATCGCGGCATCGTGCAGATGCCCGCCGGGCGTGCCGTCTTCCCAAGCATGACGGTCCTCGACAACCTGCTGGTCGGGTGCCACCGATTTGCCTGGGAACGGGAGCGGGTCGGGTCGCGACTGGAGGCGGTCGTGTCTCTCTTCCCACGACTGGGTGAGCGCCTCGACCAACGGGCCGCGACGCTGTCCGGTGGCGAGCAGCACATGCTGGCTCTCGCCAAGGCTCTCCTCCCGGAGCCCAAGCTCCTCCTCATCGACGAGCTGTCCCTCGGTCTCGCGCACAGTGTGGTGGCCGAGCTTCTCCGGGTCATCGCTGCCCTCGCCCGGGCGGGCACGTCCGTCGTCATGGTCGAGCAGTCGGCCACGTTGGCGCTGTCGATCGCCGGGCACGCCGTGTGGCTGGAGAAGGGTGAGGTGAGCTTCGCCGGTACGCCAGCCGATCTGCTCGCCCGCCGGGATTTGACCGGCGTCCCCGCCCGCCCTTGAGGCGTCGCCCCTGAGGCGTCGCCGCTGACGCGGCGCCGCTTAGCCGTCGCCCCTGAGGCGTCGCCCGTGACGCGGTGCAGGGTGCCTATTTGGACGACGCCGAGCCGGACGCCGGACCGGCCACGCGGCGCTGCCGACCTTGGCTGAATCGGCGACGGGGCCGCGGCGCCTCGTGAACCGAAGGGGCTGCTGCCTCGGCGCCACCCAGGCCACCGACCCAGGATGCGAAGAGGGCGGCGTAGCGGCCCTCGTGAGCGACCAGCTCGTCGTGGGTGCCGATCTCGATGATGCCCCCTGCGTCGACGACAGCCACGCGGTCGGCGCGCTGGGCGGTGGACAACCGGTGGGCGACGACGATGACCGTGCGACCGGCCATGAGCGCCTCGACGGCCTGCTCGACCTCTACTTCGGTGCCCGGGTCGAGGCTGGAGGTGGCTTCGTCGAGGATGAGGACGCGGGGATCCGAGAGGAAGGCCCGGGCGAGGGAGACGAGCTGGCGCTCGCCGGCCGACAGGCGCGTCCCGCGCTCGCTGACCTCGGTGTTGAGACCCTCGGGCAGACAGGCGAAGCGGTCATAGGCGCCCAAGGCCTGGAGGGCGGCCGCGACATCGTCGTCGCTGGCATCGGCTCGTCCGAGACGAACATTGTCGGCGATGCTGCCGCCGAAGAGATGGCCTTCTTGCGGGACGACCACGATCTGGCGGCGGAGGGAGGCGAGCGTGGCGTCGCGCAGGTCGGTCTCGCCCAGGCTGACGCGCCCGGTCAGGGGGTCATAGAAACGGGCGACCAACTTGGCCAGCGTCGACTTGCCGGCGCCCGTGGGGCCGACGAGGGCGAGGCGCTCGCCGGGGGCGATGGTCACGCTGACGTCGCTCAGGACCGGAGGTAGATCCGGTCCGTAGGAGAAGCTGACGTGGTCCAGCACGACTGCCCCTCCAGGAGGCAGGTCGACGGCACCGGGGCGCTCCTGGATGGGCGAGACCGTGTCGAGCAGCCCGTAGACCTTGTTGAGGCCGGCCCCTGCCTGTTGCACGAGGTTGAAGAGCTGGGAGATCTGGTTGATGGGCTCAAACAGGTTGGTCAGGAAGAGCATGAAGGTGCCGATGGTGCCGACCGGGATGCTGCCCTGATGCACGAGGATCCCACCCACACCGACGACGACGGCGGCGGTCAGGACGCCTGAGCCTTCGACAACCGGGAAGTAGTAGCAGGAGATCCGCGTGGCTGAGATGTTGGCGTCGCGCTGAGCCCGGTTGCGCTGGCTGAAGCGCCGGACGACGGCGTCCTCGCGGGTGAAGGCCTGGACGACGCGCACGCCCGACAGGCCCTCCTGGAGGCTCGACAGGGTCTGGCCCACCGTGTCACGGACGTGGAGGTAGGCCTGGTTGGAGTGGCGGCGAAACCACACGCTGGCGATGGCGACACCCGGCACGGCCAGCAGGCAGAAGGCCGCCAGCATCCACGACAGCCAGATCATGACGGCGACGGTGAACACGAAGAGCAGGCCGTTGGTCACGAAGATGACCAGTCCCTGCTGGACCAGGTCCTCCATGGTGTCGATGTCCGACGTCATGCGGGAGACGAGGCGCCCCGTCTGCTCGGTGTCGAAGAACCCGAGCGACATGCCCAGAAGGTGGTCGAACACCCGTCGCCGCATGTCCCGCAGGAACTTCTCGCCGATGCGCGTGACGATGCGGATCTGCGCCCGGGAGAGGATCCACGCCAGGACCGACACGACGCCCACCACGATGGCCACCCGGTCGATGTAGCCACCGACGCCGTGGTGGGGTTTGGTCGACGTGACGCGGTCGATCACCCAGCCGAAGAGGACGGGCGGGGCGATCAGGCAGGCGGTGGCGCCGACCATCACCACAAGGCCAAGGATCATCTCGGCCTGGTAGGGCCTCAAAAACCGCAGCACCCGCCGCACGACCAGGGCGGCGGCCTCCCGGTCGAGGCGGTCGGCCTCGTCGATCGGATCGGCCGGACGCAGCTGGCCCATCAGTCGGCCCCGGCGAGGGCGTCGGCTGGATCGGCCCGGGCCAGGACCTCCCGGTAGGCGGCGGAGGTAGCGAGCAGCTCCTCGTGCGTCCCTTGGACGACGACGCGGCCCTCGCGCAGGAGTACCACCCGATCCGCGAGGGCGATGGTCGCCGGCCGGTGGGCGATGACGATGGTCGTCCGTCCGGCCATCACCTGCTGGAGCGCCCCCCGAATCTCGTGCTCCTTGGTCGGGTCCACCGCGCTGGTCGCGTCGTCGAGGATCAGGACGCGCGGATTGGCGATGATGGCGCGGGCGAGGGCGAGCCGTTGACGCTGGCCACCGGACAGGCTGAAGCCCCGCTCCCCGATGATGGTGTTGTAGCCATCCTCCAGCTCGACGATGAACTCGTGGGCGCCGGCCAGACGGGCCGCCTGCTCGACCTCGTCATCGCTGGCCTCGGGATCGGCGAATGCGATGTTGTCGCGCACGGTGTCGGTGAAGAGGAACGTGTCCTCGAAGACCATGCTGACCGCCCGGCGCAACTCCCGCAGACGGAGGTCGCGCAGGTCGACACCGTCGAGGGTGATGCGGCCGGCGGTGACGTCGTAGAAGCGCGGGAGCAGCTTGGCGACGGTGGTCTTGCCGCTGCCGGTGGCGCCGACCAGTGCGACCGCTTCGCCGGGTTGGATCACGAGGTCGAAGCCGTTGAGTACCGATGCGACCGCCGCCGCGTCGTACCGGAATGACACGTCCTCGAAAACGACCTCGCCCCCGCCGGGGGGCAGTTTGACCGGAACGGCGGCGTCGATGATGGCCGGCTCGGTCTCGAGGATCTGGTCGATGCGCTCGGCGGCCGCAACGGCTCGCTGAGCCTGGGCGACGAGCTGTCCGGTCAGGCGCAGCGGGTTGATCAGGAGCAGGACATAGAGATAGAAGGCGGTGAAGGCGCCGATGCTCAGATGGTGCGACAGGGCCTGATGACCGCCATACCAGACGACGGCCGTCACCCCGACCGCCGGGATGAAGTCCAGCACGGGCAGGTAGTTGGCCCGCACCCGCACCACCTGGAGTGCCCGGCCGTAGACGGCGTCGGCTCGCTGTCGCATTCGACTGGCGAAGATGGGCTCGGCGCCGAAACCCTTGACGACGCGCACGCCGCTGACCGTCTCCTCGGCCAGGACGGAAAGCTCGGCCAGCTCGGTCTGGAGTCCGAGCGACGCCGGATGGATGCGGGCCGAGAACTGTTTGGCGACGATGTTGAGAAGGGGCAGGGCGACGAGCGTGAGAAGGGCGAGGCGCCAGGTGATGATGAGCAGGATCACGGCCACGCCCGAGACGATGGTCACGTTGGCCACGCTGATGGGCAGCATGATCATCAGGCCGTTGACCTGCTGGAGATCAGAGGCGGAGCGGGCGAGCAGCTGGCCGGTCTGGGAGCGGTCGTGAAAGGAGAAGTGGAGGCGCTGGAGGTGGGCGAAGAGTCGCTCCCGCAGGTCGGTCTCGACCCGAAAGGCCATGCTGAATGCCTGGAACCGGCGCAGGCCGGTCGTCACGGCCTGTACCGCCCCCGTCCCGACGAGAGCGAGCGACCACCACAGCAAAGCGCCGTGCTGGGAGCTGCTGACGCCCCGGTTGATGGCCTCCAGGGCCAGAAGGGGCACCGCCACCTTGGCGATCGTCCAGATGAGCCCGGAAATGCTCCCCTTGATCATGGCCCGACGCTCGGCCCGCAAGGAGGCCCGCAACAGGCGCCAGCCCGCGCGTCTCCCCGCGTCACTTTCTGACATGGCCGGGAGGCTACCGGATCGTCCCGCGTTACCGTCCGGCATTGCCGCGCCTCCAGAGCCGCAAGCATCACCCCCGGGCGCCCAGGCGAATGGTTCAATCGGTGGCTATGACGCACACCGAGGTCGATCTGGTCGGCCGGGTCGCATTGGCCTTCGTGCTGTCGTTCGTCATCGGTTTCGAGCGCGAGCTGCGGGGGTCGGCCGCGGGTGACCGCACCTACGCTCTTGTCGGCCTGGGGGCGGCCGCAGTGACGGCGGTGACCCAGCACATCGCGCCGCAAGCCATCGGGGGCGTCGTGACGGGCGTGGGGTTCATCGGCGCCGGCCTCGTCTGGAGAGAGGGCACCAAGAGCATCCGGGGCATGACCTCGGCGGCGGGCATTTTCGTGGTGGCCGGTCTCGGCGTGGTGGCGGGGAGCGGGCACTGGCTCCTCGCCTTGGTGATGAGTGTGCTTGTGCTCGTGGACCTGGAGTTGCGCAACATTCCACTGCTCCGGATGCTCGACGCCCGTCGCTATGGCGGCAATCTTCGAGACGATATGGCGCCGCCGATGATGACCAAGTCCGACCAGGAGGACCCGCCGGCGACGGGAGGGTCCGCGTCCTAGCCCCGGTCCTCCCCTAGCGTCGTTGTCCTTCCCAACGCATAGGAGGCGGGAGATGACCAAAACCGAGTTGCTGGCGGCAGTCGCCACCCACGCAGGTGTGGATCAAGCGACGGCCGAGAAGGTGATCGGCGCGCTGTTTGAGACCGTGACCGCAGTGGCAAAAGCCCAGGACAAAGTGGCATGGCCAGGCTTCGGCGCCTTCAGCGGCGCCAGCAAGCCGGCGCGCGAGGGCCGCAACCCGGCGACGGGCGCCACCATCCAGATCCCCGCCTCGAAGGTCTGCAAGTTCAGCGCCGCCTCCGGCCTCAAGTCGGCCCTCAACAGCTGATCCCCGAGGCCCGGCCCGGCGCGGCCCGGCCGCCGTCAGGCAGTCAGTCGGCTTATGGCATGGGGACGGGGCCGACTCGCCGCAGGTGGTAGGGCGTGATCGAGTCGTGGAACCCGCGAAGCTCGCGGGCCGGGAGAAGCTCGGTCTCGAAGGACTCGGCTTCGAGAAGGTCGGCGAACTCCGGTGACACCATGATCGTGGCCGGCTCGGCCTCGGCGACGAGGCGGGCAGCCAGGTTGACGGCGGCGCCGAAGTAGTCGCCGTCCTGGGCCAGCACCTCTCCGTAGGCCGCACCGGCCCGAACCCGAAACTCGCCGAACGCCTCGGTACGCCCCACCAAGGTGGTCAAGATGTCGGCCAGGACGGCGGGGCGGGCGGCGACGATCATGGCGGCGTCGCCCAGAAACTTGACGACGCGTCCGTCCAGGTCCTGGGCCAGCTCATACACGCGCGCTTCGAGCTCGCTCAGCCAGACCGCGAGCGTGTCGGCGCCCACGGTCTGGGAGAGGGCGGTGAAGCCGCACAGGTCCACGAAGCCAACGGCCTGACGAACGAGGCGTCGGCTGGCGAGGTCTGCGCTCATGGCTTGCTCAGCCCGACGGCTGGCGTTCTCGAGATGATGCCGATGCATCATGTCGAGCAGGCCCCCGATCTGGGGGACCACCTTCGCCGCTGCCGCCCAACTGCGACCGGTGACGGCCTCGCTTCCGCTCTCGTCGAGCGACAGGTTCTCGACGATGGGGCGGGTGGCGTCGACCTCGGCGTGGGCGATCCGATCCATGGCCGCCGAGTAGGTGCGCGCCATCGACAACATGGCTTCGTCGCCCCACGCAGCTCGCATGCCGAGGCAGACGGGGAGGGCACTGACGTCGGCGGGCGACGCGATCGCGGTGTCGAGGCCGACGTCGCGCAGACCGAGGGCCCGCCACAGCTGATGGATCAGGGCCGGCTCCGTCGTCAGGAGGTCGGCCACCTCCCGAAGCGTGTAGGTGTCCCGACCGGGGCGCAGGACGCGGTCGCCGGCCAGGGCAAACAGGCGGCCCCGAGCGTCAGCCCGAAGCATCTCCTCGATGGTGCACCCGTCGCCGATCAGCTCGCCCAACAGTTGGAGCCGATCCCGAGCGGTGGGGGTGTCGGGGTCGTACAGCCCGGCTTCGATCAGAGTCGCCAGCTGCTGTGGCGTGTCGGTGCCTAGCTCTGCGGCCTCGTCGAAGATGGGCATCTCACCCCTTCAACAACTCATCGACCGTCATCGTTCCCGGCTGCTGGCCCTCCCGTGCCATCCGGTTGACCGCTCGCCGGAGCGCCTCGTTGATCGGGGTCGGCACGCCGTGCAGACGCCCGAGCACGACGATCTCTCCGTTGAGCCAGTCGGCCTCGACGTTGCCGGTGCCGCGAGCGAGGCTCTGCCACGACGACCCGCCCGGCCGGCGGCGCCCCTCTATCGGCCGCAGCGGCGGCATGGCCTTGCGCCGCTCTCGATCCTCCTCCTCCGACGCCCACGCGATCCCCGCCGCTCGGTAGCAGGCGATCGCCTCCTCCCGCGCCCGCCCGTGCAGGGCGGCCGACTCCGGCCCCGCCTCGCACGCCGCATTGATGGCATTGCCGATGTTGCTCAGCAGCTTCGTGTACTTCCAGCGCATCGTCGTCTCGCTGATGCGTACGTCGAATGTGGCCGCTTCGAGATCGACCGCCATCTGCTCATCAACGGCGTCGATGCCCGACGGGTACCGTCCCAGCTCGAGGAGACCAGTGACAGAACCGGTGGGAATCTCGACCACGCCAGGCTCGAGGTGGGTGGCCGGCACCATGACGCAACAGGCGTGAACCTGTGCGAACCATCGGAGGGCCAAGCCCTCGTTGGCTACCCCGTTTTGGGCGCACACGACGGCGATGCCGGGATCGGCCACGGCCGCGAGTCGCTCGAGGGCGGCGATGGTGTGCTGGCTCTTCATGGCCATCACCACGACGTCGCCCGGTCCGGGCTTGGCGTCGGCGGGGTCGCCGACGGCGGATACGGCGACGGTGACGGCTCCGTCGGGCGTGAGCATGGTCAGGCCGTCGCTGACCATGGCGTCGAGGTGGGGGCCGCGAGCTATCAGGACGACGTCACGACCGGCCTCGACAAGACGGCCCCCCATGGCCCCACCCACGGCGCCAGCCCCGTAGACGATGTAGCGCACCCTCCCAGCCTCACACATCGGTGGGCGAAGTCCCGACGGCGCCCATCGGCTCGCCTGGCTCAGCTGATCTCGGCCCGCCACCCAGCCGGATCCATCGCCAGCCGGTGGCGCGGCCCTGGCGAGGAGAGGTCACCCCCATCCCATGCCGCGTCGCCCTCCCACACGCACGTCGGAACGCCCTCATCCAAGCGGACCTGCGTTGTGTAGCGCGGGATCGGGGTCGCCCGGGCCGCCGCCAGCGCCGCCGCGACGGATCCGGCCTCGCCCAGACGTCGCAGGGTCATCCACGTAGGAGGGGCCAGCTCGTACTCGCCGAGGTCGCGCCGGGCTATGGCGTCTGCGGGAGAGAGCCAGCCGTGATCGTGGATCTCGCCCATGTCGATGACCACGTCGACGGGGCCGACGACCGGCGCCAGATAAAACCACGTGACGAAACGTCGAGGCGCGTCCTGCGGCGGCGTCCAGTGGGCGAACGGCACCAGCGTCGCCGGGTCGAGCAGGAGGGCGGCCTCTTCCATCGCCTCGCGCACGGCGGCCCGCCGGGCCGGCCCGTCGGTGGTGGCCTCCTCCCCCGCCAGCACGTCCTCGGCGTCCACCCGACCACCCGGGAACACCCACATTCCGCCGAACGCCAGCCTCGAGTTCTTGCGCAGCATGAGGACTTCCAAGCCACCGGCGCCGGGCAGGTCCCGCAAGGGGACAACGGTGGCTGCCGGCACGTCGGGCACCCACTCCGACTCGGTCATCGGTTCCGACGCTACCGTGACCGTCCGTGTCCGGTCCGGCCGTCCTCCTGCTGCACGGCTTCTCGTCGTCGGCCGAATCGTCCTGGGCCCGGAACGGCTGGCTCGATCTGCTCGCCGACACCGATCGGGTCGTCATCGCGCCTGACCTGCTCGGTCACGGCCAGGCTGACAAGCCCCACGACCCCGCCGCCTACGACACCATGGAGGCGGCGGTGCTCGGACTTGTCGATGGCGTTGGCCCCGTGGACGCCATCGGCTTCAGCATGGGCGCCCGGATCGTCCTCGCCATCGAGGCCCACCATCCCGGAACGTTCGGTCGCATCGTCGCCGGTGGCATCGGCGCCAATCTCTTCGCCGGCGGCTCGTCGGAGGCCATGGCGGTTGCCATCGAGACCGGCGCCGAGACCCTTGACCCCCTGGCTCGGGCGTTCGTCACCGTGGCGGCGACGCCCCCCAACGATCCGCTCGCCCTGGCCGCTTGCCTGCGGCGGCAGTCACCGGCCCTCGGGGTCGCTGAGCTGGCGGCGGTCCGATGCCCCGTCCTCGTCGTCGTCGGGGATCGCGACGTGCTGGCCATGCCGCCCGATGCGCTCGTCGCCGCGCTCCCTGATGGGACGCTCGAGATGGTGAAGGGCGCCGACCACCTGGGGACCATGAAGGGGTTTGGTTTCCTCGACGCCGCCCTCGGTTTCCTCGACGCCCTCCCCAGCTAGGCCGGCCAGCCAGCCACCGGCGGGGTCGCCCCCGCCCCTCATGTCACACTCCCGCGC
>Ga0302326_10032313_pt1 | contig 10429 bp, 8 predicted proteins | sample Palsa_T0_3_FD_202264 | JGI IMG/M metagenome (GOLD analysis project Ga0302326, IMG submission 202264) | Peat permafrost microbial communities from Stordalen Mire near Abisko, Sweden - Palsa_T0_3 | ecosystem: Environmental > Terrestrial > Soil > Palsa > Peat permafrost | place: Sweden: Abisko... | reverse complement strand
CCGCGCGCTGATCGTGCGCCCGAGTTCACCCAGCTCGACGTCGAGATGACGTTCGTCGAGGAAGACGACGTCATGGAGATGATGGAAGGCTGCGTGCGCGACGTTTGGCAAACCGCGCTCGGGGTCAGCATCGCGCCGCGCATCGAGCGGCTGACGTACGAAGATGCGATCCGGCGATTTGGCTCCGACAAGCCCGACATGCGCTTTGGGCTCGAACTCGTCGACGTCGGTCCGACGTTCGCGCGGCTCGAATTTCCGGCGTTCAAGGCGCTCGCGGCCGGCCCGGACAACCGGATCGTCGCACTCCGCTATCCGGGCGGAGCGGCGCTGTCGCGGCGCGAGTTCGACGCGCTGGCCGAGGCGGCGCGCGGTTTCGGCGCGTCGGGCCTGCCATACATCACGCTGACGGCCGACGGCGTAAAGGGCTCGATCGTGAAATTCGTCCCGCCCGAAGTCGTCGCCGAACTCGCGCGCGCGGCGGGCGCACAGACCGGTGACGCACTGGTGTTCGTGGGCGAGACGTACGCGCTCGCGAGCGACATCGCCGGGCGCATGCGGCTTGAAATCGGCGATCGGTGCGCGCTGCGCGATCCGCAGAGCTACGTGTTCTGCTGGGTCTATCACTTCCCGCTCTTCGAACGCGATGCCGAGACGGGCGAGATCACGTTCTCGCACCATCCGTTCACCGCGCCGGGACCGGGTCAGGAAGCGCTCTTCGATACCGACCCTTTGCGCGTTCGCGCCCAGCATTACGATCTCGTGCTCAACGGGAGTGAGTTAGGCAGCGGCTCGATCCGCAATCACAAAGAGGCGTTCCAGCGCAAGGTCTTTCAGCGCCTGGGTCTCGACGATGCCACAATTGAGGACCGGTTCGGGTTCTTCATGGAGGCGCTGCGCTACGGCGCGCCGCCGCACGGTGGGATGGCACTCGGTCTGGACCGCATCGTCATGATTGCCTGCGGGGAATCGAGCATCCGCGACGTCATCGCGTTTCCCAAGAATCAGATGGCCCGCGACCTGATGATGGATGCGCCGTCGAGCGTCCCGCCGGCGTCACTGCGCGAGCTCGGCTTGCAAGCCTATGGAAAACCCGCGCCGCGATCATAACGGCCGGGTTGATGGGCGGTGCACTGCCGACAGGGTCGAAGGTCCCGGTCGCCCGGCCGATCCGGAGATTCGGTTTAGAAGCTGGAGCGACGGGTCTCCCGGAAGAGCATTTTTTTATTGAGTTCGCGCAGAGCGTCGATCGACTTTCGATGTTCGTCCGAACGCGCGTAACGGCTCGCTGCGCGGAGCGAGGCGTCGAGGCTGCGCTCGCGCGCCGCGTACACCAAAAAGGCGGCAAGGTCGCGGTCGTCGATGCGGTAATTCATTGTGCTCGATTCTACCCAATCGCGCTAAAGTTACGCGCTAATTCGCGCGCCCGCTCGAAAATCTTGTCGAGCATCGGCTCCGTCAGCACGCCCGTATTCGTATTCTGTCGGCTTGGATGATAGGACGCAAGTCCCATTATGGCGGGCGATCCAGGCAGCGACACGGCAGTCTCGGCACCGTGCGCGAATTTCGCTCGCGCCGACCGGTACGTACCGCGTTTCTTCACCAGTGCGTGAAAGGTGTCATCGGCGATTTTCCCGAGCGTTACCACGACGCTTACGTTGGCCAGCGCGTCGAATTCGGCTTCGAGGTAGCCGAAGCAGCGAGCGCGTTCCGCCGGGGTCGGTTTGTTCTGCGGCGGCGCACAGCGAACGGCAGCGGTGATGAGGCAGTTCCGCAGCCGCAGGCCGTCATGCCGGTCGACAGCCAAAGCCTGGTTGGCGAAGCCGGCCCGAAAGAGCGCGCGGTAGAGCCATTCGCCGGATGCGTCACCGGTAAACATGCGGCCCGTCCGGTTGCTGCCGTGAGCGCCGGGTGCTAGCCCGATGAGCACGACGCCGGCGGCGGGATCGCCGAACGCGGGAACGGGTTTCCCCCAATAGTCGACGTCGCGGTAGGCGCGGCGCTTCTCGCGGGCGACCGCCGACCGGTACGCCGCGAGTTCGGGGCATTTGGCGCAGCCGACGACCTGCTGCTCGATGAGATCGATAGTCATGCTAACCGCTGCCGTTTCGCGGCCCGCCAGGTTGCCCCGCTGCCGGTCATTGGCTCCTAACGAACGAGAGCTGGAGACCTCGGCGCGCTCGGTGTGCCCAGGACGCGGTTCGGCGAACCGGCCGGGCTTACGTCGTCGATGACGAAGCGGGCGACGAGCATTTCAAGGGTAACCGCCTGATCGCGCAGCGCGCGCGCCGTCGTGCCGATCTGATCGATGCCCGAGACGAGCGCGTTGGCCGACGCTGCGGCGTCCATTGCGGCTGCGGATTGCTCGGTTGCGGTGACGGAGATCGGGACCATCACCTGCCTGACATGATTGGTCGTCGAGCGCATCTCCGATGCCGCCGCGGCGTTTTCATCGACTGCCGCCGAGGCGCTCGACATGTTTGCCGTAACGTGGCTCGACGCATCACGCATCTGAAGGGCGCGGGCGGCGAGTTCTTCGGCGACGGCGCTCGTCGTGCCGATTGCGGCATTTACCCCGACGAGCGATTGGGCGGCCTGCTCGGCAACGGTCAAGCCCTGCTCCATCGAATCGCGTGAGGTGCGCATGGCACCCGCGGCGCGCAGCGTCTCACTGCGGATCGACGTCAGAATCGTCGAGATTTGTTTCGTGGCGTCCGCGCTGCGCTCGGCGAGCTTGCGCACTTCGTCGGCGACGACGGCGAACCCGCGACCCTGATCGCCGGCGCGGGCCGCTTCGATTGCGGCGTTGAGTGCGAGCAGATTCGTTTGGTCGGCAATCTCCTCGATCGTGTCCACGATTTCTTCCACTTGCGCCGAGCGCTGTTCGAGGGTCAGCATTGCGGTTGCAGCCGTGTCGGAGACCTCGCGCAAGCGGCGCAGCGCTGCTTGTGTTTGGGTGACGGCGGCGTTCCCGCTTTGTGCCTCGGACGAGGCGGCGCGCGCGGAATCGGTGAGGATGCCGCCGTGTGATGAGAGCGATTCAATGCCGTCGTCGAGCTGCTGCAATGCGATCGTCGTCGCGCCCAAGGCGGTCGACTGGTAGGTGGCGACCTCGGCGATTTGGTCGGAGGTGCGCGCCAGCTCTTCGATCGCAACCGTGGTTTCGCCGATCCGATCGGCTTGATTCTTGGCACCGGACGCGACGCGGTCGATAGCGCGCGCGATATCGTCGACGGCTTGGGACGAGGTTGTCACGGCTGCTGATGCGGCGTTGCTGGATTCGGAGAGCGCGGCCGAGGCCGCAACGACGCCCGCAATGAGCTCGCGCAGTTTCTCGAATCCAGCGGTCAGTTCGCTGCCGGTCTGGCTGAGCCCGGCGACGAGCACGTCGTACGAGCGAGCCACATCGGCGATTTCGTCGCCGCCCGTGTCGCGCAGCGGCGTGCGCGCCGATGCGAATGACGCCCGCAAGTCGCCCTCCGCCAGAAGAACGAGCGCGCGCGAAAGCTGTGCGAAATCGTCGCTCACCATGTCGGCCAACGCGCTCGACACCCGCGCGAGGCGCCCGGCCATCCGCCGTCCCAAGACGAGACTTATGCCCAACGTGAGGGCGATGGTCAACGCACCCGCAGCGAGCATCGCAAAATCGATCCGCTCCACGATCGCATCGAAATTGGCCGACGCGGCCTGCGCCGCGGCGTTGACTTCGGCGATGAGCGAATCGAGTGCCGGCCGCAGCGCGTCGGCCGCGTCCCCAATCGACGCTTCCTCTCGGTACGCGGCCTCGTAGCGGCCGGTTTTCTGTCCGCGAAACGCGCCGACCACAGCATCTTCGTCGAGATTGGTCAGCCCAACGAGCCGAACGCTGTGGATGTCGATCGAATCCACGAGACTGGCGATTTGCTTGAGTCCCGCGAATTGCGTGGGTACTCCGGCGGCGAGGGCGAGCGCACCGGCGATGTCGGCCCGGGCTTTCGCAAGCGCCTGCGTTTGCGCGAGCGCACTCTCTTTGTTGTGCATCAAGACGTAACTGTAGGTCGCCAGCCGGCTCGTTTCGATCTGCAGCGCGATATCGCGCGCTTTTGCCCGCAAACTCGTTTTCTCGCTCATGTCGTTCTTGGCGCTGCGTAAAATGTTCATCCCGACGAAGACCGAACCGACGAGCAGGGCCGATGCCAGAATCGGAACTGCGGCGCAGCAAGCGAGTTGAAGCCGGATACGGACTTTGAACACGCTCTATCGTTCGGTAAAGTGCCCAGGCGACTTGAGCCTGGCGAGTGCGGCGGTTACGCCATCGCCGGAAACCCCAGCGTGGCGAGCGCTTCATACGCCACAATGCCCACCGACGTCGCGAGGTTGATGCTGCGCACGGCACCCGAGCGCATCGGGATGCGCAGGCTGCGGTCGGCGTAGCGGTCGAGCGTCGCGGCCGGCAGGCCCGCGGTTTCCTTGCCGAAGATCAGCGCATCGCCGTGTGCGAAGGGCGCGCCGCGATAACTGCGCTTGGCACGGGTCGAGAGGAGCCAAACGCGGGCCGGCGGGTGCTGCTCGAGGAAGTCGTCGAGCGAGGCGTGCAGCACGACGTGGAGCGCGTCCCAGTAATCGAGTCCCGCGCGTTTGAGCGCGCGATCGTCGATCGTGAAGCCGAGCGGCTCGACGAGATGCAACGCGCAGCCGGTCGCCGCACACAAGCGCGCGACATTGCCGGTGTTCGGCGGGATCTGCGGCTCGACCAGTACGATGTGCAGCGGCGCGGCGCCGACGGTCGCGGGATCCGCCAGCCGGCTCGCGGGTTGGCTGCTCATTCGTTGGCGAGGCGAACGAGTTCGCCGCTGCGCTCGAGCGGCAGCGCGACGAACGCCGCGCCGCCGTGCGCCTGCCACACCCGTTCGAGCGCTTTGCGGTCGTAGGTCGTCATGACATCGGCTTGGGCAGGATCGTTGAGCTGCGGATGCCCATGCCGGGTAAAGCCGCGCAGGACGGCCAGATGCCCGTCACTGTGATCGAGCGGCGCGCCCGGCAGATCGCCGCTGTCCCACGCGAACGACAGCGCGAGCGGGATGCCGGCGGCGATGAAGCCGGCGGCATGATCGAGCCCCGCCAAGTGCGTGACCGCCGCGCGCAAACCGAAGCGGCTGGCGTAGGCGATGTTGAACGTCCAATTGCCCGTCCCGCGTCGTAGACGGCGGCGACGATCTCGGGGATATCGTGCGGCTTTCCCCAGTACGCGAGGAGCATCGCGAGCGACGCCGGCGAACACCAGCCGCGCTCTTCGGGATGTGTGTCGAGATACTGCGAGAACGCGGGAACGTCGAGCACGGTCCGCGCGGTCGCTGGTTCGCTCGAGCGGCGATGGACCGGAGTGCTCACGGCGATCGCATCGAGCGGCGCATCGCTGCGCACCTCGATCGCAACGATCGGGATCGGCGATTCGACGATGTCAGTCGCGATCCGCGCGACGTCGTCGCCGCCGCAGAACGAGCGCCGGGCCGCCGGCGAGAACGCGACGTAGGGAAGCCAGCTCGACACTTGACCGTCGGCCCGATACACCGCGAGGTCGATGCGTCCGGCCGGCGCACGCGTGTTCCATGAGACGACCGCCGAGGTCGCCGCCTGCACGCGCACGATCGTGCGGTCTTCCGACGGCACAACGATGGTCAGCATGCGCTCATCAGATTTCCCATTCATAGCTATTCCAGGCCCCGGCCATATCGTATTCGGCCGGGACGTAGTGACGCAAATCGCTGTTGTAGCCGACGTAGCTGACCTCCCAATACAGGAAGATCGCCGGAACCATTTCGTGGATGCGCTCTTCTTCGCGTTGATAGAGCGTCTTGCGCCGCGCGCGGTCGAACGTCGCGAGCGCGTCTTCGCTGGTCTGCGTAATGATCGGATCGTTCAAGAACGAGGTGTTCGCGCCATGCGGCGGCATATAGTGGCCGCTCCAGTTTCCGGCGTTGTCGGCTTCGGGACCATTGGTGTCGATGCTCCAGGAGAGATCGTAGCCGCCGGAATAGAGCGGGCCGTTCTGGGCGAAGAGGAAGCTCGGCGCGTAGTTCTTGATCGTGAGTTCGATGCCGGCGGCGCGCAGCTGCTGCTGCATCTGCAGTTCGGCCTGCTCGTTGCCCGGCTTATTGGTGGCGGAGATGGTGAGCGCGAGCGGAACGCCGTCCTTCGCGCGGACGCCGCCCGCGCCAGATTTCCAGCCCGCCGCGTCGAGCAATCGGCGTGCCGCGGCCGGATCGAAGCGCCACTGCGGAATCGCCGGGGCGGCCCAGGAATCGGGTACGATGTCGCTGACCGCGCGCACATCGATCCCGTGATACACTGTGGCGTTGATCCGATCCCAATCGATCGCCAGCGCGATCGCGCGCCGCACGCGGACGTCGGCGAGCTGCGGCCGGCGCGTATTGAGTTCGAGATGACGGTAATTTGCAACGAGGCGTTTTGCCGTGGTGATCCCGGCGAGCATTTTCAAGCGCGGGACCTGGTTCTCCGGGACGTTGTCGTACACATCGACATCGTGCGTCTGCAGTTCTTCGAAGAGCGTGTCGGGATTCGGCACGATTTTCCAGCTCAGCGCACGCAGTTTGGGCGGACCGCGCCAATAGCGCGGATTCGGTACGAACTCGAGCGACGCGCCATGATTCCAGGCCGCGAGGAGCCACGGACCGCTCGAGATCGGCGTCGTGTTGAAGGCTGCCGTGTTGAGATCGGCGAGCTTGCCCAGCAGATGCTCGGGCAGCGGCGGGTATGATGAGCCGCCGCCGCCACCCCAGATCTCGGAGACGATCGCGCTATTGACCCGCTTCATGTGCACGACGAGCGTCGTGTCGTTCGGCACGTCCATCGAGGCAATGTCGTTCCAGCCGATGCGCAGTTTCGTGTTATTGCGGGGATCGATCGCGGCGCGCCAGGTGAAGCGCAGATCGCGTGCGTCGAGCGCCGCGCCGTCGGACCATTTCAGGCCGGGCCGAACGTGCAGCGTGATCGTCTTGTTGTCGCGGCTGATCCCGCCGTTGGCGTAGGTGGGAACTTCACGCGCGACTTCCGGGATGAGGTTGCCGTGGGCGTCGTAGCGGAAGACGTAGGCGAAGAGCAGCGTTTCGATCTCGTCCGCCGCCGCGTTATGGGAGAAGAACGGGTTGAGTGCGTCGGGCTCGTCGGGCTCGCCCAGCCGCAAGTGTCCGGGGATCGTCCAGGAATTGCGCGCCGGGCCCCCGGAAACGGCCGTGCTCGGCGCGACGCCGGTGCAGCCCGCGCAATTCAGCGTGAGCCCCAGCGCGAGCGCGGCAACGCTGCGGCCGAACGCGCTGCGGCCGAGCCGGAGATCACGCATGGCGGACAGCCGTTTTTGCGAACGCCGGCGCGATGGCGTCGTACAGCCTCAACGGACCGAAGCGCACGACGTCGTCGCACGGTAAGCCGGTTTGCGCGGTCGCCTCCGCGATCGCGGCGCGCGCCGCGTCGTCGTCGAGCTCGCGCGTGTTGAGCGCGATCGCGACGACCTTCGCTGGCTTGACGCCGGCGCACAGCCCCTCGTATGTTCGAATGAGCTCGCGGTAGCCGAGCAGCGGGATATCGTAACCCTCGATCGTTCGGCGCGACGGCAAGTGCACGAGCACGAGCGCGTCCGGGGCGCAGCCGTACAGCAGCGAAAGCGTCACCGGCGCGTACGCCGGATGATTGATGCTGCCCTGTCCTTCGACGACGAGCAGCGCACTGCCGGCGCCCGACGCGCCGCGCGCGCGCCGCTCACCTTCGAGCACGAGCTGCTCGGCCGCACCCGGCGCGAAGTCGGCGACGACGCGATCGACCGACGTGCCCCAGCCGGCAATCGCGATGCCGGTCTGGCCGGTCGGCACGAACACGGCGCGCGCACCGCGCTCTTGGGCGGCGTGCGCGAGTTCGAGCGATGCCGTCATCTTCCCGACGGCGCAGTCGCTGCCGACCGTGAGCAGAATCGCGGCTTCGATATCGTAAGCGGCTCCCGAGAAGAGCGGTGCCGCGGGGGGTAAGCGCAGATCCCAGATACGGGAATCGTGGGCCTTCGCGAGTTCGGCGAATTCCGCGTCGTCGCCCAGGATCGTATGCAGTCCGCTGACGACCTCGAGCCCAGCCCGCAGCGCAGCCGCGATCTCCAAGCGGAAATCGACCGGCAGCGCGCCGCCTGCCGGGGCGATACCCACCAACAGCGAGGTGGGCCCATACGCCAAGCCCGCTGCGACGCTGGCGACGATCGGCGCGTCGGAGTCCAGGTACGGCAGGACGTCGCGAACGCGGCGGCCGGCATTGGCCGGATCGACCACGCCGACCGTGACATCCGACGAGTAGGCGATCACGCCGTGCGCCGTTTTGGCCGCGCGCGTCGCGAACACGTGGGGCGCCAGAATGAGATAGCGGCGTTCCACAGATCGAGCTCAGGCCGGGAGTTTCGCCAGCACGCCCAGTCCCGGGCCGTCGGGCAGCACGATTTTGCCGTCCGCGTAGGCGATGCCGTCGTACGGATCGCTTGCGGTAAGAAACGGACCGTCGAGATCGGCCCAGTCGACGAGCGGCGAGAGGTGAGCGGCCGCCGTCGTGAGGATCTGCGATTCGACCATGCATCCCAGCATGATCTTGAAGCCCAGCGCGCGCGCGGTGTGAATCATTGCCAGGGCGCCGCGGATGCCGCCGCATTTGACGAGTTTGACGTTGATGCCGTCGACGCAGCCCACGAGTGCTTTGAGGTCCCCGGCATCGCGCGAGTCCTCATCCGTCACGATTGGGATGCCGGTGCGCTCACGGATCCAGCGCAGCCGTTCGGGCGTGCCCGCCGGGATCGGCTGTTCGCAAAACTCGATGTCGTAGCGCGCCAGTTCGGTCAGCAGCGCGACGCTCTGCTCAGGCGTCCAGCCTTCGTTGGCGTCGATGCGGATCGTCCCGCCATAGATGTCGCGAATCGCTTCGATCGTTTCGATCTCGTCGCCGCGCCCAAGCTTGATCTTCAAGATCGGATGCGAGCCGACGGCGCGCACTTTGGCCAGCGTTTGCGCGATCGGCGCGATTCCCAGCGTGAACGACGTGCGCGGCGTGCGTTCGCGATCGACGCCCAGGAGCGCACAGAGCGGCCGATTGAGGTCCTTACCGATCAGATCGTGCAGTGCAATATCGAGCCCGCAGCGGGCCGCGGGCGGAAGTCCGGCGAGTTGGGCGTCGAGCAGGTACGGGTCATCGAGCAGGGTGTGCGCGGCCAACGCCGCGCGCACGCTGTCGATCGATTCCGCATAGCGCTCGACCGGCGCGCTTTCGCCGAGCGCCGTGATACCGTTCCAGGTCAGGCGGACGACCACGCTGCGGGCGACCTGTTCGGAGCCGCGCGCGATCGTGAACTCGTGCACGAGGGGAAGCTCGAGCCGTTCGCTGGTGAGTTCGATCGTCGCCACCCCCGCGGGCTTCGGCGAAACACACCCGCGTCATGCCGGCTTGGGCGAAGCCCAAACGCAACGGGCGGCTTGCGGCGCAGCCGCAAACGCGACAGGTTCGACGCAGTCGAACCTCCTAAGCAGCCGCCCGTGCGAGCGAAAAGAGGCTGGCTGCTTCGGCGTCGAGCGGCGGCGAGAAGATGTAGCCTTGGCCGAGATCGCAGCCGAGTTCGATGAGCCGGCGCAGTTGTTCGTCAGTTTCGATGCCTTCCGCGATCGTAATGATGTCGAGTTTATGCGCCAACACGAGGACCGTCTCCACGAGTCTGGCGCCTTTGTTGGAACTCATGCTCGCCACGAACGAGGAGTCGATTTTCAGTGCATCGACCGACATGTGCTGCAACGCGCCGAGCGACGAGAAGCCCGTACCGAAATCGTCGAAGTCGAGCTCGACGCCGAGCTTGCGAATATCTTGGAGCAGCGTTACGACGCGTTCGGAGCGCTCCAGGATCGCACTCTCGGTAATTTCGAGTCGCAGTTGCGTTGGCGCTATTCCACTTGACATCAAGATTTCGCGCAGCTCATTGAGGAATGCGTCGCGCGAGAATTCCTTACTCGAGACGTTCACACTCATCTGCATCTGCTCGTCAGCGGTACCTTCTTTTTGCCACTGCGCGAGCTGGCTGCATGCCTTGTTCAGCATCCATTTATCGATACCCAGGATGACATCGCTTTTTTCTGCTTGCGGGATAAAATCATTGGGGGTCAACAGACCGCGTCGCGGGTGCTGCCAGCGGACCAGCGATTCGAACCCGGCAATGGTCAAATCACTCAATCGAATAATTGGCTGATAGACGACGCGCAGTGTATCCCGGTCGAGGGCATTTTCAAGTTCGGCTGAGATATCTGCGTGGGCATTGGCGGCTTTTGTTGCCGGGCCATACACGACTGAGCGCGCTCGGCCGGCCGTCTTCGCGGCATACATGGCGGCGTCGGCATCGCGCAGGATATCTTCGGGCTGATGATAC
>Ga0302326_10032310_pt1 | contig 10429 bp, 14 predicted proteins | sample Palsa_T0_3_FD_202264 | JGI IMG/M metagenome (GOLD analysis project Ga0302326, IMG submission 202264) | Peat permafrost microbial communities from Stordalen Mire near Abisko, Sweden - Palsa_T0_3 | ecosystem: Environmental > Terrestrial > Soil > Palsa > Peat permafrost | place: Sweden: Abisko... | reverse complement strand
GGAAAGCAAGCCCGCGGCCGGGCTGGAGCTGAAAGCTGCTGGCCATCGCGCAAATCGTCAGAACCAACATGCAGATCGAATCATAAAGACCTCGGAACTATCTTGGCAGCCGGACGCAGTCGTTGCGTATCTAAATCAAACCGGCCAGCCGTGCGAACCAACCTACGGTGGAGCTGGCCAGAATGCCGGCAAAAGGCGGGGTGCAATGATGTGGAGATTTCGCCAAAGCGTTACGTGAGTGCTACGGGCCATTTGGAACCTCGACCGTAAACTATTGATTTAATGGTGGGCCCGTGGCGACTCGAACGCCAGACCTCTACCGTGTCAAGGTAGCGCTCTGACCAAAAGCACGAGTTGAGGCGGAATCGAGAGCACTTTAGAACGATCCTGACACCAAGTTTCATTCGAGATGCGAGTTCTCGGCCGACCAAAGTTTTGGAATGAAACGGAATGAAACTGGTTTTTGGAAGCTCTGTAAGTTATTGAAAATATGGTGGCCAGGGACGGAATCGAACCGCCGCCGCCAGCCTTTTCAGGGCTGCGCTCCACCGGTTGAGCTACTGGGCGTATTTGAAGTTGGTTTATTGTGCCCGGGCGGCCACCTGGTTCGCCAGCACTGCCGACCGTGCCCTCTGCTGATGGATTGCTCATACCAACCGTCTGTCCATCAGTTCGTCTCCCTCAGGCCATCCAACCTCGCTCGCCCTGATAAGCTGCCGGCATGGAGTTCCCGAGCTGGGGTGCCACTTTGGGGCGCATGCAGTGGCGGCCCGACACCAGCAAGGCATAGCAGCACTGCAACAGAAGAGCACTTTCATCCCCAGCGCGATACTCCGACAAAAAGCCGGTTAACGTGTTGAACACCTTCAGCTTTTGCGCCTTCAGCAACTGCAACAGATGGTAATAGCCCGCCTCCTCCCCCATGCGGGCTGTGTGCACCCGGAGGCCCTGCCCTCGGAGGATCTGGGTGAGGTTGTTCTTCTCGGCCAACGAGCCTTTGAAAGACGCGGTATGCACCACACCGGGGATCCAGTCACCAACGTTTAATAGCGTAGGCGTTCTCCGCGGGCTCCGCGTGCGGCAGTTGATGTTCAGCGTAAAGCAACAGGTCCCCGTTCGAGTCGAGGGCGCCCCTTTCCAAAATCCGCGCCTCGTTGCCGTTCTACCCGCAGCCGACATGCTGGGTTCCATCCAGATGGCTCGCCCGTTTAAGTTGCTTGTTACTGAATTAGTTTTACAGCGAGGTCGTCCAAGCGCCAGCCGTCGTCGAAGAGTTTGAATTTGGCTTCTCCCTTAGTGCGTCGAGCCATGTTCTCCACACGGAGCGCACGCACTCCTAACCCATCAACCTCCACTCGGTCAAATTCGGATTTGTACTCCGAATAATATGGGGTAGCCTGGAACGAGAGAATAACCTCGGCTTCGGCGGTTGCCGTGCCGGTTTGGCTGACACCCGTGATCTCTTTCGCAACCATGTTTCCCGCCACGACCTCACCACTTGGGAACCTTCTGGCATCCGCGTGGCAGTTAAGCACTGAGTCAAAAGCGTTGCAGATGAGCAACCTCGCTTCGGCCAGTTTCTGCAACGCGTCCCGTCTGGGATCGCCAGGGCCAACTGGCCCGCATTGGCAGTGAAAATCTATTCTCTCCGCGCTCTTTCCTTCCAGCAACCTCAACGCGGTTTTCCGATCTAGCTTCCCCTGACCACTTTGTCCACATATGGAGCCGGCGGCAGCCAACAGGAGACAGCCAAGCGGCAGGATTCGCCAGGGCAGAAGCCTCTCTCCGTTCCCGTCCGGCCCGCTCAGCGTTTTGGCGCCGTGCGAGCACGGACGCCGAAATGTCGTTCGCAATGCGAGTGTCACTGTCACCTCCCTCCGTGCCAAGATGTCGTGTGCCGGATGATTCTTACAGTCATTTGGAGCTTATTAAAAAGCGCGCCGCCGGGGGTGTAAACGCGAGGCCCATAAGGCGGTCAGGTAAATCTGCAGGTGCCTTGGGAGACACCCGTGACCGCGGAGGGACAACAGCAGTGGCCTACGTCTTGCCTCTGACACGCTTTTCAGAGCCATCCGGGCCAGCGCTTCCGTTTGAAATGCCTCACCTTGCCGGAGGAACCGATCCGGCCCCATTCGGCAATCAGCGCCCATTCGTCGAAGAGCGTCCGCGCGATCTGCACGGCATAGAAGTGATCATATTCCTCGACGGTTCCGAGCGCGTCAGTCGGATCAGCCAGATGCCCGGCGCCAATTCCGGCGGCAGCCGCCCGTTGTCCGTCGCCGCGACCGCCCGCGCGCGGATGGCCGGCGCGATCGGCGACGAGATGCCGTTCAAGACCAGGGCCTTCATCGCACGCTGGTCGCAATGTACACGCCCGCGACTTCGCGGAACCGTGCCACCGGCGCCGCCCGCAGGCCAGGAGCGTTGCTGGCGCTTCGCGCTGCCTGATGCCGGCGCCGGTTCCGGCGCCAGCCACCCCCGCTCGACGCGATGACCACGCCCGAGCGACTGGCGCTCGAGGCGGGCAAGCCGTGGCCATGCGTGGCGCTCGCCTCACTGGCTGACGTGCCCCTCCACGATGCCCCGCCGCCCGACGTGGCCCATCGCGAGCGCCGCGGGCCTCGGACCGGCGCCCCCCACAGCCCACGAGTATGGCGAGCTCTTCGCGTAGCCTAACGCCCGCGGCCCGTTCCGGCGCCCGTCGCCCGTCGCCGCGACCACCGGGCGGGCGGATGGGGACGCGAATCGCGAAGAGATGCGGGCCAAGACTCGTGCCTTCATCCCTCGGGTTGTGAATTCAACCAGTGCTAGGGAGCAAGTTCTCCTTCAAGCCTGCTTATTTCGTCGCGAAGCCATCGCCTGAGCACCTCTTCGGCCTCGGCACCCTCCAGAGTGGCGATCGTTCTGCGCTCCTGATCGAGTGGAATATGGTGACAAGGGACATCTTCGTGTTTGCGAGACTCGGGGACGTACTGCATGAGAATGCATTCAGCACACGGATGACGACGTGACGGATCGCCGAAATTCAGGCAGGTCAACGAATCCTGGAAAGGGGATGTGGGTTTATGTGGCGCACGCACCGAGCGACCGTATCCGCCGTCCTCCACGAAGGCCAATTCGAATTTCAATTTCTCCAAAAGCTCGCGTTTCTCTTCGGACATGGGTTTCTCTCTTTCGCACGCATGGCAGGCCGGCGCAGGCCAATTGCAGTTCGCGGACGCGCAGCCGTGTAAACTCGCATGACCGACTAAGGCGGCACAGGCCCTTTTCCTGGCCTCCACGGTCCGACTGATTAGTTCCAAGACCGTTTCCGAGCTAAACCCGGTGACGGCACGCAACCTGGCGGACTCGTCCAGCAAGCATCGTGATCGCCGACTCGCGGTAGCGGCACTTTCTTTCAGTTCCCGTAGCCTGTGACAATTTTGCATCTGCGTCTGACGCCAGCGCCATTCCGGACCCGCATAAGCACGAGTCTTTCCATACCTCCGGGGCCTGAGTATCTTCACCCAATCGCCATAATCTTGTTGGGAATCAAGGAGCTTTTCAACACCCACTGCTGGACGCAGCGGGACTCTCGTGAGTCAATATGCGCAGTTAACCCCCACATTGGGGATGCATCGCCTCAAAAAACAGCCCCCTCCCTCGCGGGAGGAGGCCGAGTGCTACTCACAAGAAAAACCGTTACTGCGCGGCAACTTCGATCGGTTTGTAATCCAGAATTAGGTTGCGCATGGAATGTTCGGACGACGCCATCTTCATTGCCTTGGCCTCATCCAGTGCCTTTTTGTTGCCCCAGTGATCGTGCGTAATCCGGTATAGGGCCAGTATCGTCCCCGTGCGATCCGCGCCGCGTCGGCAATGCACGAAGACCGGGCCGTCGCTTTGGCTTTCGAGAATGCCCAACAGCTTCGATACCTGTTCAGGAGTAGGGGCTTTGAAGCCGGCCAACGGGACGTTCACATACTGCATCCCGAGGCCGACTACAATCCCGGCCTCTTTGGAAGACCGACCGCCGGAACCGCGGAGGTCAACCACGGTGTGGACGCCGAGCTTGGCGAGTTCGCGGAAACCTTCCTCGCTCGGCTGGGCACCTCGGTACAACGACGCCTCAACCTCTTGGAAATTCTTAAGGTCCGTAGGCTGCATGACAGCAGCGAAACTGCCGCCTACAAACACGATACCCGCCAACGCTATCGCCGATGCAACCGATTTGAATTCCCTAGCTCCCATACCCGATTGGATGCACGGTTCATCAGTTCGGTTCATGGCAGACGGCTATGGCACGTCGTTAAACCCATTGTTTTCTGTTGCTAATATGTTGGCCTTAGGGTTATCCAGGCCTGGCGAGATGGCCCGTCGGACAGAACCAGAGGCGATTCCGTGAAGACGCTATTGACGGAACGAAAATCCTGAATGGGGCATCCGAACTGCCGCCCGTGCCCCTTCCACCATGCACCACCCGCCGCCCCACTGCCCGACGTGGCCCATCGCGAGCGCCGCGGCCGGGACCGGCGCAGCCCGCAGCCCAGGCGCGTGGCTGGCATTTCGCGCGGCGTCATGCGCGGCGGGCGGCTCCGGCGCCCGTCGTCCGTCGCCGCGACCGCCGGCGCGCGGATGGGATGCGCGCCGCGCGGAAGGCGCTCGCCGCGATGACCGACGCCCGAGGGGTGGCGCTGGAGGCGCGCGAGGTGTAGCGCGACGCAAGATTGGTGCGGGAGGTTGCGGGTGGATGCGATGGAGCGGGGAGCGGTGGCGAACCGCCGGAGAGGTGGGCGCGGGCGGCGCCGCAACAGATTCGGCGCCGGTTGAATGCGGCCTCACGGCCGTTGGGTCAAACTGAAATCATGATCGATTTCTGGACGCTCGGCGGCCTCTCTTGGCGGGAACTGTGCAAACGAACCGTAAAGGAATCGTGGGAAGACGAGGTGTTTGGCCAAGCCGCTCGCCTCGCGTTCTACCACTTCCTGGCGCTGTTCCCGGCGCTGCTCTTGGCCGCCACAATACTCGCGCGATTCTCGGGAACAGGCTCCGATCTTCTCAAAACGCTGGAATCCTTACTCGGCAGCATTCTCCCGGCGCGCGCGTTTGAAATGGTAACGGGCTTTTTCGCCGAGATCAGCAAAGGCGCTGCACGGCACACAGTCTGGTTCGCGATGTTTGGATCGCTGTGGGCCGCCCTGAACGGCACCTGGGCCGTGATGTCGGGACTCAACGCAGCCTACGAGGTAAAAGAGCAGCGATCGTGGTGGCAGGTCACGCTTACTGGCGCAGGCCTGACCATCGCGCTTGCGGTGCTCGGGTTTACCTCGCTTGTTCTTCTGTTGTACAGCCGGAAAATGGAGGCCGCAATCATGCAGCGCGTCGGCGTTTCGAACGGCGTTTCTGCAGTGTGGCAGGTTGCGCAGTGGCCCATTCTCGCAGCGATGTTGCTGATCGCCTTCGCCCTGGTGTACCGCTTCGGTCCGAATCTTTCCGACAGAAAAATGCGCTGGAGCACGCCGGGCGCGGTTATCGCTGTGATCCTCTGGCTGTGCACGTCCGGACTGTTCCGCGGTTATATGGCATATCAGGCATCGAAATACGACCAAGCGTACGGTTCCGCTGGAGCTCTTGCCATCCTGCTCCTATGGTTTTACTTTACAGGCGCCGCAATTCTAGTCGGAGGTGAGGCAAATTCCGAAATCGAGAATGCCGCCGCGCAGCACGGTCACCCGGATGCGAGCCGCCCCGGAGAACGCCGTCATGGCGGGGTTCCCCCAGATCGCGTTTGAATCAGCCCATGATTCCGTGCGAAACAGGTTTGAGCGTGCTGCGATGGCGCGCGCTACTCATGGCGATGACTGCGCCTACGCACTTGACGCTGCGGGCGTAGGCGCTGCTGGCCGCGTGCGCTACGCTCCTTCCGCGATGCACCATCGGCCACCGCGCTGCCGGACGCCGCCTATCGGTGAGGCCGCCACCGCGGACCGGCGTAGCCCGCAGCCTTAGGAGCATGCAGGGCGCTACACGCAGCCTGACGCCACCGGCCAATTCCAACGCCACCCGCCCGTCGTCCCTCGCCGCGGCCACCCGCGTGCGGATGGCCGACGTGATCGGCGATGGGACCTGCCTAAGCCGAGGCCTTTTATCCGCCGCGAGGCACACGCCGCTCGATGCGATTACTAACGCTGGAGCGACCGGCCTTGAGGCGTGCGAGCTGCAGGCCGCGCACGATACGCCGCCGCGCCGGCGGCGTGGCGTGGTCGGGGACGACAGGGCTCCAGCTTTCAAAGTGGGCTGCTGTCGAAGGTCGACCAGATTTATCCCGAACGGTGGTTGCCGCGGTCACCGCCAGGCTGATGGTAACCGACTGCGTGAGATTACCCGATGTGCCGGTTATAATGATTGAGGACAGTCCAGTAGTCGCCTCCTTGGCCGCTACGAACACCAGTGTGCTCGCGCTGGTTGTACTCTCGGGATCGAATGACGCCGTAACTCCCGTCGGCAGGCGCGATGCCAGGAGTGTGACGCTGCCGTTGAAGCCGCCCGAAGGGTGAACCGCGATCGTACTGGTTGCTTTCTCGTCCTGCTTGAGGTACACGGTGCTCGGTGACGCCTCCAGTGAAAAGCTATCCGCCCGTAGTGACGTTGTCAGGGGAAAAAACGTTGTGAAGCACGCCGCTGAGAACAGAAGTCGCGCAATCGAGAGGCGTCGTTTTGATTTGTCTAGCCGGCCCTGGTCGCCGGGGCCGTTGGATGTGGTCACAGGTTGATTCCCTCTGCCGGTATTATATTCGCTGCCTAATCAGGCCTCGCACTGGCGCAGGTAGAAGACTGTGCGAACGCGCACGGAATCCTCCTGGGTGGCTGGACAAGGCATGGCGCAGGTTCTCGTGCATGCCAAAGGGAAACTGGACATTGTTTCGTCTTGTCGGCAGCTATTCCGTTAGGCTGTATGCACCACCGGCCACCAGCCGCCCGACGCAGCCCATCGCGAGCGCCGCGGCCTCGGACCGGGCGCGACCCACAGCCAAGGCGCACGGTTGGAGCTCTTGCCATCGTGATGCCCGCGGCCGGTTCTGGCGCCAGCGCGCATTGTACGCCGCCGCAACCGCCCGCGTGCCGATGGGCGACGCGATGACCACGCCCGAGCGACTGGCGCGGGAAGGGGCGAGCGGTAGGCCGCACCGCGACACTGGTGGTGAGCGGGCGAGCGATCCTTTTTCCACAGTGTAGCGCGGCGCGAGCAAAACGCGCCAAACGAGTAAGAAACCCGAAAGCAGTCTTCATCCTGCCAATCAGGACAGGTGACGCCACCGGCCAAAAGTACCCAGGTTGCCGTACAATAAATTCTCAGCGATTGGTAAGTAGTGGCTTAACTGATCGTCTCAGCCCAGGGGTTCACCCCAGTAATAGCGCCAGCACTGAGGCGTGAAGGGACAGGAGAATGCCCAGAACATTGACGGTTTCGTTTGCAAATCTGACCTGCCGGTTTGGTGACAGGTTTGTTCTACTGGATCTGGCCGACTCGCCGGCAGCCGTGCTCTCCCACGGTTCACCGCCGGCCATCCCGCCGCTCGCCGCAGCCCATCGCGAGCGCCGCCACGTCGGACTGGCGTAGCCCGCGGCCCAGGCGGATGCTTGGCGCTTAGCGTTGTGTGATGGCGCGCGGCCCGTTGCGGCCCCAGCCGCCCGTGTCCGTCGCCGTGACCGCCAGCGGCGGATGGGCGACGCGATGACCGCAGCACCTTTTCCGTGAACAGCACGACCCACGTAATGACGCGGACTCTCCCGCCTTTTTCCGAAGCGCTTCAGACTTTTGCTTCGCCCCCCTTTGATTTGGCGGGTGTGGTCTTTTCATCTTCAAGGCGCGCGAGATGTGTAACGCCCCAGGCCCACAGCGATTCGAAAACGGGACCAAGCGTCCGGCCGTGCGGCGTCAGCCGATAGCGCAATGGTAGCGCCGGTCTTGGCTCCGCCGACCGGGTCACGATGCCGTCGGCCTGGAGTTGCCGCAAAGGCTGGCGAAGGACCTTTATGGTCACTCCCGGCATGCTCCGCCGCAGCTCGCCAAATCCAAGATCGCTTTCGCCGAGACGCCGTATGATCATTGGTTTCCATCGGCCCTCGATGATCCGGATGGCAGTGGACACGGGGCAGCGGTCCCGTTCGGCATAGCTCGCACCCGCTTTGCTCATGCCGACTCCACGGGAACAGGGTACTTCAAAGTGCCGTCTTGTGGAAGCCTTCGAACAAGCGTACACTCACGAATTATGGCCTCACCCCGGTTGTTTCGCGTGATTGTGCCGGTATCCAGCATCGAGGAGGCCACGGTCTTCTACTCGGCCGTGCTCGACCAACCCGGACGCCGGATCTCTCCCGGACGGCATTACTTCGGTTGTGGCGGCACCATCCTGGCGTGCTTCGACCCGCGGGCTGACGGCGATTCCTGGGATGCCGCCCCCAATCCGGACCACGTGTATTTCGCGGTGGATGACCTCGAAGAATACCTCCGGCGCGTAGATGGGCAACCCAACGGCTCAATTCTTCGGCCGATCGAGACACAGCCGTGGGGTGAACGCAGTTTCTATTGTAAGGACCCCTTTGGCAACCGGCTTTGCTTCGTCGATGAGCGCACGAAATTCACCGGGGGGCTGATATAAATTTTCTTGCTGACGGCCCCATGAATCGAGCATCTTGCGTTATGCTGGGAACCACGCTTCAAGACTCTGCCGTGAAAGCATCCGTCTTTATTGGCACCAGCGTCGACGGCTTCATCGCACGAACCAACGGTGACCTCGATTTCCTGCCGCCGGGCGGTGGGGAACCCCACGGCTATGATGAGTTCATGGCCACGGTGGATGCGTTGGTCATCGGCCGCAAGACTTTCGAGACGGTCCTGACTTTTGACACGTGGCCCTATGGCGAGAAGCCCGTTTTCGTGCTCAGCACTCGCCCGCTCGCTCCCTCCCCGATCGGGGCATCGGTGGAGCGCATGACGGGAGCTCCGGCCGAAGTCGTTTTGCAGCTTGCTGCTCGCGGCATTCGGCACGTTTACGTGGATGGCGGGATCACGATTCAGCGGTTTCTTCAGGCCGGGCTCATTCAGCGCCTCATTATCACTCGCGTTCCGGTGCTCATCGGTGCCGGTATTCCGCTCTTTGGCGCCGTACCGTGTGACATCGTCCTCATACACGTCGGGACGCGGCAGTACGCCAGCGGCCTCGTCCAGAGTGAGTATGTGGTTGCCGCCTGACAAGCCGGGTTGGCGCAGAAGTCCCGCTTTGCCCTGAAGTTTGCGTGAGCGTGCTCGCTTATGGTCAGACGCGGTCTGCCGCGCATTGAGGACGGCTGGCGCTTCGCGCAGCCCGATGCCCGGCGCCCCACCCCCGCGCCCGCCGCCCATCGTCCCCCGCCGCGACCGCCAGGGTGCGGATGGGACGCGCCACGCGGAAGGCACCGGCACTTCCCACCATCGTTCCGGCGCCGCTTCGCAACGGTGATCACCGCCCGCGCGCCTGGCGCTGGAGGCGTGCGAGTGGTAGGGGGGCGCCCAGCCGATTTCTCGCGGCCCCGGCGCGCCCGCGCCCGTCACTCGTGCCGCGCTGTCCCCGCCACGCCGTCCGGGACGTCGCGCCCCGCTGGGCAGGCGCGAGCGAGGGGGCTGAGCACACGCCGCCCTTCGCTCTGGGCGCGCGGACACGGGCAACGCTGGCTTCAGACTGCACGTGATCGCATCGCCGCGGGGTAGCAAGTGCTTCGGTACCACTTTTGCGTTTCCCTCGCGCGCGCGTAGGGGTGATCCAAAACGTACCAGACGGGCAAAAATAACTGCCGTCCGCATTTTCCCCCAGGCGCGGAAGAAAGGGGTGCACCCCACAAAAGCTACTACCCAAAACCCCTCGATGCTCCTGTAATGAACCAGATTTTATTGGACATGTGACTCTCCTTGAAGCCTTGTTGTAGCGTGCGGTTAGATTTTCGGCGCTCGTGAGTGCGTCACCACGGAACTGCTGTGTTTTCCCAGCGCGTGAACGTACCGCTCGGGCCGTCCGGACCGAGCAGCGCAACGCGCACGACCTCGCGGGAGCCCTCCTCGACAGACTGCGTCCCGGCATATCCGTTGAGGTTTGTCTTGGTGAAACCTGGGGAAACTAAGTTGACCTTGATCCCGGTTGACTCCAGCTCGACCATCATGGCCAGCGTGATTGCGTTCAGAGCCGCCTTGGACGCAGGGTAGACGGGGCCGAACATCGGGTGATAGGGGTAGGCTGGGTCCGCGTTCGACGTCAGGGAGCCGACGGCGCTCGACACATTGACGATGCGGGCGTCTGACGATTCATGGAGGAGCGGCAACATCGCCTGGTAAACCGCGAGGACCCCGAACACGTTGGTCTCCCACACGGTGCGTACTTCGTCGAGGGATGAGTTGCTCGCGCGGCTTACGTTG
>Ga0302326_10032309_pt1 | contig 10429 bp, 9 predicted proteins | sample Palsa_T0_3_FD_202264 | JGI IMG/M metagenome (GOLD analysis project Ga0302326, IMG submission 202264) | Peat permafrost microbial communities from Stordalen Mire near Abisko, Sweden - Palsa_T0_3 | ecosystem: Environmental > Terrestrial > Soil > Palsa > Peat permafrost | place: Sweden: Abisko... | reverse complement strand
TTAGTTTGAGTCAGTAGAGCGCATTATAATCGAATGTATGTTCGACTTCGTGGAGCTGACAGCGACGGGCGAGTCGGCTGCGTTGATCGAGCAGGCCTGCGACGCCGCGCGGACGGAAGCGCAAGCCACAGGACGGCGACTGAATGCGATCGCGGATCTGATGCAACTGCGTTACCGCCAACATGGCGAGCGTGCGGAGTGGGTCGCCGACTTGTGGGATGCGATCTCCGCCGAGCTGGCCGCCGCCCTTCGGATTAGCCGTGCCTTGGCCTCGAGGTACATGAGCGATGCGGAGGTGATGCGTGAGCGGCTGCCCAAGGTCGGGGAGAGTTTGGCCGCCGGTGACATCAACTACGCGATGTTCAATGTCATCGCCACTCGCACCGCGCTGATCACCGACGACAAGGCGTTGGCCGCCGTCGACGAGCAGGTCGCAATGCGGGCCCCGCGCTGGCCGTCGCTAACGCGCGGCAAGCTGGCGATGCGGATCGACGGCATTGTTCTGCAGGTCGATCGAGATGCGATTCGTCGAACCAACAAAGAGATCAAAGACCGCTATCTCAATGTGTCGGAGTCGATGTCGGGCATCGCCGAGGTCTACGGCAACGTGTTCACCAGCACTGCCCGCGCTTTGGATAGCCGGTTGGATGAGTTGGCGGCCACCGTGTGTGAGGCCGATCCGCGATCCAAGGCGCAGCGACGCGCGGACGCGCTGGCCGCATTGATTGCGGGTGACGACCGGATGATGTGCACCTGTGGGGATTCGGATTGCACTGAAACCCGTGGCCGCCTGCGCAACCGCAATGTGGTCATTCACGTAGTGGCCGAGCAGCGCAGCGTCGACGGCATCGGAACTACGCCGGGTTACCTGGCCGGGGTGGACGAGCTGATACCGCCGCAGCTGGTCGCGGAACTAGCCAAGTCGGCGACGTTGCGGCCGTTGGCCTTTCCGGCTGCCGCGGAACCGCGGTACACGCCGTCTGCGAAGCTAGCCGAGTACGTGCGATGCCGGGATCTGACCTGCCGGGCCCCAGGATGTGACGAGCCGGCGGTGCACTGCGACATCGACCACACCGTCCCTTACGCTGACGGCGGGCTCACGCACCCGTCCAACTTGAAGTCACTATGCCGAAAACACCATTTGCTCAAGACTTTCTGGGGCTGGCGAGACAAACAGCTCGCCGACGGTACGGTGATTTGGACGCTGCCGTCGGGGCAGGTTTATGTGACGAGTCCAGGCAGCGCGATCCTGTTTCCGGCGCTCACCGTGCCCACCGGCGATGTGCCCGAAGCCCCGCCACCGTCCGACATCCGCTGCGGTGAGCGCACGGTCATGATGCCGACGCGACGGCGCACTCGCGCTCAGCAACGATCACAGCGAATTACCGCCGAGCGCAACCTCAATCGCAATGACAGGCTGAACCAGCAACGCGCCGTCCGTTACGCGCACGCGACGCCCGACGATGAACCGCCGCCGTTCTAGCTCTCAGCTCGTGTGATGCCCGACGACCTCACCAGGACCGCCAAAACGATGGCGGCCAGTAGCAACGCCGGGACGTCGCCCCACAGATGTCCCAGGTGGTGGCCGGACTGGAAAGACTGCACCGCCATGACGACGGCGTGCACGATGCTCGACCACACGGTGAACCAGATCAGGCTGATGTTGGCCTCAGGACGTCGTGCCGCATTCCAGAGGAACAGGCCCAGCGTCGCGTACAGGCCGACGATCATCATGAAGTAGTCGGACTGATGCGGCGGGCCGTGATGCCATGCCCACCCCGAAGGCCACACCACGGCCAGCGGATAGAGCAGCAGCATCACCGTGCCGAAGAAAACCAACGCAATTTGAAGAAGCCGGTAACTGGTCGACGGTGCCAATGTGTGCTCCAAAAGATTAGCGGGCCAATAGGTCCGGCTTTAGCCCCAGCTTCCCGGAGTGCCCTGAGGCACCTGCTGGCCCAGCCAGTTGCAGGGCATCATCATGCGATATGCGGTCAGCGCGACGCCGATCAAGCCGTACATCGCGGCGGAGGCCGCGATCGCGAGTCCTGCTGCTGCTGTCTGGATGCGACCCATGTCGAGCTCTTCCTGCACGCGGCCTGGATCTGCCGCACTGCACCCGGACGATACCCGCGGACGCGCGGTTGCGGAGTGAGTTTGACGCTGCTGAAGAATCAGGACTTCGCGGCGGCCTTCTTTCCGGGAGCCTTCTTAGCGGGAGCCTTCTTCGCCGGCGCCTTTTTCGCAGGAGTCTTCTTGGCGGCCGCCTTTTTCGCCGGCGCCTTGCTCTCGCCGGAGCGCGCCTTGACGCTGGCCTCCAACTTGGCCAGCAGATCCGAGACGTCTTCGGTCTCGTCGAGTTCCGTAGGCTGCTCTTCGGTGGTAAACGCTTCTCCGCCTTCGAGTTTGGCCTGCACCAACTCCTGCAGTTGAGCCTGGTAGTCGTCGTGGTAGCGGTCGGGATTGAAATCGTCGGCCATCGACTCGACCACTTGCCCGGCCATCTTGAGCTCGGCGGGTTTGACCTCGACCTTCTTGTCCAGCACCGGGAAGTCGGGGTTGCGGATCTCGTCAGGCCACAGCAGCGTGTGGATCACCATGACCTCGCGCTTGCTGAAGTCCTTGACCCGCAACGCCGCAAGCCGGGTCTTGTTGCGCAGCGCGAAATGCACGATCGCCACCCGATCGGTCTCTGCTAGCGTCTTCGCCAGCAGCACATAGGATTTCGTCGATTTTCCATCGGGCTCGAGGAAATAGCTGCGGTCGTACATCATCGGGTCGAGCTCGCTGGCCGGGACGAACTCGAGCACTTCGATTTCGCGGCTGCGCTCTTCGGGCAGCGTCGCGATGTCGTCGTCGGTGATGATCACCATCTGGCCGTCGTCGGATTCGTAGGCGCGTGCGATATCGCGGTACTCGACGACTTCGCCGTCTACCTCGCACACGCGCTTGTACCGGATGCGGCCGTTGTCCTTGGCATGTACCTGGTGAAACTTGATGTCGTGGTCCTCGGTCGCGCTGTACACCTTGACCGGGACGTTGACCAAGCCGAAAGAGATCGAGCCCTTCCAGATCGAACGCATAGTGCCAGTATGCCCATACTGCTGGGCGGATACGCCTTCAACGACGATGCGTCGGCGTCCTGCCGGTTACATACCAGGTTTCGACCTGACCGACCCCTTTGACCTCAATCGGGCCGCGGGCCTGGCAATCGAAATGTTCGCTGACTAGATCGAAGGTATTTCGCGTGATTTGGATGACGCCGCTGGTGCCGTGCGATTCCATGCGGCTTGCCATATTGACCGTCTCACCCCACAGGTCGTAAATGAATTTGCGGCGGCCGATGACGCCCGCGACCACCGGGCCGGAGTTGATGCCGATGCGGAAGGCGAGCCTTCGGCCACCGAAGGTCCGCTTGCCGATCTCGGCCCGCATGTCCAGTGCGAAGTTGACCAACGCTTCAGCGTGATCCACCCGTTGGCGTGGCACGCCTGCGGCGACCATGTAACAGTCGCCGATCGTCTTGATCTTCTCCAGCTCGTACTTGTCGACAAGATCGTCGAAGCACTCGAATACGTCGTTGAGCAGGTCGACCAGGGTGAGCGGCAGCATGGTCGCCGCCATCGGGGTGAATCCGACGATGTCGGCGAACAAGATGCTGGCCTCGTCGTAGTGGGCCGCGATCGCGCGGGGTTCGATCTTGAGGGCTTCGGAGATCTCCTTCGGCAGGATGTTGAGAAGCAGCATCTCCGAGCTCTGCTGGAAGAAGTCGCGGCGCCGAACGAAGTAATGCAGCAGTCCGAATACGACCGCGATCACCGTGCCGAGGTTGAGCACGAAGAACCATGTCACGAACGTGTCGGGTAGATGCGCCGGCGTCAGGTGCGGCTGCAGAAGTGCCGTAATGGGCAGCAGCGCGACGAAGCCGACGATCCACAGCAGCGTCCGTCTGGGTTCTTCGAGCAACAGCGAGCCCAACGGACAGAGTGCCGCCCAGACGATGACCGCGCTGGACTGCTGAAATCCTCCCAACGCGATCGTCACTAGCCACGGCAAGATCAGGATCACGAGCAGTTGAGTGAAGCGATAGAACTTGAGGTTGCGAGTCCAGGCGAACAAAGCCGTGTTCGCCAGAGTGAAAACCGTGTAGAACACCGGCGCGACAGCGGCCAGTGGGGTGTGCATCAGCAGATAGATGACGCTCCACAGCGTCGTGAGCGGTAACGTCCCCGCGCACAGTACAACTGCGAGACGCTTCTGCAGCGCAACCTCGTTGGTGTCGGCCGCGGCTGTGCCGATTCGTCCGACCCACCCACCGTGCATAGCGACCCCTTTGCTGACCGTTACGTTAGCTGGGGGGCGCCCCCGCTATGCCGGTTCAGCCAGGCTGGCGCGCAGCGGCCTGCAACGCATCCCGATCCGGCAGGTCAGCACCCGCGCGAGTGACAGTCAGCGCCGAAACACCGCTGGCCGCTTCGAGCGCCTCGGTCAGCGAGTCCAGGTCTATTCCGGCGAGCGAGGCGCGTTGCCCGGCACCCAGCAGCCCTTGCCCCCAGAGCGCGTCGATCAGGCCGACCATGAACGCGTCGCCTGCGCCAACGGTATCGACCACCTGCACGGGTCGGGCCGACACCCGTACTTCACCGTCCGCGCACACCGCCTCGGCCCCCTGGTCGGCCATTGTCACCACCACGATGGCTGGGCCCAGCGATTGCCAGGTCTGCGCGATCTGCGCCGGCGACCGGTCGGGGTCGATCCAGCGCAGGTCCTCTTCGCTGACCTTCACGATGTCGCTGCGCTCGACGAGATGCTCGATGCGTGCGATAGCCAGGTCACGGTCGGCGATCAGCGACGGCCGTACGTTGGGATCGAAGGTGACCGTGGCCGACACCCGGTAGGTGTCCACGACCGCTGCGACGGCCAGACACCCGGGGTCTTGCACCGCGGCAATCGATCCGGTGTGCAGGAAAAGCGGCAGGGCCACCACCGGTGTACCGGAAAGCTGCCAGTCCAGATCGAACACATAGTTAGCCGACCCGTTCGCGTCGAAGGTCAGCCGCGCGGTGGTGGTCCGGTCGGCATCCTGGCTTCCCGAAACAAGTTGCGCCCCTGCGGCATGAATGTATTCGGCGATGCGCCGGCCATAAGGGTCGGCGGCGATGTGGGTGAGAAAGTCGATGTCACGGCCCAGCCGGGCCAGCCCGACCGCAACGTTGAGTGGGCTGCCGCCGACGTGCTCGCCGGTGATCTGTTGGCCGTCCTGCACGATGTCGATCAGCGACTCGCCGATCACCAGCCCGCGACTCATTGCACCAATTCCTCGAGTGTCGCGCGAGCGCCCTTGCGGTGCAACGAATCCAGCGCCCAGCGGTATGCCTCGACGAACCGATGCTGGTGGGACAGGTCTGCGAATACCGCGGTGATCTCGATGAACGCGTTGGCGTTCTCGTGCTGCGACCGCGCGATCGGGACCAGCGAATCCGCCAGCTGGTCGAGCACCTCGTACGGTTCGCCCCACTCGTCGACGCCCTCGGCGTAGCGGGCCCAGCTGGCCACCGCCGCGGACGCCATCTGAACCGGCCCGTCGTTGGCCAGGTTGTCGCAGATGACGGGGAACAGCCATTTCGGGATGCGGTCCGACGAGTAGGCGCATATCCGCGCGACGGTATCGCGCACGGCTGGGTTGGCGAACCGCTCGACCAGCGTGCGGCCGTACTCGTGCAGGTCGATCCCCGGCACTGGCGGCAGCGTGGGGATGGCCTCCGTGTCGAAGTAGGTGAGCAGGTACTTGGCGAACAACGGATCCTGCGCGGCGTCGTGGACGAACTCGAAGCCGCAGAGATGAGCGAAGTAGCACAGGCACTGGTGTCCCGCGTTGAGCATTCGCAGCTTCATCAACTCGTACGGGCGGACGTCGTCGACCACCAGCACGCCCGCCTTCTCCAGTGGCGGGCGGCCATCGGCGAAGTCGTCTTCGAGGACCCAGGCGCTGAATGGCTCGGCCACCACCGGCCACCGGTCGTTCACACCGAAGTCGCGCCGGACTTCTGCGGCCATCTCCAAAGTCGTTGCCGGGGTTATGCGGTCGACCATCGAACTCGGAAACCGGACATGTTCGGCCACCCACTCGGCCAGACTGGGATCTCGGCGTTCGGCATTGGCGAGTACGGTCCGCCCTGCGACTTCACCGTTGTTCTCGATGTTGTCGCAGGACACGATCGTTGGTGCGGGGATACCTCGGTCGCGACGCCTGGCGAGCGCCTCGCTGATCAACGAGAACGCGGGCCCGTCGGGATCGCGGTATCCGCCCTCGGTGATGGTCAGCGAAATGATCCGAGTGGACGGCGCAGCGAGCACCTCCAGCGCTGACTCCGGATCATCGGGCGCGTAACGGTAGTCGATGATCGAGCCGATCACCTGTGCGTCCCGGCTGCCGTCGGGGTTTTCCAGGATCAGCGTGTAGAGCCCGTCCTGATCGTTCAAGACGTCGCGCATGGTCCAGTCGGACGGCATCACCCCTACACCGCAGATGCCCCACTCATGCGCCAGGCCGTGCTGCAGCAGCAGGTTGATGTACGCGGCCTGATGCGCCCGGTGGAAGTGGCCGGCTCCGATGTGCGCGATCCCGACGCTGACGGTGCCGCGGTCATATTTCGGCGCGTCGATCGGCAGGCTTTTCAGCGTTGAGTTATTGAGATCCATTGCATTAGGCACGATTGCACAACTCCTTCCGGGTCGAGGCCCGAATCGTCATTGCTGAATGACGATGCCTATGTCAGCGGGAACCTCCACCTGTCACGGTCGACAGCATCAGGGCGTCGGCCAGAGCGCGCCACGAATCGGTGATCGCGACTGCGCCAGCGTCGATCAATTCCGCAGTGCGATGGCGCCTTTCGTCAGCCGGCACGAACATGACGTTTCCGACGGCGGGGTAACCGGCCGCAACCGCGGATTTGACACCGGGCACCGAGTCCTCCACTGCCACGCCCTGATGAGCTTCGACCCCGAGCACCCGGCCGGCATGCATATAGACCGCTGGGTCGGGCTTGCTCGTCGGCACCGGCAGCGAATCTTCGGCGCTGAAGCGCAGATCCGCCGGGATCAGCGGATCGAGGCCGGCCGCGGTGAACGACGCCTTGAGTCGCGCGAGGGCACTGGAGCTGACCGCTGCCATCGCGTACCGCGATGCCAGAGCCTGCAATGGCTCAAGCACCTCCGGATCCGGCTTCAGCGTGACGGCCAGATGCGCGGTGACCTGCTCGCGCTCTTGGCGCACCCACTGCTCGAGCTCATCAGCGGTCAACGCGCGACCGCTTGCCACGTCGCTGTCCGAGGCCAGCACAGCGTCGGGACGTCCGTCGGCGAGGGCCTTTTCGAACGGAACTCCGCTCAGCACGGCCAAGTCGGTAGCGGTGCTGCGAAAGTTCTTGCCGACGGCTTTCTTACGCAGCTCATCGCCGCTCAGCGGCGCCGAGACGTCGAACCTGGCCAGGAAGCGAGTGGTCACCTCGGCCGAGGCATCGAATGCCGGTCCCTCGGATGGGAAGAGGTTGTCATCCGCGTCCAACAGCAATGTTGTGATGTGCGCAGGGTCGAACGGGCGCACAAACTCGAGGGGCTGGTTCATGACACCATCAGCTCCCGCGTGTTGTCCCCCAGCGCGTGGCGCAGCGCGCGGATCACACCCTGCTCGTCGATGTCGGTAATCATCTCGCGCAGACGGTCCGCAAATCCAGGAACTTCCCGAACTTCGGCAAAGATCTCGTGCCGCAGTAGCGGATCAGGATTGTTGCCGTCCGTCGTCGTCAACTTGGTCAACAATTCCTTCTGCGGGTCGTCGACGCGAATCGGGCGGCCCTCCAGGTCGTAGCCACGCAGATACCTGGCCCACCCGGCGAGGGCGACCATCAGCAGGGTGTGCGGTCGGTCCTGCTCGATCGCCTCACGCAGCGACGGCAGCAGGAACGACGCGATCTTCTCCGATCCCCGGCGTGCCAATCGTGACAACTGGTCGCTCATTTGGGGATTGCTGAGCCGCGAGAGCAGCGTGTCGCGATATTCGGGAGTGTTCATCCCGGGTACCGGGGGCAGCAGCGGCTGGATCTCGTCGCGCATGAGCTGCTCGACGTAATCGAAGATGACCTCGTCACCCATCGCCTCATCGGTGCGCTGGTAGCCGGCCAGCATGGCCAGACAGGACATCGCGATATGAGTTCCGTTGAGCAGACGGGTCTTTACCAACTTGTGGTCGCTGACGTCGGCAACGAACTGGGCGCCGACTTCGTCCAGCGGCGGGCGACCGTCGCTGAAGCTGTCCTCGATGACCCACTGGCAGTACGGCTCGGTGAGTACCGGCCACTTGTCGGCAATCCCGAATTCCTGCTGAACGAATTCCCGCTCCGACTCCGATGTCTGAGGGGTGATCCGGTCCACCATGGTCGACGGGAACGCGACATAGGCATCGATCCAACGGGCCAGCCAGGGGTCCTTCAACGCGGCAAACGACACCAACGCGGTCCGCGCCGCCGCAGTGTTGTCGGGGATGTTGTCGCAGCACATCACCGTGAACGGTGCGATGCCGGCACGACGACGCAAATCCAGCGCCTCGGTCAAGTACCCCCACGCCGTGACATAGCTGCCCGAGTTGATCAGGTCGGCCCGCACATCGGGGTGGCTGGCGTCGAACTCGCGGGTGACCGGGTCGAGGAAGTACCCATTGCCGGTGATGGTCAGGCTGACGACGTGGGTGCGGGGGTCGGCCAGCGCGGCACGGACCGCTGCACCGTCGTTCGGCGCGTAGTGGATGGAGCCGATCGATCCGACCACCCGGGCCGTCTCGCCTTCGTGACTGCGCTCCACGACGGTGTAGAGCCCGTCCTGAGCGGACAGCACATCTTTGACGTCGCGGGAGCGCAGGCTGACGCCCGTGACCCCCCACTGGTTGGAAATGCCCGAGCGGGCGAGGTCGTCGAAGTAGACGGCTTGATGTGCACGGTGAAAGTTGCCGGCACCAATGTGGACGACACCGCGTTGCAGGGTTGATCGATCGTAAGTGGGCACGTCGATTCGCTGGGAATGCAGTCGAAGCGTGTCATTACTGAGCGGAACTCCGGCGCTTGGCCGCCAAGGAATTACTTTTCGCATGACCGATCATGCCCGCAGGTCAGGCCCACTTAAACGTTTTAGTGGGTTACGTCACGGTGATCCGAGTCACGAATTGCGCCGCCGCCCACCAAAAGAGGTGGTGAGACGTGCTTATCGGCAGCGTAGGTTGACACCATGGCGCCGCGGGTGAAGTTGACCAACGCCGACAAGGTGTTGTACCCCGCCGCCGGAACCACCAAAGCCGACATCTTCGATTATTACGTCCGTGTTTCCCAAGTGATGGTGCCGCACATCGCCGGACGGGCGGCCACCCGTAAGCGATGGCCCAACGGAGTGGAGCAGTCCTCGTTTTTCGAAAAGCAGCTTGCCGCTTCGGCGCCGGAGTGGCTGGCGCGCGGCAGCATCACGCATCGATCCGGCACGACGACCTACCCGATCATCGACAGCGTCGACGGTTTGGCTTGGATCGCCCAGCAGGCCGCGTTGGAAGTGCATGTGCCGCAATGGCGTTTCGCTGCCGAGTGGACGCGTAAGGGCGAGCAACTCAAGCCGGGCCCGGCCACCCGCCTGGTGTTCGATCTCGACCCGGGTGAGGGCGTGACGATGGCTCAGCTCGCCGAAGTGGCCCGCGCCGTCCGAGATTTGATCGCCGACATCGGGCTGACCACGTTTCCGTTGACCAGCGGAAGTAAGGGCCTGCACCTCTACAGTCCGCTGGACAAACCGGTGAGCAGTCGCGGCGCGGTGGTACTGGCCAAACGCGTTGCCCAGCAACTGGAAACGTCGATGCCCAAGCTGGTCACCGCCACGATGACCAAAAGCTTGCGGGCCGGCAAGGTGTTCGTGGACTGGAGCCAGAACAGCGGCTCGAAGACCACCGTCGCGCCGTATTCGTTGCGGGGACGCGAGTATCCGACCGTCGCGGCGCCCCGAAGCTGGGAGGAACTCGACGACAAGAAGCTGCGCCAGCTTCGCTACGACGAAGTGCTCGAGCGGGTCGAGCGCGACGGAGATCTGCTGGCGCCGTTGGACGCCGACGTGCGGAACCCCGATCGGCTGATCAAATACCGCAGCATGCGCGACGCGGCGAGAACACCCGAGCCGGTACCCAGCACCAAACCGGCTGCTGGCCACGGCAATACCTTCGTCATCCAGGAGCATCACGCTCGCCGGCTGCACTACGACTTCCGGCTCGAGCGCGACGGCGTGCTGGTGTCGTGGGCCGTGCCGAAGAATCTGCCCGAGACCACCGCGGTCAATCACCTGGCGGTCCACACCGAAGACCATCCACTGGAGTACGGCGGCTTCGAGGGCACGATTCCGA
>Ga0302326_10032308_pt1 | contig 10430 bp, 8 predicted proteins | sample Palsa_T0_3_FD_202264 | JGI IMG/M metagenome (GOLD analysis project Ga0302326, IMG submission 202264) | Peat permafrost microbial communities from Stordalen Mire near Abisko, Sweden - Palsa_T0_3 | ecosystem: Environmental > Terrestrial > Soil > Palsa > Peat permafrost | place: Sweden: Abisko... | reverse complement strand
ATCCAAACCACATCGACGAAGTGCCAATAGAGACCCATAACTTCAAGGTCATCGGCCTGATAACGTCCGCGCTGGTATTTGAGGGCTACGGCAAAGAGCGCGATCACGCCTCCAGCGACGTGGAGAAGGTGAAGGCCGGTGATGCTGAAAAACAAAGAGCCTAATAGCGGCGTACCCCAGGGATTATGGAATAGGGTGGCGCCTTCGTTGACCATTCCCATCCATTCCCGAAGGTGAAGGGCGGCGAAGAGAATTCCGAAGAGAGCGGTAATCAGCGTCCAACGGAAAGCTTTGGCCTTCTCGCCAGCCTGCGCGGACTGCACGCCAAAGAGCATGGTCAAGCTGCTGGTGAGCAGAATGAGCGTCATCAGCGCCACGTTGGTGATGCTGTGAAAAGGCTTTGGCCAATCGGGGGTGGCGTTGCGTATGAAGCCGTAGGCTACGAGACAGGCGGCGAAGGTCGCGGTGTCGGCGATGAGGAACAACCACATCGCCAACTTTTTTGCGGGTACGGAAAAAGCTGGCGCCGTCATTAGATCCGTCGCTTGCGATCGCGACACCTGCGCGTGAATCGAAAAATCGGCCTGGCGCACGTTGCCTCCTATCCTTGAATGGTTAGAGCTTTATCCAAAGCAGCAAAAGCAGATACACCCACAAAGCACCCATGAAATGCCAGTAACGCGAGGTGGCATCGAGGGTGCTGTGTTTTAAGACGGACTTTTTCACCTTTGCGATCACGCGGACTAAACCGCCGAGCCCGCCGAATACATGCAGCGCATGCGCTACCGTCAACACATAGAAGAATGCGTAATTGATGTTGGTGGAAAGTTTGATTCCCTGGGAGATAAGCTGGAGCCAAGCTAAGGTTTGACCTGCGACAAAGAGCAATCCCAGGAACAGAGTCACGTACAGCCAGCGAGCCGGACTGGCGTTTTGACTGGCATCGCGCGGATCGCCCATCAAGGCCGCGATGCGGCGGCGGGACATTTCCAGAGTGACGCTGCTGGCGATGATAACCAGCGTATTCAGATAAAGCACAGGCGGCAGGGTGATGCGCTGCCAATCGGAGGCAGCGCCCTGACGAACGATCAGGGCGCTGGTCAACGCGGCAAACGTCATGGTAATGGCCGCCAATCCTACCCAGATGCCGGTACTGGCGGGTGGAGGAGAAGAGTTCTTAACCTCGCGCAGGTTTCCGTCGGCAGGAACCAGATTCCGCCGGCCTCCGTTGCCGGAGCCGTCGCTGGGTGAATGGTCAAGATCGATTTTCGGCGCTTCGGGAACCGTGGTTGCCATACTGACTCCTTACTCTTAGAAAACCTGACGCTTTGATCATCATTCCAGACTACTTCGATCCTTAATCACTTCTCCTCGTGCGGGTTGTTGAGTTGCTCGGGCGAAGTTTGCATTATGAAATCGCTGCTTGCACCCTCGACGTTGAACTCGTAAGGATCGTGGTACACCACCGGCATCTTGTCGCCAAAGTTGTTGTGGGGCGGCGGGGTGGCCGTGCTCCACTCGAGCGACGTGCCTTCCCACGGATTATCCGAAGCAGGAGCGCCCCAGAAGCGGCTGTGGATCAGGTTATAAAGGAAAATGAACTGAACCAGACCCGTGGCCGCGGCGGCGACGGTAATGAACTTGTGCACCGGGATGAGCGCAATCAGGTAGTCATCGGTGAAGGCCTGATAGCGGCGCACGTTCCCGGCGATGCCGAGGTAGTGGAACGGCATAAAGATGCAGTATGCGCCCACGAAGGTCAGCCAGAAGTGGATCTTGCCCAACGTATCGTTCATCATGTGGCCGGTCATCTTGGGGAACCAGTAGTAGGTTCCTGCGAAGATGCCGAACATGGCTGCGATTGCCATGACCAGGTGGAAGTGGCCGACGACAAAATAGGTGGCATGCAGCATGATGTCGATGGCAGGCTGCGCCAGGAAAAATCCGCTTACCCCGCCGCTGATGAACATGGAGATGAAGCCGAGCGCGAATAGCGATGCCGAGTTGATGCGCAACCTGGAACCATACAAACTGCCAAGCCAGATCAAGACCACCACGGTGGCGGGGATGGTGATGACGAGCGTGGGGAATGAAAAGGCCAGCGAGGAGAAGGGATTCATGCCGCTGACGAACATGTGATGGCCGTACACCATGTAACTGAGGACGGCCAAGGTCCCCATGGCATAAATGACTACCCTGTGGCTGAGGAGCGGCCGACGCATGTTGGTGATCAAGATGTGGGAGACGATGCCCATTCCAGGGAGGATTGCGATGTAGACCTCGGGGTGTCCGAAGAACCAGAACAGGTGTTGCCAGAGCAAGGTCGATCCACCGGAGTGAGGTAGCAGCTGGCCGTTGATTACTTCGTTGGAGGATACGAAGAAACTGGTTCCGGCGACGTGATCGAGAATGAGGAGAACGCAGGCGGGCATCAACACCGCGAATGCGGTCAAGCCCATGATCGAGGTGATGAACCAGGCCCAGACGCTCAGCGGGAGCCGCATCAGAGACATGCCTTTACAGCGCATGTCGAGAGTAGTGGTGATGAAGTTCAACGAACCCAGCAACTGCCCAATACAGAAAATACCGATCGAAGCGGCCCAAAGAACCACGCCCAGACCCTGGCCGGGGCCGGCCACCGAGCCCACTGCGCTCAGCGGGGCATACTGCGTCCAGCCGCCTAGGGTTGGGCCGTCGGGCACGAAAAACGACGCGACCAGAACTACGAAAGCCACGAACGTAACCCAGAACGACATCATGTTGAAACGCGGGAAGGGCATGTCTTCCGCTCCGACCTGGATGGGCAGAAAGAAATTTCCGAAGCCGGCGAAGGGGGCGGTGGTGAGCACGAAGAAGACCATGATGGTTCCGTGCATGGTCATGAGTTGCAGGTAGTACTCGGGAGTCATCACGTCGCCGGGCGCACCGGTCTTGGAAAGGAAGTGCAGACCGGGAATGGCGTAGCTGCCCCAGCCCAGATGGATGCGCATGATCCAGGAGAGCACCATGCCGACGAATACGGCGAACAAGGCCAGCGCGTAATACTGCTTCCCGATGACTTTATGGTCGAGACTGAAAATATGTTTGCGGATGAAGCTGATCGGGGCTCTATGGTCGTCCCCCGGTGCCGGCGTATCGTGCATTGTGTGTGCTCACCTCGAACGAGATGGATTGTCCAGTCGCTCAGGGGCTAAAGCCCTCATGAATGGTGATGCTTTACGCGGCGATGAAGCGCCGCACTTCCAAGTGTTTTATTGCAGAGCTGCCTGCTGTTTGATCCAGGTGTCGTAATCTTCCTGGGACTTCACTTCGAGATACGCCTTCATGTTGTAATGGCCGAGGCCGCAAAGCTGAGTGCAGACGATTTCGTACCTGCCAACTTTGGTTGCAGTGAAGTGAACCGACAGATCCAACCCCGGGACAAAATCCTGGTGGACGCGCAACTCCGGAACGTAGAAAGAGTGGCCCAAATCTTTCGAGTGCATCAGCAGGTGAATCTCGCGGTTCACGGGAATCGCCATTTCGGCAGTGACGATATCGTCCTTGGAAGCCTGATCGTTAGTGGTATCGAGACCGAAGAAATTGCCGCTCGCCTCATTGATCTGGTCTGGATGCAGCGGGCCGAACTTTTCGTCGGGGCCGGGGTATCGGAAGTAAAACGCGAACTGTCCCGCCTGCACTTGAATGGGCATGGCGTCGGCTGCGGGTGGGGTGAAGTACTCATTGCCCCAGGCCTTAACTCCAAACACGCCCAAAGTCAAGACCTCAGTGCCAACCAGCAGGAATGCGGCCATGACCAGGCCCACGGCGCCACCGGGGAAGCGCTTAATCTTGTCACCCGGCTTGGGACTGGAGAACTTCCAGATGAAGAAAGCCAGGACGAATTGCGAGGTCAGGAACGCGATCCCGGTCTCCATCATCGTGTCGGCAAACTGCTCGTCGATGAGATGCCCTTGGAGGGATATATCTTCGGGCATGGGCCATATGTGCATGACGATGGGAACAGCCGAGCCGATTGCGATCAATACTATGGTCACCGCGAGTATCTTCGCCATGTCATCCCGCCCTGGGCCGGTTCTGCTCCGGCATTTTGTCGGAACGCCTGGTCTTAAGGCAGCGGCGTTCCTACGTTCAGATCTGTAACCAAAGGTTACTGCGGGCTTACTTTGCCTTAAAAGTGAAATCGGCAGTTGCCGATCCGCCGGCAGCTACCGTGACTTTTTGCGTTTGGGTGCCGGCGGTCTCCTGCCACGCTGTGACTGTGTAGCTTCCGGGAGGCACATTGTTGATCGTGTAGGAGCCGTTAGTATCTGTGGTCGCGTAAGGGCCTTTGACCACGACGAACCACCCATGCATCCAGGGATGGATGTTGCACTGTACGGGAATCATCTCCGGCATTTTCCAGCTCTTCTCGATGGGCGGGGCTCCCGGGGGCTGAGACTGGTTCCAGGGAATGTTGCCGGTCATGGGGTTGGGCAGGGGGTGAATGTTGTGCGCGGTTTGGTCACTGGTTTTCACCTCAAACGTCTGATTGACGTCCATCGCCAGCACGTGCGGCGCATACACGCAATTTCTTTGATCGAATACGGGCACCGACATTGGCACTTGCGTCAGAGCGCCGTCAGGCAAGCCATCGGAAATGTAGAGCACCACATTCGCCAAGCCTCCACTGGGGGCAACCACATACGTTTCGATGTGGGCAGGATCGCTCGCATGGGCCTTGACGCAGTATGGGTCCTTCGACATGTCGATGCCCCGCATGTGAGGAGCCGGGCCGTCAAGCTTGACCGTTCCGGTAATTTTGCCGTCTCCGGCAGCGTTGACTCTCTGGCCCAGAATTAATGCGGCACAACAAACTAATACTACAAGCGATAGTAAGGCAGCAGGATTGTATCGATTTCTCATGGAAATCCTCACTTATCAGGAACTACCAGGCGCTACGCAAAGACAAGAACTCAGCGCGCAATTCTAGCGCCTATTGTTGTCCTGCCGGGGCAGTTGGATCAACCGGCTTCAGCGATAGTTGCTTTGCCATTTCTTTTTCCTTGCTCTTCTGTTGCATGAAGGTTCGGAGATAGAAGACCAAGTCCCAGGCCTCATCGGGCTTAATGTTGTCAGCATACGAAGGCATGGGCGTGCCGTCCAAGCCAGTCATGAAGATCCGGTAAATGTCGGCATCCGTATTGCCGCACTTTGGCCGCGAGCCGTCGGTAAAGTTGAAAGCCTGGATGGGACGGCCCAAGTCATCGGTGAGAGTCGAAGCCGACGGACCATTGGCCATGCCCTGCACGCCGTGGCATTTCCAGCACTGTACCCGGGCAAACAAATCACGGCCCGTCTTGATGCGCTCGGGGGTGACTTCTGGCTCGGGAGGAATGGTGATGGGCGTTCCGGGCTTTTCATTCAGCCATCGCGGAGAAAAGTGCTTTACCCAAGCCACGAGGTCGGCACGCTCCTGCTTGGTAAAAGTGTTCCACTGAGGCATGTTCGAACGATCGAGGCCACGGGCGATGGTGTCGAACAGATCCTGGTCGGTAGGCAAGGTGCCGGTGGGAGTGGAGCGGCACTTAAACACGGCCAATTGGAAATCGCGGGGCTTGGGGTCGACCCAGGGAAAGTTTTCACCGTTGCCATCGCCGAGTTCGCCATGGCAACCGACACAATACCGACGATAATCATACTTGGCGTCTTTGGCGTGGCCGTTGATATTGCCGATGTGGCTCTCCATGCCGAGGCGGCTCTCTATGTCAAGGGTCGGGAGCTGCGCCGAGGAAGCCAACGGCAGCGCCAGAATGGCAACCGTGCCCAACAAGAACGACCACTTCTCTGATGAAGTCTGCATGTCCATCCTCGCTAGAAATCGAAGTCAAGTCCCATCAGCAATTCGCTGGTGTTGATATTGGTGAGTGCTCCGGTGAAAAGATTTGCCGGCCCGGTACCGTCCTGATGCAGCCAGTTGTACTCGTTGTGCCACGCCAGGCCGGCTCGGCTCGTCATGAACGGGTTGTAGCGGAAGCCGATGGTGTAGGTGGAAATGTTGCCGAAGTTGGAAGGCGTGGGGCCGAGGATGCCATTGGGTCCGACTGTCGTGTAGGCCGAACCATCCGCCTGCTGCGACATGCGTTCCAGTTCATATCGACCGATGAAGATTAACTGTGGACTGTATACGTAATGTGCTTCGAAGGTCGCGCCGTTCCAGCTGGGCGCCTGTGATCCCGTGGGAAGAGCCGTCCCGGGCACATTGTTCAAGAAGGGACAACCGGGTGCGGGACTCGAGCAGGTGGCGGTGGTGCCGCCATTACCGTCTGTGCCTACTGCGTTGCCATAACCCTGCCCAAACCATGGGTTGTCCGAGCCGTGTTGAGTCACGACTGTAAGATCAAAATGCGGGCCGAAGTAGAATTGGCCGACGAAGCCCTCGCGACTGAAGCCCTTATTGCCAATTCCTGAGCCGGCAACGGGCACCCCGCCAGCGGTGAGATAATATGTTGCCGCTTGTCCGACCATGGCGTAGAAACCGACGCGCTGAACACCCAGCCTGCCCAGATCAAAAGCCTGGCTCCCGGTAAAGAAACCCGTATAGGAGTTGGCTCCCAGGGTCAGGTTCACGTTCCCATCATTCGAACTGATCAGGGAGGCGCCGATGCGGGTGCGATCATCCGCCGAGTGTCCCAAGTACTCGATGCCGAGCTGGTTATCGCCTATTTGCCCGAAGATGTTTCCGTCACCCACAGGGATGAAGTGATAGGTCTGATAAATACCACCGTTGCCGGTAAGTGTCAGAATGCGTTTTTCAGAAAGGAGGTTATCGAGTTCGAACCGGCCCAACTTGATATTGAGCCAGGAGCTGTGAACGATGTTATCCAGGCGCAGAAAGACCTGCTCAAAGTGAAAAGCGCCTGTGGGATCCGCGGATGGAAGCACATAGAAGGAAATGTTCTTCTCCAGAGTCCCGGCGGTATGGAAGTCGAGGCCGCTCAAGTCAAAGCCTGAGGTCGAGATGCGCTGGATCGCTTGCCCACCGTCGGGCGCTCCGTTCGTGTAGGTGTCAACTTGGACCTTACCGACGCTCACCCGGTGCCAAATGGGCGTGATGCGGAAGGTGACCGGCCAATAGCCGGGATTCTGCCAGATGGGGGCATCCCGATCGTTCATGAGCTGGTAGCCGTTGTCTTTGAACTTCTGGCCGAAATAATTGAGCATCGGCCAGGATTCGTGGCAGGCGGAGCAGCGCAGGCCGTACTTTCTGGCGAAAGCGGGGAGGGCGTTCGCGGGCTGGCTGCAACTGAGAACCACCGATGTGACAACCAGAGCGACGGCCGCAAAGGAAGTCGGAAGCTGAAAGAAGTTGTGCAGATGAAAACGACGCGAAGCGTGCATAGCCGGACCCTCGGCAAGATCAAATGAAGATCTGGTCTATTTAACGAGGTTGCCGTAGTGGCAAACAAGTTGACAGGCTGGTGCCGGGCGTACGAGACTCGCTGAAGTCTGGAACTGAAGTTATGGCGGATTCAGAAAGGGCCACTCGAGGGGGCACTGTTCGCGCCGACGCCACTGGCCGGGTCCGTTCCCTGGCGGCAAGAGGTTCGTTGCTGCTTCTGCTGTTAATCTGCACGGCTCTTCCGCTGGCTGCGCGGGACAAAGACAAGCTGCATTATGGGGAAGGCTTGATCGTCAACATTCCTGTGCCGGAGAGTGAAGTAGAGCAAGTGGTAGAAGATGTGGCGCAGAATGGCGTGATCCGGGGAACCAAGGAGTACAACAAGGACGAATTCGTGAGCGGTGCAAAGGCTGCCGCGTCGTCGCGAGCGTTTCCGGTTTGGGATGGAGGCGGAAAGGTCTTCTACAAAATCCGCGAGCAAGCGCTCGATCCACGCAACTTCAAAGACAGCAGCGATGTGGGGACGCTCGCCGTACGCTATGTGGTACAGCCTCAAGGCGACAAGAACACGATCCTGCGCGTCGACGCGATTTTTAAAGAAGACTTCCGCCAGATTATTCATCAATCGGACGGTTCGGTGGAAAGCGCCGAGTACAAAGACATCCAGGAGCACATCGAAGCCATTGAGGTGATGAAGGAGCAGAATTTTGAGGCTGAAAAAGAACGGCAGGAGCAAATAGCGAGGAAGCGAAACCCGGCCCCGCAAACCGAGTCAACTTCGGCCGAAGCGGCACCCCTCCGAACCTCCTCAGGTCAATCCTCACCGGTTGCATCGGAACCCCTGGCATCGGAACTTACATCGGAATCCCGGGCCTCAGATACCCGAGTTGTGGAGAGCGAAGCGCCTCCGGCCGTAGATGCGGGCGCGACGCCCCCGGCAGGCCAAAGCCTGGAAGAGCACGTGAAGGATCTTCGTAAACAGGTCGAGCGGCTGGTGAAGTCACCGGGGGCGGCACTGAAATCCGCGCCCTTCCACACGGCGAGCACGCTGCAGTCATTAGACACCGGTACGGAAGTACTGATTCTGATTTCGACGCCGTACTGGTATGGGGTGGAAACGCATGATGGGCAACACGGATGGGTCATGCGGGACGAGCTGGAGCAGCGATGAGCCGTCACGGGGCAGGATTTGATCGAACTTTTTCTGGCGTGCTGACCGCGGGGCTGGCCGTTTGGCTTTTTTTCTGTGTGACGAATAGTTCCGCCCAGGGCAATGGCTTCGAGCGGACTTTTCCCCAATCGAAGGCCACGGTAGAGAAAGCCCTCGCAGCAATGCAAGCGGCGACAGCGGGACGTCTTCCCGTGCTGGATGGATTCGCAACCCCGACAGATCATACTCTCGATCGCTATCGGCGTGGCTATTACCAGGCGAAATTAGAGGTCAGCGCCTCACCATCGGGCGGATCGATCGTGCGGGTCAGGGTGGAGGTTACCGCCTGGTATGTCGATCCGGTGGCATCCAGATCGGGATATCAATTGTTGACCTCGAACGGCCGGCTGGAAGAGGACATTCTCGATCAACTGGCGGATCAACTGGGTGCGGGGAGGCCGGAAGTAGGGGAGAGTACGGCGAGTCCGGCGCCGGTGCCTGAGCGGGAGCGAGATTCTGCGCCGCCGGCTGCTTCTTCGGGACAGTTGCCGTCGGATGCAAATTCGGAGCAGAGTGCAAAGACCGCTGACTCGGTACAGCCCGCGATCTCGGCGCCGGTACGGAGGATCCCGGAGACCGGCGGCAGTTTTTCGACGTCAGTCGCACGGGGTTTGGCCGAAGCGGAAAAGAGCAGTCCGGCGATCGAGGCGAAAGGGAGCGCCGCGAAAGACGAAAAAGGATTGCAAGCCGAGGCGGATAGCCTGGAGGAGGTTCTGAAGAATCAGGCGCATCCCAAGAACCTGGTCGCGGTCAAGAAGTCTGGGACTCCAGTGGTGGCGACGGCAAGTTTGACCGCCAAGACATTGTTCCTAGCCAGCGCGCACGATGAGTTCGAGATGCTGGATTTTAACCGGGACTGGGTTCACGTTCGCATTTCCGGGCTTTCCCGGGGATGGGTTTGGCGCAACAGTCTGGAAATGCCGGAGAGCGTTCCGGACGCGGACATGCCCACTAGTTCGGGCCCGGTTCCTGTGGCTGCGGAGCTGTTTCATGTGGCTCGCGAAGAAACCGCGATCTTTCCGGGAGATTGGGAGCCGCTTCGGGGAAAGAATGTGAGGATCGTCTCCGTGGAAGAGATCAACGAGGCGGAGAAAGGCGCTGGGGCGCAGGTGAGACTTGAGTTTGCGAAGTCGGTGCTCGACGAACACTATGCTCAACTGGAGCAGAAGCCGCAGGAACTGGCGGGGATGGTGCTGATCTTCGATTCGGTGGATGGGGGCATGATCGCTGCGCCGTTCGCGACCCTGCAGCAGTGGAAGGCGGGCAAATTGTCGGACGCAGCGCTATGGCATCAGTGTTATTTCGATCCGCCGGAGACTTTCAATGCATCGGGGTCGGGGGCCAGCCAGTAGTGGGCTCGGGCGCGCAAACTGGTTTCATGCCGTCAACGTCCCGACACGGCCGTCGGCAAACACCATGAGAATCTTCGTAAAATTGATCGGCGTGCGCAGCTGCGAATAGATGTAGCGATATGCATCCAAGCATGAGATTCCTGCGGCGCATATCAGAACAAGCCATCGATCGCCTGCAAGCCTGGGCGCCCGCTTGCCAGCTTGCATGCTGATTAGCTCGAGCAATTCATCTGTCATGTCGAAGAGTAGAAGCGGGTCTGAATCGGAATTGTGCACGAACCCAATCATCTTTGGCGCTAGCTGGGATTCGACTCGCAAGAGTCGAATCTGGATGCGATTCCCGTGAATCGTGTCCTTCGTGTCTCGACGCGGCTTGTCTCGACGCGGCTTGTCTCGAACTGGCGACTCGCGACTGAGAAGAGCTTGTATTTTCTCCCCCAGCGAGGCAGCGGTTTTCGATGGCAAACGGATGGGAGCGGTGATCGTG
>Ga0302326_10032307_pt1 | contig 10430 bp, 9 predicted proteins | sample Palsa_T0_3_FD_202264 | JGI IMG/M metagenome (GOLD analysis project Ga0302326, IMG submission 202264) | Peat permafrost microbial communities from Stordalen Mire near Abisko, Sweden - Palsa_T0_3 | ecosystem: Environmental > Terrestrial > Soil > Palsa > Peat permafrost | place: Sweden: Abisko... | reverse complement strand
CTTGCCGTGCGAGGGAAGCTTGTTGAGCAAGACCCCAAGGATGACCCTGCGGCTGAACTGGTTGAGCAGGTCAACGCAGAATGGCAACGCCGGCGTAGCGAAGGGTTGATCAAGAACGACAAGTTGCCACGAGAGATTCGAGAAACTGAAGGACCCTACTCGCTTCCAAAAAGTTGGCAATGGATTCGTCTCGGCGACTGTCTGGAAATGATCAATGGCCGCGCATTCAAGCCGACCGATTGGCTGCCTGTCGGGTTGCCGATTGTGCGAATTCAAAACCTTAACACTGAAAATGCTCCATTCAACTACTGTGACGAGTCAACGATCGAGCAAAGACACATCATCCAATCCGGATGTTTCTTGATTAGCTGGTCTGGAACCCCCGGCACATCATTCGGTGCATTCATTTGGCAGCGGGGTAAAGCAGCCTTGAACCAACACATTTTCAAGTGCATTTTGATTGGCGGCGCCTACTACGACCGCTTCCTTCAAATTGCGATCAACGGAAGATTGGACGAGATGATTGCCAAAGCACACGGGGGCGTAGGACTCCAACACATAACCAAGGGCAAACTGGAAAACCTGTTGCTATCTCTTCCGCCCCTTGCCGAGCAACACCGCATTGTTGCTAAGGTTGATGAATTGATGGCCTTGTGTGATCAACTGGCCGCGGCACGAAAGGAACGTGAGATGCGACGGGATCACCTTGCCGCTGCATCACACCACCGTCTCAACAACGGATCGAATCCGGAAGCCTTTCGCCAGGACGCCACTTTCTATTTTGGTCATCTCCCGCGCCTCATCCTGCGACCTGAGCAGATTAAGCCACTCCGCCAGACAATTCTCAATCTCGCCGTCCGCGGTTACCTCGTTTTGCAAGACCCCAACGACGAGCCGGTTTCCAGGCTTCTCATGCGCATCCGGTCCGAGAAGACAGAATTGCTTGGCGCCCGCGCGCTTGAGCGAGAATCGAGTGAGTCGAGTTTGTCAAAGGACGACCTCCCGTTCAGCCTCCCTTCCACATGGCAATGGGAACCTCTGCAATGCGTCATAGTGTTTGGTCCACAAAATGGCATCTCCCCGAAACCGTCGTCGCAGCCCGACGCTCCACGAGCAATTACTCTCACTGCAACAACAAAGGGCACATTTGATTCTCGTTTCTTCAAGCGGGTGGACGCCTCCATCCCTCTCGACTCAGAGTTTTGGCTGCGTTCCGGGGATCTCCTTTTTCAAAGGGGAAATACTCGTGAGTATGTAGGAATGGCCGCCTACTATACTGGTGAACCGGGAGTATTCTTATACCCTGACCTGATGATGAAGGTTAGGGTTTCGGGCGAAGTAAGCCTTCGCTACATCCACCTGTGCTCAGTCGCTCCCTACTCGCGAAACTACTTCTCTACACGCGCCAGCGGTGCGCAGTCCACCATGCCAAAGGTCAATCAATGCACTCTGCTTAAGTTGCCGATTCCGCTTCCGCCTCTTGCCGAACAAAACCGCATCGTCGCGAAGGTTGAGGAATTAATGACCCTGTGCGACCGGCTGGAAGTGCAGCTTGCCAATGCCAAAACCGAGACCAGCGGGTTACTTGAGTCCGTCTTACACCACGCTCTTAAAGAGACAGAAGAAGAGGTTGTCCCACCAGTGGTCCCGACCATTGTGGCCGCTGTGTCTTCCCTGAGATGAACATCTGGAGTAGGAGTCTGAGATGAAAGAGCGATTTGAGAAATATAACCGCCCAAACCTCGTTGATGCTCTCAAGCGTCAGGAGATTGTTGCTGGCAACGCTAAACTCGTGGATGCGCTCATCAAGAGCGGCGAGCTGGTCGAGTATAAGAAGGGTGACAAGCTTATCGTTGAAGGCGGTGAGGATAATGACATCTACCTCCTCCTCTCTGGTTCAGTCGCCGTCGTGATTAAAGGAAACGAGATAAATTCCCGTAAGGCGGGACAGCACGTGGGAGAGATGGCGGCAATCGAGCCTTCCCAGAAACGATCCGCAACGAACGTCGCGCACGATACCGTCGTTGCACTGAAATTGAAGAGCGCAGCTTTCCACGCGCTCGGGGAAGAATTCCCCCAGATCTGGTTGGCGATCGCACGGGAGCTTTCCCGGCGACTACTTCAGCGTAACGATCTCATTCGACCGCCAAACGAATATCCGAAGCTGTTTATCATTTCGTCGACTGAGGCTCTTGAAGTAGCGCGCGAGATACAGGCGCAGCTGGAGCGAGACGTTTTTAGCAACATCTGGACCCAAGGTGTTTTCTTCGTAGGTGGTTATCCCCTCGAAGCTCTTGAGAATGCTGTCAACGAGTCGGATTTCGCAGTCGCCGTCGCCCAACCCGACGACATCATCGAGACTAGAGGCGGACGGTATGTAACCCTCAGAGACAACGTGCTCTTTGAACTTGGTATCTTCATGGGCCGGCTCACGCGGCATCGAGCAATACTTGTTCATCCACGTGTGGCGGGCTTGAAACTCCCCTCTGATCTGCACGGCCTAACAATGCTTTCGTATGAAACCGGAAATCCCGGAGAGCTACCAGCCCGGCTTGGCTCTGCCTGCAATGAAATTCGCAAGCTGGTCAAGAACCTTGGCGTCCGTAAATTCACGCCCTGAAAATCTTTTTGAACCAGCTCGACATGCGGCTCGATTTGCCTGTTCCAGGCTCAACCTCGGCTTCAAGTGGGATGAGAAGAGGCGAGGCCGTACTGGTGAAGAGCGTCGCGGTCGCCTCAACTTGTTTACCTACAAGCCTGGCAATGAGCAACACTAGGAAATTGGAACCTACAGTAGCGTCGTGGACCAGCGAAAGCATCGTCGCCAAGTCGGGCGCGCTGGGGGTGGAACTAAAGCTTGGATGGGAATGCCATTCTCCCAGGTAATTGAATCGACTGTAATCATTGCCCGTTCGGGCGAAAAAGGCATCGAGCTCTCTTTGGTGATCCTTCGGATTGCGGATGAAGCATGCTTCAGTGCCTCCCGACCGCTGAACCGAAATTTCGACCACCCTGAAATCACCATTGGCCAGGTCTTCGCCCATCAGCAACCCACCAATCTCGCGGCTGCCAGCGCGACGCAACTCACGCCGTAAGCGTTTGACTATCGGCGGCGCCAGAAGAATTTTCATCTTTGTGCTCTGTCAGTAGTTGAGTGATCTTGCGCAACTCCGCGGCTGCCTCATCCGGATTTGGGGTTGTTTGTAGTGCCTCGGGTGCGGGACGACCGACCTCGATAGGGTACGTTTCAAACGCACTATTGAATATTCCTTGTTTGGAGAGTCCGATCACGTAAACCGAATCAGGGTAGGCGGACGGCTCACGAGGAATCAGAAGGTCTATGCCCATCCTGGCAGCGTGTGCTGCAATGACGGACACATCCGCGTCGTCGGCAACCATTGGCTCATCGCTGGTGCTGCCGTAGTCTACTGCTGGCTTTTCCGTCTTGTGTCCGCGCTCCCGCCACCAGTTTTCAATGATTTGACGTACCGTCGCAGGATCTGGGTCGAGGCCCGGCCGGGACCTCGCAATCATTCCGCCAAATCCCCCGGCAAACACTTCAGCCCAAAGCAACGATTTCTTGCCGATCGCCACCGCAGCGCAGAGATAGTTGAAAACGGAAGAATCAGCCGTGCAGTCCACAATAAGGTCCGACTCGCTGAGGCTCGTAATCAGTGTTTCAATGCTGCCACTGGATTCTTGTCCCCCGAGTCTGTGTTTTCTCAGCTCGCATTTGGCGAGGGGATTCACCAACTGAATGCGCCGTGCGACGCTTTCGGCCTTGTGCGTGCCTACGTCCCTCCAGTCCAGATCATGTCGCACAAGATTATCCGGTAGCATCAAGTCGTCATCTACCAACAAGAATCGTCCAACACCGGCGCGTGCAAGCATTGTCGCAACTTTGCTCCCCAACGAGCCACAGCCAACGAGACTTACCTTTCGCTCCCCCAGCACCGCATGCTGTTCATCGAGCCTAACGGCTTTCTCCTGGGCAGGGATAACCGACAATTCACTCACCGTTCCGTCGTCCCATAGCGAGTAGGCCTTAAATTCAGGACCACTCACCAGCACGAACTTCTTTGCCTCCGGAATTTCCAACCGTGCTGCCTTACAGTCCTGCTTGAACTCGGCCAATGTGTCCGTAGATGGGAAGGGCGCATTTGCGGGCCACCTCCCGATAGCCGAAGGCCGCTCGTAGCCCTCGAAACCCAGCGGCTCCGGAAAACCCGGATCAAGCCATTTAGTGCCGTCTAAGAGCTCCACCGATGTCATTACATGCGTATAGGTCTCTTTGCGAAAAAGCATCACGACCGCAGCTGACAGAACCGTGCCCTCTTCCAAGGACTGGCTAAACTCCGTGAGACCTTGTGTCACGAGGAAACGCCCGAGGGTGAACCGCAACTCCTGCCCGAGCGTCGTGTGATGCCGGGAAGGGGCGGGGGCTCTTTCTTCGGTATTACCCGTCTCGGAACCGAGGAGGCGATGCGCACTCGTAATCATGTCCGCACCAGTGACCTCGGGATGCCAGTTATCCGGCCCGTACTCCAGGCAAAGCTCTCCCCCGTCACCGTATTGATGAGAAGACCAACGTTCCTTTTCGTCGCGTGGTAGCACTAAAGGCGGGGAATGGGGAAAGTGATTTGGATACCGAAGGGAAATTTTGTATACGCGGCCCGCCGTAGAAATATCCGCGTCCCAGATCAGGCGCAGAGAATTATCGATACGCCAGCCCAAAGGAGCAAGCCAGTCTACGCGGGCCGCCAATGCTTCCAGCGTCTCCCGCTCTGACTGGCTTCGTTCGTAATTTTCTATGTACCAGATCACGCAAATCCGGCTGGCTTGGAAGGTCCTGTCGGGCGATTGGGGAAGCTGAGGGGCGTCGTCGGCGCGGTCGCTGGCTTCAACAATCCAGCCGCTCCCATCGTTCTGGCAGCCTTGGCAGTGCTGTCGTTCTTCTCCGAAAGCTCATTGAGCACAGTATCGTAGTCCAGTCCCGCCCTCTTGCGGGAATTGCCAAACAACGCGCGTACCGCATCGGTGCCTGTCGCATACGCGATTGGGCCGATGGCGGTCTCGTTCCCTCGGCAGCGCCCTTGTTCTCCTTCCGCCGCGAGGACGCCTCGGCTCACGGAACAGCGAATAAGTTCGCCCTTCATGCCCAGGCGGGTCACGTTCATGGGGCCATACTCGAAGCCAATCTGAAGACCGAGCCCTGCCGCATCAGTACCATCATCTTTCAGCTTCGCTAGCGCCAGATTGAAACTGCTGCGCATGCCGCCAGCACAAAGCGTAAGGTTGGTTATCGTCTCTTCCTCAGCCGTCGTCTGTGCCGTGCCCTCGACGGCCAGGCCGTGAACGCAATCACCGATGAAACGCACCTTCCGACCGGCAAAATCCTCATGGAGAACTGCATCCAGTTCGCTGCGTAACACATGCAGTGTGCGGACGACATTCCTGGCCGTTGAATCGGTGGCGATATTGTTCGACACGTATGCGGTGAACCCATCCAAGTCCGCATAAAGCGTAGCTGCATCCTGGCGACGGGAATTTTTGACCGAGAGTTCTTCGATGTCGAGCGTGCTGAATGGAGGAGTATGTCGGCTGAACTCAAATGCCCCAATTGGATTGTTCTTAAGGTCGTCTTTCCATTCCTTCACTATCTCGTCCGCAGTGACGCCGAGATTGGCTTTGTCTTTGCAATTCTGAACTTCCTGGGCGGTAAGAGCGACGGTATCTTCGTTTGCCGCCTTGGCAAGACCAAGAACGGTTCGCGCTTCGTTTGTCAGGAATATGCCGCAGGCTTTCCCGCCACCGGCTCTCTTTGCCGCGTGATTTGCAGGCCATCCTAGGAACAAGGGTTCGCGATGCCCGCGCCTCCCGTTGTTAACCGCGAGCGCCTTGCCGCTGTCGATGCCTACACGCACTTGTGCCGCAGGATGATCCGCATCTTCACCCGTCCGGGCCAAAACATCGATGATCAGTTGAGCCATGGCAACTGCGCGTTGAATTCGCTTTAATTCGGAATCGTAGGGTTTTGCGATAACGGAATGCAGCCGCTGATTATGAAAGTCTACAAAAATGGCATCCACACGCTGCAGGATTCTATGGACTGCACGGTAATGGAGGTTCAAGAACCGGAGAGTGCGTCTGTGGCATATTTCACCTTCAACATCCGTGACGTGAAGCATACTCGCGACGTTCAGGATGTCGGCATAAAGGTGGACACCGTCAAGACGATACGCCACATTTCCGGGCAGGTTTGTGAGGTTAGTGTCGCGGACGAATTCCTTGATTTCGATATCTTTTGTGGGCAGCCCTTTGATCTTGACGGAAATGCGATCCGCTGCTCTTTCTCTTTTCCATGTGCGCGTAGCCATGCCAAACCATTCCTGTTCTGGTCCGAGACATGTTGCTAGCGTCCAGCCTTAGTCAGGTTGATCGAATCCGGTCTACGTCGTAGCCACTAGTAATGGATAGGCGTAAGCACGAACTACCACATGTGGGACCTAATAGACCGATTCTAGCACGCGAACGAGGTTACGCCTAGCCCCGCAGCTCGTCAGCCTGCATGAGAGGGTTTCAGCCACCATGAGGAACGATAAACCGATTTCGTCCCGTAGGGCTCTCCCTTCGCCCACGTGCGCGACTCCCACATGGCGGCTCCGTTGAAGAGCTTGGCGCTGTCGTTTAGTTTCGCAAATACGTCTGCCGTAATGTAGCTGGCAAAACCTGCCTCCCTGATGCTGCTCAGTTTGGCAGCAATGTTCGGTGCTCTCCCCACCCACACCAAATCATTGTTGTTGCGGATTCCAGCGCGCGCTACCCGAATCTCTCCTGTATCTATGCCACTGCACTGAGCGAACTTGAAGGGTGAAGATCCGAGGTGCGGGTAAAATGCAAGAAACTGCGGCTGCAGGATGTGTGTGAAGAAGTAGTTGATCTTGAGCGCCGCTTTTGCCGCGCTTGAGTTCTTGCGATCGCCAATAAAAACTCCCATTACCCGGTCGCCATCAAAAGCACGGACCTCCCCGCCGTTCGCCTTAATGATTCGTGTCGTCCCGAGAAGATAGGATCTGTATACTTCTGCTGCAATTTCCTGGCTGTAAAGCGCCAGCTCTGTAGAATCGGCCAGGTCCGAGTAAAGTACCGTGGCCTGAATTTTCACACCGTCATTGCTGAGCTTAATCCTGCGTGTCGGGAATGACCTGACCGTTCCGTAATTCCCACCTGCCACGGATGATCGAATCTACTTCCTTCGCAAGTTCATCCTCCAAGGCTTACCTCATAAGTAGCGATTTTGTGTCAGCGCTCACCGCGGAAAACATTGCCACAGCAACCACCCATGGAAAGATTGCGATGCCCATCAAAATAAATGCCACCTTCAGGGCGTCAAACTTCTGTTTTAGGATTTCCGAATTCCTCCATACCTGACCAAGCACATCCTTAGCGCGAGCCTGGTGATTTTGCTGGGTGAATTCGTTGATGAAGGCCGATTCCGTCCTTTGAGCGATTTCGCGGAAGTAGATCAAAGACCGATGTCCGCCTGACAGTGAAGGAAAAGCTATACGGTAAAGAAACCAAAGACTGGCAGCAATGATCAGCACAGTGATAACTGCGGAAACTCCTGCAAGGGCCGATATTTTGTGCAGGGGGGGGCGCGTTTGAAGCAAGCACCGCAAGCATTCCTGTGTTGATCGCGAGTACGACGGACGCCTTGGCGTCTACCCGAGAAAAGAACCCGAGCACCAAGTTCAACTGGTCTCGTGCGTCGTTAAGCAGCTCTTGAGATTCGTTTGTCATGAGTCTTCTTGCGGCAAGCTTACAACAGACTTCGCTGACGCATCTACAGCTAACCGTGTCACTAGTTGCGGTGGTGCATCACTAGAACAAAATCGTGTCGAACAAGCCATTGCTCCTTGCTGCTCCCCTTGGTACGTGATAATCCGGTTTACCACTAGCGCAATCCTGTGGCAGACGGCGTTATGATGGCAAGCAACGATGCGACACAATCTTCCTCCGACACCTGCGTTCCGTGATTCTCCAGCGACGGATGGCGCTCAAGAGATTGCGCTCCGGGTCATAGTTGAGTTCCCCGGCTGGCAGTTCTATCAACTCGGTACCGCGTCCTGATCGGCGGCCATCTAGCCATAACAGCTCGACACGTTCTGGAAGACCCAATTCGCCGCTATGGAGCTACACAAGCGGCCAAGGGCCTGGAAGTGAGCGGCTACTCGATTCGATTGCTTCAGGTTCTTCCGGGCCCAATTTATAGGATGTGGAATGTCGCTCGTGCATGGATTACGTCAACCGATATTGCGATACTGCACATCGGACTTGATCGCACTTCTGAGGACAAGCCCGACGTAGCCTGGAGAAGTCCGATTCTTCGATTGATGCCGCCGCCGTCCGGGGAGAAGGTTCTGGCATTCGGCTATCGAGAGTCCAAAATCGAGGTCTCTAAAAAACCGGATGGAAGCCATCACATTGAACTTAATGACAAACCGACAACATCTATCGGAGAGGTGGGACAGATCTTTCCTGACCGCAGAGATTCTTCGATGCTGACGTTTCCGTGCTTCGAAGTCTATGCACGGTTTGCGGCAGGAATGAGCGGAGGTATGGTCATTGACGGAAACGGTGGTCTTTGCGGCTTGGTTTGCGCTGGATACAATTTCGCAGACCCTGACGCGCTGCCCTTAAGCTATGTGGCAACACTATGGCCGATGCTGACGACAGTAATTTCGATAGATCGAGGAGAAGCATTTCCTCGCGGGGTCGAATATCCAATGATTGACCTGGCTTTGGACAAACTCATCAATGTGGTTGGGCTAGAACAGCTCGATCCGGCTCTTTTTCCCGGTCGAACTCTTTCTGCGTAGCGTCCCCAATTCGCACTCGCCCTTAGCAACCTAAACACGGTGGGGGCTTCGCGGGCACGCAGGATCGTCATCGTATAACGTTAATTATGGAAAATCGGGCAGGGTAAGCTCTTGTTCTGACTGCTCAATTACGTATCGGAAATTCATACGGTAGTTCCTGATCTCGATTCCTCCGGCTAAAGCATCCCGCCGCGAAAATGGAAATTATTGGCCTTTGCCATAAGCTGGCGTTCCTTCGCGGATTCTCTGGCCCTTTCCCCAGCCAACCTCTCTTCGCGCTCCAGGATTTCCGCGTCTGTAAGGTCGCAATATTCGTAGATGCTTCCGTCCACAGTTGCCTCCCGAAAACCGATCTGGGGACTGCTATCGGTAACAGAATTTATCGGAAGTGACAATGCCAGAGAGCGGTATCAAAATCGAAAGAAGCTTGACGTTCACCGCTCATCAAGTTCGGCATCTAGGAATTGCCTACTGTAAAGCGTCCTAGTCAATCGGCTCAGCCATACAGTTCAAACTGCACTTGAAACCTTGATTGAAGCACCCCGGCTGATTTGCTACCATTGCGCTCAACCTTTATGAGGTAAACATGCCCATCGGTTCAGGTATTCAGGCTTTCCTGCGGGCTATTCCCGACGCTGCGTCCAGCCCCCTGGCATTTGTTGCCTATATCTTCACCATCGCATCTTGGACTGCCTTGAGTTGGCGGGTTACCCGATATCGTTCCATGTTGAAACAGCTTCCTCTTCTACCTGAAAACGATCGATTGAAAGCGATGAAGATGGAGTTGGGATTCGTCGATGTCCCCAAAAACCTTACCCCATCTGATTTCCTACGGAGCAGAATCCAGACTTTCTTATTTGCTGGCTTCTGCATACTATGCCTTTGCGTCTTGGCAATAACTGCGTTAGCCTTGCACGACGCGGGAAAATTATCGGGAACTGTTGATCTTTTTTAGAGCATGATGTATCCATGCGGACACTGCTTGCCCTTTTGATCATCTCGCTGACCGCCACTGCTAATGCGCAGGAGCGTTTATCAGCCTTTCCAGTGAATCCCGGCTTTTCGTATCAATTGGAGCCAGGAATTTTTAGGGCTAACTTTCCGGTCGATATGTCTGCCTTTACCGTTTTCTATAGCCGAGAGCTTAAAGATGGGACTCTCAGTGTCTCGCCACACGTCAGATACATTGACTATCTAAAGTCCGGGCAGCCGGTTGTCGGGGTGCCCTATTACCATTCACCGTTCACATGGTCTTCGCCGATTCTTTCGTTCAAGTTGTCGAATACCTCAACAAAAGCCGCGTATCTCGTTCAGGCACACTTCGATGTGACGAAGAGCGACGCGAATGAAATGCCGATTCCTGTGTTTCACGCCTTCGCCCAGCAAGGGGAATTAGTAATTGAAAATGAGGGCTGGGGCAGTCTTTTGAATCCTTCGGTAAACTTCGCAGTTGTAAGCAATGATGACTGTTTACATCCCGCACAGAGGGCCTTGCTTCTCAAGAATCACCCAACGAACAACATAGATGCAGTGTGGGAATTCCAGATTAAG
>Ga0302326_10032305_pt1 | contig 10430 bp, 9 predicted proteins | sample Palsa_T0_3_FD_202264 | JGI IMG/M metagenome (GOLD analysis project Ga0302326, IMG submission 202264) | Peat permafrost microbial communities from Stordalen Mire near Abisko, Sweden - Palsa_T0_3 | ecosystem: Environmental > Terrestrial > Soil > Palsa > Peat permafrost | place: Sweden: Abisko... | reverse complement strand
GAGTCATAATTCCGAGTCACAAATCCTGGAATTCGGAGTTACCAATAGAAAACGCCCATGCTGCGAGTTCATTTTGCGCTGGGAATTCGATATGGGACGCGGCCGGTTAATGACGCCTAATCCTCCACCTTTAGTGTGAGCCAGATCACATGAGAAAGGCCTATGATGGCCTGAGAATAGCCTCGCAGGCAGAGCTTCCCGTCACCCCTTGCGTGCGAGAATCTTCTTGGAGTCATCATTCATGGCAGCCTTCGGTAGTTTTGCACTTCTCATTGCTTTGGCGCTGGCCGCGTATAACCTTCTCGCCGGGTCTTTAGCCCTGCGCTGGATCGCGACCGGACAACCGGCCGCGATCTCGCCTGAGCGCCTGGCGGATACGGCGCGGCGGGCTGGAATCGCTGTATTTATCGCCGTCACGGCGGCGGCGTTCGCGCTGATCTGGTCAGTCTTTACCAACGATTTTTCAATCACTTACATCATGGAGCACTCCAACCGCGCCCTGCCCGGTGCGTACAAGTTTTCCGCGCTGTGGAGCGGTCAGGAAGGCTCGCTGCTGCTGTGGGCATGGCTGCTGGGGACGTACGGCTTTGTTCTGCGGCTCACGCACAAGACGGATGTCAAGCTCTACGCATACGCAGGCACTATTCTTGCGGGAGTGCAGGTCTTCTTCCTGGCCGTTCTCTGCTTTGCCGCCCCGCCGTTCGCCCTCTACCAGGGCGTCATTCCAGACGACGGCAACGGCCTCAATCCGCTGCTGCAATATCCCGAGATGGTGATCCATCCGCCCATGCTTTACCTGGGCTATGTAGGCTTCTCGGTTCCCTTCTGCTTTGCGCTGGGCGCGCTGATGATGCGCTACCCCGGAGAGAAATGGATCAAGGTCACCCGCGTGTGGACCATGGTGACCTGGCTGTTTCTCACGGCGGGAATTTTTCTCGGCATGCACTGGGCCTATGCGGTTCTCGGCTGGGGCGGTTACTGGGGATGGGACCCGGTGGAAAACGCCAGCTTCATGCCATGGCTTACCGGCACGGCCTTCCTGCACTCGGTGATGATGCAGGAGAAGAAAGGCATGATGAAGAGCTGGAACGTGTGGCTCATCTTCTCCACTTTTCTGCTTACGCTGCTGGGCACGCTGCTTACCCGCGCGGGGCTGGTGAGTTCGGTGCACGCGTTTGCGCAGTCTTCCATTGGGACATGGTTTGTGGTCTTCATGGGAATCGTGCTGGCGGTCTGCATTTTTACGTACGTCTTGCAGCGAAGCCACCTGAAGAGCGAGCATCACCTGGAGTCGCTGGTGAGCCGCGAGTCCAGCTTCCTGTTCAACAATCTCGTGCTGCTCACGGCTTGCTTCGTGATTCTCTGGGGCACGCTGTTTCCGGTGATCAGCGAATACGTGGTGGGCAACAAGGTCACCGTGGGTGCGCCGTTTTACAACCGCGTGGCTATTCCGATTGGAATCTTCCTGCTGCTGTTGACGGGCGTAGGCCCGCTGCTGCCCTGGCGCGCCGCTTCGTTCAAGAGCATTCGCCGCAATTTTGTTTTGCCGGTGATTATGTTCTGGGTCACGGCGATTGTGTGCCTGGTGGCCGGCGTACGGCCCTGGCAGGATGGCGCTATCGATCAGGGCAACTTCTATGCGCTGGTGGCGTTCTCGGTTTCGGTTGCTGTGCTCACCGCCATCTTCAGCGAGTTCATCCGCGGCGCCGGCGTTATCTCGCGGCAGACAGGCAAGAATGTCTTCGAAGCTACATGGCTGCTGACGCGACGGAACACGCGGCGTTACGGCGGATACATCATCCACATCGGCGTGGTGATTGTGGTGATCGGCCTGGCCGGCTCGGCATTCGACCGCAACACGGAAAGCGAACTGGCGCTGCACGACAAGATGACCATCGGCCCCTATACGCTGGAGTGCGTGGGCTTCACGCAGGACTCGAATTTGAACTACAACTCGGAGTACGCGCTGCTCGATGTCTACAAGGGCGGCAAGAAGCAGTTCCAGATGACGCCGGAGAAGCGCGTCTACCTGATCACCGGCCAGCCGCAAACCATGGTCGCCATTCACTCCATTCCCAGCTGGGATTTGTACGTGGTGTATGAAGGCACCAACCCCGACACAGGCCAGCCGATCATCAAGGCGATCCTCAATCCGCTGGTGGGGTGGATCTGGGCGGGGCTGGTGGTGCTGGTGTTCGGCACGCTGGTGGCGCTAGTGCCGAGCCTGAGCCCGTCAACGGCTTCAGTGCGTGTGCCCGCAAGAGCGGCTCCCAGTGAGCCGGCGCTGAAAGGCGGCCACATTTGAAGCGCCTTTCCTTCTGGATCAAGACAGCGCAGGCGGCACTGCTGGCCATTGCGGTTTGCTTTTCGCTCGGCGCGACCGATGCCGGCTCGCGCTACACCGACCTGAATCATCGCCTGATGTGCACCTGCGGATGCGCGCAGATTCTGGGCGAGTGCAACCATGTGGGCTGCCCCAACTCCGCCGGTGAGCTGAGCGAGCTGCGCGCGGACATTCAAGGCGGCGCCAGCGACAAGGAGATTCTCGATTCCTTTGTCGGCAAATATGGAGCGATCGTTTTGGCCGCGCCTACCACGCATGGCTTCGACCTGGTGGCGTGGATTGCGCCGTTCGCGGTGTTCGCCGCGGCGTCGCTGGGCACCATCCTGCTGGTAAGGCGGTGGTCAGTGGGCAAAACGCAGACGGCGGCAGCGGACACATCCACCATGGACCCCGCCGAGCGCGAGCGCCATGAACAGATTCGCCGCGAAACCGGCGACGGAGGGTTTTGAGCAATGACGGAAAGACTGGGATCAGGGGTCAGGGGTCAGGGGTCAGGGGTCAGTGCACGGCAGACAGCGCCGGGCGCGATGGAGGGTTTTGAGCAATGACTACCTTGCAGGGAGGATTGGCCGGAGCCGCGCTGCTGGTCGCGCTTCTGATTTACACCTTCTGGCCGGAGAACGTGTTCGCCAGCCAGCGCGAAAAGACGCGCCTGGATTTTCTGCTGGAACGCAAGGACCAGCTCTACGAGAATTTGCGCGACCTGAACTTCGAATATCGCGCCGGCAAGTATCCCGAAGAAGATTTTGCGGCCCAGCGCGCGCAGCTTGAAAACGAAGCCGCTCTGCTGCTGGCCGAAATTGAGCATTTGCAGCAAGCCTGAGTCTGCGCACAAACTTGTCATCCTGAGCGAGCGAAGCGAGTCGAAGGACCTGCGGTTGCTTCTCAGCTCTTCTCTTAACCGAAAAGGCATCATCAGGAACTACCTACCAACATGAAATCGACCTCGCTCTTGATTCGCACTTTTGCTCTGAGCCTTCTGCTCACAGCCACTCTCGCCCAGGCCACCACCGTCACCGGCACGGTGACCAACAAAACCACCGGCAAGCCCGCCGCGGGCGATCCCGTTGTGCTGGTGGACGTGCAGGCCGGCATGGGCGAAGTGGCCCACGCCACCACCGACGCCAATGGCCGCTACTCGCTGGTTGAGCCCGGCAGCAACCCATATCTGGTCCGCGTAACCCACCAGGGCGCGGGATACTTTGTGGCCGCGCCGGAGGGGCCCACGCCGGCCAACATCACCGTTTACGATGTCGCCAAGCAGGTGAAGGGCGTCTTCATCGAGGCCGACGTGCTTGAAGTGGAGACGGAGAACGGCCAGCTCAAGGTGAACGAGCGCTTCTTCGTCCACAACACCAGCTCGCCGCCTACCACGCAGTGGAGCGACAAATCGTTTCAGGTGATTATTCCCGCCGATGCAGTGGTCGACGGCGTGGGCGGACAGCGCCCCAACGGCCTGCCTACCAGCATCAAGATGGACCCCGACGGACCCAAGGGACACTTCGCGTTCAACTTCCCCATCCAGCCCGACGATGGCGACAAGGACACGCTGTTTCAGCTCGACTACCACATGCCCTACAGCGCCAACAAGTATGCCTTTCATGCGCAGGTCACGCTGCCCGCCGACAACTTTGCCGTGCTCATGCCCAAGAGCATGAGCTTCACGCCCGCTAAAGACGGGGCCTTCAAGTCGGTGCCCGAAGATCCGGCGGTACAAACGTTCATTCTCAAGAACCCCGCGCCGGACGCGTCGATTGATTTCACCATTTCCGGCACCGGTTCCATACCTCGCGAGCAGCAGGGCACGCCGGGCGCGCAGCAGCCCGCCGGCATGGGCGCGCAAGGCGCGTCGGGCGCCGCTCCGGATGCAAGCGCCGGCAACGGTGGCCAGCCCGGCGGCGGCATCGGCACGCCCATCGGCACGCCCGACCCGCTGTCGAAGTACAAGTGGTGGATTCTGGGCGGCATTGGCCTTCTGCTGGCGGCCGCGGCGGCCTTCCTGCTGCGCAAGCCCGCCGGCGCGGCGGTCGCGGGCGTGCCGGTCGCGGGCGCTCAACCTGCGCTGGACACCGGCGCGGTGGCAGCGGCCTATCCGGCGTTCGCTTCTCCCGCCGCGAAGAACTCGCAGCTTCTCAACGTGCTGAAGGAAGAGATGTTCGCACTGGAGAGCGAAAAGATCAACGGGACCATCGCAGCCGATGAGTACGCCAAGGTGAAAGACGCGCTGGATACGGTTTTGAAGCGGGCGTTGAACAGAAAATAGTTCGTAGTTCTCAGTTCTCAGTTCTCAGTTTTCGGTTCTTTGGGTTTCTGAACTGGATGGGTGCGTCCACCTGCACGAATGCGCTACTCTGAATCTGCCCTCCCCTTGCCTGTGCGCTGGACAGTCACAATTCCGAACTGAGAACTGTGAACTGAGAACTGAGAACTAGGAATTGAGAGCTCAATCCATGAAGACCCTGCTCCGCACGCTGCTTTACCTCGCGCTCATTGTCTGGCTGGGCGCGGAGATCTTCTTTCCTGTTGTTGCCGCCATAACCTTCACCACGCTCATGCCCGACACGCATGCGGCTGGAACCATCGTGGGCCAATTGCTGCGTATTCTGCACGGCATGGGACTGGTTTCAGGCATGGTGGCGTTGGCGCTGCTGGCACTGGCTCCGGCGTGGGGTCTTTACAAGCCGCGCAACGTGCTGGTTCCGATGGCGCTGGTGGTGCTGATGATCGCGTTGACTCTCGATTCGCAGTTCGGCATCATGCGCGCCATGGAGCGCGACCGCAACGCCGCCGGCGGAGCCATCAATACGATGGACACAACGAATCCCTACACCATCGACTTCAACAAGCTGCACAATCGCAGCGAGGATGTGGAGATGGCCATCCTGCTGTTTGGGCTGGTGACGGTGGTTTTTGTTGCGCGGGCGGAGAGTGTAAGAGCCTAAAGATCAGGGGTCAGTTGGGCACGGTGTCGCCTTCAAGCTGCTCTGCCAGGACCTCGAAAACTGCGCATCCTTCGACAGTCTCGACGCCCTCTGTATCGATAGTTACGACATGACGACGCGAGCCATCGGCTGTCCGCCGGAGGACCGTGCATGCAATTGCGCCTGGCTTGGGGTATTCACTTTCAGTCCATAGGGCCTCAGTGGAAACGACAGGAACCTTCTCGTTGAACTTCCACCAGCGTCCGTGCGCATCTTCAAGCCAGCATTCCACCCATCCGGGAAAAGACTCGTTGGTGAAACTTGAAATTGTCACTTGCACGGCAATCATCGCGTGAAATCCTCATGATCGTGATTGTTTCATCTAGAAGAGATTTCCGACGAGCCCGCTTCACGGCCTAGTCCCTCAGTCCCTAGTCCCTAGTCTTGTATCATCGAGGAGGCCCTGAAGCGCGCACTCGATCGTGCAGGGGCCGGCATGGAACGCACATGAAAACTGGCATTATCGGCCTGCCGCAGGTGGGCAAGACATCGTTATTCAAAATCCTCACCAAGGCCAAACTCGAAGAGAAAGGCTACTCGAACCCGCGCGAGGAGCACATTGGCGTGGCGCGCGTGCCGGACGAGCGGCTGGACAAGCTGTCCGCGCTTTATTCGCCCAAGAAGACCACCTACGCGTCGGTTGAATATGTCGACGTGGCCGCAATCGGGCAGGAGGCGCTGAAGGAGACCGCGTTCCTCACCAGCCTGCGCAACGTGGACGCGCTGATTCACGTGCTGCGCGCGTTCGAGAATGACGCCATTCCGCACGTCGGCCCCATCGATCCGCTGCGCGACATCAAGAGCGTGGAATTCGACTTGATGCTGAGCGACCTGACGCAGGTTGAAAAGCGGCTGGAGCGGCTGGAGAAAGATCTGAAGAAAGGCCGAACCAGCGAACTGGAGCGTGAGCAGGCGCTGCTGCTGCGGTCAAAAGAAGCTCTGGAAAAAGAGCTGCCGCTGCGCGAGCTGGAGATGACGGCGGACGAGAAGAAGCTCATCAAGGGCTTCATGTTCCTTTCGCAGAAACCGATTCTTTACGTGGTCAACATCGGCGAGAGCACCACGCTGGGCGACGATCTTGAGGCCGCCGTAGGGCGATACAAATTGGATGAGGTGGCCGCGCGGCCCAACGCCGGCGCGACGGCGATCTGCGGCAAAGTAGAAGCTGAACTGGCGGAGATGGACGACGAGGAAGCGGCGGAGTTTCTGGAAGGCTACGGCCTGCGCGAAAGCGGGCTGGTGCGGCTGATCCGCAAGAGCTACGAGCTACTGGGCCTGATCAGCTTCTTTACCGCGGGCGAAGACGAGTGCCGGGCGTGGACCATTCCACGAGGGTCGAAGGCGCCGCAGGGGGCGGGGGCGATTCATTCCGACCTTGAGCATCACTTCATTCGCGCGGAGACGATTCGCTGGGACGCGCTGCTCGATGCAGGCTCAGAGGCGGTGGCTCGCAGCCGAGGTACACTGCGGCTGGAAGGCAAGGAATATGTGGTGCAGGATGGCGATGTGATGCACATCCGGCACAGCGGGTAATGGGAGAATTCCCTCGGGGGCTGAAGCCCAAAATGGTTATTGAGGCCGCGTTTTGGCACGGCTGAAGGCGTGCCCTTTCAAAGCGGCACTCATTTCGAGCGCGAAGGATTGAAAACTTGCTGAAGCTTTCGCTACTGCTGGGCACGATTGCCGCACTGGCCGATGTGGCCGGCGGGCTGGTGCTGGTGCGGGCGCGCGGAGTGGAGCGCTATCTGCGCTACTTCGTGGCTTTGGGCGCGGGCTTTCTGATGGCGACAGCGGTCATCGAGATGGCGCCGGAGAGCCTGAAGCTCAACCCGACATTGGCGCCGGTTCTCATCATGGCCGGCTACTGCGTGGTGCACTTGCTGGAACACACCATCAACGCGCATTTTCATTTCGGCGAGGAGACGCACCACGGCGAATTTGTTTCGCGGCACACCAGCAATTCGGTGATGGCGGGGCTGAGCGTGCACGCGCTGTTTGACGGCGTGGCCATTGGCTCGGGGTTCGTGGTTTCAACCGGGCTGGGGGTGCTGATCTTTCTGGCGATTCTGCTGCATAAGGCGCCGGAGGGATTCACCATGGCGTCTGTCATGCTGGCCAGCGGACGCAGCCGGGCTACCGCTTTTTATTCCGCGGTAGCGCTGGCCGCGGCCACACTGGCAGGCGTGCTGGTGATTGAGCTAGTGCCGAGCTGGCTGCCGTATGGGCTGCCGATTTCAGCAGGCGTGGCGCTTTATGTGGCGGCTACGGACCTGGTCCCGGAGGTCAATCGCGAGCCGGGCATTCGCATGGCGCTGGTTTTCTTCGCCGGCGTGGGCGGGTTTCTGCTGCTGCGGATGCTGCTGCCGGCGATGTAGCTACGGCGACTTTTCTCGCGAGATGAAGACGAAGAACAACCGCAGGTCCTTCGACTCCCTGCGCTTCGCGACGGTCGCTCAGGATGACAGATCGTTTGGAAGGTGAAAGATATCTCGGAACGATTAGGACCGCGGCCCGATGCCAATCTTCCCCGCGTACAGCCTGACCAGCAACATTCCGTAGTCCCAGGCAACTTTGAAGTTGGCCTTGCTGGCGCCACGGTAGCGCAGGCCGAAGGCAAACGGGACTTCGCGGACCGACTGAATCCTGCCGCGCACCAGAATCTCCAGCAGCAACTTGAAGCCGGACTTCTGAAATGCGCCTTGCGGAAGGCATCGGCGGCGCACCAGGAAGAAGCCGGACATGGGATCCATGGCGCGCAAATGGGAGCGCTGCAATGGCCAAGTAACCCAAACCGCTGCCGCCGAGAGCAGCTTTCTCATCGGGTTCCAGTGGCCCAGGTCGCCGCCCGCCGTGTAGCGGCTGCCGATGACCAGGTCGCGGCCATCCTTGATGGCGGAGATCAGTTCCGGCAGCAACTCAGGAGGGTGCTGCAGGTCTGCATCCATCACGCCCAGCACGGTGGCGTCTGTGCTCTGCCAGCCATAAAGGATCGCTCCGGACAAGCCCCGCTCGCCCTTGCGCACCAGCAGGCGCACACGCGGGTCATCCTGCGCAATGCGGGAAACCACGGCGGCGGTGCCGTCAGGGCTGTCGTCGTCCACCACCAGAATCTCGTAGGGAATTTCCAGGGGATTGAGCACGGAGCGCACGTGGCCAAGCAGGCCGCCGATGTTCTCTGCTTCGCAAAGGGTGGGAATCACCAGCGCCAGCTTCTCCAGCGCGCGATCCGCGGGACCGGCCATGGGCGGCGTAGAATCCGCCGCGGCGATGTCCGGCATGGTTGTCGATCCAAACATTGTTGACGGCATGCTTTCCCAGTGTATATGGAGTAAACAGGCTGTCTACACCCAAATGTTTAGACGGAACTCAGAGCCATGTGGAATGCCTGGCCCAGACTTGACCGAACGCATTTCCGTTGCCACAAGTCTCGTATGATGAAAAGCGGCGTTCCTCCGGGAACCTGCAGGGACCCTCTGTGAGGAATTTCATTGCTGCGTAAAAGGATCATTCATCACGCTTTGCCCCTGTTCCTGTTCACGGTGGCCGGCTTTCTGGTTATGGGTTACCATCCCGGCTTTGAAGACGATGGCATCTACCTGACGGCCGTCAGAGCCGACCTGAATCCGGCGCTCTACCCCCACGATTCGGAATTCTTCCGTCTGCAGATGCAGGCCACCGTATTTGATGGCTGGATGGCCCATTTCATCCGCTGGACCGGTATTCCGGTTGCCTGGGCGGAACTGCTGTGGCAGTTTGCGGCGCTGTTTCTGATTCTGTGGGCCTGCCGGCACATCGCGGCGCTGATTTTTCCCCAAGCGCGGGCGCAATGGGCCGCCGTGGCCATGGTGGCGGCCATGTTTACGCTGCCGGTGGCGGGCACGGCGCTGAACATTGCCGACCAGCATTTGCATCCCCGTAACCTGGCCACCGCGTTCATCCTGATCGCCGTCTCGCGGATTCTGGAAGGCCAGCGCTGGCAGGCGCTTCCGCTGCTGGTGCTGGCCCTGGTGCTGCATCCCATCATGGCCGCGCTGGGCATTTCGTTCTGCGCATTCCTGACCCTCGCTTTGCTGGAGCCGGTCCCCTTCCGGCTGCGCGCCGTACAGGGCTCCCTGGCCGCGGCCGCCCCGCTGGGGTGGGTGTTTGCGCCCACCAGTCCCAGTTGGCGGCTGGCGCTGGCCTCGCGGACGTATTACTCCGTTTACCGCTGGGCCTGGTATGAGTGGCTGGGCGCGCTGGCGCCGCTGTTTCTGTTCTGGCTGCTGTGGCGGGTGACGGAGAAGGATCGGGGGAAAACTGGGGCAGGGGCTAAAGCCCCGGCCGATTCTATTGAAGATTCGGCACGACTGAAGTCGTGCCCTGTTACAGAGCCTTCCCGGGTTATGGACAAGGAGATTACAGAGCCTTCACGGATTATCGAGGAGGAGGGTTTTTCCGCGGTCTGCGACGGGCGCCTGGCGCGGTTCGCCCTGGCGGTGTTTGCCTACGGCGTTTTTCAGCAGGTCGTGGCCATGGCCTTGCTGGCGCCGGAATCGCTGGTGCGGCTGACGCCCTTGCAGCCCATGCGTTATCTGCAACTGGTGTATATCTTCATGGCTCTGGCCGCAGGCGGGCTGCTGGGCCGGTTCGTGCTCCAGGCGCAGGCCTGGCGCTGGGGGGTGTACCTGTTGCTGATTAACGGGGGAATGTTCCTGGTGCAGTGGGAACTGATCGACGACGGCGCTCATTTGGAGCTGCCCGGCAGGTCGACGGCCAACCCCTGGCTGCAGGCGTTTGACTGGGTTCGCTTGAACACGCCTGTCGATGCGTATTTTGCCCTCGATCCCCGCTACCTGGCCGCTCCCGGCGAGGGCTTCCACAGCTTTCGCGCCCTGGCCGAGCGCAGCCAGTTGGCCGACGGCATCAAGGACACGGCGGTGGCGATGGAGGTGCCCAGCCTGGCGCCCGCCTGGAACGAGCAGCAGTTGGCACAAGCTGGCTGGAACCACTTTGCAATTGGGGACTACGAACGGTTGAAGACGCAGTTTGGCGTGGACTGGGTGCTGGTTTCCTATCCGCAACAGCCCGGCCTGGACTGCCGCTGGCACAATGGCACGCTCACGGTG
>Ga0302326_10032303_pt1 | contig 10431 bp, 11 predicted proteins | sample Palsa_T0_3_FD_202264 | JGI IMG/M metagenome (GOLD analysis project Ga0302326, IMG submission 202264) | Peat permafrost microbial communities from Stordalen Mire near Abisko, Sweden - Palsa_T0_3 | ecosystem: Environmental > Terrestrial > Soil > Palsa > Peat permafrost | place: Sweden: Abisko... | reverse complement strand
ATGGCCGCCCCGCTGGCCCGGGCGGCGTCGAGGTCGGCCGCGGTGATCTCGGTGCTGGTATCGAGCCGGACCCCGAGGCGCCGGCACTCGGCCTCGAGCCAGCCGGCCAGCAGCGCCATCCGCTCACGGCCTGACCCGACGGCGGCCGCGCGCAGTGTGCCACCGACCTGGCCGGCCCGTTCGGCCAGCCGGACGCGCCGCCCGTGCCCGGCGGCCACCCTCGCCGCCTCCAGGCCGGCCGGGCCGCCACCGACGACAAGCACGTCCCCCCGGGCCGCGACCGGCCGCGCTGGCTCCGCTGGCTCAGGGGGCTCAGGGGGCTCAGCGGGCTCAGGGGGCTCAGCGGGGGCCTCCTCCGTCTCATGGCCGCTGCGCGGATCAGCGATACAGCTGACGATCGGGTTGCGGCTGTCCCGGACCCGGCACGCCTGGTTGCACAGGATGCACGGGCGGATCTGCCCGGCGCGGCCCGCCCGCAGCCTGGCCACCAGGCCGGCGTCGGCGATCTGGGCCCGGGTCATCTCGACCAGGTCGGCGGCCCCGCCGTCCAGCGCGGCCTGCGCGCTGGTCACGTCGACCACGCTGCCCTGCAGCACTACGGGCGCCGACCCGCCGAGCGCGGCCCGGATGACCGTGGCCAGCTCGAGGTTGAACATGGGCGGAGTGTGCCCGTCCGGGCGGTACGCGCCGGCCGAGTAAGGCCCTCCGCGCACCACGGTGAGCAGGTCACATTCGCTCGCCAGAGTGGCCGCCTGCCCGGCGGCGATCCCCGGGGTGATCCCGGCCCACGGCGCCAGCTCGTCGCAGGACAGCCGCAGCGCGAGGACGTGATCGCGGCCGATCGCGGCCCGCACCGCGGAGAGCACCGCGCGGGTCAGCGCGAGCCGGTCGCCGCCGTACTCGTCGGCCCGCTGGTTGGTGAGCCCGGAGTGGAACTGCCGCAGCAGGGCTCCCGGGCCGGCGTCGATTTCGACCCCGTCGGTGCCTGCTTCGGCCGCCGCCGCCGCGGCCGCGGCGAAGCCCGCGATGACGGCGCCGATCTGCGGCTGCTCCATCACCATCGGGGTCTCGCGGCTGATCGCGTCGGTGAAGCCGGACGGCGCCCACAGTGCCGCCTGCGAGTACGCCGAGGATCCCTGCAGCCCGGTGTGGCCGAGGCCGGCCAGGACCAGGGCGCCGTGCCGGTGGCAGGCGCCGGCGACCTGGCGCCACCCGTCCGGGCAGTCGGCGGCCAGCGGCGCGCGCTCGTAGGGCCAGTCCGAGTCGTGCACCGACGCGATCTCGGTGACGATCACGCCCGCCCCCCCCGCCGCCCGCCGCTCGTAGTAGGCGACGTGCCGGTCCGACAGCGCCCGGCCGCGGCCCAGGTTCGTCTCGTGCGGGCCGAAGACCACGCGGGACGAGGCGGTCCGCCCGGCCAAGGTCACCGGATCAGTGATCCGCACGTCAGCGGCCGCCGGGGACGAATCCGGCGAGCGGGCTCTCGTCGCAGGCGCGGTCCGGCGGGCGGGCACCGCCCCGCGCCGGGGCAGCGGCCGGCGGCCGGGCACCGATGGTCACCGGGACCGGGCGGGTACCGATCGCCACTGGCCCCGGGCGGGACCGGTGGGAGTGATCACCGGACGGGCGCGGCGCGGTCACCGTGCCCGCCGCAGCCGCCGCGGCCAGCGCGGTCTCGCCGTGTCCCTTGACGCACTCGGGGTCGGGCCCGTCGAGCGGCAGGCCGGTGAAGAACTTGGCCGCCATGCAGCCGCCGCGGCAGGAGTCAAAGGCCGAGCAGGACTGGCACGCGCCTCCCGTCTGCGGGCGGCGCAGGTCGGCGAAGAGGGCCGATTCCCGCCATACGCCCGTGAACCCGCCGGGCGCACGGACGTTGCCGGCCAGGAAATTCTCGTGGATCGCGAAGGGGCAGGCGTATACGTCGCCGACCGGGTCGATCAGGCAGACGACCCGCCCCGCGCCGCACAGGTTGAGGCCGGGCAGGGATTCGCCGTACCCGGCGAGGTGGAAGAACGAGTCGCCGGTGAGCACCTGCTCGCCCCGGGCCACCAGCCAGTCGTAGAGCTGGCGCTGCTGGGCTGCCGTCGGGTGCAGGTCCGGCCACACGTCCGCGCCGCGGCCGGACGGGCGCAGCCTGGTCAGCCGGAGCTGGGCACCGTAACGGTCGGCGATCGCCTTGAACTCGTCGAGCTGGCCGGCGTTCTGCCGGGTGACCACGACTGAGATCTTGAAGCCAGTGAAGGAGGCCTCGGCCAGGTTGCGCATCGCGCGCCGGGCGGTGGCGTAGGAGCCTTGGCCGCGCAACGCGTCGTTGACCTCGGCCGTCGCCCCGTCCAGGGAGATCTGCACGTCGACGTAGTCGCTGGCGGCGAGGCGGCGGGCGATGGCGGGCGTGATCTTCACGCCGTTGGTGGAGAACTTCACCCCGACGTTATGCGCGGTGGCGTAGTCGACCAGGTTCCAGAAGTCGGGCCGCACGGTCGGCTCTCCCCCGCCGATGTTGACGTAGAAGACCTGCATGCGTTCCAGCTCGTCGAGCACGGCCCGGCACTCGGCGGTCGACAGCTCCCGCGGATCACGCCGGCCGGAGCTCGACAGGCAGTGAATGCAGGACAGGTTGCAGGCGTAGGTCAGTTCCCAGGTCAGGCAGATCGGGGCGGCCAGCCCGTACTGGAACTGCTCGACCAGGGGCAGTGGAGCCTGGGACGGGGGAGCCAGGGACGGGGACGTGGCCGCCTGGCTCATGAGACCGGCCTTTCGCAGATCATGTGCGACCCGGCCAGCGTGCCCAGGGCCCGGGCGTAGGCAGGCAGGTCTGCCGGGGTGACACCGGCCGCCGCGCAGGCGGCCCGGGCACTGGGCTGCTCGCCGAGCGCGCTGACCACGGTGAGCAGGGCCGGGCTCTTCAGGAACGACAGGCGGCGGGTGCCGAAGTGGTACAGCAGCGCGCCGAAGCCCTCGGGGCGCACCGACACCTGCGGATGCAGCTGCCAGGCGCTCTCCAGGTCGAACGGCGGCGCCGCGGCTCCGGCGGCGGGCTCAGTAGACACCGCACATGCCGTCAATCGAGATCTCCTCGACCAGCACGTCCTGGGTGGTGACCTCAACGTCGGGGGGCTGGTCGGCCGGAACCTCTTCTGCCGGCTCAGCCGCCGCAGTGTGCTCGCTCATGTCGCTCCCTCCGGCCGCCCGTAAACTCGGGCAACATTCCGTCACTCCGTGACGAATATGCCAGGATGTTAATGACATAAGCAAGGCTGGTCGGAAGTTTTCAGTCTCTCTTCCTCCCAAAGGGGGCCCCGGGCGTGGTCTTGTCAGGCCCGGCAACGGCCGCGGCCAGCCCCCGGCGTGGCCGGCCACCGGGAACCAGCCGTCGCGAACTGGAACTCATCGCGCTGCGGCTCTTCACCGATCAGGGGTTCGACGAGACCACCATCGACCAGATCTCCGCCGAAGCCGGGGTCAGCAAGCGGACGTTCTTCCGGTACTTCAGCTCCAAGGCCAGCGTGCTGTGGAGCGAGTTCGACACCGAGGTCGGCACCATCCGGGCCACGCTCGCGGACATGCCGGCTGACATGCCGATGATGGACGCCATCCGCCGGGCCGTGGTCATGGCCAACCACTACCGGGCCGAGGACGTGCCAGAACTGCGCATGCGGATGAACCTCATCGGCTCCGTGCCCGCCCTCCAGTCCAGCGCCGCCGTGCACTACGACGCGTGGGAGCAGGCCATCAGCGAGTTCGCCGCCACCCGCCTGGGCCAGCCCGCCGGCTCGCTGTACCCGCTCACCATCGGCCGGGCCACCCTCGCCGCCTGCCGCGCGGCCTACGACCGCTGGTCCGCCCGCGCCGACGCCGACCTCACCCGCTACCTCGACGCGGCGCTGGACGCACTCTCCGCCGGCTTCGCCGCCGACAGGCTCAGAGCCAGCGCGGAGAGCCCGGGCGAGCCGATTCCGCACTGACCCTCATTTGTCAGCCGCGCTCCCAGGGCGCTTCCTCGCCCATCTTCTTGTAGTACTTGGCGAGATGGCTTTTGACCCGGTCAATGTCGGAGGCGGGCAGGTCCACTCCCCCGCGTGCCCCCTGCATGACGTTTCCCGCGGCCATGACACCGCGCGGCACCGCGACTTCCCGGCCGTTGACGACGTCAGCGATGAGCAGCTTGTACGCCGTGAAATTGTCCTTGTTGCCGGCGTCGTACCAGACGTGCGCGTCCCGGTATTTCTGGTTCGGCTCATCCTCGGCGCCGGCCCAGGCCCGGATGCGCTTCTCCGCTGCCGCACCGTCCCACTCACGGCCGGAGTCGGCGAGCGGAAGGTCCTGAAATGCTGATACAGCCACGTTCTGTCCTTTCCCGCGAGATCATCACCAGGCAGATCCCGCTACCCGGCCCACGCGATTCAATCCACCGCCGTGACCGGGATAAGGCCCGGTCCCGGGCCGATTCTGCGGGACGATGGGCGCATGATCGTGCTTCTCGTCCGCGTCCTCGGCGCGGGCCACCGCCGACACGTGGTGACCCTGCTCGCGGCGGCCATAGGCTGCGCCGCGGCGGGCGGAGCGGCGTTCGCCGCTACCCAGCACTATCCGCTGACGACCGGCTTCTACTGGGCCGTCACCACCGCGACGACCGTCGGCTACGGCGACGTGATCCCGCACAACGCGATCGGCAAGCTGATCGCCTCGGCGGTCATGCTGACCACCATCCCACTGCTCGCTTCGGTGTTCGCGCTGCTAGCTGGCGCGGCTGCGGCGGCCGGAGTACGGAGGATCCTGGAAATGGGGCACCGATTCCCCGAAGGCGCCTACCGCATTGTGGTCGGCATGACCCCGACGGTCCCCGTCATCCTGGACGAACTGGCCCGGGCCGGCGATCCGGTGGTGCTCGTGGCCGAGGTCGACCCGGCCACCGTGCGCGCGGAGGTGCACCTCGTCCGCGGCGACCCGACCCAGGAGTCCGTCATCCGCTCGGCCCGGCCCCAGGGTGCCCAGCAGGCCCTGATCACCGGGACCAGCGACGGCGACGTGCTGATCAGCGCCGTGCTGCTGCGCAAGCAGGCACCGGACCTGCCGATCGTGGCCCTGGTCCGCTCACCCGCGGTCCGCGAGGCGCTGCACGACATCGGCATCCAGCACACCATCTCGGCCGAAGCGCTGATCGCGCACACGCTGGCCAAGACCATGGAGGCGCCGCACGCCGGCGACATGCTCGCCGAGCTGGTGGAGTCGGAGCGGCACCGCCTGACCGAGGCCCCGGCCGATGACGCCACGATCGGCAAGGCCCTCAGCACGGTCCGCGACGAGCGGGCCGAGCTGGTGCTCGGCCTGGTCCACGACGGCACGTTCATGCTGGGGATCGGCGAGGACCCGGTCGTCAGCCCCGGTGATCGCCTGCTGATCGCCCAGCCGGCCCGGAACCGGACCCGGCCTGGCCCGGGCTGAGGGTGACGGTCAGGTCGCGCAGGCCAGGATTTTGAGCCAGTCGCGGGAGGTGGGTTCCTCGGTCATGCTGAGCACCTTCAGCCGGGCGGCCTGCAGTTGCTCGTGCAGTGGGACGGCTTCCCGGTAGAAGAACCAGCGATGCACGCCCGGAGCATAGGGCACTGGCTCCCGCCTGGCCCCCGGCCCGAGCGCGGTGACGAGCGCCAGGTGACCATCGCGGCGCAGCACGCGGCGCATCTCGCCCAGCACGGCCACGGTCTCGTCAAGGGGCACATGGAGCAGGGCGGCGCAGCACCAGATTCCATCCAGGCTCTGGCCCGCCAGCGGAAGGCACCGCAGGTCCGCCCGCGCAACGCGGCCCGGCAGCGCCCTCGCGGCGATGGCCAGCATCCCCGCCGAGCGGTCGATGCCGGCCACGCGATGTCCCGCCTGCGCGAACCGCGCGCCGTCGATGGCCGGGCCACAACCCAGATCGGCGACGTCCGCTGCCGGCGGCAAGCGGGCCGCGAACGCGGCCCGCAGATCTGGGAATGACTGGCTGCGCCCGGCCTGGCGCTCAGCGTACAAGCCGGCGATCTGGTCATACGCCGCCTGGTTGTTCGTCGTGGCTTGGTCGGTCACCGTAAGCAGCGCCTGGATCTACTGTGCGGTCATGGCCGGGTTGAGCCGGACCAGCCGCACGGGATCTGTCTCGTCGAGTTCGGCGACGGCTTCCCGTGACTTCACGAAGTCTGAGAATGAACGATAGCCAAGAGCCCGCTCGCTGAAGGACGGGTCCATCCGCCTCATCTGGCTCTTCACCGCGGAACTGTGCAGCCAGTCCGCGTCGTCCTTCTCCTGGCCCAGGCGCAGCGCCCGTTCCAGGAGCCTGGTCGCCACCTCCTGCGGGTCTTCGGAATCGAGGTCGGCCTCATCGGTCACCACGGCCGCTGGCCGCCTGGCCCGCCGCGAGCCCCGCGCGGACGGCGCGGCGCCGGACTCCTCATGGTCCGCCTGCGCGTCATGGTCCGCCCGCAGGGCGGCCGTCCGTGCGGCAGGCAGCGGGGGGACGCCGGCCGGCTCAATGCCCGGAAGCGCGTCGTACGTCACGAGCTCGTCACACGCCGCGGCGAGTGACCGGCTGGTTGACCCGGCGACCCCGACACCCACGACGTAACGGCCCAGCCGCCGGCACCGCTGGGCCAGGGCGATGTAATCGGAGTCCCCGGCCACGATCACCACGTGGGTCAGGTCGGGTAGCCGGAACATGTCCTCTACCGCATCCACGGCCAGCCGGATGTCGGCACCATTCTTGGCGTAGGCGGCGGCGGGAAAGAGCTGTACCAGGTCCACAGCGCGGCTGACCAGCTGCCCGCGGTAGTCGGCATTCACCGGGGCGGACCAGTCCGCATAGGCACGGGTCAGCACCAGGGTACCGAACGATGAGGCGAAGTCGATCACCGCGCCGACGTCCACGGTGGCCCGCTGGACCTTCTCCGCGATGTCGGGATCGGCTGACCTGTCGGCCCGGTTGAACCCGCGCACCTTGTCACGCTGGAACTGACCCCGGCCATGAACCTGGTCGTAGCGTGAGATGACGATGTTGTCGAAGTCAATGTAGACGGCGACACGGGTGCCGCCCGGGTCGTTCATAGCCGCTCCTCGTCCGTTACGGCAGGTACAGATGCAGCCCGGCGGGCATGTGGCTGGCCGCGGCGATGGTGCCGCGGAACACCCCGTTGATGTAGGCGGCGACGTTGGCCGGATAGGCACCACCAGGACTGTGCTCAGCGGTGAGGCGCAGGATGGCGGACGGCTGGCATTTATGCCCGTCGGCCAGCTCAGCGAGGGACATTTCGCCCGCAGTGGTGTGCTCGATCATCGTCCCACTCTGCCACGTGGGCTCACTGGTGCCGGATGGCGGCGTCGATGATCTCCCGGGCGAGGGTTTCCAGCGGGGTGCCGTCGTCGTCCGAGATGGCGAGCAGGCGGTCGAACGCCTCGGCGATGCTCAGCCCGGCCTGCGCGGCGAGCACGCCCTTGGCCTGCTCGATGACAGCGCGGGCGGCGAGTGCGCTGCGGGTGATGCCAGCGAGGTCGTGCGCCTCGGGCTGGTTGTTCTGGACGACCACGACCGTCGCGATGTCGGCGAACGCCTGCACGATCTGGCGCTCCTCGTCGACGAGGCTTCCGGGCGAGGCGAAGAAGACGTTGATCGCTCCGATGATGAGCCCGCGCCACCGCAGCGGGCTGGCCTGAACGGCCTGATAGCCGGCGGCTGCCGCCTGCGCGCCGAACACGGGCCAGCGGGTGATGAGCTGCTCCGCCGAGACGCTGGAGGCACTGGCCCCGGTCAGGAACGCGTCGATGCACGGCCCCTGGCCGGCCTGGAGCTCGTACAGGTCGAGTTCCTCGGCCTGGTGGCTGGACGCCGCCAGCACCTGAAGCTGGCCAGATGCGTCGGCCAGCATGATCCCGACCGTCGCGGCCCCGACCACGTCCGCGCAGTCGACGCACAGCCGGCTCAGCGTCCCGACCGTGTCATGGTCGATAACTAACGCTGCCGCCGCGGCCGCCAGCGCGACCGCCGGGGCCATCACCGCGTGTTCCAGGCCGGCTCCACGACCACCTGCACGGCACGCGCGTAGCAGGTGTCCATGACGGCTCCCTCACTGATGCTTCGTTGGGTAACGGGGTTTATCGCCCCGCGAGGTTAAGCTTACGCTCCACTACCGCCCGTGCGACGTCAGTGAGATGGGCGCTGTTGGCGAATGCGTAGGACCGCAGCACCGCCAGCGCGTCATCGATGCTGACCCCGAGCTGGGCGACGAGCATCCCGGTTGCCTGGTGCACCACCGCGCGGGAGGACCATGCGCTCGCGTCGGCCATTTCCGTCAGCGCGGACGGGTCGCGGAACAAGGTGGCGGCCACCGCGTCCGCCAGGAACTGCACGGCGTCCACGGATTCGGCCAGCGGGATCTGGGACATGCGGTACAGGTTCATCGTCCCGACGACGTCCCCGGCCGAATGCATCGGGAAGGCCCACAGGAAGGCATCCGCGCCGACGATCTTTTCCGCCGCCGGGATGAACTGCGGCCACCGCGACGCGGCGCTGCGGTCAAGCCCCGTCTGCATGGGCTGGCCGGAATCGAAAGCGTCCCGGCACGGCCCTTCCCCGAGCACGTCCTGCAGGTTCTCCAGCATGTCGGAGCGCCTGTCGGTGGCGCACAGGGTAATGCGGTTCGGGGCTGAATTGTCCATCGTGATGGACGCGCCGTCGACCCCGGTAACCTCCCGGGCGGCGTGGCACACCCGCCAGGTCAAAGGATGCGCGGCGGGCTCTCGCGCGACCGCCTGAGCCAGCCGGCTGAGCAGCGCAGCGCGATCGGTCACCTGCGTCCTCCGCCCTTGCGGTCACCTGGTCCGCATGCACCGATTTTAGGCTCCCCGGCCACCTCAGGCTGCGTTGTGGGCCGAGACTGCTCCCGTGCTTCACCGCCCGATGTCATCGCTCCCGGAAATGCGGGCACAGTAGGCGCCGAAGGCCGCGTCATAGTCGACGCCGCGGTCCGGCTGGAACCCGCTCCCGCCCTCCCCGGCCGCGGGCACGCCGACGCCGAGCCCGGCCAGGGCCAGGCGGGCCGCACCCGCGGCGCTCGAAGCGTCGGGCATCAGGTGCAGCGGCTCCTGCAGCACATCGGCCAGCGTCTGGACGAGCAACGGCGCCCTGGTCCCGCCGCCGAGCACCCGCCAGCGGCGCGGTGGGCCCAGCGCTGTATCCGGGGCTGGGCCCGGCGTCGGCACCGACCGGGCGATACGCCGAACCTCAAAGGCGATGCCCTCGATGACGGCCCGGGCCAGATCGGCGCCGGTGTGCTCGGCACGCAGCCCGTAGAACGACCCGGTCTGCGGGGGCCGCCGCGGGGCCGGATCGCGCTCCCCCATCAGCAGCGGCACGAAGCCCACCCCGCGGGCGCCCGGCTCGCTGGCCGCGGCCGCGCGGAGGACCTCGGCCGGCCGGGCCCGGCGCGGCCCGGCGACCACCCGGCTCCACCAGTCAAGGCACAGTGTCCCCGCATGTGTCGAGGTCAGATACAGCCATTGAGCTGCGATCACATGCGACAGGCAGCCGGGTACCGGCGCCGGCTGACTGGCCAGCACGGTCGCCGACGTGCCGAGACTGCAGGCCAGCACGCCCGGCCCGGTCGCTCCGGCGGCATAGGCCGCGGTCGCCTGGTCGCCGCCGCCCGCGATGACCGGAATGCCGGCGGGCAGGCCGAATGCCGCACCCGCTTCCGGAAGGACATATCCCACAACGGAAGCCGACCGCTGCGGCTCAGCGAGGATGGCGGGGTCGATATCCAGCCGGCCGAGAATGGGCTCCGACCACGAGGAGGCCGGCACATCGAACAGCCCGGTTCCCGAGGCGTCGGACGGTTCCGTCACTATCCGCCCGGTCAGCCGCGCGACCAGCCAGTCCTTCGGCAGCATGGCATGCCGGAGCCGGCCGTAGGCATCCGGCTCGTGCTCCCGCAGCCAGAGCAGCTTGGCGGCGGTGAAGGCGGCGCGCGAGGGATTCAGCGTGATCTCGCTCAGCGCCGGGGCGCCGACGAGCTCGGTGATCCGCCGTGCTTGCGGCTCGCTGCGCTGATCGCACCACAGGATCGCGGGCCGGATCACCCGCCGCCGGGCATCGGTGGCGACCAGGCTGTGCATCTGGCCGGTGACGCCCACCCCGATCGGCGTCGCCCCGGGCGGCAGCCCGGCCTGGAGCTTCCGGACGCCCCGGCCCGCCGCCCGCCACCAGGACGCCGGATCCTGCTCGGCCCATCCCGGCCGGGGCACCGCCATCGGGTACCTGGCCTCCGCCGCGGCCAGCAGCCTCCCGCCTGCGTCCAGGGCGACCACTTTGCATCCGCTGGTCCCCAGGTCGATGCCCACGGCGTAGCGCACCGGGCCAGGGGCCGCCACCTGGCGGCCCGGCCTGAGACGGCGTCCCGGCCGGTG
>Ga0302326_10032299_pt1 | contig 10432 bp, 7 predicted proteins | sample Palsa_T0_3_FD_202264 | JGI IMG/M metagenome (GOLD analysis project Ga0302326, IMG submission 202264) | Peat permafrost microbial communities from Stordalen Mire near Abisko, Sweden - Palsa_T0_3 | ecosystem: Environmental > Terrestrial > Soil > Palsa > Peat permafrost | place: Sweden: Abisko... | reverse complement strand
TAGCCACTTCGCCACCGGTGCTTCCGCTCCGCCGCGCACCACACGCGACGGAGAATGTCATAACCGTTTACAGAGGCTGGGCTGCAGTCCGCAGATACGGCTTCACCGTCTTGTATCCCGGAAAGATCTTGTCCGCTTCTTCGTTCGAGACCGCACCGGTAATGATCACATCGTCGCCCTGCTTCCAGTTTGCCGGCGTCGCCACCCTGTGCTTCGCAGTCAGCTGGATCGAATCGAGCACGCGAATGATCTCGTCGAAGTTGCGACCCGTTGTCATCGGATATGCGAGCGTGAGCTTGATCCGCTTGTCCGGCCCGATCACAAAGACCGTGCGCACAGGCGCGTTATTTGCGGGCGTGCGGCCCTCCGAGGTCTCGCCCGCATCGGACGCCAACATGTCGTATAGTTTTGCGACCTTCAACTCCGGGTCTCCAATCATCGGATAGTTCACTTTCGCTCCGCTCACATCTTCGATGTCCACGGCCCACTTCGTATGGTTGATCACAGGGTCGACGCTCAGGCCGATCACCTTAGCACCGCGCCGAGCAAAGTCGCTCTCCAGGTTGGCGACAGCGCCCAACTCTGTTGTACAAACTGGGGTGAAGTCCTTCGGGTGAGAGAACAAAACCGCCCAGTTATCGCCGATCCACTCGTGGAAATGGATCGTGCCGTGCGTGGTCTCGGCCGTGAAATCGGGAGCAATATCGTTGATACGGAGGGACATGGTCGATTCGCCTTCTCTGGGTTCTACCCAATTCTTCTTTTTGAAATTGTTGCTCACCTAAGTTTGCAATGCTCTTTGTCTAACGTAGAAAACCCACCCGGCTCATTCGCTCTCGGGTGGGTTTCTGTGCTTCTCGAAGCTGCTTACTCCGATTTGCTCATCCACACACCCACACTGGGCTACAGCAACAGCAGCACATTGTGGAGGTCGTGTTGGGCATCATCGTCATAGCTGATCTTTTGTACCGCAGCCAGCTAAGCTAGCTTGAGGCCGGTTTGCCTCATTGCGGTCTATCCAAACCATACGTCTGAGGAGCTTTCATGTCAAATATCGCGCCTACAACTTCTTTAGCAGCAACACCGTCCTCTGCGCACCGTGCCTTCGGCTTCGCCCAGGTCGATGTCTTCGCCGAGCGTCCCCTCGAAGGCAATGCTCTTGCCATCTTTCCCGACGCCCGCAGCCTCTCCACCGCCGAGATGCAGGCCCTCGCACGCGAAACCAACCTCAGCGAAACCACCTTCGTCTTCCCACGCACACCAGAGATCGAGCGCGAACGCGGCATCCGTGTCCGCATCTTCCTCACCACCGAAGAGGTCCCATTCGCCGGCCATCCTACGCTCGGCACCGCCAGCTGGCTCTACTGGAATCATCCTATTCTGCGCGGCGCTCCGCAGATCACTCTCGACCTCAGCATCGGTCCGATCCCCGTGCGGTTCACGCCACCACAACCGGACGAACAAGGTGTCTTCGGCACCATGAAACAGAACGACCCAACCTTTGGCGAGCCCATGAACAGCAGCGAAGACCGTGCCGCCCTAGCCGCCGCACTCAACCTCTCCATCGACGACCTCGACCCAACTCTGCCTGCACAGGTCGTCTCCACGGGGATGTCATTCTGCATCGTTCCACTGCGATCGATCGAAGTCGCAGGCCGCCTGCGGATTCCGCAGCAAAGCGCGCGCGCCCATCTCGAAAGCATCGGGGCAAAGTTCTTCCACTGCATCACTCCTGCTGATGCAACCTCAGGAGCAGATTGGCACGCCCGCATGCAGTTCGATACTGGCGAAGATCCCGCAACTGGCTCGGCCTCCGGTTGCACCATCGCCTACCTCGTCCGCCATGGTCTTGCTGCAAGCGGTCAACCCATCATCCTCGAACAGGGAATTGAGATGCTCCGTCCCAGCCGCATACACGTCAGTGCATCGATGGAAGACAACTCCATCACAAAAGTGTTCGTCGGTGGCCGCACCATTCCTGTTGCAAGCGGACGCTTTTTCCTGCTGTGATGCACCCGATTTCAACAGGTCAATCGCGTAAATCATCAGCGTCCACGGGGGTTTGCAACGAGCGGTGGATGTGCAAGCTCTAATATCGGCGCTCTTCGCTACATATTCGCTGTTGCCAAGCTCGGCAACCGTTCGTACTGTTGGAAAGCGTTGACGACGACCTTGCAAATAACTTGCACTGTCGTTGGAGATGAAAATAGCTTTCGCCTGTACTACAGACAATTTGAGTTGAGAGAAGCCTGACTGCATCGCAGTCGCGACTCCCCACGCGCACCATCGCTGTTCGCAAACGCAGTGAGGCCGAGCCTGTTTTTTGGCATCGATTTTCCCTGTATCCGCAGCAGACCGATCCCCCTGCGCTCGCGGAGTCGCGTGGCAACCTGCACGGGCAGTCAGCCTCTCTCACACCCCATGGTCCGGCAGCATCACTCACCGGCAAGGGTCACTGGTCCTCAGTGGAACAGACAGGAGAGCCTCGCTCTTCTCGTCGAATCCGTTGTAAAACCAGACGACCCAACACGCGTCGGCGTCTCGATCCGGCCGGACCAAGGGGCATGTTTTTGAACGCCCCAGATCGGTTCGCCGGCAAACCAGCAGGCGTTCCGCTTTGGCCCATCGGCCGCGATCCACCACAAGGTGGTCTCCGGCAGAAGCGAGACTGCATGCGCCCCAAGAAGACGATCCTCTGCGTAGATGATAACGAACAACTCCTCTCTGTCCGCACCTTCCTGTTGGAGACCCGTGGCTACCGCGTCATTGCCGTCACCAACGCACAGCAGGCACTCGAGCTTGTGGCACAATCCCTCCCCGGATCGCTCGACCTGCTGCTCTGCGATCTCCTCATGCCGCAGATGGACGGTAACGAGCTGGTCCGCCGCGCCAAGCAACTGCATCCTGGACTACCTGCGATGATCGTCTCCGGCACCGTCAACTCCTTTGACCGCGCCGTCCACGCCGACGTCTTCCTGCCCAAGGGAGCTGCCTCTCCTGCCGAGATGATCGAGCGCATCCGCGTTCTGGTCGCGCGCAAACGCGGCCCCAAAAAGGTCGTCATCCAAACAGCCTCGCAGCAAACGGTCGCCCCCGTATTCGTCCATGCAGTTGCTAGTTGAGCACCAGAGAATGTCGCCTTTATCGCAGCGTGTGCCAAGGGTACACACGAAGAAGATGAAAGGTTATTTCACCCGAAGCTGCCCACAGTTTTATCGTGAGCAGCGCAGCGGAGAGATCCTTCTATTTCACCTTTGCAGTCGCGTGCTCGAAGTTTTTCTCAAGCCTCCACCAACCCATACTTCCTCTGCCACTGCAGCTTCAACCGCGTCCACACCGCATCCTTCTCTTCAACCGATACCACTGGGTCGGGCGACTCTGCAAACCGTGCCGCCTCAACCTTCGCCAACTCCAGCACCGCCCGATCCCGAATCAAACTCGCTACACGAAACTCCGGCAACCCCGCCTGCCGCGTTCCAAAGAACTCACCCGGCCCCCGCTGCTGCAGGTCAAGCTCCGCCAGTTCAAATCCGTTCTGCGTCCGCACCATCGCATCCAGGCGAGCTTCAGCCTGCTCGCTCACCCTGCCGCCCGTCATCAGGATGCAGAAGCTCTTCGCTGCACCACGCCCTACTCTTCCACGTAGTTGATGCATCTGTGCCAGCCCGAACCGCTCTGCGTGTTCAATCACCATCACGGAAGCGTTCGGCACATCGACGCCCACCTCGATCACAGTCGTAGCAATCAGCACATCGATATCGCCCCGCTGAAACCGTCGCATTGCGACCTCTTTGTCATCCGCACTTAGCCGGCCATGCAGCAACCCCAGCCGCAGCCCTGCAAGCGCTCCACTGCGCAGCTCTTCGAACATATCTGTCGCCGCACGCAACGCCTTCTTCGGCTCAAATAACTTCTCAGTCTTCGTAGTTTTTCCCTTCGCCTTGGAGCCAGCGACGGCCTTCCTTTTTTTACCGCCTTTTACAGCGGTGTCACCTTGAGCTAAACGTAGCGCAACCGAAGGACTCGCAGTTGCCTTCCCTGCTGCAGCATCCAAGTCTTCTTCTACATCATGCGGAAAGTCCAACTCCGGCTGATCGTCTTTAGCACCCTCGATCACGGGATAGACGATATAAGCCTGCCGCCCTTGTGTAACTTGTTTGCGCACAAAATCCCAGACATCCTGCGCCCGTTCCTCCGTCGTCCTTCGAGTCACAATCGGCGTCCGCCCCGGTGGCAGCTCATCGATCACACTCGCATCGAGATCTCCATACAGCGTAAGCGCCAGCGTGCGAGGAATCGGCGTAGCCGTCATCACCAGCACATCCGGATCGAGGGCTCCTGGCTTCTTCATGAGCTTGAACCTTTGCTGCACGCCGAACCGATGCTGCTCATCCACAATCACCAATCCGAGATTGTCAAAATCGACCTTGTCCTCAATCAGCGCATGCGTTCCAATGGCAAGGTCTGCCTCTCCCCGAAAGATCCTTCCGCGTGCCTCACGTTTGGTCGCTTCATCGAGCGACCCCGTCAGCAAAGTCACCCGGTACGGCTTACCAGTTCGCGGAGACAGCACATCCCCCAGTAGCTTCCGCGCAGAGATATAGTGTTGCGTCGCCAGGATCTCCGTCGGCGCCATCAATGCTACCTGATAGCCATTCTCAATCGCGACCAGTGCCGCCTGCATGGCAACAATCGTCTTCCCCGACCCTACATCTCCCTGCAGCAATCGACGCATCGGCTGCGGCTTGCGCATGTCGTCCGCAATCTCACCGAGCACTCGCTTTTGCGCGGCTGTCGGATGAAACGGCAGAACCTGCTTGATCGCCTCGCGCACTTTCACGTTGGTCACGAACGCTGTACCCTCACGCTCTCGCATTCGCCGCCGCTTCAACTCCAGCCCTAGCTCAAGATAAAACAGCTCCTCGAAGATTAATCGCCGATGCCCCGGCGACGCTGCCGACATCAGCTCGGTCATCGGAGTTCCTGCCTCCGGAAAGTGCACCGCCTTCAGCGCCTCCAGCCGCCCCGGCATCTTCAGCCTCTTCAGCATCGCCCTCGGGAGCGTCTCGACAACATCGGTCTGTCCCTGCCCATGCAGCCCGGGAGCCCCATCCTTCGCAGTCTCACCGCGAAGGGTGGGATGTAAGCTGTTCACTCCCTCCAACTCCTCAAACAGCGCCCAGATCACCTGCCTCAGCCACTTCGACCCCAGCTTCGCTCCCCACGCCGTCGTGCCGCCAAGCGACTCATACACGGGCACAATCCGCCCAACCTCCAACATGGAAAACTCCGCATCGGCAGTACCCGCCGCAGGCAGCACCTCAAACTGCGGCTGAATCATCTTGAACTTTCCCGCGCTGCTCCTCGAAGGCTCGAGCTTGCCATACAGCGCCACCATCTGCCCCACATGAAACTTGTCCCGCAGATAGGTCCCACGAAACCACATGCACTTCACCGTGCTCAAACCCTGCCCGACCGTCATTTCGAACAGTGGCATATTCCTCGTCTGTAGCAGCACCGTCCCGCGTACCTCGCCGATCACCGACGCCATCGTCCCCGCCTGCAGCGCGCTCATCGGCACAGGATTCAACCGATCCTCATATCGAAACGGCAGGTGATACAGCAGATCCTCCACGGTCTCGACGCCGCGCTTGGCCAGCTCGACAGCAACGCGCTCGCCCACGCGCTTCACAAACTTGATCGGTGTAGAAAGTTCCAGCACAACCCGATGCTACCAAGAACCGGGCACCACCAACTCTCCCTCTGCCCACCAGGATATTTCAGCCGGTACAACACTTATGGTGCAATAGAACAATGGCAGTCTCTGGCGCAAGCGACGAACGCAAACATATCCTGCTGCACACGCCTCTGATGGCACTCGCCGTAGCCGCCTTCGGCATCGGCACCTCCGAGTTCATCATCATGGGCCTGCTCCCTAATCTGTCCGACGACTTCCACGTCAGCATCCCCAAGGCTGGCGTCCTCGTCACTGGCTACGCGCTCTCGGTCACCATCGGCGCGCCCATCGTCGCCATCGCCACAGCAAAGCTCGAGCGCAAGCTGGCGCTTCTGCTCCTGATGAGCGTCTTCACCCTTGGCAACCTCGCCTGCGCCATCTCCCCGACCTACAATCTCCTCTTCGCCGCCCGCGTCCTCACCGCTCTCTGCCATGGGGCCTTCTTCGGCATTGGCAGCGTCGTCGCAGCCAACCTCGTCCCGCGCAACCAACGTGCGCAAGCCATCGCCTTGATGTTCTCCGGCCTCACTCTTGCAAACGTCCTCGGGGTTCCCGCAGGCACAGCCCTCGGCCAGGCCTACGGCTGGCGCGCTGCCTTCTGGGCTATAGTTCCCATCGGCATACTTGCTGTGGCTGCTGTCTTCCTTCTGGTTCCCCGGCAAACCGCAGGCTCAAGCAGCCTCCTGCACGAGTTCCGCGTCCTCCGCAAGCCACAGGTCCTGCTCGTCCTCGCTATGAGCGTCCTCACCTCCGCCTCGCTCTTCTGCGTCTTCACCTACATTGCACCAATGCTCGAAGCCGTCACCCTGGTCTCGCCCCACACCGTCACCCTAACGCTTCTACTCTTCGGAGTCGGCATCACTATTGGCAACCTGCTCGGTGGCGCTCTCAGCGACTGGCGCCCCATGGCCTTCCTTATCGGCGCGCTCCTCACTCTCATCGCCTCACTCATCGCGCTGTACTACGCCGAACCCTACGTCCTCCCCGCTATCCTCATGATCCTTCTCTGGGGAGCGATCCAGTTCGCCGCCGGAGCCCCACTCCAATCCCGCATCGTCGACCACGCAGCCGCCGCGCCAAATCTCGCCTCCACGCTCAACCAGGGCGCATTCAACTTCGGCAATGCCACCGGAGCCTCTCTCGGTGGCATGATGCTCACCGCCGGCTACACCTATCGCCAGCTCCCCTTGATGAGCGCCATCGTAACCCTCATCACACTGGCCTTGGCGCTGGTCTCGGCTAAACTCGACCGCGCCCACCGCAGCACTCACATCGCAGAGGAGCTATCGATCCTCTAGCTCACCACCACCCTGCTAAACTGGCTCCAACCTCACCATCACGAGAACTCATGCCCATCGTAGAACTGCAACATGTCCGCAAGGCCTACGACACCAAGATCGCCGTCGCAGACCTCAGTTTCCGTATCGAACCCGGTAGCATGTTCGGCCTACTCGGCCCCAACGGTTCCGGCAAAACCTCGAGCATCCGCATGATGATCGGTATCACCGTCCCCGACTCCGGCACGGTGAACCTCTTCGGCAAGCCCTTCTCTCGCGCCGCGCTCAACCGCGTCGGCTACCTGCCTGAAGAGCGCGGACTCTACAAGAAGATGAAGGTCATGGACCAGCTCATCTTCCTGGGCCAGCTCCACGGCCTCGACGCCACTACTGCCAGCAAGCGTGCCCACATCTGGTGCGAGCGCATGGAGATCACAGAAGCCGTCCTTAAAAAAACGGAAGAACTCTCCAAGGGCATGCAGCAGAAGATCCAGTTCATCGCTGCTCTCCTTCACGAGCCCGAGCTCATCATCATGGACGAGCCCTTCAGCGGCCTCGATCCTGTCAACGCCGTCCTCCTCATGGACACCCTCGTTGACCTCCGCAATCAGGGCCGCACCATTCTCTTCTCCACCCATCGCATGGACCAGGTAGAAAAGCTCTGCGACAACATCTGCCTCATCCATAACAGTCACCTCGTCCTCTCCGGCTCCATGCGCGAGGTTAAATCCCGCTACCCCGCCAACCGGGTTGCGATCAACTTCGAAGGCGACGCCTCCTTCCTCAACCACCCCTCCATCGAATCGGCGAAGAACTACAGTGGCCGTGCCGAGATCAAGCTACGCGATGGAGCGGACCCCCAGGCGCTGCTAGCCGACGCCGTCGCCAAAGCCCGCATCACTCGCTTCGAAGTCATGGAGCCCACGCTGGAAGACATCTTTATTGAAGTAGTTGGGAGCAAAGTCGATGCATAACATCTGGCTCATCGCAAAGCGCGAGTACCTCGAACGCATCCGCACCAAGGCCTTCATCATCGCAACCATCCTCATCCCGACACTCATGGGCGGCGGCATCTTCGGCACCGCCTACATCGCTGGCAAAAGTAAAGCCTCCTCCCACATCGCCATCGTCTCGTCGCAGCAGCCCATCGCCTCCGATCTCCAGAACGAGCTCGAGCATGGTAAGGACAGCCTGATGGTCGTCGACATCATTCAGCCAACCCCTGAGACCCGCAGCGAACTCGACGCAAGGCTCCACGAAAAATCACGCGAGAAGGGCATCGACGGCTATCTCTGGATCACGCCTGCTGCAAGCAGTGATCCCAACGCTCGCCCCACCTTCGACTACACCCCGCGCTCCTCCGCCGACATCGTCACCAGCTCCACCATCACAGACTCTCTCCGCACCGTCCTGCTTCGCGAACAGCTCGCGAACCGCGGCATCACAGCCACCAGCGTCGACTCTCTCATGGAGCCCGTCGTCGTCAACACCATCGAGGCTGGTGGCCAGCACGGCAGCTCGCGCAACTCCTTCTATGTCGCCTACGTGCTCTTCTTTCTCATGTACATGGTGGTCCTGCTCTATGGTATGAACGTAGCGCGCTCCATCATTGAAGAAAAAACCTCGCGCATCTTTGAGGTGCTCCTCTCCACCATCCGTCCTGAAGAGATGCTCGCAGGCAAGATCATCGGTGTCGGCTCCGTAGGCCTCACCCAGGTTGCCGTCTGGATGATCGCAGCTTTCCTTGCCACCGCAAGCCCGCTCGCCGCACACCTTGCCAATACCTCCTCCATCTCCATCAGCGCCACGCAAGTGATCTTCTTCATCATCTATTTCGTGCTGGGCTTCGTGCTCTACTCCAGCGTCGCTGCCGCTCTTGGTGCCATGACCAACTCCGAACAGGAGCTCCAGCAGCTCAACATGTTCCTCATGATGCCGCTCTTCTTCTGCATGCTCATGCTGCCCCTGGTCATCTCAAACCCCAACTCGCCGCTTGCACGCATCACTTCGCTCATCCCCTTCTGCACTCCGCTACTGATGAACTTCCGCGTCTCTCTCTCCATGCCGCAGCCCTGGGAGATCGCCCTCTCTATCGCACTCATGATCGCAACCATCTTCGCCGTCCTCTGGGTTGCTAGCCGAATCTACCGTGTCGGCATCCTCATGTACGGCAAAAAACCCAACCTCCCCGAAATCCTCCGCTGGCTCAAATACAGCTAATCCTTTACCTAGCTTGAAACACTACCAGGCTCCCTGCTTCCCTCCGTACCACCAAACCAGCCCCACCGTAGCCGTAGGTTGATTGGGCGATAGCACCCCAGGCTTGTTCGTCAAAAAGTACGGCACATTGCTCCAGTCCCTGCGATACTCCACACGCGTCAGAAAGCCCTCGCCAAACTTGTACTCATACGTCCCGGTAAACTCCTTCAACGCCTGCGTCGTCCCACTGAACAATCCTCCACGATCAGATAAATATTCGCCCCTGCCAGCCAGCGCCATCTTCGGCGTCAACTGATACCGCGCATACCCCGCCCCTCCGTCCACATGCGACGGAGCTGAAGACTCTCCCGGCGCAGCATTCGCCCACTCCCGCGAGATCACATAGTCTGCCTCCAGTGCCAGCGCAAGCTTCGGAGTAGCGTTCCACGTTACATAGCTGTCGAAGATGTGTTCCTTCCCATTTGGCGCAGGGTTGATCTCCTGCAAACACAAACCCGGCTGAATCGGCACAGTGCAATTGGTAGCTGCGGCAACATCGGGATGCTCCTGCCCCAGGTAATAGTTGAAATTCCACAAAACATTCTTTGTAGCCTGCACCGTAAATCCAAATAACTCGTCTTTGTACGAGTTAGTCGGCTCTGTCTGGTTCGTCCCGTTAACAATCCAATAGTTCAACGCCAGCTTGTCATTCACCTTGTAGTTCGCACGAACCCCCGCATGATAGAAGGGCAGATAGTCGAAGTAGAAAGAACGCGAATAATTAATCTGGTCCTTCGAATAATTCCCTTCAATCCCCAGCGAACTGGCCCACTTCCCAAAGTCCAGAGTAAGTCCCTTCCCCACAGGAACGACATAAGTTCCATAAGCCTGAAAGATGTTTCTGTAGATATCCGGCCGCGCTTCATTCGCCGGATTACCCTGCAGCGTCGCCGTCGCCTGCCCGAATTGCAGGTCCAACCGAACCCCATACCGTCGTCCCGCCGTCACATCAGGGTCCAGAGCAAATACCACATCCGCCTGATTGATGCTGAAGGCATTGCTCAGCACATCGTAGGCACGCAGATATTGCACTCGCCCGATCGGATGGTTGAAGTCATAGTCGTAGTAACCGTCGAACGCATAGTTCAACGTTGCTCCTCCGGGCAACTGCGTAGGCAGCGCCGAAAGGACAGGTGTATTCGCTGCTCCCGCAGCCTGC
>Ga0302326_10032298_pt1 | contig 10432 bp, 7 predicted proteins | sample Palsa_T0_3_FD_202264 | JGI IMG/M metagenome (GOLD analysis project Ga0302326, IMG submission 202264) | Peat permafrost microbial communities from Stordalen Mire near Abisko, Sweden - Palsa_T0_3 | ecosystem: Environmental > Terrestrial > Soil > Palsa > Peat permafrost | place: Sweden: Abisko... | reverse complement strand
GCCGAACGCTCTACGCGCATATCCAGCGCCTTTCTCTCTCATTTCACGATCAAAAGCAAACCGGCGATCTGATAGGCCGGATCACGAGCGATATCGAATCCATTCAAAGCTTCATCATCTCCGGACTACTGGGCGTACTGATCAACTGCATCACCCTCGTCGGCATGATCGGGGTGATGTTTTACGCCAACTGGCGATTTACGCTCATCGCCCTTTCCGTTGCTCCACCTCTTGCTGTAGTTGTCTTTACGTATACGCGCCGAATTAAAAAAGCTTCCCGCGAAGTCCGAAAGAAGGAAGGCGAGATTGCCTCGACCATCCAGGAAGTGTTTTCGTCGATCCGCGTCGTCAGGGCCTTCGCGCGGGAGGACTATGAGCAACAGCGCCTCGAAACGCAAAGCCTGGAAAGCGTCGAAGTCGCCCTTCGCGCTCGCGCGCTCAAGGCCAAGCTCACGCCGATTGTCGACATCATCGTTGCGCTCGGAACGTGTCTTGTTCTCTGGTTCGGCGCGCGCATGGTGCTGGCCGGATCGCTTGACGCGGGGATGCTCGTCGTCTTCATTTTCTACCTGAAGAAGATGTATAAGCCGATGCAGGAGCTTTCGAAAATGACCGACTCATTTTCGAAGGCCTCCGTGGGTTATGAGCGCATTCGCGAAGTTCTGGCTACCGAGCGCGAAGTGAAAGATCTGCCGGGCGCCCGAATTGCCCCTCGCTTCAAAGGCGAGATTACCTTTGAAAATGTCGACTTTTGTTATGAGCCCGATCGCCCAATCCTCAAAAACGTTTCCTTCCGGATCCAACCGGGCCAGGTCGCGGCGCTCGTTGGGCCGACCGGCGCCGGAAAGAGTTCAATCATCGGCTTGATTCCCCGCTTTTACGATCTCAACTCCGGCGCTATCAAGATTGACGGCGCGAACGTCAATACTTTCACCCAGAAATCTCTCCGTCAACAGATCAGCTTCGTCCTTCAGGACACGGTCCTCTTTCACGGACCCATCTGGGAAAACATCGCCTATGGTAAACCCGAAGCCACACGCGAGGAAATTCTAAAGGCGGCGGAAATCGCCAACGCTCATGAGTTCATCGAAAAGATGCCGGACGGTTATGACTCGATCGTCGGCGAACGCGGCATGACGTTGTCCGGGGGCCAGCGCCAGAGAATCGCCATCGCCCGCGCGGTTATTCGTGACAGTCCGATCCTTATCCTTGATGAACCTAGCTCCGGGCTGGACGCAGGATCCGAAAAGCTCGTGTTCGATGCGCTTGATCGCTTGATGCAAGGCAAGACGTCCATCGTGATTGCCCATCGTCTCTCCACCATCCGCAACGCCGACGTCATCTTCGTACTTGACGATGGCGAAATTAAGGAGCGTGGGACTCACGAGGAATTAATGAAAACCGGCGGCCTCTACTCCCATCTACATGAAATGCAGTTCGCCGATTAAAGTTCTCGCAGCGCCGCAATCCGCTTTTCGACCACTCCGGCGAACCCTTCCACCTCTTCGGGAGAGTAGCCGGCTGCTCGAAACGCATCGCGAATTTGCTCCGGTGACAACTTGGAGAGCTCCTGCGCCATCCACTTCACGTCGTCGCGGGGAATTTTGTGGCCTATCCATTCGAGATGCACGCGGCTGAAGAATTCGTGAGGATTGAAGATGAAGATCGGTGCAGGACGCGACGGAGTTCCGAAACTGACATACTCTGGCGTGGCCTTGCTGATGAATCTGGACTTGCGATACTGTTCCAGATTTCCCTTGGAACGTGTGTGTGTCCAGCTTTCGCCCGTCGTTCCAAAACTCGCGCCTAGATCGCTCACGATGTAAAGTTTGCCCTGTTCGGTGTCGTAGGTTGCGTTGTTGTCGTCTTTCAAATCCCAGTTATTGATCAAGGCCATCATTACCCGCAAGCCGTCTAGTTCTTTGCTTCCTTCAAACGGATTGTCGCGCCACTTCCAGATACCGCCCTTTTCCTCACCCTTCTCGGACCTCTTCAGACGCACGTTCGCGAAAGATCCATCCGCCTGTTTCAGATTATTCCCGCGCTTCAAGTGTTCGGGCACGCCATCCACAGTGAGCTTCGGAAGGAAGTAATCCTCGTTAGTGGTGAATCCCACCGCCCAAACCAGACGCGCAGATGCGGTTTCAGGCTTGGCCTCCACGCCCAGCTTCACTTTCCACTTTGTGCCGTCCGCATCTTTCACGGAGAACTTCGGATTCGTTCCCTTCAGGTCTTCCTTGTCGAATGTAAATTTCGCGTTCTGAGTGGGCGCGTGCTTCTTTCCGCCTTGGCCGTAGATTAGGTCGCGCTGCGCGATGTCGGAAGGGTCTCTCCAGAAGATTCCTGGCCCAGCGGGCGTCGCTTTGTCAGCTCCCGCGGCAAGGCTGGCGAGGGCCGCCGAGAGAAACCACAGAATCGATATGCGCATCTTGAATCCTTCCGGCGGTCTAACAGCAAGCGCAGTACCACGTCGCAAACGGTACGGTTTGACACGCCGCTCAGAAGGGCATTTCTCGTGCAAGAACAATGTGTGTGAAACTTCTCGAACAACCCGGCAGCGGTGTGAAACCCTTGGTCGAGGCCATGGACAAGGCCAAGGAGCGCATTGAAATCGCCATTTTTCGCTTCAATCGCAGTGAGCTGGAAAAGGCCATGATTCGGGCGGTAGGCCGCGGCGTTTTTGTCCACGCATTGATCGCTTACACCAATCGCGGCGGCGAAAAGAATCTGCGCGAACTCGAAATGCGTCTACTCGCAAGCGGCGTCAATGTGGCGCGTACCGCGGACGACCTCGTCCGTTATCACGGTAAATACATGATCGTCGACCGGAAAGACCTTTATGTCCTCGGCTTTAATTTCACCTACCTTGACATGGAGCACAGCCGAAGCTTCGGCTTGATTACACACCATGAGCAACTCGTGCAGGAAGCGGTAAAGCTTTTTGACGCCGATACCAAGCGTCAGGCCTACGAAGCCGGATCCCACCGTTTCATTGTGAGCCCAGTGAATGCGCGCGACGAGCTATCTTCGTTCATTGCCGGCGCAAAAAAAGAACTGGCGATCTATGATCCCAAGATTGCCGACCCGCGTATGATCCGGCTGTTAGAGAATCAAGCCAAGGCCGGCGTGGAGATCCGGATTATCGGGAAACTCGCGCGCAACGCAAAACTTGAGGCGCGGCCTCTAAACAAGATGCGCCTCCACGTGCGTTCCATAGTGCGGGACCGTAACGACGTATTTCTCGGAAGTCAAAGCCTGCGTGCCGCTGAGCTCGAAACGCGGCGGGAAGTCGGAGTCATTCTAACGGATCCGAAGATCGCAGGGCGAATTCTCAAGACATTTGACGAAGATTGGGCTGCCGCTGAAGAAAGCCAGAGCAATCAACCAATACACGCGGTCAAAGCGGCGCGTAAAGTGGCGAAGGCCATCAGTAAGAGCCTTCCGCCGATGGAGTCCGTTCTGGAGGATCTGGTGACCAACATAGCCAACGGCGGCGACCGTATCGAACTCGATTCCGCCCGATTGGAAGAAGCAGTCAAAGTGGCCGTCAAACAGGCCGTGGAACAGGCTGTGCATGCCGCTGTTGAAGAGGCTACCGAAGCATGAACGCTGCGGTGACCATTTGGCTTATTCTCGCTCAGAACGGCGTCAATCCCGATTCTGCACTGATTGCTCGGTTCCAGGGCCACGTAGCGGACTATATGAAGAGCACGGGCAAAATAAAATCCGATCTTCCCCCGCTTAAGACCACTGACTCTCGCGATGCCGTTACTCAGCGCGAAGCCGAGCTTGCCCACCTGATCGGGCAATCGAGACCATCCGCAATGCAAGGCGATTTCTTCACTCCGCCAATTGCGAAAGAGTTTCGGCGTTTGATCGGCATCGCATTCCAAGACCGCCGCGAGCGGCGTATTATGAAGAGCTTGGCGCACGCTGAACCCGTGGAAGGCCAACTCAAAGTGAACGCTTCGTACCCTCCAGTCCCCCTGCAATCCATGCCGCCGACTTTGCTTGCCAACTTGCCTGAACTCCCCTCCAGCCTCGACTATCGCATCGTCGGACACGCTCTGGTCCTTCGCGATGTGCAAGCGAATTTGGTCCTTGATTTCATTCCCAAGGCTCTTCCATGATTCCGGCCGCGATCTCAAGAGGCGAATTCCTGGGCTTAATCGCGGCGGCGTTCAGTCCATCATCTACAACTGAACTAGACCTGCAATTGCCGCTGCTCCCGAAATCCGTTCGCTTCGCTGTAATCGGCGATAGCGGTACAGGCGAGCGGCCTCAATATCAAATCGGAGAACTCATGTCGCGCTCCCGCGATAAATTCCCCTTCGATTTCGTAGTGATGCTTGGCGACAACATCTACGGAAGTAAAACGGCGTCCGGCTTCCGCAAGAAATTCGAAGAGCCATACAAGACGTTGCTCGATGCCAATATCAAATTCTACGCGGCTCTCGGAAATCACGACCACTCCGATGAGGTCTATTACAAACCGTTCAACATGAACGGCAAGCGCTACTACAGCTTCCGCGTGCAAAACGCGGAGTTCTTCGCGCTCGACAGCGACTACATGGACCCGGCACAGGTGGAATGGTTCAAGCAGCAACTCTCTGCTTCAAGCGCCGCGTGGAAGGTTTGTTTTTTTCACCACCCCTTGTATTCCCACGCGCGTTTCCATGGCGAAGATGTCGACCTGCGCGCTCAACTCGAACCGATCTTCCACCAGTACGGTGTCAACGTGGTGCTCGCCGGCCATCAGCACGTTTATGAGCGGCTCACACCCCAAGGCGGCATCAACTACATCGTGCTGGGCAATTCCGGACAGCTTCGGCCTCACGATCTCATGCCATCGCCTGATACCGCAAAGGGCTTCGATACCGATCAAGCGTTCATGCTGGTGGAAATCGCGGACAAAAGCTTCCACTTCCAAACGATCTCTCGCACAAATCAAACCGTGGATCAGGGACAATTTGAAGCGTGAAAGCTTTGGCGCTTCTAGTCCTCTTAGCCACCACCGGACCCGCCGCCGATTCTCCTGAAAAGATTGCCCAACTCCTAGCCCGTTACTACGGTCATGACTTCGATTCGCCTGTCTACATCCCTGCAATGGCCCTGATCGGCCAACTCCGCCTCGGCCATCTCGAAGAAGTTCAGCGCCTCGCCGCTCCCTATGTAGATGGAGCGAAGGATAGCCTGTCCAACGTTACTCCCAGCCACTTAGCCGGGCACTTGGTCTTCGCCGAACTGGCAGAGCGAACGCACGACCCTCGCTATACCGCCCGCCTGCAGGCCGCCGCGAATCTCGGTTTCACAGCCTGGGACGATATGAGCGACGGCGTCTTCATGGGCTGTCCGCTTTATGCCGCAGCGGGCAAGTACGACCTCGCGCTCCAGCATCTCCGCGCCATGCAGAAGCTCTGTCTTCGTTCCGACGGCCTCTATCGTCATTCCCCCCTGACCGACGCCGCCTGGGGCCGTGGCAATGCATTCCCTGTTCTCGGTCTCGCGCTGACACTCTCAAGGATTCCCCGGGACAACCCGGCCTACCCCCCGGTCCTGAAGAGCCTCCAACAGCATGCTGCCGTACTTGCGAAGTATCAGACGGCTGACGGTATGTGGCGTGAAGTGATTGACCACCCCGAGTCCTACAAAGAATTCTCGGCGACCGCGATGATTGCCACTGCGATGGTCCGCGCCGTTCGAAATGGTTGGCTCGACAGCAAAACTTACCAGCCCCTGATCGACAAGGCATGGACCGCCATTGCCGCCCGCATCGGGCCTTCCGGCGAACTCACGGGCGTCTGCGAATCCACAGGCAAACAGAAATCCCTCGAGGACTATCTGCATCGCAAAGCCATCAATGGACGCGACGCCAGAGGCGGCGGCATGGCCCTGCTTTTCGCAACAGAGATCTGCTGTGTTCCTGGCGGTTACGACAAGCCTGTCAAGTAATCCAGCTTACCCGTCGAATCGCCCATCTTCTCGACAGGCACGCCCGCGAAATCGAGCAGAGACAAGTGCAAGTTCGAAAGCGGCGTTTCATCCGGATAGCGAATATGGCGGCCCGTCTTGATCCGTCCCTTCGCGTTGCCCGCCACAATCGTTGGCAGGTGCCCGTGATCATGGACATTAGGGTCGCCGAGAGCGCTCCCGTAGGTCACGACAGAATGATCCAGCAGGCTGCCGTCGTGATCCGCAGTCGACTTCAACTTGTCCAGGAAATAAGCGAACTGTTCCATGTGGTAGCAGTTGATCTTGGTTACTTTCTCGATCAACCCGGTGTCGCCGCGGTGATGCGAAATCGAATGATGCGCTTCGGGAACGCCGGCCTCCGGATAACTTCGCAAACCGCCCTCGCGCGCCATCATGAACGTCACTACGCGCGTCGAATCGGTTTGAAACGCGAGCACTGCCAGATCGAACATCAACCGCGCGTGGTCGGCGTAGTTTGTGGGAATCCCGGCAGGCGCCTGCACGTCTGCAGGAAGCTTCACCTTTTCCCTATCCGCTTTGGCGATCCTCGTTTCGATCTCACGGATCGATGTTAGGTACTCGTCCAACTTACGCCGATCCGCTGCACCCAGCCCGATCTCCAGTCGCTTCGTCTCGCCCAGAGTCAGGTCCAGCACGCTCTGACGGTCGGCCCGTTCAGCCGGTGTTTGCCGCGAACGTTCGTCTCCAAATAGCCGGTCGAACGCTGAACGCGGATTCATCTCCGGAGGCAACGGTTGCGTTTCCGATTTCCAGGCAATGCTCTGATACGCGCAGCTGTAGCTATCGCAAGCGCCCACCTGCCGGCTGTCTTCGCAGGTGAGCTCGAGCGAAGCAAAGCGCGTTTGGCGCGCAAATTCCCGCGCCGCCACTTGATCGACGGAAATGCCGCATCTTATGTCAGCGCCTTCCGTCTTGTGCGGATGCGCACCTGTCAGGTAACTCGCGGCCGCTCGCGCATGATCGCCAGGTCCGTCGCCGAGCGACTTCCCGTTGTGGTCGCCCAATCCGCTGAGCACCAGGATCTCTTCACGATTGGCTTCGACCGGCTTCAGAATGCGCGGCAAATCGAACCCTTTGCCCTGGTTCTTCGGCGTCCACTGATCCATGATCATTCCGGTCGGCGCATAGACCACCATGAACCGGCAAGGCGTCTGAGCCTGCGCTGTAGCGGCCGCGAAGGCGGGCGTCATGGCGTCCAGAAAGGGGAGCGCGATCACTGTCCCGATTCCACGCAGAAATGTCCTCCGGTGCAAATTTCTCAATGCGATACCGCCTGAGCCGATTCTACCGCTGCCCGCCGCTCTTGGAACGGCATACTCGCCACAATCCCCTGAACAAGCGCGGAGAACCGGTAGCCATTTTGCGCCGTCCGTTGCACGATCTGCTGCACCGCCGGACGATCATAGGCCTCCAGACCGCGCCCCAGCGCATATGTCAACATCTTCTCCGTTAGCGCCTTTGCAAAAGCATTGGGGTCAGCCTTTAGAATCGCTTTCAATTCGGCCGCACCTGCGAAGGATTTGCCATTGGGGAGCGTACCCGAGGAGTCTACTGGAAAGCTGCCATCCTGCGTCCGCCATCGTCCAATCGCGTCATAGTTTTCCAAGCCAAACCCTAGCGGGTCCATCCTGGCATGACATCCCGCACAAGCCGGATTGGCGCGGTGCTGTTCCAACTGTTGCCGCATAGACGCCGATTGCCCAAGCGTCTTCTCATCGAGCGCAGGAACGTCAGGAGGCGGCGGCGGTGGCGGCGTATTCAGAATATTTTCAAGGATCCACTTGCCGCGTATTACCGGCGAGGTGCGCGTGGGGTAGGAGGAAACCGTTAACACGCTCGCTTGCGTTAATACCCCGCTACGTTGGGCGCCATCCAACTTGACTCGGCGGAACTCCGGCCCGGTAACGCCCTCGATTCCGTAGTGTCTCGCCAGCCGTTCATTCAGAAATGTGAAATCGCCGTCGATGAAGTCCAGGATGCTCCTGTCCTCTTTGACGATCTCCTCGAAGAACATCTCGGTCTCCGTTCGCATGTCTTCCCGAAGTTCCGGCCCGTAATCTGGAAATTTTGCGGCATCCGGCTTCAAGACATCCAGATTCCGCGTCTGCAGCCACTGCCCTCCGAAGTTGCGAACAAACGCCTGCGACTTTGTATCCGCCATCATCCGCGCCACCTGTGACTGAAGAACCTCCGGCTTGTGCAACTCCCCGGCGATGGCGGACTTCAGGAGTTCATCATCCGGCATACTGCTCCAAAGAAGGTATGAAAGCCGGGAGGCCAGATCGAAATCCGAAACGGGATGCGCCGCTCCATCCGCCGAATCGCGCTCTATGCGAAACAAGAAGTTCGGATTGATCAGAACTGCCTCCAGCGCCAGACGCATCGCCCTGGAATAGCTATCTCCGCGATGCTGCGCACTTTTCACCAGCGCCACCAACTGCGCCAACTCTCCGGCCGTCACTGGCCGGCGGTACGCTCGGGTAGCCAGTGTCTCTAGAATCGGACGAGGATCCTTCCCCGTAACAAACGCGTGCTCTGGCGCAAACTGTTTGTCCGGTCCCTTGATCTCTATATATTCCAGATACGGCTTCGCGCCCTTCCACAGTGGGTCAACCTCCATGACTGCCTCAACCTGATGTTTGCCCGCGCCGATTCTCACGTTCCTCGCATAGAATGACCGATCCATTTCCGTGAAAAATGTCAGCTCTTCGCTCGATACCGGCTTGCCGTCAACCAGGAACCGCGTATCCATCTTGATGCCGGGTTTCAATATCTGGTACCACCCGGATCTCAAGGAATACTCACCTTCGACCGGAAACTCCGCATCGACGGAAATACGCAATCGGCCAGCCTGCCCCATCCGTTCCGCAAGATACCTCTGAACCGTTGACAGGAGAGGGTGTTGCTCATCTGGGATCGCGAGCGCCGCCAGGTGTTCAGCGGCCTTCAGGTATTTCTCCGTCAGCATCGGAGATATGGAAAGCGCGTCGCCGATATTATCGAATCCGTATCCATAAGGATCTGCCGGGAAATCGTCCGCGGGACGGAAGTCAATGCCTAAGAGGTCGCGGATGGTGTTGTTGTACTCGAAGCGATTGAGACGGTGTGCCGTGGCATGCCCCGGATCACCGGATAGCTCCCGATCCATCCGGGCATATTCAGTCTCCACCCAGTTGGCTACCTTTGATATCTGGACTTCCGTCAGCACCTTGCCTCCCTTCGGAGGCATTTCTCCCGCCCGCATCCGCCGCGCAATGTTTTCCCAATGTTCGCGTTCCTTTAGGGAAGTGGCCGCGTCCACTTCGGCAAGCTTCTCGATATTCAGATCGCCAGACGCGAATTTGCTGTTATGGCAGGGCGCACAGTTGTCCCGCAGAAACGGCTTAATAGCCACCTCGTAAGGATCGCCAGCTCCGAGTGCGGCGGTCGCCAGCAGGATAAGAATCAGGAGTTTCAACAAGGTATATCCCTCTCCCGATTCTATTTCAGACAGGAACCCGCGAAAATCCCGCACCGAACCCTAAAGTAATCGGCCGGGTGAGCCGATAGCTATTTCAGAGAGTATGGTGTACCAGCGAAAGATCCGCAGTAATAACCCGGGGGACAGCACATTTCCCTGGCCCGTCCGCCTGCTCCCTTCGCTGACTGACTTGGTGATTCTGTTTCCGATCTTATTTGTAATGTTGAAGATGCAGGGTGTTTCCACGCTGCTGGGTGACGGTGATACCGGCTGGCACATTCGCACGGGCGAATGGATTCTTCGGCATCGCCAGGTACCTCACTCCGACATCTTCTCGTTTAGCAAGCCTGGCCAACAATGGTTCGCATGGGAGTGGGCGTGGGACTCTTGCTTCGCGTGGATTCATCAACTCGGTGGTCTCGCTGCGGTAGTCTTCGTCAATATTCTGTTGCTCAGCGCTATCTTCGTTCTGCTCCTTCACTTGGTGAGGCGCGTTTGCTCTAACGATCTTATTTCCGCGCTTGTCACTCTCATCGCCCTAGCAGGCACCAGCATTCATTGGCTGGCCCGGCCGCACCTCGTCTCGTGGTTGTTCATCTTGATCTTCGGCCACATCCTCGCCCGAGCGGCGGAAGGCCGGCTCAACTTGCTCTACAGTCTGCCCGTCTTGATGGTGTTTTGGACCAATCTGCATGGAGGCTTCTTTGTGGGAATTGCGCTCGTTTTCGTATATGCGGTAGATCCGCTCGTCGGCGCTTTCCGCGGACAACGCGAATACTCCGAAGCCAAACCATACCTGATCTGTGGCGTTGCCTGTTTGCTCGCGAGTTTCATCAACCCTTATACCTATTCACTCCACGAGCATGTGCTGGCGTACCTACTGGATTCGAAACAGGTCGAAAACATTCTGGAGTTTCAATCCATAAACTTCCGGCATCCGCTCGCACGTTACTTTGAAGTCTTCCTTGCGGTCGGAGC
>Ga0302326_10032297_pt1 | contig 10432 bp, 14 predicted proteins | sample Palsa_T0_3_FD_202264 | JGI IMG/M metagenome (GOLD analysis project Ga0302326, IMG submission 202264) | Peat permafrost microbial communities from Stordalen Mire near Abisko, Sweden - Palsa_T0_3 | ecosystem: Environmental > Terrestrial > Soil > Palsa > Peat permafrost | place: Sweden: Abisko... | reverse complement strand
AGCTCATCGACTCGAAGCGGCCGGTCGTGCGGGCGCGGTGGTTTTGTCGGCGTTCGGCGGCGACGCGGTGGGCGCGGTCTTGCCGTCGGGTCCGAGACCGCCTGGGCATCATTGAGGTTCGGTCACCGCAGTAGTCAATCGGCGGGTCGGCTTGGAGCGCCGGTAGGTCACCGGTAGGCAAGCACAGGCTGGGGAAGAGTAGCGCGCTACCCGGGGTGGTGACATAGGTCTTTGCCGAAGGTGGCTTGAGAATTATTGTGCCGTCGGGCAACTGCTGATCGCGCCAGCCCCAGAAGGTTTTGACGAGGTGATGTTACCGATTGTCTGGAATACACTTAAAGGGATGACAAGTACAGACACCGCAAAACCGCAGATCAGAGCAGCTTGCTACTGCCGCATCTCATCCGACCCGCACGACAAGCGCGCTGGCGTGACACGTCAGAAGGAAGACTTGACAGCGTCGTGCGACGTTCTCGGCTGGACCCCCGCAGAGTTCTACGTCGACAACGACCGCTCAGCGTCGAACGGACAGCGTCGCGAGAACTGGGAGCGACTGCTCGACGACGTCAAAGCAGGCAAGCGCGACGCGATCGCCGTGTGGAATCAAGACCGGGGTTGGCGCAAGATGTCTGATCTTGAGTCGCTGCGTCCGCAGCTTGAGCCGCTGGGTGTGCTGCTCGCGACGACGAATATTGGGGTGATCGATTTTCGTAACGCTGACGACGTGTTCAGAGCGCAAGTCTCGACAGCGATGTCCGAGATGGAAGTCGCGAAGATGAAAGTGCGGATGCGTCGTGCTGCGCGTCAGAAAGCTGAGCAGGGGCGTCCGCAATGGAAACGCGCGTTCGGGTTTCTGGGTGACACGTATCAGCTTGATCCGAAAACTGCGCCGCTGGTGAAGCAAGCGTATTCATCGATTCTTGCGGGGTCGTCCCTCGGTGATATCGCCAGAGTTTTCAACGACGCAGAAGCGTTCGGACTGAACGGGAGACCGTGGACGCCGTCGACCGTCAGCTTATTTCTTCGTAAGCCGCGTAACGCTGGCCTGCGCACGCACAACGACGCGATCGTCGGGCAAGGGACGTGGCCTGCGCTCGTCGACGAATCAACATTCAAAGCAGCGCTCGATGTGCTGAACGCACCCGGTCGCGCACCGGGTCGTAAAAGCGTTCGCGCGCATCCTTTAACTGGCGTGATGCGCTGCGGGAAAAAAGACTGCGACGGGTATTTAACCGGAAAGTGGGCGATGCAGCCGACAGGAGGCATCTCGGGTCGTCCGAAAGCCGGCCAGAAAAAGCAGCCGAGCGGTCAAGTCGCTCACTCAATCGTGTACTCGTGCAAGACATGTCGGGGTGTGTCGATTCGCGCTGAGCATGTCGTGCCGCTGCTGTATCGCCTGATCGGTGGGCGTCTCGCGATGAAAGACGCCGAAAATCTTCTGAAAGCGAAGATTCACGACGAGCGCGAAGCTGAAAAGATGCGCGCAGAGAAGAGCGTTTTGTATGCGCAGATCGCGAAAGCTAACGACGAGTACGACAACGGCATCATCGACGGCGCGCGACTCGCTGGCCGCAAAGAAAAAGTCAACGAGAAGCTCGCCGTGATTGAACGCAAAGAACAAGACGCAGAAATGCTGCGCGTCTTCGACGGCATCCCCGTCGGCACACCTGCAGCAGTCGACGCAGTCAAACGACTGAGCGATGATCGGTTCCGCGCTGTCATCGACGTGCTCTGCACCGTGACTGTCTTGCCTGTCGGGAAAGGCGGCAAGACGTTCAACCCTGACCGTGTCGTGATCGACCCGAAAGGCGCAAAGAAATGAGAAAGATTGTCGTAGCGATTCTCGGGGCTGCAATCATCGCTCCGGGGCTAACCAGTGCTGTCGCATACGCAGACCCCTCGGACGACGATCCCGGCTACGTGATCGACGACGGCAGCCAGCCAGGACTTGAACATCTTCCCAGGCAGTGCTCAACCGTCCCGATTGCATGCGGGTTGACGCGTGACCCAGGCTCAGGCGCATGGCTTCGACCAGCGCCTGAACCGCTGCACTGAGAACGTGTTCTAGAAATATTTTGATAACGATTCGGTAACGGCATTTTGGGTGGGGCGGGTTGTTGTCTCGCAACAACATTGAAAAGTGCTGTCAATTCACGGTATTGACGGTGTATCGACACCGTATCGACGAATCTTCGCTAATAGCAGTCACTTTCAGCGATACATAGCCTGATCTGGCGTTTCGTCCGCATAGCGTAAGCGTCATGAGTTATTCACGCTCCTCCTCCGCCGGAGCGCGACTTGCACAAGCGAGCCGCAGAGATCGTCCGCCAGCCGATCCGGCCAAGCTCGAAGAGCTGCGCCGCGAACTCGCCGAAGCGCGGATCGCCGACTACATCGAGCGCACGCTGGCGAAATTCCCTCCGCTCACTCCAGAGCAGCGCGTACGGCTCGCGGAATTACTTAAGACGGTGCGTGTCTCACCCAACGGCGGTGACGTCTGATGACGACTGGGCCTCCTGAAAAAGAAGTGCGAGCCTCGACGGCACATCGAGAACCCGCACTCCGTACGCCAGCCCTGACCAAAGAGCAGCAGTCCTACTGTAGCGCTGATCGGCGTCGTCGCGCAGCAGCACGTTGCGAACCCTTGGCATCAGGCTACCGGGATCCTTTGCAGCACTTGCCATATCGCGCCGACGCGATGACCGATCAGGAATTCGAGGGCTGGAAGTCCGCTGTCGTGCATCTATGGGCCTACGGTCTACCAGCGCAGTTCCCAGCCTGGGAGATGCGTCGACTCAGCGCATACCTGCGCTGCTGGTGGGCGGTTCAGTGAACGGTCAAGACCACTACCAGGTCTTGGGTGTCGCCGTCGATGCCACCCAGGATGAAATCAAGCGCGCCTACCGAGATCTCGCGAAGGAACTGCACCCTGATACGAATCCTGATCCTGCTGCTGCCGAACGACTGAAGGCCGTCAACGAGGCCTACGAGATTCTGGGCGATCCTGATAAGCGCCGCATATATGACCAGAAGCGAAGCGTCGACGACCCGCAGGGTTACGACGCGGCGTGGGAGTATCCGCCCCCGCAGGAGCCGTACAGGGTTGCGCAAAAGCTGTACCGCGATCGCGCTCTCGGCATGGCGAACTTGCTGGCATGGCGCGGGGGCTGGATGGCCTGGCGCACGACTCACTGGGTCGAAATCGATGCAGCCGAGCTGCGCAAGGCTGTCTATGCGGCGCTGACGAAAGCGTGGTACTGGCACGTCACCACAAAGATCATGGAGGAGCGGCCATGGAGTCCTGACAAGCACAAAATGGCGAACGTTCTTGAAGCGCTCGCAGCAGTCACACACCTATCCACAGATATCGACCCGCCGGCCTGGATCAAAACCAGCACCTACAGCGCATTATCGGCGAACCCTGATTCAGTTGCAGCACAGACTGTTTCATGCCGAAACGGACTGCTCGATCTACGCACACGCACCCTGTCGAAGCACACCCCGCAGCTATTCAACCTGGTTTCTGTACCGCTCGACTATGACCCTGACGCTGCCGAACCTGTTCTATGGCTCGAGTTTCTGTCGTCTCTGTGGGGCGACGACGAACAATCGATCGCGCTGCTACAGGAATATTTCGGCTACGCACTGTCCGGGCGCCTCGATATGCAGAAGATGCTGCTGCTGATCGGGCCCATCCGGTCAGGTAAAGGAACCATCGCCCGCACGCTGTCGAAGCTGATGGGTGGCCGTAAAAACGTTGCAGGCCCAACGCTGGCCAGCCTCGGCACCAACTTCGGCATGTCATCGCTACTCGGCAAACCGCTCGCGATCATCTCCGACGCCCGTTTGGGCACTACTCCGTCGCATCTCGTCGTCGAACGACTGCTGTCGATCACCGGCGAAGACATGCTCGACGTCGACCGCAAATTCCGGGACGTCTGGACCGGCAAGCTACCAACGCGATTCGTGATCCTGTCGAACGAGCTGCCCAAGTTCCGCGACAGCTCCACCGCGATTGCTACTCGAATGCTGATCCTTCGAATGACCAACAGTTTTCTCAATCGTGAGGACCACGACCTCGACGACAAGTTGGTACCAGAGCTAGGCGCAATCTTGTCGTGGGCGCTGAAGGGTCTGGACCGACTGAACGACAATGGTCGGTTCACTGTTCCCCAGTCGTCGCACGATGCTGCCGCTTTGATGATGGATCTTGCTAGTCCTGTGAGCGCGTTCATCCGCGATCGCTGCATCCTCGGTGCGACAGAAACCGTCCCTCGCGATGTGCTTTACGCCGCCTGGAAAGAGTGGGCCGAAGTCAACGGCCACAAAGCAGGAGCGCAATCCACATTCGGACGTGACTTGCGTTCTGTGGTCCCCGAGGTCAAGGACTACCGTCCACGAACTGGAAACGGCGGCAAACAAATTCACACTTACACGCACATTGCTCTTTCCCCTGACTCACTTGACTCACCCTTTGAGTCAAGTCGCGAGTACGCCTTGAGTCAGGACCCTCCTGGATGGAATCCGCAGGTCAACAAGGGTGAGTCAGGTGAGTCAGGCCAACCACCATTGTCGGCTCAACACAAAGAATCTGAGTCAAGTGTTCCTGACTCAGACGCGACTGACCGGACTGACGGATTCAAGAACCCGACAGGCGATGACCGCTGCATCGAATGCGGATTCCACATTCCGTCCCAATGGCACCGCGACACGTGCTCAGCGAACAACCAACTAGAGGACGAATCATGACCGACATCGACGACGGCTGGCTGACACCCGCACCGCCTCACCGCCAGATCGAAACAAGCCGAGGACTGCTGATCGACGAGAACATCACCGAACTCGTCGAAGCAGTCTGGCAGGCAGGCATCGACACCAGCTACTCGTGCCAAGGCGGTCAGGCCATCAACTTCGAAAACGACCGATGGCGCGACGACGCAGTGCCCGCATACATCTGCTTCCCAAGCGTGGACGACGCCCTGCAGTTCATGACGCGCAGCGCAACACAACTCGGCTGGACCCACCGCCTCGTCGACCACTTGGAGATGTCTCTGTCAGCACCTCTTAACGAACTTCACGACGACGACTCACTGCGGCTCTTCGACTTCGACGACCGCATCCGGGCCACCGTGCGATGGCCCATCAACTACATGTACGCACTCACCGAAGCCTGGAAGGAACACAAGTGAGCGGCAGCGCGTTCGTGGAGGTCGTTGCGCTGCAACTCGTCCAGGCGAAGCGGCACGAGGACATTCTCGGCTGCATGCGCTTACTGCGCGACATTCACCGGCAGGGATGCGCCGACGCAGTAATCGGCGAACTCCTGCAGCACTACGTCCTCGTCCTCGACGAGCTGTTCGACTGCGATCAGGAAGACGTAGACGACTACCTAGAAATGCTGTTGCGCGCCGTGCGAGAAGGAGGAACAAGTGTCTGAGCACGACGACACCAACGCCGAAATAGTGTTCTACGCGGCCGAAGAGGTCGGCAGCATTAATCCGCACGACTATCGATGCCCGTCCTGCAACGAACTGCAAGACGTCCGGGAGATCGACGACGACTTGTGGCATGTATGGCCCCGCCACAAACCCGACTGCTTGCGCGCACAACGCGGCTGCACCAACCCGGAAGCCAACTAGTGCAATGAACGACACGCATCCACTCGGAGACCCCCGGAGAGCCCCGCACAGCGTGCAATCCGATGTCACTCACGTCATGAGCCGACTCGACGACGACGAACGCGAAGAGATTCTGGCGTACATCGCAGCAGGCGGCTTCACCGACCTCGTTACTCTCTGCGAACAAGTCATGTCCAGCAACATCAGCCGTCAATCCGATCGCACCATGAATGAACTCGACCCATATCAAAATAGTTAGCCAACCGCCCCTGAATGCACCGGAGTTTGCTGACACCACCGCCGTAAGCACTGGCGACCGCCGAAAGCCCTATCTTGTATAAGTTAACCATCATATGCACAATAACTTAACGATTCTGCGGCTAAAACCGCAGCTCGGAAACCCGGTTACATATACTTTCCGAGCCCCTGATCTTGATTGATCTTGATCCACCCCGAAAAGTGTGCACGAGCACACGAAACAGTTTGCTACAGCACGCAGTAAACCCTCTGACGTGCACATATGGGGGCGGCAAAGATCGCTGGAGCCTTGAATCCCAGCCCGCTGCAAGGCAGGGCGCCTTTTGTCGATCCCGATTTTCAAAAATCACAGATCCAAAAATCCCGGTAACACTAACTGCAAACTTGCTGGCAGTCCCCGATCAGCAAATTTTCATTCCGTCGCTAATGCTGCAAGGCGGTAACACGGTTGCTGCAACGTGTGACATTGTCACGCGCTCAAATGAATTCGGGTAACGCGAGTTCCCTGCCTTGTGGGATGTGTTCGGGTTTACGCTGTTTCGTTTTCGTCCTCGTGGGCGGCGGATAGCATTCGCCGCACTCACTGCATTTGAGTTCGCCGGGGAGTCGGACGCGTTCGAAGCAGACTGCGCAGAGCGCGATCACAGCAGTCTCCGTAGTTCTAGCATCGCGGCTGCGATCCACTGGAAGTCGTCTTCGTCGTCGAGTGCTTGCGCGAGCTTCGCGCAGATGAGTTCCCATGCTTCGACGACTGCTCGCGCGGCGTGTTGCAGCGCGTGCGGTGTCGTCGCACTGTGCTCGTGCTCGATGGCGCGCTCTTGCAGCGCTGCTCGGGTGTTCTGCCATGAGCTGTCGGTGTCGTTCACGAGCTGCACCGTACGCGCACGGTTGCGCGTGTCGTGCGCTGCAACATGATTCACGCAAAGTGTCGCTGACGGATGAGCTTGACAGCGACGGACTGTCTAGCAGCATCGTAAGTGACGGCTCGCCGTACGGGTAGCACCTGTGCGGCGAGACGAGATCAACCCGCCGAGCTGTAGCCGCCGCGCCGCCGCACTCTAAATGCCGCCGCGTCGCCGTGAAGACTCCGCCGAATTTGATCTCAGGAGCCCCGACGAGTCGCCGGGAAATAGCTGACGCCGAACGTCGATCTATTCCCGCGTTTTTCGGTGTCTGTCGCGCCCGACAGGAGGCGCTACGTTGACCGCAATTACTAAATCCGTTGCCGCATCTGTGCGTTCGATCGATGACGACGGTCCCGGCGAATTCGAAATGATCTTGTCGGACGATTCGACCGATCGCGACGGCGAGAACCTGTGGACGGCTGATTGGCGTCCGCTGCCTGCGTCGATCCCGATCAAGGCGAATCATTCTCGCGATATTTCGAACATCGTCGGTTCAGGTACGCCCTACATCGACTCTGACGGGGCGCTGAGGGTTCGCGGCACGTTCGCGACGACGTCGCTAGCCCAGAACATCCGAACGCTCGTCGCTGAGGGGCACGTGCGCTCTGTCTCGGTCGAGTTCCTGCGTCACAAGGACGGCAGCAATGAGCTGACCGGCGGCGCGTTCGTCGACGTTCCCGCTAACCCGCGTGCACGAGTGCTCGCGGCTAAATCATCCAAAGGAACTGTAATGACAAGTAGTTCAAGGCTTGAGCAGATGCGATCTGCTGCTGATCGCGCCTACAGGGATCTCGGCAACGGCTCGATTGATGAGAAGGCGTTCGAGTCGATCATGTCGCGCATCGAGAAAGACATGGAGGCCGATCGCGTTGCAGCGCTGAATCGGAAGAAAGCGCAACAGTACGCCGGGTCTGCCGGTTCTGCGCCAGATAGCGGATTCGTCAGCCGTGCAAAGGACTTGCGGGATAAGGGTCGCGGATCGTCGTTGATCTTGTCTGATCAGCAGTGCCGTGAGATGCACACAAAGGCGATGAACGGCGAAGGTGTGACCGTACGCACCAAGAATTACACCGGATCAAGTGACTTGGGTTATTCGGGTGTCGGTTTAGAAGGGCAGATTCCCGCCCAGTTGGCGGCGTGGATCACCGAGCGTGTTCACGAACGCCGCATTATCGATCGTCTGCCGTCGATTGATGTTGATGCGCCGTCTTTCGAGATTGTGCAGCACACGTCGACGACGGGTGCACCGGGGATTGTCGCCGAAGGCACCGAGAAGCCTGAAGTGAAGTTAGTGACCAACCCTTTGGTGCTGCCGATGCTGAAGCTGGCGGCACACTCTGCGCTGACGTGGGAGATCATCTCTGACGTTGATCTGATGACGAGCTATCTGCAGCGCGAGTTGCCGCTGGAGATCGTCGATCAAGAGAACTACGAAATCCTGTATGGCACAGGCGGTTCAACCTCGATCGCAGGTTTGGCTTACACCACAGGCATTCTCACTGACACTGTCAGCGCCTACGGGGTTAGCGGTTCAGGTTCGACGCTGACGTCTGCGCTGGACAACATCGAGGAAGCGATCGAATCACTACGCAGCGGACCAGCTCTGGCCACAGCGGACTTGCTGATCACCAGCCCCTCTACTTTCTCGGCGTTGCGTCGAATCAAGGACGGGTTTGGCCACTTCATGGTTCAGCCTGATCCGACGCAAGGATCAGCGAACACGATCTGGGGTGTCGAAGTTTTGCAAACCACAGCGTGCGCGATCGGCGACGCATTCCTGCTCGACACAACCAAATTCGGAAAAGTTCTCGTCCGCGAAGGACTCACCGTTCGACAGGGACTCGCCGAAGACGATTTCATCACCAACCGCCTCCGCTGGATTTGGGAAGAACGGTTCAACCTCGCAGTTGAACGTCCGTCGGCGGTCCTGCACATGACCGGCCTGCCGTCCACAGCATCCTTCGGACCAGGTAGCTAGAAACGTGCGCGTGGGGCGATTCGGAGCGGTGCCATTTTATCCAGGGACGGGCATCATGCGCCCCTGCAAGCGCCCCACGCGCACCCCATCGAGACTGCGCGCGCGTGCGGCGTCAAACACAGCGACCGGCCACCTCGCTAGCTGAAGTGTTGCCTTCAGAGGGTCTGTCGTAATGCAAGAGCACGCCACGATCCGTATATCTTTCCGTTTCTTCGCGGGGAGTGTGCTCTGCGCCGCCGCGCGCGCTCTAGCAGAATGAGCGCGTCAGACGTCCAGCAAGTCAAGGTCGTATGACTCGCGTACCGCGTTGACGTACTCGTTGATGGCAGCATCTCGCTTTGAAGTCAGGTCAGACGAATCGACCGCGTCGAGTGACTTTTGGTCCACTTTCCCCTTCAGCAACGCGGCAAGCTCCGTGAGTACAGAGCCACCCATGGCCGCCAGGAAAACAGCGTCCGCCTTCTTTAATAGTTTCTGGGGCAGCACCAGTCGCATTTCGTCGTACAACACTCGTGTGCCGAACACGCCGGACATGACTTCGCCGACCGAGCGCATCAGCGTGGCATTGGCGTGCGGATCGTTGTGTCCTGCCATCAGTGCCCGCGCTTTTTCGATGATCGGGGCGATATCTTGTTTATTCGAATTTGCTTGAAGCACCTCGGGCACAAGCTTCTTCAGGGCCTCCGTGCGTTCAGCCGCGGCGACCCCGGTGTTGGTCATGCGCTCGATGCGTTTGTTGTCCATGTCGGAGACCGCTGACAGGAAGCGGATCGATATATCTCTGACGAGTTCAGCCTGGCGCTTCTTCGCCTCGGCGCGCTCCTGTCTGCTGAAGGCCCTTGACGATGAGAAAAAACTCGCGAGACCACCGACGACTGCGCCAAGAAGAGCCGGCACCGCGTTGAGCACTGCATTCCACATACGCAGAATGTAGGTCTTCGGTCGGACACCGAGGCGGTGAGTAGACGTGCGTGTCGCGGTCGACGAATGGGCGCTCACGTTCAGATTTTTCCCAGCAACCACCGCTAGATTCCGTGCATGAAGATCGCTGCTGCTGCGCTGCTGCTCGCCGGATCACTGGCTGTTCCCGCAACCGCTCACGCTGACTGCGGCGACCCCGGCCAAGACCCTTGCACCGGACCAATCCCGTCTGTCGATGAGGTGGTCGCCATCATGGACAAGCTCACCGACGCGGACATTCCTGCTGTAAGCAAGACCGACATCGTCACCCCGGGATTTTCTCCCGACGAAGCGCAAAAACTCGACGACCGTCTCAACCGGATGCGCGGACCCGCGCTACCCGAGCACTTCGTCGTGACCGACATCCAACCCGCACCCAACAACTTCGCCGGGGCAACCGTGGCCAGCGTGGGAAACCCCCGCCAAAGCACCTATCCCAGGCCAATCGTTCTCGTTGAGCAGGGCGGGCACTGGCTGATCACCCACGACACCGCCTTGGCCAAGTTGGAGGTGTTGTATCAGGCCGCGGTTCGCGGTGGTTTCAGATGAGCCATCACGGATGACGCCGGTGTGTTGCGCGACTGCTGGCCGCTGAAACGTATTTCCGACAATCGTTGCTGAGTACGGCAATAGCACTTCAGGTTCGACGCGTGGGTGGGTCCGCCGTCGGCGTAGGGGACGGTGTGGTCGATATCGCACTCGAATGCCGGATG
>Ga0302326_10032296_pt1 | contig 10432 bp, 10 predicted proteins | sample Palsa_T0_3_FD_202264 | JGI IMG/M metagenome (GOLD analysis project Ga0302326, IMG submission 202264) | Peat permafrost microbial communities from Stordalen Mire near Abisko, Sweden - Palsa_T0_3 | ecosystem: Environmental > Terrestrial > Soil > Palsa > Peat permafrost | place: Sweden: Abisko... | reverse complement strand
GCAGCAGGCAGCCCGCCGCAGCACCACAATCGCAAGCGAAGAGGGCGCACAGCTCGCCGTGGCCGCGCCGGCTGCTGGTGTGGTCACAACCAGGGATACGCAAAGCTTGCTTAACCGCGACGTGACAACAGGTGAGACGCTGCTAACCATCGCGAATCCCACCCAACTGGTAGCCAGATTGTATGTTCCCGTATCAGAAATGGATCATGTGCGGGTGGGAGATCGCGTCTCCCTGCAACTGCCCTCGCGGTTTGCTGAAATCCACGGGCGGTTGGGGACTCTGGAAGGCTCGGCGCTGCCCCTGCCATCCGGCCTGCTGATTGACGAGGAGTACAAGGGCCTTGGCCTACCCACCTTCTACACCACGCGCATGCCGCTGAATGTAAGCGGCGACGGCATCCAGCCGGGCATCGGTGGAGAGGCAAAAATCTTCGGCCAGCGCCGTAGCCTGGCCAGCCGCTGCGTTACCGTTCTGGGCAACCTGCTGCGCACACACTTCTGGTAAAGCAAAAAGCGACAACGGCCATGAGCCGTTGTCGCTTTTTCTCCATGCAGATTGGACCCCGTCAGCTTAGTCTCCGAAGCAATGCCATCTTTGCCGTAGTGAGCTTGGCGGTAGCCACCTTGGCCACTGCCAGCTTCTTGGCTGCTGATCGCGCCGGTTCTTCCCTCTTCGCCTCTGGCTTTTTGGCGCTGATGCCGTCGGCCCCCTTATGCTTCGATGTAGCGGCCCCGGTGAGCGACTTTTTCTGGATAGCCATGTTCGTTACCCATTTTAGGCGAGAGCTAAGCCTGTCTGGAGTCCTGCGCTTTCAACCGTCCTGGGTCTTCGATGCGAACAGCGTGGCGGCCAGCGACAACCTCGCTCGCCGCCTCTTCCAGGCGACTAGGTACTAGGTTCCCTGAACAACTTTGCGGGCTGCGACAACCTTGCTCGCCGTCGGCTTGCTGGTGTCAACCTTGGACTTGGAGGAGTTCTTGGTTGCGGGTGCAGTTTTCTTGCCGGCGAGAGATTTCTTTTCGATAGCCATTGTGTGGATTCTCCAGGTTTTATTTAACTGCTTTACGCAATGCCTTAGTGCAAGCAGCGTGCCAAACTGTGTAACCTCCTAAGATAATCGTCAAGTCATTGAGAACATTGAATTATCACGGAAACCCGTATTGGTTCCGTTGCTTGCGGCTTCGCCGATCCAGACTCATGGGTTAAATTTTAACCGCGCATGGTTAAATATTTAACCCTAGAGCGAATACTTGCGGCAAAGGTACTTCATGCGCTGCGAGTCAAGGTGAAGCAGCCTTGCCGCAGCAGCTTTGCTACCGTTCGAGCGCCGCAGCGCTGTCTGCAGCAGTGCCACTTCCAACTGCCGTATTTCGTCATCGAAGCGCGCTCCCTCCGGGGGAAGCAGAATCGCCTCGTTAGCCGTCACACTCTGCGCCAGCAACTGTTGCGGCAGGTGCTCGAGGCCGATACTTGAGCCCGGAACCATGATCACCAGGCGCTGGATCAGATTTTCTAACTCGCGCACATTACCGGGCCAGGAATGCTCTTCGAGCGCGGCCAAGGCGTCCGGCGTCAGGCGTTTCTGCTCCAGCCCGTTGGCCGTCAGATGAATCCGCAGGAAGTAGTCCGCAAGGATAGCGATATCACCCGTTCGTTCGCGCAGGGGTGGCAGATGAATCGGCACCACGTGAATGCGGTAGTAAAGGTCTTCGCGGAATTTCCCGCTGCGCGCCATTTCTTCCAGGGGCTCATTGGTAGCGCAGATCAGGCGGAAATCGATCTTCCGCCCTTGCCGTCCCCCCAACCGCTGCACCTGCCGGTCCTCGAGCACACGCAGCAGCTTGGTTTGCAACGGCAGGGTTAGGGTGGCGATCTCATCGAGAAAGAGCGTGCCCCCATCGGCCAGTTCAATCTGCCCTGGCTTGGACTCGTTAGCGCCGGTGAATGCACCCTTCTCGTGGCCGAAGAGTTCCGACTCGATCAGGTTCTCAGGGAGAGCCGCGCAGTTCAGGCTGATGAATGCTTTGCTCCTCCTGCTGCTGAGAGCAACGAGGGCCCGCGCCACCAATTCTTTGCCGGTGCCGCTTTCGCCGCGCACGATCACGTTGATGCGGCTGTCCGCCACCTGCGAGATTGCGTCGTAGACGCGGCGCATGGCCTCGCTCGCGCCCACCAGGTCTTGAAACTTGCTGCGCTCCAGCACCTGCTGCTGCATGCGCGCCCGTTCCATCTCCTCGGTGCGCCCTTCCAGCGTAGTCTTGAGCACCAGGCGCAGTTCAGAAGGGTCGATCGGACTATGAAAGTGGGCATCGCTGCCCGCTTCCGTGGCCTGCTTCTCCACCGCGCGGGCGCGGGAACGGCTGAGCGAGATGAGGACCAGGCCACGTTCCAGGATGCGCAGCTCATGCAGCACGCGAACGCCGGCATGGGCCTCTTCGCCCTGGGTATCGATATCGACCAGCACTGCCTGGGCTCGTTGTTCGCGGACCCAAATGGCAGCATCGCCGTAGTGGTTGCGGTGGGCTACCTGGTACCAGGGCGCCAGTTCCGCCTCGATCTCCCCTTGAAAATCCTCGTCCGCGGTGATCAGGCAGATCACGGGCAGAATCTCGTCAGCTAAGCCGGTCGAACGATGCGGATTCGGCATGTGTCAGTTCATTCTACGGAGGCGACCGGGAAAAGAAAGAGCGGGCCCTACGATACGTTCATTGTCCCCATACCTCCTGCAGAAAGAGGTACCGGCCGCGATGAGGATCTGGAGCGGCTCCCGGTTCAGCGCTCAGGCGCATCACCTGCCAGTTATCCGCAGCATGATAGGCCGGCCAATGCGGCGCTTCACCACCGTTTGGATCTCCCGTTTTGGCAAAGTTCGTCCAGAAGGTTTGCATCAGATCGGAGAGCTTGTAGTCCTCCGGGCTGAACTTCGCGCCCTTGCGCGAGTCAAGATTGCCGAAGACATACTCAATTTCATCGGAGTGGAAAGCTCCGTCAGCGGCAGCATGGAAAGGGTCTCCTGGCGAGGGCTGCGCGAATAAGTAGCGATAGACCGGGGCGCCACCGGTCTTTACCTGCGCCTCCAGCCAGGCCCAGGTCGAGTAAACCAGGAAGCGGTCGCCGGCAAAGTCCTCCGCCGCGCGCAGAGCCTCAGCATCATCAGTGGCGTGGTACACCTTGAGGAATTCTTCGGCCCGCGGGCCGAATTCCTTAACTGCCGTAGCTCGCAGGCCCTCCACGGTACCCCGTTCCGGATGCTTCAGCACGTCACCGCTGTCTTCGTCCCGGTTCCAACCAGCAAGCAAAGGCACGTGGGCCTGATTGCCCGAAGCAAAGATCGCGGTGACACTTTGGGGCAGGAAGTAGCCGTCGGTATCGGGCGCGAAGGGAGGTCTGCCCAGACCTTTGTGGGTGGCCAGTTTTAGGATCTCCTCGCTGCTCGCAGCTCGCAGTGTAGCCAGACTGCTGTCGCCACCCGCCCGACGAATATATTCCTCATTGGTCCTCTCAGCCTCCTCCAGATGCGGAAAAGTCAGCTCCTTGCTGGCAAACGCTCCGCCGCTTTCTCCGATGGCATGAGTAAACAGTCCCTTGGCCAATGGCGATGCCATCTGGGCGCTGACGGCGAAGGAACCTGCGGATTCGCCGAAGATGGTTACATTCTCAGGATCGCCGCCAAAGGCCTTAATGTTGCGCCGAACCCACTGCATGGCAGCCAATTCATCCATCAGTCCGTAGTTGCCGGCTGCGTGATGAGGATCCTCAGAGGCCAACTCATGGGTGGCGAAAAACCCAAAAATCCCTAGCCGGTAATTCATGGTGACCACCACCACCCCTTTGCGGGTGAGGTGTTCGCCGTCCTGACGAGGTTCCGAGGTTCCTCCACCGGCAAATCCACCGCCAAAAATCCAGACCATTACCGGCAACTTGCCCTTAGGTTTGGCGGCAGGTGTCCACACATTGAGGGTGAGGCAATCCTCGCTCTCACCCGGATCGCGGAAGACCATGTCGTCAAAACGTTCCTGCTGGTAACACCGGGACCCGAAGCTGGTGCTCTGGCGCACACCTTGCCATTTGGCCGCTGGTTGCGGCGGCTTCCAACGCAGCGGGCCGACAGGCGGCGCCGCATAAGGGATGCCGAGAAAGTCGCGCGCCTGCCCGTCTGCGCTCAGTTTTCCCTGCACTTTGCCATGCTCTGTCTTGACCACCAAGGGGTTGTCCGCATGAGCCGGTAACGCGAAGGCAACCACCCCCACTGCGACACAAAGATACCTCGACAAGAAGCTGTTGAACATGCGCCCTAATCTACCAGATCATCGAGGTATCGTTGCTTGCCACACCAGCGCTGCTACACTCAAAACCGGATGCAACCATGTCTTTGTCTTTGATCGTTATTAGCGTGGCGTATCTGCTGGGTTCCATCCCATTCGGGTTCCTCCTGGTGCTGTTAGTAAACAAGGAGGACATCCGAGCCAAGGGCAGCGGCAATATCGGCGCCACTAATGTGCTGCGCTCCGGAGCGAAGGGATTGGGCGCCCTGACCTTTCTTCTCGACGGCAGCAAAGGTTACGCCGCAGTCGCAGTGGCAGATTTCCTGGGCCGCAACCAGGCCCCAGCGACAATCAATAATCTTGCCATCCTGGCCGCACTGTTCGTGATTCTGGGTCATATGTTTCCCGTCTGGTTGCGCTTCAAGGGCGGCAAAGGCGTGGCCACTGCTTTCGGCGCTTTCCTGGCGCTCTGTCCCTTGGCCGCACTCTGCGCCTTTGTGCTGTGGCTCGCTATTGTGGCCCTCACCCGTTACGTCTCGCTGGCGTCGATCCTGGCGGCGCTCGTGCTTCCCTTCTTGACCCTCTGGCTCTCGCCGGGCAAATACGGCTACGCCACCGGGGCAGTTGTTTTCGTTTGCTGCTGGAGCGTCATTTTAAAACACTGGCAAAATATCCAGCGCCTGATGCGAGGCAAGGAACATCGCTTCGGCGCATCGAGGAAGAACGGAGCATGAGCCGTATTGCCATCGTGGGCAGCGGCTCCTGGGGAACCGCTCTCGCCCTGAGCCTCGCGCGCCGCGGCGATCACTCCATTGCCCTGTGGTCTCATTCGCCCGCAGTCGCCAAGTCAATCCGCGATCAAGGGGAGAATGTAACCTACCTTCCTGGCTTTCCTCTTCCTCCGCAGGTCGACTCCACCCAGGATCTGGCCTCGGCGGTCGGGGGCGCGGAGATCGTGATCAGTGCAATACCGTCGCAGCATGTGCGCGCGACCTATCGCTCCATGGCTCCCCTCTTGCAGCCCGGGCAACTGATCGTCAGCGCTACCAAGGGCATCGAAGACCAGAGCTTTTTGCGCATGACGCAAGTCATGGAACAGGTGTTGGCGGAGCAAAATCTCAACGCTGACGTGTCTTGTGGCGCGTTGAGCGGGCCGTCATTCGCGCAGGAAGTGGCATCGGGCGCCCCCACGGCAATCACTCTCGCTTTCGCCGATAGCCGGCTCGCCAGCCGGCTTCAGGAGGAGCTCAGCGCCCCCGCTCTGCGGCTCTACACCAACGATGACGTGATCGGCGTGGAATTGGGCGGCGCGCTCAAGAATGTCATCGCCCTCGCGGCCGGCGTCGCCGCCGGGCTGGGCCTGGGGCACAACAGCGCCGCAGCGATCATCACTCGTGGCGTAGCGGAGATCACCCGCCTGGCCGTCGCCTGCGGGGGTCGCAGGGAGACGCTGGCCGGCCTTTCCGGCTTGGGCGACCTGGTGCTCACCTGCACCGGCCCACTTTCGCGTAACCGTTCCGTCGGGTTCGAACTGGGCCGCGGACATAAGCTTCCCGCCATCCTGGCGCAGTTGCAAGGCAAGGTCGCGGAAGGCGTACGGACCACCTCCGCGGCGCTCGGACTGGCCAAAGCCCACGGCGTCGAGATGCCCATCACCGAGCAGATGGCCGCCATTCTCGAGCATGGCAAGTCACCCCAGGACGCGATCCGCGAACTGATGGCCCGGCCCGGCCGCGACGAATAGAACGTTCGCCCCGCCGAGGAGTCGAACTCTGTCCCGGGAATCGAACTGTGTCCCTTCCACAGACCCGGGGTTCTTCACCTTCGTCGTTCAAGGTTTGCCGACTAGTACACTCAGGTCATGGCGTATCGAGATGCCTTGTAGATGATTCAGACCCTGTTTGGCAGCCTGGAAGAACCCGAGAAAAAGAGCATATTCGGCCGCATGAAGGAGGCTGTCTCGCGCACGCGTGAGACCTTGGCCGACCGCATCGAAGACATCGTCGCCTTGACCCACGAGGTCGATGAAGCCGCCCTGGAAGAGCTGGAGATGAGTCTCGTGGCCTCGGATCTGGGTGTGGGAACATCCACCGAGATCATCGATGCCCTGCGCGCGCGGGTGAGACGGCACGAGATTCGCAACGGCAAAGAGTTGAAGCAGCTCCTGAAGCAGGAAATCCAATCCATTTTGGACGCGCGGGAGGAACAGAACTTCTTCAAACCCCGATACACGGAACCGCCTTTTGTGATCATGATGGTGGGCGTCAATGGCACCGGCAAAACCACGACGACGGGGAAACTGGCATTCTACTTCCGCCGTCAAGGTAAGACCGTTTTGCTGGCTGCTGCCGACACCTTCCGCGCCGCGGCCATCGAGCAGCTCGAGGTGTGGGGCCAGCGCACGGGCGTGGAGATGATCAAGACCAAGCAGGGAGGAGATCCCTCCGCCGTCCTCTTCGACGGCATGCGGGCGGCCCAGGCGCGCGCCATCGATGTCCTGATCGTCGACACAGCCGGCAGACTGCACACCAAGGACAACTTGATGGCCGAATTAAGCAAGATGCGGAGAACCGCGGAGCGGATCATTCCCAGCGCGCCGCACGAAGTCCTGCTGGTGATGGATGCCACTACCGGGCAGAATGGCTTGCAGCAGGCCCGGCTCTTTACCGGATCGGCGGGCGTCACCGGCATCGTGCTCACCAAGCTCGACGGCACAGCCAAAGGCGGCATTGCCGTAGCCATCGCCCGCGAACTTAAGGTTCCTGTCCGTTACGTCGGCGTGGGCGAAAAGCTGGAAGATCTTCTACCATTTGACAGCAAGGCGTTCGTCGATTCCATGCTCGGCGACTAAAGCGTTTCAAAATGCTCTAGAAAGAAGCAAGATGTCCGAGACTGACCAGCAGTGGATGGAGCGTGCGTTACGGCAAGCGGAGCGCTCCGTCGGCCTCTCCGCTCCCAACCCGGCCGTCGGCTGCGTACTGGTTCGGGGCGACGACTTGGTGGGGGAAGGCTTCCATGAGTATGACCGGCGCGACCACGCCGAAATTGTTGCCCTAAAGCAGGCAGGCCCGCGGGCCCAGGGTGCGACCGCCTTCGTGACCCTGGAACCTTGCAACCACCAGGGGCGAACCGGACCTTGCGCAGACGCGCTGATAGCCGCGGGGATCACACGGGTGGTGGTGGCCACCTCTGACCCCAACCCGCTGGTTCACGGTAAGGGCATCGCCCGCTTGCGTGCGGCTGGGGTGGAAGTCAGCACTGGCGTGCTGGAAGAGCCGGCCCGCAGGCTCAACGACGGCTACGCAAAATTCATCACCGCCTTCCTACCCTACGTCACCATGAAAGTTGCCGCGACGCTCGATGGCCGCATCGCACCCGCGGAAAGCTCTGTCCGGGGTCACTTTTGGATTAGCGGCAGTGAATCCCGCGCCGAAGTGCATCGTATGCGCCACGCTGCCGATGCACTGATTGTGGGGGTAGGAACGATTATCGCCGACGATCCTTTACTCACCGATCGCAGCGACCTGCCGCGCCGCCGGCCGTTGCAGCGGATCGTGCTGGATTCCACGCTGCGCACCCCGCTGGACTCTCAGCTGGTCAAGACCGCTTACCAGGACGTGCTTATCTTTTTCAGCAATGCCGAGGTTGCAGCGCAAAAGGCGCTAGAAGCTCGCGGCGTTCGCCTGCAGCAGATCGCACATCGCGGCCAGCGCGTTCCTTTGCAGGATGCGCTGGTGCGGCTGGCAGAGATGCAGATCACCAACGTTCTGCTGGAGGGCGGCGCCGAGGTGTATACGTCCGCTCTCAACCAAGGCCTGGTGGATAAGCTTATGTTGTTTTATGCCCCCAGGTTTTTTGGGCAGTCAGCGGTCCCGATGCTCAGCGCGATCAACGGACTGCCCGCCATCGAGAACTACTCGCTGCAACAGTTCGGCCAGGATTTCGCATTAGAGGCCCGCCTCCATGATCCCTGGGCGGAAGTAATCTAATGGAGCTGAGATGTTTACCGGGTTGATAGAAACAACAGGAACCGTCCTGGCGGTTGAGCATCGCGAAGGTTCGCGGCGGATTGCGATCGCGGCGCCCATCGGTCATGGCATCGCGTTGCGCACCGGCGACAGCATCGCGGTGAGCGGTGTGTGCCTGACCGCGCTGGATATCGAGCCCGCATCTATCCCGCCTCGTTTTCATGCGGACCTGGCCGCGGAGACGGTGGCCCGCACTTCCCTTTCGCTGCTTACGCCGGGATCTACGGTAAACCTGGAGTTGCCGACTCCGGCGGGGGCGCCCCTTGGCGGCCACGTGGTGCAGGGCCATGTCGACGGCACAGGCACACTATTGAGCCTGGAACCGGTCGATGCGCACGCCGACCTCGCACTCACCGATTGGTGGCTTCGCGTGGCCGTGCCCGCCCTGGTAAGCCGCTACATGGTAGAAAAAGGTTCCATTGCGATCGAGGGGATCAGTCTGACCATCGCCCGCTGGGAACCGGGCTCCGCGGAGGGCGATGTGGTGTCGATCGCCATCATTCCCCACACCTATGCGCGCACCAATCTGCACCGCCTGAAACCTGGCCAGGCAGTCAATATCGAGGCCGATGTGCTGATCAAGTTCATGGAGCAGCGTTCACGCGAAAACCAATTCGACCTCAGCGTCGAATATCTGATAGCCAACGGATACTAGGGCGCTCTTTTGGCTTTTTTCCCCGCCCGTTCCCAGTGCTATCATCAAGGTGTGCCGGGTCCTACGCGACGCAACCCCGCCAACCCCGCCAGGTCCGGAAGGAAGCAACGGTAACGGGTCAGTGCGTGCGCAGTAGGTTGCCCGGTACAAACGATAGCCCGTGATCCTGCCAGCCTATCCACTCCTAATCGATCCGATTTGCAAATGCCTTACCCGGCACTTGCCCGGTTCACTCGCTTGTTGAATTCCCGGCAGTTCAGTTCTGGAGATGAATATTGAGCATCGAATTGCGTCCGCGTGCACAACGGCGCGCCAAGATCAGCGCTCTAGGAACATATGTGCCGCCGCGCATCCTCAGCAATGCCGATCTGGCGACCATGGTGGACACGTCTGACGAGTGGATCATGCAGCGCCTCGGGATCCGCGAGCGTCACCTGGTCGAGCCGGGCATGGCGACCAGTGACATGGCTGTGGAAGCAGCGCGCCGCTGCCTAAGTAATCGGGGCATCATGGCGGGTGAAGTAGAGGTGGTCATTGTGGCCACGGTTACGCCCGATATGCTCTTCCCGGCGACGGCCTGCCTGGTTCAGGACAAGCTGGGCGCCCACGGCGCCTGGGGCTTCGACCTTTCCGCGGCGTGCTCCGGTTTTCTCTATGCTCTGCAGGTAGGGGCCAAGCTGGTCGAATCCGGCGCTCAGTCTAAGGTCCTGGTGATCGGCGCCGACGCGATGTCGTCGATCATCGACTATACCGACCGAACCACTTGCGTCATATTCGGCGATGGTGCTGGTGCGGTCCTGGTCGAACCCACGGAAGAGGGCGAAATCGGTCTCATCGACTTTTGTCATGAGATCGACGGTTCCGGGGCGACGGCGCTGAATATGCCGGCGGGCGGTAGTCTCCACCCCGCTTCCCCTGAGACCATCGCGGCCAGAATGCACTATGTCCACCAGGACGGCCAAGCGGTTTATAAGTACGCCGTGCGCAAGATGGTGGAAACGTCCGGCAAGCTGCTCAAGACTAACAACATCTGTGCCAGCGACCTGGGTTGCTTTATCCCTCACCAGGCTAACAAGCGCATCATCCTTTCCACCGCCGAGCGCCTGGGCCTGCCCTTGGAACGGGTGGTTATCAATATCGACCGCTACGGAAATACGACCGCTGCCACCATACCCCTGGCCATGCAAACCGCACTCGACGAGCATCGGCTAAAGCGCGAAAGCCTGGTCCTGCTGGCTTCGGTAGGAGCAGGCTTCACCGTAGGCGCGTGCCTGCTCCGCTGGGAGATGTAAAAGGGCAGATTCCCTGTGTTTTGCATTTGTATCAGGGCACGACCTTAGTCGGGCCGTAGATGATCGAAAATACATCGGGCTAAACAGGCTGCGGAAAAGGCTGCACCAGACAGGAAAGCAATCCCTCAGGGGCTGAAGCCCTCATGCTGTGGCTTTTACGGCCCGACTAAAGTCGTGCCCTGATACAAAAC
>Ga0302326_10032295_pt1 | contig 10432 bp, 10 predicted proteins | sample Palsa_T0_3_FD_202264 | JGI IMG/M metagenome (GOLD analysis project Ga0302326, IMG submission 202264) | Peat permafrost microbial communities from Stordalen Mire near Abisko, Sweden - Palsa_T0_3 | ecosystem: Environmental > Terrestrial > Soil > Palsa > Peat permafrost | place: Sweden: Abisko... | reverse complement strand
CACACCGGCTGCTGCCCCAACGATGAGTCGCTTCATAGCTCTGGATTGTCCGCGTTGCGGCGGACCCGCAGAATAGGGAATTCGCCCTATTCTTCGCCCCTCATCGGCACCGGCCCTTAAAGATCCCGCGCCATAGCCGAATTCGGCGCCGCCCAGTCGGTGGACACCTTGCGATGCTTGATCCGCCAGGTGTCGCCGTCGGGCACCAGGGTGTCGCGATAGCGGCCGACGTGGTCGAGGCCGATGTGCGTCACGACAGTGAAATAACTCGACACCTGCGCCTCGTCGCCGATCAGCGAGTTGAAGAGCAGGTTGGCGACATTGTGGCGGACGATCGGCATCACGTCAGCGCTGTCGGCGACCTTCCCGGTGATGCCGCTGAGGAACGCGACGATCTCGGATCGTCCGTTCAGCGGCTCGAGGCCGCGGATCTCCAGAACGCCGTCAGCGCAGAAGGTGTCGGCAAGCTCGTCGAGCCGGCCGGCATCGCCCGACCAGTTGTAGCGCGCGAGCGTGTCGCGAATCTGCTCGCGAGCCACCAGTTCCCACATTTCCATCGCCGTCAACTCTTCTGCAGCACGTCGTGCGCGACGAAAACTCGCTCTGCTTCGCGTGCCGTGGCGTCGTGAAAGCTCAGATCGATGTGCCCCACGCGGATGGGATCGCCCATCGCTGCCTCCTAGACGAAAAAGCGAAGTCTATTTCGCGCAGAAGTAAACCCTGCGTCGGCGGTCACGTGACGGACGCCGATTGTTGGTTTCCTGGCCACCAGGGGGCGCGCTGGGTCTGCCAACCTTGACTCGACGCAGCGGAAAGGGCCGTCATGACAGAACACTTACGCGCTTACAACAGTCTGTGGCAGGTCCGCAGCGACTCCTGGTGCCGATTGGAGGAGGCCGCTGACCGGCTGACCCGCCCAGACACCGCCGGAGCGTTGAAGGACAAATGCATCGCGGCGTCCCAGGAACTGCTCGGCGAGTTGAGCACACTGGAGCCGTATTGGGCGTTCCCCGGCTCCCCACAATTCGCCCGTGTGCAACGGCTGTTCGCTGCGGGCAGCTACGACAAGTTCTCCCAGGCGGTCGCGCGGATCAACCGGGCATTGACGCAGGAGTCCTACCGCTCCGGGGATGTGGAGAACGCCGGCGCCGACGAGCTGGACATGTTCCCCGCGGATCCGCGCCAGCTCGAAGGCCAGACCGAAGCAGAGCGCGACCGCCCCTACTTCGAGGTGCTCGTCGTCGAGAAGATGACCGACGCCCAGGAACGCGCGCTGCGCAATGAGGTTCGGAAGTGGCGCCGCCCGGACGACGAATTCGTCTACGAACTGGTCGTGGTGGCCAGCGGAGACGAGGCGCTGATCGCCGCGCGGCTCAATGTGAACCTGCAGGCGGTGGTGATCCGGCGGCGCTTCTCCGCAAAATCGACCCGGGATCTGTCGTCGCTGTCCGAGTTCGTCGACGACGGGGTGTCGCACGACCTGGCCGACCACTACTCGCCCGAAGAGCGCGCCCAGATTCTGGCGACATCACTGAGTAAGCTGCGTCCCGAACTCGACCTGTACTTGATGACCGAGATCGACGTGGAGGAGATCGCCGGACGACTGGGCCAGTACTTCCGCCGGGTATTCCACGCCCGCGAAGGCATGCTCGAGTTGCACCTGTCGATCCTGCACGGTGTCGCGGCGCGCTACCGCACCCCGTTCTTCAGCGCGCTCAAGCAGTACAGCCACCGGCCCACCGGTGTGTTCCATGCGCTGCCGATTTCGCAGGGCAAGTCGATCGTCAACTCGCACTGGATCAAAGACATGGTCGGCTTCTACGGCCTAGAAGTGTTCATGGCCGAGACATCGGCGACCTGCGGTGGTCTCGACTCGCTGCTGGAGCCCACCGGTCCACTGCGTGAAGCCCAGCAGCTCGCGTCGAAAGCCTATGGCTCGCGGCACACGTACTTCGTCACCAACGGAACGTCGACCGCCAACAAGATCGTCACCCAGGCGTTGGTCGCCCCCGGCGACATCGTGCTGTTGGACCGCAACTGCCACCAGTCGCATCACTACGGGATGATGATGGCCGGCGCGAACGTCATCTATCTCGAGGCCTACCCGCTCAACGACTACTCGATGTACGGCGCGGTGCCGCTGCGTGAGATCAAGTCAAAGCTGTTGGCGCTCAAGCGTGCCGGCAAGCTGGATCGCGTCAAGATGATGTCGCTGACGAACTGCACCTTCGACGGAATCGTTTACGACGTCGAGCGGGTCATGGAGGAGTGCCTCGCGATCAAGCCCGACCTCGTATTCCTGTGGGACGAAGCATGGTTCGCCTTTGCGCGGTTCCACCCGGTATATCGCACCCGCACCGCGATGGCTTCGGCGCAGACGCTGCGCGAGAAGCTGCAGAGCCCGGAATACAAGCAGCGCTTCGAGAAGTACCTGACCGAGCAGACCAAAGACAACCCCAGCGACGACGAGCTGCTGGACCGTCGACTGATGGCCGACCCGGCGCGGGCGCGGGTGCGGGTGTATGCCTCGCAGTCGACCCACAAGACGTTGACCGCGCTGCGGCAGGGATCGATGATCCACGTCTACGACCAGGATTTCGATCAGAAGGTTGCCGTGCCGTTCCACGAGGCCTACATGGCGCACACCTCGACCTCGCCCAACTACCAGATCCTGGCGTCGCTGGACCTCGGGCGTCGTCAGGTTGCCCTGGAGGGCGCCGAACTGGTGCAGCGGCAAATCGAGAACGCGATGCAGCTGCGTGACGCTATCGACAATCATCCCTTGCTCAGCAAGTACATGAATTGCCTTGGCACATCGCATCTCATCCCGGATCGCTTCCGCCCGACAGCCATCAACCAGCCGCTTCGCTCCGGTTTGCGCAACATGATCGCGGCCTGGAACGAGGACGAATTCGTGCTCGACCCGTCGCGAATCACGCTGTCCATCGGGCGTAGCGGTTATGACGGCGACACGTTCAAACGCGAACAGCTGATGGACCGCTACGGCATTCAGATCAACAAGACCTCGCGCAACAGCGTGCTGTTCATGACCAACATCGGCACCACCCGCAGCTCGGTCGCATTTCTGGTCGAGGTTCTGGTCAACATCGCCACCGAACTCGACCAGGAGATCTCCGAGATGAGCCTGGGCGAGCGGGAACACTTCGAGCAGGCGGTGTACCGGCTGACCGACCGTCCCGTGCCGCTGTGCGATTTCAGCGGCTTCCACCCGGCCTTCCGGGATCACAGCGGTGCCGAGCCGACACCCGAAGGCGACGTCCGCCGCGCGTTCTACCTGTCCTACGACGACACGAACTGCGAGTACCTCACCGGTGAGCAGATCGACGAAAAGATCAACGCCGGAATCGATGTCGTGTCATCGACGTACGTGACGCCGTATCCTCCGGGCTTCCCGGTGCTGGTGCCGGGCCAGGTGTTCAGCCGCGAGATCCTGCAGTTCATGCGCGACCTGGACACCAAGGAGATCCACGGCTACGAACCGAACTTCGGCTATCGGGTGTACACCGAGAAGGCGATCGAGATGGTCGGCGCGGCGGTGGGATTGCCGTCCAACGGCCATCACGCAGCAGACGACGGGTCGTCGGCGAAGTCGTCGAAGAAGAAGCCGACGAAGCGCACCGGCAACGGCAGCGACCACAATGTCCCGGAGGTCGGGCAGGACGAGTTGCTCGGCCAGCAGCAGCCCGGCGACGCGCTGCACGCAAGCTCTTAGAGCGGCTCGCCGTCGAACCTCTCCCACGTGGCGAGGTCGGCGACGCTGACGCGCTTGAGTTTCGTCCGCTGCTTGTGCGGCTTGCCCAGCGGTAACACGGCGGCGACGGCATATGACGCTGGGATGCCGAGCAATTCGCGGATCCCGGGCTCCTCTGCCACCGCCATGGTGGTGAGGGTGCCGCCGTAGCCTTCGTTGCGGGCGGCCAGCAGGATGTTCCACACCAACGGGTAAACCGATGCGCCGCTGATCACGCCGATCCGGTCGAGGTCTTGATCCATCGCGGCGACGACCTCGAGGTCGACGCAGACCACCAGCACCACCGCGGCGTCGTGCAGGGGAGCGGTGAATTGAGCTGGCACGTCGGTGGCCGCGATCTCGGCCGGGGCCGGCCCCGGCGGATGGAGCGGGTTCCACGGGCTTTCGCCGTTGGCCAACTGGGCCGCATACCGGCGGGCGCCGGTCTTCGTCAGCTCAGCCAGCGCCTGGCGGGTCGCGCCGTCGCGGATCGCCACGATATGGGCGCCTTGGCGGTTGCCGCCGCTGGGCGCGAACCGCGCATTGTCGAGGATCCGCTCCAGTACCTCGTCGGGCAGGGGGTCGTCGGTGAATTCGCGTACCGCTGCCGTGGTGCGCATGACGTCATAAAGGTCCACGACCCCATACTGACTGCTCGGACATCTACAGTCCACGTTGTGAGTAACCGAGTAGACGCCCGGCGGCGCGACGTCGCATTCAGCGTCGTGGGCGGGCCGACGACGGTGGTCGATTTCGGTGGCCACAGGTTCCTGATGGACCCGACCTTCGACGAGCCCGGCCCGCATGACTACCTGACCAAGACGGTCGGACCGGCGATCGCCGCCGGCGACCTCGGACCCGTCGATGTGGTGTTGGTCAGCCATGACGAACATCCGGACAACTTCGACACAGCCGGCAGGCAGGTGGCGCTGGCCGCGCCGCTGCTGTTGACGCATCCGGGTGCCGCGGCCCGGCTGGGGCCGCCCGCGGTCGGGCTCGAGCCGTTCGAGGTTTTCCAGCTGCCGGGTGCCAACGCGGTTACGGTGCAAGCTGTTCCGGCGGTGCATGGTCCGGCTGACGGGCAACGTGACGCCGGCGGTCACGTCAACTGCGAGGTGACCGGCTTCGTGCTGTCCGGTGCGGGGCTGCCGACTGTGTACCTCAGCGGCGACAACGCCTCGGTCGCCGCGGTGAAGACCATCTCCGAGCGGGTGGGGACGGTGGATGTGGCGGTGATTTTCGCGGGCGCCGCCCGGGTGCCGTCGAAGGAGCGTGGACGTCCGTTGACGATGACGGGTCAACGGGCGGCGGCGGCCGCCGAGGTGCTGGGCGCGAGGCTGGTCATCCCCGCCCACGTCGACGGGTGGAAACATTTCAGCGAAGGAGTCGGCGAATTCGGCGGCGCCTTCGACGAAGCCGGACTCCTGGGCACCCTCGCCGTCGTCCCGCACGGCGAGTGGATCGTGCCGTCCTGGCTGTAGCCGGCGCGGTGTCGTTTCGGCCCCGATGAGAGTACGGTCGTAGCTATTCGGCGGGATTTCGTGTGGGATCAAAAAGAAGCTGAGACAACGTAAGTGAACATCCAGACCACGGGTGTGCGGCGTGCCTGACGGCATGTTGACAGCTGTCCGGCTGTCGGTGGCCGATGCGGTGCAGCTTCTCTTGGAGAACTCCACACTGCAGGCCCACACCGTCTCGTTCGTCATCATCGAGCCAACCGACCGCATCAGTCACGAGCGGCTGCACGCGCTGGTGGGCTCGTCTCTGCCGCGAATGACTCGCTTCCGCAGCAGGCTAGTCGACAGGCCGCTGGGAGTGGGCCCGCCGTTTTGGGCCGAAATCGACGACTACGACCCGGCTTCGCAGATTCACCGGGTAACGCTTCGGGCTCCTGGTGGTGAGCGTGAATTCGCCGACCTGATCGCGCGCCTGAGCGAGGTCACAGGTAACCATCGCGAAATGCTTTGGGAGGCATGGAGTATCGACGGTCTGCCAGGTGGCCGTTGGGCGCTGGCGGTGCGGACGTCGCCTGCGCTGAGCGACCGTGGCGTCGGCATACCGACCATATGGTCGCGGTTACTGCGCTCCGACCAGCACGGCGATCGGCGCGGCGATCCGCCACCGCAGTCCAGCCCTGCCGTCACTGCGGTGGGTGACCTCGTCACCGGGGTGGTGGCTGAGCTTCTCGAATTCCAGTTCAAGGGCCTCTGGCTCGCCACCGAGACCGTGGCCGGCGTGCTGGGTGCGCTGCGTCGCCAGCTAAGCGGAAATCATGTTGCCGACGAACGGGATTCGACTCCCGCGACGGTGTCGTCGATGACCGGGCCGCTACCGCGCAACGTGTTCAACGCGCCCCTGACCGAGCAGCGGGCCGTCGCGTTCGCCTCGATCCGACGAGCCGATCTGGAGATCGTCAGCAGCGCGTTCGGTGGCGACGTCACCAATGTTCTGGTGGCCGCCTGCACCTTGTCGTTGCGTGCGTGGCTGCAACGCCATGACAGTGTGCCCGACGATCCCCTCATGATGCGCATGCCACTCGCGCTGTCAGGCGTCGCACTCGATGCCGACGACGATTCGCCGGTCGCCGGCAAGATTCGCATTCCGGTGCAGCTGAGTGACCCCGTCGAGGTGCTCACCAACCTGCACACCGCCAGTGAGAAGATGAACATCGAGCGTGAGCGTGCTGCCGAAACAGCGGACTTCACATCTGATTTCGTGCACATCGCATCGTTGGTGCCGTCGTCCGTGGCCCGCGTGGGTATGCGAGTCTTCGGCCGGCTGAGTCTGCGGCAACGGCTGGCGCCGACATCGCACGGCACCATCTCCTACCTGGGCGACGAGTCGTCACCGGCGTACTGCGCGGGGGCCCGGGTCCTCGGCATGCATACCGTGACGCCTCTGCTGGACGCCGGCGGGCTGAGTATCACGCTGACCGCACATGGCGAGGCCATGGATGTGAGCGTGTGCGTGTGTCCCGACAACGTGCCCGAAGTCGCCGACATTGCGACCGGCATCGTCGATTCACTCGACGTCTTAGTGGCGGAAGCGGCTAAATCTCCTCGCGGGCAAGGCCGCTCGGTCGTTACCGAGATGGCCAGCAAGCGGCGATAGCGCTTACCAGCGCTAGTCGTTCAGCAGGCCGTCGATCGTCGACGCGTCATCCGGCGCCGCCGCGGCCATCATGATGCTGTGCGCGTGTTCCGGCTCGGTCCGAGCGGGGACCACCAGAAGAACGAGCTTCGTGCGGTTGCGTCCGATGATTTCCACGGTCTTGCCCGGTTGCCGGTGATATCCGCTGAGTCGCACCATGCCGCCGCCCGTCGAAAATTTGACCGGCGCTGCTGTCCAGTCGGCGAGGTTGTACAGCACGCGGTCGATCGAGCCGAGTCGTACTGACAACACCGCCAACAAATCTGGAAGTTCCGTTTCAAGATCCTCGCTGTGTGGCCACCAAGCCCCGTCGACATAGCCGGAAGTGGGAGCCTTGGGCTTCAACCGAAGGCGAGGCGTGGTCTCGGGGCCTGCGTGCGTCGAATCTGTCGCGCTGCGGCTGTGGCTTAGCGTCATGAGACGCTCCTGTCTTTGGCCGCGAATCGGCCCCATCAATCGAGTCGGCGACGACACAATCTCAACTGGTTGCGTGCGATATATCGCTGACCCTCACGACGCTACACTTACTCGGCGTTTTCGGGTCGGTAAGCGGTGTACTGTCGAGAGACAACGTTTGTGGCCAGCGGTGATGTGGGCGGCACGCGGCCGAACGTGGACACTCGGATCGGATTCGCTTGTCGATCCTGAGAATCCGCGCCCAGAGTAACTTCAGACTAAAGGAATCGTATGGGCCGCCAGTTCACGCGCGAGGTTGGCGCTCAACTCGAAGTCCAAATCACCGATCCGACGACGTTGGAATTCCAGATTGCGGTGGCGCCGCACCCGAATGCCCAAGTGTCAGAGTACTTGTCGTTCGTGTTGGACGGCCGTCCCATCGAAGCCACAGAGATCAGCGGTACGCACGGCAACCGCATTCACAAGTTCGAAGCGCCAGTGGGCTACTTGACCGTCGACTATGCGGCGACGATCGTCGGCCGCACCGACCCGGCGCCGGTGACTGAACACGACCTGTCGGTGTATCTGCGGCCCAGCCGGTACGCCGAGGCCGACAAGTTATATGGTTTCGCCGGAACGGAATTCGGCAACTTCGCCGACTCGACGACCCTACTGGAGCGGGTCTCCCTCTGGGTGGGCACTCGGCTGAATTATGTGCCGGGCTCCAGCGATCCGATCGACGGCGCGGTGGAGACGATGCTCTCCGGCGCCGGCGTATGCCGCGACTTCGCGCACCTGGCGGTCGCGCTGCTGCGGGCGGTCAACGTACCCGCGCGCGCCGTGTCCGTTTACGCTCCGGGGCTGTATCCGATGGACTTCCACGCCGTCGCCGAGGCGTTCGTCGACGGGCAGTGGCGGGTCGTCGACGGGACCTTGCTGGCGCCGCGGCAGGCCCTGGTGCGCATCGCCACCGGGCGCGACGCCGCTGACATCGCCTTCCTGGACAATCACAAGGGCGGGATCATCCTGCACAAGCTGGCGGTGACGGCGATCGTGGACGGCGACCTTCCGGTGGACTCGATCGACCAACTGGTCTCAATCCGCTGAACGCGGCAATGTTCGTAAATTCAGGCCAACTAGTGGATGGTGGGGGTATGTCCTCGCCCCTTCGATCTCCGGGCCACGCCGCCCGCTTCTCGGCTGGCTGATGTGCCGATCAACGAGCAGCTGAGAGCCGCCGTCGATGGCCAGCGCGGTCTAGCGGCTGCTGACTCACTGTGCGAAGCCTGCGTGATGTTGTTCGACATTGACGCAGCGGCTATTTCGCTGATCTTCGCGGGATCAAACAGCGGAACATTGGGCTCCAGCGGCACGGCCGCGCGCGCGTATGACGAACTTCAGTTCACTTACGGCGAAGGCCCGTGCTTGGACTCCGTTTCAACGCGGGCACCGGTCCTCGTCGCCGACCTCGCAAAACCCAGCAATGGTCGGTGGCCTGCGTACGGTCCGGCCATGCTCGACTACAGGGTCCGCGGCATATTCGCGATCCCGGTCGTGTTAGCCGGCGAATACGTTGGCGCCCTTGATCTTTTCCGGATAGAACCGGGCGAGCTGCACCGTGACGAGCTAGCGGGCGCTGTCGTCGCCGCCGAATTGGCCAGCGCCCCTTTGCTCGACGTGATGGACTCCGACTTGCACGCCGCGGTCAACGACCCAAAGAGCAATGCCTGGGCCGACTTCAACGTGTTGAGCCGCACCGAGGTCAGTCAGGCAACTGGCATGCTCATCGCTCAACTGGAGATCGAGCCTGCCGAGGCGCTGGTGCGCCTGCGTGCTCATGCCTATGCGACCGAGCGCAGCGTCACCGATGTCGCCCGCGAGATTCTCAACCGGCAATTGAGGCTCGAGGCCCACTGATGCAGTCCGAAAGGGAGGGCAACGTGACCGATACCCCTCGTGAAGCCCGCGTACTCGACGCGGTCGTATCGCTCGTCGACAACTTGCTCGACGACTTCGACGTCGTCGACCTGCTGACCGAGCTCACCGAACGCTGCGCAGATCTGCTGGATGTAGCGGCGGCTGGGCTTTTGCTCGGCGACCCGCTAGGCCAACTGCGGCTACTTGCCGCGACCTCCACGCAGACCTGGGAATTGGAGCTTTTTCAATTGCAGGCCGACGAAGGACCCTGCGTCGACTGTTACGCAACCGGCGAACCGGTGTCGGTGGCGGATCTGCGAACCGCGGCCACGCGGTGGCCGCGGTTCGTACCGGCCGCGCTCGAGGCGGGTGTCGCCTCCGTGCACGCGGTGCCCATGCGCGCCGCCGGTATCGTGCTGGGCTCTCTCGGCCTATTCGGCAGCCGGACAGGCCAACTCAATGAATCCGATCTGCTGGTCGGGCAGACACTGGCGCATGTCGCGTCCGTGGCGATCCTGCAGGAACGGCCGCCTGCGCCCGCGACAGTGATGATGCAGTTGCGCTCCGCGCTGACGCACCGCGTCGTTGTCGAGCAGGCGAAGGGCTTCCTGCGGGAACGGCTCGATATTTCGGTCGACGAGGCATTCTCGCTGTTGCGCAAGTACGCCCGTACCCATGGCGATCACCTGACCGATGTTGCACGGCAGTTGATTGCCGATCCGAGCTCTCGTCCGGGACTGCTGAACAGGATGAGGGAGCTCGCTCAAGGCTGAGTTCGCCGCGCGTGGGCGCGCCGCACGGCGTCCTCCACCAGACGTGCCGCGACCACCCGCAATTTGACGTTGCCGGTTTGACTCATCTGGACCAGCCGGCTGAAGGCCACCTCGGCGCTCGCTCCCGTACGGCTTCGGATGATGCCGACCGCCTGATCGATCACCGCGCGATTTTCCAAAGCCTGTTGCAGTCTGTCCACGTGCGCCCGCGCGCCGGCTAACAGCTCCGCGTTGTAGATCGACACCGCCGCAGGCTCGGCGAATTGCGTGCCCAACTGCACGGCATGCTCGCCGAACGCGTCCTGGCTATTCGCATAGCAGTTGATCGCACCGATCACCTGCTCGCCGACGACCAGTGGCAGCGACAGTGCGGAATGCACGCCCATCCTCGCCACCCGCCCGCCGAAGCGCGGCCAACGACTGTCGGCCCCGAGTGATCCACTGA
>Ga0302326_10032294_pt1 | contig 10432 bp, 10 predicted proteins | sample Palsa_T0_3_FD_202264 | JGI IMG/M metagenome (GOLD analysis project Ga0302326, IMG submission 202264) | Peat permafrost microbial communities from Stordalen Mire near Abisko, Sweden - Palsa_T0_3 | ecosystem: Environmental > Terrestrial > Soil > Palsa > Peat permafrost | place: Sweden: Abisko... | reverse complement strand
GGCGCACCGGCGTCGGGGCGTCGCCCACTACCAGGTTCTCCGACAGGGCGAAGGGGATCCAGTAGTTCTCCCGCATCAGCCGGCCCATGGGCGCGTCACCCTCGACCCGGGTCATCAGCTCGTTCTCTTCCCGGCTAACCATGACCGCTCCTCATCTTGTGTGGAAGGGCGCCTACGCGGCGTGTCGTCACGTGCGCCTAATACTACGCGTCCCTGGGCGATGTATGTCGCAGTCGCTCAAATATCTCGTTCGGCTGGACTGGTCCGAGGCCGTGGCCCAGAATACGGCTCATCGTCCTGGGTGCGAAACGGCATCCGCTGAGGGCATCGATCACGTGAGACAGCCGACAGGGAGGGTTTCGATGCAGATCTCGTTTGACGGACAGGTCGTCGTCGTCACCGGAGCGGCTGGGGCACTCGGACGCTCGTACGCACTGGAGCTTGCTGGACGCGGAGCGGCAGTTGTCGTGAACGACGTCGGCGGGTTGGAGAGCCCGGAGGGACCGGCTGCGGACTCGGTTGTGGTCGAGATCGAAGCTGCCGGGGGAAGGGCCGTAGCCTCCTACGACTCCGTAGCGACACCGGACGGTGGCCGCGCCATCATCGAGAGAGCGCTGGAGTGTTTCGGCACCGTGGACGCGGTCATACACAACGCCGGCGTCTGGCGACACGTCTTCTACCAGGACATGACGCCAGACCAGCTCGACCCGGTGCTCGACGTCCATCTCCGCGGCGCCTTCTTCGTAACTCAGCCCGCGTGGTCGATCATGCGGGAGAAGGGCTATGGGAGGATCGTCTTGACGAGTTCGGGCGCGGGGGCATTCGGTCGTGAGTCGGGGACCAACTATGTCGCGGCCAAGGCCGGCATTCTCGGCTTGGGCCGGGCTCTTGCGCTCGAGGGCACTCGATACGGAATCTTGACGAACTGCATACTCCCTATCGCCCCCTTTGGCAGGCGAGGGCCTGTGCCGGCTGCGATCACCGAGCAGCTCGCGAAGGCGGGGCTGCCGCCGAACGCAGGGCCCGAGCTTGTATCGCCGTTGGTGGCCTATCTCGCCAGTACCGCGTGCACCGTGAGCGGGGAGGCGTTCTCGGCCGGGTGTGGTCGCTACGCGCGTGTGTTCATCGGCGTCACGGGTGGCTGGCTGAGTCCACGTCGCGCGCCTGCCACGGCTGAGGACATCGCGACGCACCTCGACGACATGGAGGAGTTGAGCGATTTTGCAGTGCCGGGTTCGGTGTGGGATGAGTTACGCGAGATCGGACGGGCGTATGCACGGCGAGACGGTAGTGAGGAGGTGGCCGACGCGTGACGCGCCAGTCGCGCGGGCCCCGGAGCCGCTCGCGTCAACTGCCCAGCGACGTCAACCAGGTCTCGACCAACGCATTGAACTCGGCCGGCCGCTCCTGGTGGAGCCAGTGTCCCGAGCCCTCCCACCCGATGGAGTGTGAGCCACTGGCGGTGAAGAGCGCCGACTCGATGCCGACGCGCGACGGGTCAGCGTAGAAACTCAGGACCGGGCACGTGCGACGCGCCAGATAGGGCGTGCCGTTGGACTCGAGGGCGAGTCCCTTGACCTGGTTCAGGAAGGCCTCCCGCAGGACCTGGGGTGGGACACCCGCCACCCGTCGCAGTTGCCAGGTTCGCAGCGCTGGGGTCCAGGCCGCGGACTCGAAGCCACCCAGGATCTGTTGCACCAGCGGAACGGGATCCGCGGCGTCGAGGGCGGCGATGACCGGCTCGATGTTGTCGAGGGTCTCGTCGGGCAGGAGGTACGCGGGATCGACGCACACCAGCCCAGCCACGCGCTCGGGGTACTCCACGGCCAGAGCGCTCACGACGACGCCGCCCATGGAGTGGCCGAACGCCACGACTCGCTCCACCTTCAGTGTGTCGAGCAGCCCGGCGAGGTCGGAGGCGAAGTCCAGTGCCCCGTAGCCGTGCTCGGGTGCGCTCGATCTGCCGTGACCGCGAAGGTCGACAGCGATCACACGGTGGCTCGAGACGAAGTGCGGCAACTGCCAGCTCCAGTCGTGCGAGTCGCACGTGTAGCCGTGGACGAAGAGCAGCACCGGCTGTCCCTCCCCTTCGTCGGTGAAGAACAACCGCACCTCTCCGATATCAGCGAATGCCATGTCGCTCCTATTCGATGTTGAAACCGGCGTAGCCGGCGGTTGCCGCCTCTTCGCACTGCCGGCGATACTCGGGGATTCCTCCCGCGTACGACATGAAGGTCCGCTTCTTACCCGGGACGTTCGAGCCGATCCACCACGAGTTGCAAGTGGGGTGGAGGACGACGCTGCCCTCAACGAGCGCGCTCATGTGATCGACCCACGCCGTCTGCGCGTCCGGTCGTGGTTCGATTGTGCGGTACGCACCTTCACGCATGTGGGCGACGCAGTCGGCGATCCAGTCGATCTGCAGTTCGAGCGAGCTCACGACGTTGGCCAGTGCCCCCGGGCTACCCGGGCCGGCGACCATGAAGAGATTGGGGAAGCCGGCGACCTGAAGCCCGAGGTACGACCCCGGTCCATCCCTCGTCCAGACGTCGCGTAGGAGGTCGCCATTGCGGCCGCGGACGTCGATCCGGGTGAGGGCGCCGGTCATGGCGTCGAATCCGGTGGCATAGAAGATGACGTCGACTTCGAAGAGTCCCTGGGCCGTCTGGATTCCTCTCGGTGTGATCTCCTGAATCGCCCCCTTGCGCAGGTCGACCAGCGTCACGTTGTCGCGGTTGAACGTTTCGAAGTATCCGTCGTCGATTATCGGTCGCTTGCAGCCGAACGGGTATGCCGGCACGAGCGAGGCCGCCGTCTCGGGGTTCTTGACGATCCGTGCGATCGCTTCGCCATAGAGTCGGCGGGCGAGCTCGCTCGCCTCCATGTCCGAGGTGACGTCGGACCAGAACAGGGCGCCAGCGACGCCGAGCTCGTCGATCGCCCGGAGTTGCTCTTCGCGCGTGGCCGACTTCAGCGCCGGCCGCATCGGTGCCTGCGACATGACGGTGAAGGCGCTCGTCCTGGCCGCACCGGCCATGGCCGTCCGCTGGGCCGCTCGTATCTCCGGGTACTGCGCCTTCAGGGCCTCGAGCTCACCCTCCTCGAACGGTCGATTCGTGGTCGGGAAGGTGTATGCAGCCGACCGCTGGAGCACGTAGAGGTGCTCGGCCTGGCGCGCCAGCACCGGTGTGGCCTGGACACCGGTCGAACCCGTCCCGATGAGCGCGACGCGTCGTCCGCTGAAGTCGACCCCCTCTCGTGGGTAGCGGCTACTGAGCACCGAGACGCCGCCGAACGCGTCCATTCCGGGGATGACCGGGTCGACCGGGACCGACAACAGCCCGGTGGCGGCGACGATGAACGGCGCGTGGAGGCGATCCCCCCGATCCGTCTCCACCGCCCAGGTGCCGGCGCTCTCGTCGAACGTCAGGGCGGTCACCCGGGTGTTGAACTGGATGTCGCGCCGGAGGTCGAGCCGGTCGGCGACGAAGTTCAAGTACGCCTCAATCTCGAGTTGCCCCGGCATGGAGTCCGTCCATGCCCACTCCTGCTGGATCTCCTCGAAGCTGTAGGAGTACTCGATACTCTCGATGTCACAGCGAGCACCGGGGTAGCGATTCCAGAGCCACGTGCCCCCCACGCCGTCGCCCAGCTCGATCGCACGGGTCCGCAGTCCGAGCTGTCGCAGTTTTTGGAGCGCGTAGAGCCCGGAGAAGCCGGCGCCCACAATCACAGCGTCACACGCGTCGTCCATCGCCCCCCTTTCACTTTACGCCACGTTAGACTAATGAACGTGATGACAAATGTCTAGCTTGCCTGCGACGATGGCTTCCGACACCAGAGGTCGGACGCTCCGCCAGGCGCAGAAGATGCTCACGATCGAAACGCTCGTGACGGCGGCGCAGGGCGCCTTCGAAGAAAAGGGCTACCTCGAGGTCACCGTGGACGACATCGCCCAACGCGCCGGCACCAGCCGTCCGACCTTCTATGCCTACTTCGAGAGCAAGGCGCACGCGCTGGAGGCTGTTCTGCGCAAGCTTCAACTGCGCGAGGAGTACCGGCTCCTACTCGAGCAGTTCAGCGCGCTCGAAGAGCCCAGCGTCGATGCGCTCCAGGCCTGGTTCGAGGGGTATGTCGACTTCTACGAGAAGAACCTGCGCATCCATCAGGCCATCCACCAGGCACAGGTCGTCGAGCCGGCCTTCGCCGACGCGCTGGTCGGGCAGCTGAACGAGTTCATCGACCTGTGGGCTTCGCTCGGGTTCGTCGATGATCCCGACAGCGAGGATCTTCGCCTGGCCGCGCTGATGATGTTCGCCTTGGCGAACCAGTTCATGTACATGTGGCTGGTGCAGGGGCTCGAGGTTGACAGGAACAAGGCCACGCGTGCGCTGGCCGAGTCCCTGCACGCCACGCTCCGTGGGAGCTGACCCCGGTTCGGAGGTGCCCAGCCCCGGGCGGGGCGATCAGCCGCCGGCGATCCTGTCCAGCGGGTAGGAGCGCTCGAGCATCCCGTAGGTCTCCTCCCCGTCCCAGCGGTAGCGGACGCCCGCCTGCTGGAGGGGCGGGAAGTTGACCTCCTTGCTCATGGCCTGCACGGCCCACGTCGGGTCGTCGTGGGCGATGTCCCACGACGAGACGATCGTCTCGCCTTCGATGCGCACCTCCGTGCCCTCGGTCTCGAGCACGACGGAGACGTCCTGGCCCAGCGCCTGGAGCTTGTCGATCCACGGTGCCCGGAGGACACGGGCGGGGATGAGCTCGCCATCGCCCGAAAAGACGTAGCCCTCGTTGAAGGTGGGCTGGCCGTCGTCGCGTGGCGGGTAGGCGATATAGCCGAAGCCCTTTCCGCTGGGGAAGAGCGCAGACTGCCAGCAGTGACCCCGGAACTCGGCCAGCCGGCGCACGCCCTGGCGGCGGATCCGCAGCCCGCTGCCGGTGAACTCGTGCTCGCCCTCGGGCGTGACGATCGACCCGGCGGCGCGGAAGAGCTGCTCGTAGCGGGGACCGCCCATCAGGTCCCCCTCGACGGAGTCCTCGATCACGGCACGGGCTTCGGGCAGCAGCGATCCTTGGATCCACGGCGGCGCGGCCAAGGTGGCCTCGACGGAGAACCGCACGTCGACGAGGGGGCCGTCCTTCTTCCCTTCCACGAGGTCGTAGGTCGAGGTCTGCACCGCCTGACCTTCGAAGGTCATCGTCCAGGTGCGAAAGGGCTCCACGCAGCGAAAGCCGAGCGGCCCGGCGCCGAGCACGGCGGGGCGGCCTGCGCCGTCCTCGGCGGGCCACGCCTTGCCGTCGGTGCGCACGCGGTAGGCCCGCCCGTCGGGGAAGCCGAGGTTGACCTGCAGGCCATGCTCCTCCCAGTGCTCGGCCACCGCCTCGATGCCCACCCGTGGCAGGCCGATCTCGCCGCGATCGTCGGAAACCCAAAAGCTCACCGAGTCGCGCATCTCGGGGTCATCGGGCCGCTCGCCGAACACGAACTCGCGTGCGGGGTCGATGCCGCCGGTCAGGTCGATGGTCATGGGTGCTCCTTCGCTGTCAATGGGTGGTCCACTGCGCTGCTCGCGTCACGTACTCGGCGAACAGCGGACGGATCTGGTCGAGGTCCAAGCCGTAGACGGCGGGGTCCGAGTGCGTGCTCGGCTCGCGCGCAGCGGTCTCCCACCACTGGCGCATCCCCGACTCGAACTCGGGGGTGACGGGTTCGCCGAGCCACTCGTAAAGGCCCCGCACCTCGCCGATGGGATCCTCCCGCATGGCGCGGAAGTCGATGTCGTAGAAGCGGTCGTCCCCGCCGTTGTCGCGGAACTGCAGTACTCGGTTGATCCCGGTCGACCACTGCTCGACGTTCAACCGGCCGATGTAGTGACGGTCCAGGTCATCGGTGAACACCCCCCCGATGTCGGCGTAGACGTCGGCCACCGACAGTAAGACGTCGGTCGGGTCGCGATGGGTCATGACGAAGCGGGCATCGGGGAAGGCGCGGAAGAGGGAGTCGATCCACAACATGTGGGCAGGCGTCTTGAGGCGCCAGGGCTTCGTCGGCTGCCCCCACTGCAGGAGCTTCAGCACCCGGCGCTCGTAGAGGTAGGTGGAGGTGAGGTCGGCCTCGGCCACCCATGCCGCGTAGGTCGGTATGCGGGCGAATGCGTGGTACATCTGCGTCTTGAAATCCAGCGCCATGAGGTCCAGGCACTCCATGGGCCCATTGACATCGAAGGGTACGTGCTCCTTCGTGCCGATGTGCTCGCTGTCGCCCGCCGAGTGCGGGATGCGCGGGTCAGGCCCCTCGACGGTCGAGGGGGGGGGACAGGGCTGGGACGACTCCCACCCGCGGAGATAGCGGATCTCCGGGTCCCGGGCCAACAAGAACGACAGGACCGTAGAGCCCGTGCGCGGCAGGCTGAGGCCGATCAGTGGCGCCACGACGGGGACGTCCTCGGTGTCGGGATGCCGCCGGTACCAGTCCTCGATCTGAAGCCGATTGACGAGATGTTCGACGAGTCGGGGGTAGATGACCGCCTCCCCGGTGGAGTTCAGGCGCGCCTCCTCGTGTAGTGACCGCACCAGGATCTCCAAGCCCTCACGGAACGAGTCGTCCCCGAAGTCCTCCAATCCGGTCTGCGCGACCGCGGTGGCCAGCAGATCGTCGTGCGCCGTCATCAGGCCCCTCCCCCTCGCCTGCTTTTCACGGCAGTATGCTGTCACCACAGTGGCCGGGTCGTCAAGAGGGCGCGAGAACGAACGCGAGACCAAAGAGGTGGCACGGCGCGGGTACGACAGCCCGTTGCGTCGTCAGAAGGCGGCGCAGACGCGGGACCGCATTGTCCGCGCCGGGTCCGAGCTCGTCCACGGCTTCGCCAGCTGGGACTGGCAGGGGCTGACCTTCCGCGCCGTCGCCGAGCGGGCCGGGGTCGGCGAGCGCACGGTCTACCGGCACTTCCCGACCGAACGGCACCTGCATGACGCCGTGATGCAGCGGCTGGAGGAGGAGGCCGGCATCACCTACGAGGATGTCGAGCTGGCGAACGTCGCCGATGTCACCGCCCGCGTGTTCGAGTCGCGCCGCTCCTTCGCCGTCTCTGGGAGCGTGACCACGCCCCACGACCCGACCTTCGTCGCCGTCGACGAGCGGCGACGGCAGGCTTTGCTGCGCGTCGTCTCGGCGTCGACGCCGCACTGGTCGGACGCCGAGCGCGAGACCCTGGCTGCGCTCCTCGACGTGCTGTGGAACCTCCCCTCCTACGAGCGGCTGGTCGGGGTGTGGAACCTCCCGAGCGAGGACGCGACCCGGGCCATTGCGTGGGTCATCGGCAAGCTGGTGCAGGCGATAGAGGACGACGACCCGCCGCCCACCCGGTAGCCCGCGGAGCGCCACGGTCGGCGGTCCACCGGGATCTCGACGGTCCGTCCGCCGGAATTATGGCAGCATGACGAAATATGACGGAGAAGGTGGCTCTGGTGACCGGGGCGAGTCGCGGCATCGGGGCGGCCACGGCGCTCGCACTGGCCGGGGAGGGATACGCCGTCGCCTGTGCGGCACGGTCCACCCGTGAACATCCGCAAGAGGTGGAGGGCACGCTCGACGACGTGATCGAGCGAATCCGGGAGTCCGGAGGTCGGGTGATCGGTGTGCCCGTCGATCTCTCCGATCGAACCCAGGTGGCGGCCATGGTCGAGCGAACCGTCGCCGAGCTCGGTCGCCTCGATGTCCTGGTCAACAACGCCGCGGTGGGGTCTCTCGGCGGCCTGGACATCGCCCTCCCGGATCACGATCTGGTGATGGCGGTCGACCTGGACGCCCCCCTTGTGGCGTCCCGCCATGCGGTACCCCATCTCCGGGCCGCGGGTGAGGGCCGGATCTTGAATGTCTCGTCGCTTGTCGCGCTGAGAGCGTTCCCGGGAGCCCTGTCCTCCATGTCCTACGGCATCGCCAAAATCGGGGTCGAGCGACTGACGGTCGATCTGGCGCGGCAGCTGGCGCCCGATCGGATCGCCGTGAACTGCTTCCGCGTCGACGTGGGCGTCGCGTCCGAGGGCGCACGCGCGCACATGGGTGGGGCCGACCTCAGTGGCTGGGTGTCGCCTTCCGTGGCCGCCGAGGGCATGGCGTGGATGCTGCGTCAACCGGTCACCTACACGGGACAACTGGAGAGCATGGCGCACCTCGCCCGGCGGGAGGGGGTCATGCCGACCGTCGCCGCCCGGGCGGATCCGCTGCCACCAACCGAGTTCCCCTGAGTAAGCCCTCATGAGACGACCAAGAAGGCAGGCATCCATCGGATGAAGAACGCAACCGACATCCCGTTCCGCAGAGGCCTCCACGAGTTGGGCGGCGGTGCGTGGGCCTATCTGCAGCCGAACGGGACGCTCGGACTGAGCAATGCCGGCCTGCTGGCCGGGAGGGGATCGAGCATGGTCGTCGACACCCTGTTCGACCTGCACCTGGCCGGAGCGATGTTCGAGGCGATGGCGCCGATCCTGGAGGACAACCCCCTTACGATGGCGGTCAACACGCACGCCAATCCCGACCATACCTTCGGCAACCAGTTGCTACCGGAGTCCACCCAGGTGTGGGCCTCAGCAGCCGCATCGATCGAGTTCGACGACTATCCGCCCGCCGTCATGGCCGAGCATCAGAAGATGCGCTCGGATGACGCAAGCCCGTTCGCCGGCTTCGACTTCACGAATATCGAGTTGCGGCGGCCCGACCGGACGTTCAACGGCCTCCAAGAGTTGCGCGTGGCCGGGCGCACCGTGCAGCTCATGGAGGTCGGTCCGGCGCACACCAAAGGCGACGTCATCGTCTATGCGGCTGACCCGGGCGTCGTCATCGCCGGCGACATACTGTTCGTCGGCATCCTCCCGATGATGTGGCAAGGCCCCACCAGCAATTGGATCGCGGCACTCGACCGCATCATGGAGCTCGAGCCACACCTGGTGATTCCCGGGCACGGACCGGTGACCGATGTGGCCGGCGTCAGGCGCGCCCGGGACCTGCTGGCGTTTGTCGAGACCGAGGCGATCCGCTGCCGGGCACGGGGCATGGGGGTCATGGAGGCGGTCGACGACATAGGTCCAGACCCATTTCGGGGGCTGCTCGAGCCGGAGAGGGTCGTGAACCTCGTCGACATGATGTACAGCGAAGGGGACGCAACCCACACGATGATGGCCGCCACCGAGGCTCATGAGCAGATGACCCTCGTTGCGAACAACTGGGCACGAAGCTAAATGTTGCATTTCGGAGTGCACAGCGGGCCGCAGGACTGCACCATCGGGGAGTTGCGCGAGTTGTGGACGGTGACCGAGAACCTGGGCTTCGAGTGGATAAGCATCTGGGACCACTTCTACGCGTCGCAGGTCGATCCCCGCAAGGACTGCTTCGAGGCGGTGAGCTGCCATACGGCGCTGGCGCTCACCACGTCGCGCGTCAGGGTCGGCTCGTTGGTGTACTGCGCCACCTACCGACACCCCGCCGACCTTGCCAATGCGGCAGCGACCATCGACCATTTTTCTTCCGGCCGATTGGAGTTCGGCATCGGAGCCGGTTGGCACGAGCTCGAGCACAACGGGTACGGGTATCCCTTCGATCCGCCGGCGCGGCGTCTCCGGCGGTTGGCCGAGGCCGTGGAGGTCATCCGGCTCCTGTGGACCGAGGACGACGTCCACTATGAAGGCGAGTTCTTCACCCTGACCGACGCCATCTGTAATCCGAAGCCCCTGCAGCGCGCGCCGCGGATCTGGATCGGGGCGTCCGGCGAGCACCTCGCGCTTCCACTGGTCGGAAGGTTGGCCGATGGGTGGAACGTCGCATACGTCTCGCCCGATGCGCTGGGCCGGAAACTGGATATCGTGAGGGAGCATGCTCCCGATCCGGGGAGGCTGGTGGTCGGGGTGAATGTCGGGCTCGTGCTGACCGATGGTGACCCCGAGGAGGATTTACGGCGCCGGTTCGGGGATGCCGTCGACGTGGTGAAGCAGGGCACCCTGTACGGGAGCGTCGACCAGATAGTGGAGAAGGTCGGCCGCTACGAAGCGGCGGGAGCCCAATGGTTGAATATTGGCGTCCGGGCGCCGTTCGAACTGGAGGCGCTGGAGCGTTTCATGCTCGAGGTCGTATCGCAGTTTGGCGCAGGTCAGTAATGGGTCTGCGGTGGCCGGCATGAGTTATCGGTTCTGCGAGGTCGACTCGAGCGACGGGGTGCTCGTCGTGACGATCAACCGTCCGGAGCGGCGCAACGCGCTGAACCGCTCTGCGAGCTTCGAGTTGCACGAGGTCTTCGAGGAGTTCGAGCGGGTGCCCGAACACCGCGTGGCGATCATCACCGGTGCCGGCGACAAGGCGTTCTGCGCCGGAGCCGACCTGAAGTCGACCGAAGAACGCACCTCATTGGAGGACGCGGTGCCTGCGTCGGGCTTCGGTGGG